>Ga0209611_10006694_pt1 | contig 18756 bp, 9 predicted proteins | sample S1TSphgellanicum_3_FD_187693 | JGI IMG/M metagenome (GOLD analysis project Ga0209611, IMG submission 187693) | Host-associated microbial communities from peat moss isolated from Minnesota, USA - S1T2_Fc - Sphagnum magellanicum MG (SPAdes) (version 2) | ecosystem: Host-associated > Plants > Peat... | reverse complement strand
CCTCAAACAACCCCCAAATCTGCCCCAAAAAACACCCCCTTAATTCACTGCTGATTTGCCTCAACCCTCAATTCAGCCCCAAATATCATGGTACTTGTGACCTCAAAACCCCCTCAAATCCCCACTTGTGCCCCAAACAATGCCCCCTCCGTCCTACCCCCCCTCCTGCTGCTGAATAGTCGTAGGGAGCTTACAACGATAATGCCCTCAATGGAGCAATACCTTTACTTAAAATCCCTACTGCATATGAGTCCTCTTCAATCTTGTAAACACCATGTGGTTATTAGAGCTAAAAACATGCTAACATTAGAGCAAATTGCTGATCATTACCACAAATTAGTTGAGACACTTTTAGTAGGGTATACATGACTCCACTGGCAATCAGAATCCAAGTGATGGGCCAATTGGTCAGTAACAGACTAGCAGCAGCTTGCTTATAGGCCCCCGTTATGGACATGAAAATCTGATGTTGCATACTGATGATTATGAGCACATGGGGTCTGCAGAATTTTGCTCTGGCAATCCAGGCTCTATCATCTGAGGAAGGAATTCATCAGGTCTTCAGCTGGGCGAGTCGGTAGAAAATTCAACTTAATGCGCTTCAAAACCAAAGTGATATGATCTGGCTCCGAATTTCAGACCTGCTGTTGAGTAGAACCCCTTCACTTGGCACTGATCACTGCTTTATTGGTCATCAAGGGACACAGTCCTCTGGCAATTAGAAAAGGTGATGGTAATCTCCTGTGAAAGCAAGTAAAATTATTTTGATTCCCTTTTACAGGAAATTATTGCTGTGGAGATGATCACCACCAGCCTGGATAAACAGTAAGCTAATATGGAACAAAAATACAACCATAATCATTCAGGGGCCTCTGTTTGTCATCACATCATCAACCCAGGTCACCATGTAAGTTCTGTAGAGACAAGTAGTTCTAATCACTGTGTTTGAGAGGGTTATGAGTAAGTAGTACATAATTTCTCTCAAGTTCATGCCTTCAGACAAACATGGACTCTAGCTGACCACAAACAGGATTGTGATGGCCCAGAGACTAAACCTCAGTAGTGTCCTATGTTTGTAGTTTTGTGATGTCTTTTGTGATCTCAATGAAGAGACACAAATCTTAATTTCCAGAGAATTTGTGCTGGTATTCAAACTGCAATCTAACTGTTGAAATGGAGGGATGAGGTTGGTTCAAAGTGGTGGTGAATACCTCTTTCAAGCTTAATGAAAACAGCGTGAACACAATATTAATAGTTGTGCACTGAATTTTTTACTAAATGGAAATGGGGTTGTTGTGTCCCTTTCTTTGCACTGAAGGTTTCATTTGTGCCCAAAAGAAAAGAATTTTTTTTTTCTTAAATGTATGGACTCTGGAGCTGTTTTCATATATTCACTTGTGGTGTCACACACCATTTGGAGGTGCATCATGAGTCAAACACCACAGAAAGGCCTGACCAGCAAGAATTGGGGTCAACTGTACAAAACATACTATGAGCCCCGCCCCTCCCCAAGAAAACACAAATCCCGGAGTTTGTCTACATTCTCCAATGATTGTGGTGGTATTGTCAATTTCCCAGAGCCTGAGAACTAGATTTCAGGGTCCCTTTGCTAACAATCATGCAAGAAGTTGCTCACATTGGGTTTAAAGTTGCATTGTAAAGTTATTTGAAGTTGCTTACAAACCTTACCTCCAAATACTAGGCCCCATCCTCACCCACATCCCACCCCCCAAAAAACTTCATGTCCAGAACCCAATAAAATTTGGAGGAATTTTACAAAGCTCAAAGTGATTTCCCAACCTAGTGAAGATGAAATCGAAAATTCTCCAGCTTCCTCCGTGGTTCTCAAAAGAAGAGCTTGGGGGTGGAGGAGAGGAGAGAGTGTGGTGTTAAAACACCAAAGAAAACCACTTATCCTCCCTCCACTACCTCATAACTGATCATAGGCAGTGTGTCACTACTGTGCCAGTATGCCATTGGATATTTTGCTGCCTTCTGACGTTTTTGTATCTCACCAATACATGTTTCCAAGTTCCTGGTTGTTGGTTGGTTGAACCTCATAACTCATCCACTTCTCTGTCACAGAACCTGTAAGCTTGATGGCTCGGAACATTTAGTTATGTCCGGTAACTGACTCGAGCATGGCAGTTACCATGAATAGTCAAGGTGCTCACGAACTTGCGCTCTCTTGTCGGTCACCTAGTCCATAGCTGATGTAAATCTGCATGAGAAAGTATGATGGGTTTAGTGGACCCCATTGTGTGTTTTGGTGACCCAAATGATCCGTGCAAGTGGAGTTATGTAATACGCATGAAATAAGGAAGTAGGGTTGGCGGGGGAATGGATATGAGAACAAAGGGGAACACCAGTAGGTACACCCAGCACAGTAGTGGGGTCATCTCAGCGCAGCCCAGCCCAGCCAGCCAGCCTGCATGTTGAAACAAGACTGAACTAGGTTACTGCCAATTAAAGGCGCTTGGTCAATAATGACCAATAATTCACACCTCTAAATAATCCTGACATCCTCCTCATCCAATATGACACCAACCCTGCTCCTAATTCCACCGTTGATTGAGCCTCATCATCTTCTCCATTTATAACACAGAACTTGCTTGCTGCAACCTCATCTCGACCCTTCAAAACGTCAAACCCCTGGCTCCTTCTGATGCAATCTAACTGTTATTCAGCATACCTGGCTAAGTTATTATATTATTAAATTAGGTGTAAACCCTTTTCAGACTCAGCTTTTCTTTTTCCTCTCATAACAAGGTATGGTAAACTTTTAGCCTAAGCTAGACAGACCAGTTTCTGATGAAACCAACAGCATGCTCTAACTTATTAAAAAATGGTTGATTTATAGCGAGCCACGTCTAAGTAAGGTTGAATTTTTTTACAAAAGATTTATGAGTGTGTACTGATCTGGGGCATTGATTTTTTCAACAGATTTTCATTATTTGTTGACTTGAAAATGATTTTGAACTATGCAAAGGATTTTCATGACCCAAATTTACCAGATTTTGAGGGGGAAAAAAATTCAAATAGCCAGATTTTAAAAACAGTTTTCAGTGCCCATCAAAAAATATAGAAGGATTCTTTTTTTCTTAGAAATATTCATCTCTGGCTTTATAGCCAGATTTGTTTAATTTTCTTCTGAATGATTGCCATTTTGTGCACATCACAAAAAATTAAATAATGAACATTGAGGGTTTAGGGTGTTGAAAGGGCTTTGGCTCTTTAGGGCTTAAGCACAGTCTTCTTTTGTTGTTGTTTGGGACAAAATCCTCCTAGTTGAAAGAATCAGAGAAAAGAATTGCATTCTTTCAAACAAGGGAAGCTGGTCCAAATGATGGCCACATTAAAACACTTTGTGCACAACTAACAAGCAAGCAAGAGAACTTAAAAGACTTTATGCACAACTAGAGAACAAGCAAGAGAACTTGACCGTTTTGATTTTGAGAGCGAAAAAAGAGGTCTACAATACTAGAGCATCTCAAGAGTGTATGTAACCCTGGAGTGCTGTAGCACAAGTGGGGATACAGGTACCGTACTCTGCACTAGCATGTTGCATACAACTTTAACCACTCATCAGTTACTGTACTTACCACATGATATTCTTGGGGATGTTGCTTGAGTCATTTTCACACTCGAACTTACCATTTTGAAGACCACATTGGTTATAGCCCTTTTAAATATATATATATATATATAAACAAAAAATGTCAATTCTACAGTTGCCCAAAGTTATAAAAGTAATTGCAAGTCAGGGTCAGACAGGTCTGCCACCTTATTCCAAAATATAGGTAGCATGCGGAGCTTTGAGACCTAATGATGATTTCAGACCGCCTCCACACTTATCACAAAGTTGTTACTCGATTGGTTATCAGGATAGCTATGGAACTTTTTGTGACAGAACCAGTAATACCAATAATGTTCCTCAAATATTGTCTTTGTAATTATTGTCTCTCCCCTCTCATCCTTTGCTCGACAAGTTGTTTAGACTTGGGTGGCTCCAGAATGACCAAAGAAAATTAAGCTGGTTTGTTTTCCTTGAACATGTGAGTAGTTCATGTTGGTTGGAAGCCATAAGATTCACTGAACAAAAGCAAACAGGAGAACTTACTGACTTAATTAATTATTAATAATATTGGAATTTATCTTTCATATTCATATATCCTAGTGGGCCAGTTACTCTGGAATTACCTGGTATAGCCAAGAATTGGAAGCATCAATGGAGTCCCTGATGTTGAGAGGAGTGAAAACTTTAATTTCTGGGTCACAAGCATGAAACTAAATGCCTGGCCAGTGCAGTCCCACATGTTCTGATGATTGTTTCACGGGTACATATGAAAACCTTTGTGAAGGATTGGTAATATTAATTATTGTCTTTACAACCCACGAGGTAAAAGTTGAAAGGGGTTGGAATGGGATGTACCATATATAATAACTGGGCCAGAGTGGCCAATGATATAGGTGGGTGTGAAACCTTGATTCTACATAATCACTAGTGTCACACTATTCCTGAATTTGAGTACAACAGGCATGTACAAATTATAAGCACAGCAATATCACACATTTTGCGCACCTATCCCTAAGAGGACCAATTGAGTCCCAAGATAAAAGTTCATACTTAACTGGTCCCCGCCCCCACCATTTCCCCCAGCTGAAACTTTCTTAATCTGTACCACTAGTTGCCATAAGTAGATTCTTTTCCAAGGTTGGACTGAAGGAAACTTCCAAGTCCCCCAAGGAGATCAAATCCTTGGTCACAAATTTTAATGACACTATATGGTGCCTGAAAGTAGAGTATTAACCATACTGTGGTTAGTGTAAAGACTTTTATTTTCAATACTTTGTAAAACCTAATAAAACTCCTGAAAGAAGACTTGTTTACTTGTCAATGGAAGTAGAGCTGCCTTAATTAAGCTGGTGGTAAACAGGTCCAATGAAGTCCAAACTCGGTTTCACACTATTTAAAGCCTAATCTTTCATCCAAATTACTGTTGACAAGCCATTATAGTATTATACTAGTGGAGCTACTGTAACAATTTGAGTGTTTGTGTATCATGAGAAATTAACAGACTGCCCCACATTCAGTGTCTAAGTACAGGACGGTCTGCTGTTTGGAATTTTTACTACTTGGTTAGACACGTGTGCAAGGCAGGAATACAATTTTTTTTGCCTTTTTAGCTCCTCAGTTGCATGCACAGCCTCTTGAAACTACAGCGATGGAAAAGGACCCAAAGTGATGATTTTGCATTTGCAACAAACAGGATCTGTTTGCACACTCTCTTCAATTTAGACTTGAGTTTGTTTTGCAAGAGGATGGGGAGGGGATGAACATTGAATTGCTGTAATAGACACAGATGTATTGCAAGTCGGAAGTCACAATCAGCATGAAGATGTTGGTCACAAGGACATTTTGTGATCCAAAATGAGTACCAAGATGTCAGCCTTCTGCTTTAGACAGTTAAAGAATTACAGATTTGAAACAATGTGGACGAACAATTTTTCCAATTCCAGGACTCCAACGATGCGTAATGAGAGTTTGAAGATCAGTGCGATCACTGTAATGAGAAGGTCAAAAGATTAATCAAACCTTGCGGAAACATGTTCTCAATGACCAGCTGCTGTCCATGCTAAGAGACCCATCTACAAAATTATGCAGAGATACGAGGGAAGAACACTGTGACATGATGAGCTCCAGTCTCTCTTCAGAAAACACACTCCAAAGTGTGGGGCCACTACAGATTTCTAACACAGGAACACAATTCAGAAGGGCACCCCACTACAGTCCTGAGCTGCACTCTTTTTAGGAAAATCAGACCTGGCCATTTCATGTGGCTGGTGCACAAAACGTTAAATGACTCAATAGCAGAACACAAAGAGAACTTAGACAAGGTTCAAGAGCTAAACACCGATAAAATGAACAGTGCAAATTCCACCAACTTCCACAGCATGAGATCAATATAAGTATTCGGTACTAGTCCAAACCTCAATAACACGACCATGGACATGGTTCAATATGTGAACAGAAAAAAATGCAGATCAGATACAGCAGCTAACTATATGAGATTTTGTAAGGATAAAGGCTGTTTCATTATTTCTCAATAGGCAAGGCTAGATTACAGGTCTTCTAGAGTCAGTCATTCACGTGATGGGCAACCACATAGTTTGCAGCCAAAGATGATCATCTTTTGCAAGCTGCCAAATTTACCAGCTAGCTAAAACAGAAGAGATGATCCCTCTGCGGCCTTTATAGTTTGTGCTCTACGCAATGAATAAACCACAAAGACAGCAGCCCTAATCCTAGATCTCACTAGAATTCAATTCTATTCTCAAGGCTTGAATGATTCGCATAGTGACTGTAATCCTAGATCACTAATCCAGTCACATGAACAGATCATATGCTTCTCACTCTTGAAAATCACCAGGCTCACTCTGTACTCAGACCGAGGTGAGCTCACTCAGTCAAGCGTCTATCATGTAATCACATCACCAATCTGTTAGACTCTCCAATGATATCATCATCTTCTCACATGACTCACCCAGTATTGTAACCTGGCTAACTTTTAAAAATCTGAGCAAGTCTGATTCCAGGGCCTCATCAGTCTCATACGTGTGTAATCTCATCTCTAGAAGTGAATTTCGAAGCTTGAGTCCCAGTTTTTCCTCCTTGTGTAGATCCTATAATCCTAATCACAATCACAAGCTCAATAAGTACCTGATCCCAAGAGCTAGCTGATCAGGCCGGCTCTCACTGCATTAACGTACTACTTGGGTAATGGGCAAACCTGCTGCATACTAGTCTGAAAAGAAAAAGAGAATTCAAAGGGCTCAAGGGTTCAAGGGTAACAACATACAGTCTTATTTGGAATTTTAATTATTCTGAAGGACTCATCATCATGGGGCCTTGTTTCCAGGCTTTAGTAATTGAAAGAAATTTTAAAGGAATGGAAATGTCATGACCCCCCTGCAACTCCCCAACTTGTCACTCCTGATCTCGAGGAAAACACGCCCCTAAGATTGGCCCAACTTGAAGCGCGCTTGATGTTCTCACATGCAGCATCCAAACCTCGAGTCTCCGACAGGATGCATAACCTCGAGGCCTCCGCGACGAGAAATATGATGAAATACTAAGTTGAGAAGATCAAGCTTTCTTGGCCATGGTGTGTTTATTATTGTGCATCCAAACCTTGAGGACATGTCGCTTCACTCCAACGTTTGCACAAAATTCTTGGACTGCAGCCTCATCGTGCTTTTGCATCTTCCAGCCCAATTTCTCAGCAAAGTTGCACATCTCATCCTTCTGTTCCGTAGAGAATTTGGTTCTGAATCTTTTCTTGATGGTTGAAGGCGAGCTCCCACCTCCTCCAATATTCCCTCCTTCATTCTCATCAGAATCTGCAGCTCCCGTGCTCAGTGCCATGAGTCCTATGGGAGCTATAGGTTTACCCTGCTGATGATATTGAGTGACAGAAGTTGGGTAACCCATTCCAGGAGCTACAGTTCCGGCTGCAGATACTGGCGTCCCTTGAGCGAACCCACCAGCAGCTTGCGCAAAACTTGCCGCCCGTTTCTTCGAATCCTTGAACTTGTAGCAGTCACTGCATACAAGATTCTCTCCCTCGACTTCTCTTCTATGGAAGTTTCTGTGGCAGCCACAAGCTGCGCATTTGAGGGCATCAGCTGAGCCCTCTTCCCCTGAAGGCATGAATTCCCCACACCCATCTAGAGCATGGTTTCCTAAACTGGCAGCGTGGTTTTTCTGACATTCTCTGTACCTGGTGGTTGTAGCAGCTGCCTTAATCTTATCCAGCTGCTGCTTTTTGATGTTGTTGTTGTGTCCTGCTGAGCTCGACAAAGTCTTGCTCACGGCTGCAATCTCTAATGCTTGGATTTCATCCATTGCTGCTGCTGCTGCACTGCCGTTGTTGCCACTGTTTAACATCTTCAGCTTGGTGGTGGTGGTGGAGTCAGGAGGCACTGAAGCCTGGGCCACAAAGGTTGCTGGGATGTCAGTCTCTGCATGAGAGCTCGGATCCATCGTCAAAAGGGGCATGAACTCTTGTTGAGATTTCTACTTAGAACCTCGTGAAGCTCTGAAGGACGTTGAGTCTCCTGGAAGCAGCTTCTTCGGACCGTGCAGGCCTTTCCCCTTGCAACAGAGACTTTCTACAGGATCCTTCTGAAGATCATACTAAAAACTCACATGCGATTGCAGCCTGATGATGACGAACTTTCCTTCACACCTGATCAATTCACCTCGTCTCGTTCCTTGAGCAGTATTGCTGCCTGATGAGAGATAAATCCTGAAACCTCTTTCTGCCACGACCGCGTCCCTTCATCACTGGTCTTCAAATTCTCCAACGGATTGCTCTCCAGCTGGTCCAGCAATGCTGCTGCAAACAAGAAAAAATCTACCAAGAGGTTCTAGACTTCTAGAAGCAGATTTCAAGGGTCCGCCGGGAGGAGAATCAGAGAACTGCAGGGTCTAGATTTCCGTGGACCCAGGTGGAACTTTCGGACGTCGAAGAAAGAAGAGAGAATATAGCTCAATTTGAAAAAACCCACTCCCGACCCCTGTCTGTCTTCCTACTCCCACCAATGTGAAGTTCTCCCACAGATCTGGCAAAGACAAGACAGACGAAGAAAGAAGTGAAAAAGATGCGACAGAGAAAGAACGGAAGATCGAGGAGCAGAGGTCGAGGGTCCCCAATCTTGGCACCAACGCAGATACGCAGCTTGTGCATAAGAGTGCACCCAGTATGCCGCAAAAAAAACGAAACAAAACAAACACAGAACCCACCCTCCTAGTCAAAAACCAGCACCGGAACAAACACTCCCTCGAGTACTGTATTGGATGATCCACGACGACACTATGCATAAAATCCAGCTCGAGATAGCTCTCCCAAGCAGCTGATTCCACCCTTTCTGTTGGTGAACTCGAAGCTGAAAAAGCAACCTGAATAATATTTGGTCCCCAGGTTCTTCTTGTGTGTGTCGTCACTCGGAAGTCCCCCGAGTCAGTCAGCCACCAGCAGCCAGAAGTTCTCGTCACTATTTCCACCACTCTCACCCGTGCACTCAAACCCAAACCTCACACCTTCCTCGCTCTCTGGACAAACTCTAGTAGGCTCCCTGGAGTCACCCCTTGCAGCATCAAACCTCACAACACCACTCTAGTCTCCAAACCAGCAGTGTCGGTCCGCCGGCCAGCCAGCCACGCTCTCTCCCTCCCTCCTCCCAACTGGTTCGTTAGAAACGCAAAGAAAGAAAGAAAAAGAGAAAAGGCCGGATTTCTTCCCCCCAAACTGATATCCCCGGGCTCCTTTTTCACTTCAACCGAAACATTCAATGCTCAGCTACTGCTACAGCGTTCACCTGTAAAGTAATTATAATCCCCAGCTTCCCAGCTTCTTCCCCATGTCACAAATCTTCTTCACTACTCCCCCGTGCGAGAGAGAGACTCAAACCACAAAAGTTGTGCTCTTGCAAACACACAAACCCAAAAGAGCAAACAGGGCAGGCGCTGAATGTTGTTACTTTTCAGTCTCAGTAGCCCTCCTAGTCAGTCATGGGTGATGCACCAAAAAAAAAGTCAGCTAGTTCCCTAGTTAGTAGCAGTAAACAGCGGCACCTCCGCGACGCCTAATCTGGGGCACTCAAAATAGCCAACAGGAAAAAAAAAGAAAAAAAAGTCAGATCTAGAGGGCAGACCAAATGCAGCTTGATATACTGTCATTCACTAGCGTACCGCCCCCCTCTTCACCCCGCCCAAAACGCTTACCTAAACTAAGTCTGATCTCACTAGTGTGTGTGGTATACGACACGTCCACTGCAAACTTCTACTAGTTTCTCAGCTCCTCCTACTACCTAGCTCTTCTACGAGTTCCTTCAGCGGAAGATCTAGATAGATAGGCAGACAAACAGTACAGACAGTAGAAAAAAAAAGAAGGGGATGGATGAGCTGAAGCAGAAGAGTGAACAGAATGAATGGAGCCGTTTGGTGGGGGTTTGTGCTGTTGCTGGGACTCGATAGCTAGCTAGCAACCAGAACACTGGGGAGGGAGGGGGGGCGGGGGTGTGGCAGCAGGCAGGCGAGAGCCGGCGCAAAGCTGTTTGCAATGAGGAGAAAAGAAAAAAGCCCCAAAGCAAAGTGTTATAGCCCAGCACCCTACTTTACAGCCTGCTTAACTGCCGGTCTCTGACAAAAGGGAGAGCCAGACGTGACACCCGGGAGCCCCCCACCCCTTCTCGGCTTCCTAAATTTTCATTTACTTTTCTTCCCTGTCCCTGTTATTAAGTCGCCCGCCCGTCCTTTTTTTAAGTGTCCGCTTAAGGCACTTGAATCACTGACCGTGGGGACTCGGGAGTCCCGGGAGTCATCATTGGGAAGGAGAGAGATTGTTGTGTGTGTGTGTCTCTCTCAAAATCATCATACACCGACTTTAACTGGGTTTGTTTTTCCACCTTGCCTCCTTATGGTTTTTCTTAAAACTTTTACAGGCTGTATATATGTATATATACTTATTATATAACTTCTCAATGTTATTGGATCTTATTCTTTCTGGATACAATTTTATTGTGGCACCTTTCTGTTGTATGGTTTTGTTAGTTTAGTCTGTTTTTGTTTGTGTAATTTAACTCTTTGTTTTGTTTTTTTGTATTTGAATCGAAATGTGAGATTTCTTGTGCCCAATGGAGATTGGTTTTTAAAATTTTTAAAAGTTAAAGAAGGTGTATGGATGGGATCTCGGATCCTATACTTTGATGTTTGTATAGCTTAGTTTTCCTTCTGGCCATTTTTCCTCAAGTGGTTTTGTGGACTGTGGGTTAAAGGAAGGGAATGTGGGGGTGAAGCCCATGGTACAGAACCCCCATGGAAAGTACCTCTCATATGTAAAGATGGGGTGGGATTTCTTTCCAATAGGGGGTTTCTTTACAAGTTCAAGTATAGTAGGGGAGGAAACCAAAGAAACTGATATGAAAGATAAGAGATGACGAGGTTACACTATCTGTACATTAAATTATCTCTCTTGATAAGGGGGTGATAATGGGTGAAGGTTACAAATTAATTCCCTAGAAACAAATACAGCAATCCCAAAAACACGCTTTCCAGCTCTAATCACCACTAGTACATCCCTTTTTGTAAATGTGCAATAAATTGTGGGGGGGGTGATATCCCTGCTTCATTATTCAAAAAACCATTTAGTGAACCTCAGGCGACACACATGGCATTCCATAATCCATTCCAGCCTCATCCCAGAGGTTATAATTTCATTATCAATCAAATCCTACACTCCCTCGCAAAGTGCGCCTCATCATTCTTAATTATACACACCTGCAATGCCCCCATTAATTTTACCACAATAAATCAACTCTCCTATCTTTGTCTAACGTGAACCTTTACACTCGTATCCTCATTATTTAAACCACAAAAATTGCATTCAAAATTCCACCCACATTACTTACATTGCACTCTATAATCGTGATCATTTAGTATATTTAGCATTTAGGAGTTTGTATTTAGTACCCCCCCCTTCCCCCCTTTCCCATAATTTGAAGTGGCCAGTGATAAGGAAACCGTGATCATTTATTCAGAGGAAAAAAACAGTTGTTAAACTACGCCCCTCCCTTTTCCCCCTTATGTTTGTCCAATTAAAGTCCGCAATCCAACACCAAAGTGCACTACCACCACAAACCACCTGCCTTAATTACCCATCATCAACAACAAAAGACACAACTTACTCCAACACTCCCGCCTCTCTCTCCCCCGTCCCGCTTATAATTCTCTCTTTAAATAGAGCACTGAGGAAAGGCCATACGGTTTCCCCGGCCCTCCCCCCCCCCCCGCGCCCATTTTGGCCCTTCCTGCGTCCGTGCTCTCATTCATTCCTTCAGACCATAGAACAGAACTTCACACCCCCCATGTTTGTTTTATTAAACACCAGACACATAAATGATGAACCAAGACCCCCACAACATGCCTATTGCGGCCCAGGCCAACTTAATTGAATAAGGGAGTAGGCCTTCAATTTCATTATTATGAGAAAAAGATTTTTAAAATGAGTAAATAGGGAGGCAGGGAGAGAGCTTAGAAACTTCACGTTAGCAAGGGGGGGGGAAATAGAGAGACAGACAGTGGAGATAACTCAGGGTAACTACCAACAGGAAAAAGAGCTTAACCAAGGTTTAAGTAAAAAAGGAATTGACAAAACATGTTCACTAGATAGTCGGACAACGCGTTTTTGACTTTAACTCCCCCCCCCCCCGCTTTGAACAAGTCTCCTAGCCTGCCACAGTGTCGGTTTACATACTCATTTTTACTTTCTCTTTTTCACCTTGCCTTACACACCAACATCAATGGTGATTTGTAACCCTGTCTGTATGTAAACAAGGGTTGGGTTACAAGGTATATAAGGGTTATAGTATTAGTGTACTAATGTATGGAGGCTGTTTAATAGGCTTGTGTGTAGGTGTGCAGAAAAAATGTTATGGCCAATGAAATTGCTGGATTTGGTGATCTGAATTTTTTTTCTTTACTTATCTTGAGTGAACCGACAGTTAAATGTGTAATAGGGGTTGGTATGTTTGTGAGAGTTTTACAGGACCAATGGAAATGGTAGAAAGGGACTATTATTTTCAATGTTTAATGGAATCAGGTTGTGTTTAGGCTTGAAATTATTTTATTCCAGGATTGCTGGATTTGCTGGTCTGAATTTGTTTTCGTAGTTATCTTGAGTGAACTACTAATTCAATGTCTAATCTCTATTTAGAGACAGGATTCTAGCACATTGCGTGTTCACTTTGTTTTCTTTGCATCTGTTTCCTTGTAAACCCTTCTCAGATACTTTATTTCATTGGCTCTACCCCTCAAGGAGAGACTTTGGAACGATGCAGAGTCTCACATTTTGAGGAATGCTCATCATGTGTTATTTTGAACTGTAAGTTCAATTTTTGAGAACTAGTTTTTGAAAATTTCATGGAACTTTTTTCTGTTTTAATTGTTGCCGGTTTGAACTTTGAACTTGCCGTAAGGGGCAAAGCTGTTGAAAAGAGGACTTTCTGCTTGTTTTCCTTTTTCCTTTCAATAGTTATCCTTTTTCACTCTAGTCAGCTATTCTACATTTTAAGGACGAATATTTCCAACCTAATCTTTCTTCTCCTTCCCCCATCCTTAGGGGGCCCGCCCCCAATGAATTTGGGCAGCTGCAGGTTGATCAGGAACCGACCATTCTGATGTCTTACATAAAGCAAAGTAATAAGTGTAAAGGGAGTAATCAGTAACAATTCTGATTTGCTAAGCGGGAATAAGCAAAGCTTTGTGTTGCGGGTTCAGGGGCTTTTTCCCCCCACCCATTGAGAGCCTCATTTCTTTTCCCCTTCTTCATAGCCCTAGATCACTGCGATCCAACAGCCAGAGTTCATCCACATCCTCCTTTCCAGAAAAAACTGGAGTTCCCTCCATTAATTCAGCAGCTAAATCTGGAATAGTATATGCTAGTATGACATAGCAATAAAGCTGGGCGTGGTTTTGGGTTGAGGAGGAAAGGGGATGGGAAGGAGAGACAACTGCAGTAGTCTTATGATGATGCTCTGGTGTGGCAAATTATGATATTTTCCAGGTCGAGCTTGTCCACAAGCCACATAAACCCCAATCATGAGTCACCCTGCCCGTTGTCAAGTGGTCTGCCTGAGTATAATGTACCTAATACTCTTGAGTAGTTTTTCTTTTTCAATTTTGTGATGTTACTCAAGTGATGATCATCCATAAAAAAATTTAGCCAAATCTGGCTACAAAACAGGAAATTTGAAAAATTGAACATCCTTCCATATTTGTGGCTATCTACTGAAACTTAATAGTGAATCTGAAGATTTTGTTTTTCAAAATTTGGCAATTAGAAGCCTTAGAAAAACACCTCAGTTTCTCCATTTTATTTTTTTGGCCATCTGCCAAAAATTTGCCAGAAAAAAATACACTGCTCTTGAGCTTCTTCCTCCATTGCTGCTTGGGGGCTATGGGGTTCATGCTTCAACTCAAGTATGGGTACTTGTGCTTCTAATACGTAATCAGTACGCAATCGAGTAGAGAAAAAAGCCTTGGAGTTTCCGCTCTAGATACGCACAACACAAGAAAATCACGCAAACTCCGGGAATAACCCACTTTGTTTTGCATTTTATAAAATTAATATCAGCTTCACATGGAGTGTGACGGATGTATCATTAATCAACAAGTGACTTTATGTCTACAGTTGTATATGTACCAATATCAAATATGAAGGGGGTTTCCAGTTTCCATCATAGTTGGTATTCCGTAGTGAATGGCCTCTCAATGAGACAGACAAATAATTTCACATAGGATAAGAGTATTCTTTCGAGGTTATTTTGTCTGGATCCATTTTGAAACTGTTGGTGGATTATTTGATATTTTCATGTAAGGTCGAATCCTGGTATTTTAAACAAAATTTCAGAATAAAACACCTCCAGTTTTGGATTTCTTCCAAACACCTTCAAAGAACTCATGGTTTTCATGAAATAACTGGCAATTTCTTAGAAGGTTATTTGAGGATGTCTTCTTCTATTTTTTGAGAACTGTGATGATGTATCCAAATTGGTTCCTTGATTTTTGAGAACCATGATTATATATCCTAAAGAACCACCCTAATAATTGCTGGCTGATTTGGTGCCATTTTTAATAGCTAACCAAAAGTGGTTCTCACCCAGTTCCAGCTGCGTTTCACTTGCTTCCCTGCTTCCCCCCCCCAACTTGGTGCCGCATTGTATTTTGTTACTTATTTAGTCTCCAGTAAGGTCTTTGAAGGTTCTTACCCATAAAATACCTCCTCACTTGGGTTGTGAGCTGATGAAAGCAACCATGCGCCTCATGCACATTCCATTAGTGGTCTCCTGTTGGGTTTTTTGACAATTCATTCCATTCTTGTTTCCAATGAAAAGGATGCTTGTTGAAAACTGGTGAAGGGCAATAAAAACACAGAGATACTGCCAACCTGAAGTTAGGCATGATTCAAGTACTATCTATCACCATATTGTTGGTTACCCATTCATGCAAGAGGACATATTGGTCGTGGAGAAGCAGGCAAGCGTGTGTTTCTGAATGAGGAATGGGAGTCAGAGTGCATAGAACTTATAGAGTGCTATAGAGAAAGTCCAGACCCTTTGAGCTTAGTGCATTTCCATGCAATGGGATAAATTGGTTGTGGGGAAATATGTGTTTCTGAATGTGGATGGGAGTCAGAGTATTTAGAACTTAGGGTGTTTCTTCATAGTACACTTGGTAGGCCTAAGTTATGAGTCATTGTTGAGGGATGTTCTTGACACTTGTCATTGTGTAAATTTTTTTGGTATTGAATTGTCACTTACACCTGATACACGTGAGGCCTTCCTGTTTCGGTTCCATCAGGGTTTTTTTTCTCATTTTAGTGATGTAGATGAAGTGGCGATCATTCATAAGGTGGTTTCATCAAATTTTGGTAAAAACAAGATAGAAAAGTTTTTTAAATTAAGCATCCTTCACATGTTTTGCAACATGCTAAAACTGAATAGAGTAATTTGGCAACTTTTTGAAATTTGGCCACTGGAAAACCAAAGAAACACACATTTTTAGCCAGTTTGAAAAAGAAAATAGCCAATTTAGCCACACAAAAAAACCCTGGTTCCCCTTTTCGTTCCCATGTGGAACTTAGCTAGCTGTCACTAGCTAACTTGAGGGAGGGTGTAAGTAAACCCTACATATTCACCTTCCAAAACAATACTTATTTATTCTGTTTCATAGTAATTAGTTGGGGGTGCCTCACAAGTCCAACTTCTTTTTTTTGCAATGAGCCAATTTGATTGGCCCATCGCAAAAAAAAAGTTGAATCTATGGAGGCTCCCCAAAATAAAAGATTCTATGGAAATATGGAGTGCCTCCCCCTTTGGCCCACCTATATAGGTGAGAAGGGGAGGACTTTGGGAAAACCATATGAGATTAAAGCAAGGAGCTAATGGGAACACATTGGGAATCTAGGGAACATATTGAGAACTTGATGGGAACTTGAAGGGAACAAAGGAAAAATGAAAAAAACCCTCCCCTGCCCACCCAAAACTTAAAAGGAAAAAAATCAAGGCACTTCGAGTGCATGCTAAGCCTTCCCATTTCCAAAACTGTTTGTCACCATTTTTGGCCTGGGAATACCCCCATTATAAACTGGGGCTACTTATTTAGTTACCTTCCAGTTCAAAATTACAGCAGTACCTCACTTAATTCAGCTGCTGATTTCAGTTCTTCTCAAGAGTCTGTTTGACTCAGGTTTCACAAATAGAGGATAGCTGAATTCTATTTGGGGCATTAACCAAAGTTTTTTTTTGATTGGTGAAAGGGGTTAAACGGTTTCCTACTAATTTGTATTTGCCCCCACCCACACAATTGGTTGGGTTTTTCTCGTGTGACACAGTATTGAATTTACTGTATTTCAAGACACTACTGGTGTATTTCCAGGAATGGAAAGGCCTGTTGTTACCCATGAGAGCCGAGATGAACAAGTCTTAAAGTACTGACAGGGAAATGTGACCTCATTATCTCAGTTATGAACGCCCATGAAATTTTAACTTTGTTGGAAGAGTTGAAAATACTGAAACTTGGTCAGGTGATGGATGAGCCACTAGATAAAATTTCTTTTGGGCATTGTCAGCAGTCCCATAATGAATACATACCAGAGACCTTTATTGCAGTAACTTCGAAATCATTCACCAGTTTCATTGTCCTTCTCTTCACCTTGCAGAGGCTTTTTCCAAGTGAACTCTTTTTTTTTGTGAAGGAACAAAGAAGAAGGGTTGCCCATAAGCTAGATAATAGCCAGTATGCACTTAAAGCACTTAGGAGTGTTCATCTCTCCCTCCCCCCTTCACCCTGGGCAAATGAAGTACCTAATATTGTAACTGATATTCAGGGGGAGTTGTGTGGGATGGCAGCCCAGGAGTGCCCGCGCAGGAACCAGTTAGCCCCAATAACACCCACGTTCGTCGCACATGTGGACGGCACCCACTCAGGATTCGCTAGCGGCTGTAATCCCTGTCTGCTATGTCCCATCACAGGACCCTTTGTGTGTTGCAGGACTTGCCCTGAACAATAGCACCAAACATCGTCTAAGCGCATCCTCAACTTATTTGGTAACCCCAGCTGCTCTAGCTGGTCACCAACATAGGAGGATTGCTGCCTCAAGGAGTGAGTGTGGGTGCCTGCACATAATGCAGGGAATGATTCTTGGAAACAATGTCTACTTCCTTGGGGTGCTGAATCAACCAACAAACATTTGTTTATCTTTCGAGTAGAAACCCACCCTGAAACACCACGCACCTGCCTCACCAGAGTTTCCATTATATCAATCAAATGAAACACCTAATTCTGACCCCTGCTTCCTCATACTAATGGAGCTTCTTCTTAGAGGGGGAGGAGGAGGAGCTGGTTCTTAGAGGTAAATTAAAATGAGATCTGTTTACATGGGCAATACCACCTGGCAATTAGCCCATTGATTTGCTAATGGAGACTTTTCCCCTTCTTTTTCTGGTAAAGCATTTGAAGAGATTTCCCAGTGTACTTGGAGATCACCTTCTAGATATAAAATAAAATGCCTCCTCAGAAAAACAAAAGACCTCTGACAGCTCTTAAGAGGCCTCTTGTAGGCGTAAAGTGGCTCTCTTCCCTCCTAATGCCACATGACCGTTGTAGGTTGAGGCTTATGATAAGTTTGGGAAAGACCCAAAGAGGCGGGGGAACATTCCTGAAATGCAGGGCCTTACAACCTGGTCCTAGTTCCCCGTATTTCTAGAATGCCCCACCTTGAGGCCCTAACCTAAACTCTAGACTATACGAGAGAGGGAAACAGGATCAATACAGGAGGTATATATTTTTTTTCAAAAATTTCTCTGCTATCAGCCTTCTTGTTACCAGAGGAATTTCTCCAGAAAGCGATTTTTTTAAGATTTTTGAAATTGGGGGTGATTTTGGAGGGTTTCAATCGCCAGAAGTGTTAAAAAAATATTTTAAGTCACCAGATTTCTGTATTTGGTTTACTTCACATCTGGTTTATAGCCAGATTTGGCTAAATTTTCCTTACCATAGGAACGATCACCATTTTTTTCTGCATCTTCCTATGGATGACCACCATTTAGGCTCCTTAAAAAAAATCCAAATTCAAATCAATGTTATTTTTGGTATTTTTTTTATGTTACGTGATGACAAAAGAAAATCACGTGCAAATTTACAAATTATTTTTTTGCATGTTTTTGGCAAAAGTCGCCATATTTTGAGGAAAAAGAGTCAAAAGTCACCACATTTAGAAACTGAGTACATGGAGGTAACCAGAAGAAAAGGGAAATCTGAAAAAATTCTACTTGCCTACTTGACCTCTAGCCACATTTAGCCCATTCCTCTTAAGGATGATCACCAATCCACATACTTGACAAAAGTTTTTTAAAAAAGAAACCTCTGTTTGCTATTCCAAGAAATAATTTTAATTTTAATGTGAGGAGTAATCAAAACTGGTATAGGAGGATTTTTGGGAATCCTTTGTATGGTCGTTCATGGACCATTCCAAAGACAATTTTAAAAATAACTAGCTCATTTTCAAGCCTAACTACTTTATTTCTTTCTTAATAATTACTTTTTTTTTCCTATTAATTTTCTTAGTAACTATTTTTCACCTTTCCTAATAATTACCTCCATTTTATAACTACCTCACTCTTTTTCCTTATCTA
>Ga0209611_10006692_pt1 | contig 18761 bp, 21 predicted proteins | sample S1TSphgellanicum_3_FD_187693 | JGI IMG/M metagenome (GOLD analysis project Ga0209611, IMG submission 187693) | Host-associated microbial communities from peat moss isolated from Minnesota, USA - S1T2_Fc - Sphagnum magellanicum MG (SPAdes) (version 2) | ecosystem: Host-associated > Plants > Peat... | reverse complement strand
AAAGCCAGTGTTGTGAGGATATTCAGTTTGCAATGTTAAATCTTGAGGTTCAGGTTCATGTGACCATACAGACCAGTGTAGGGCAAGTATCACAAATCTCCCCGGGCATTAGTTGGGCATCAGAATCTAAACCTTTCAGACCTTCTACCACTACGGTAGTTAACTACTTTAACTATTTTTTTCATCCTCAGGTTGTGACAACCACTAAGTTAACTATGCCTATAAGGTCCAGCCTCTGACCACCACTATAGTTAAGTAACTATTGTGAGCTCAGTGATCATGCACCACTAAAGTTAACTAGCCTTGGACGGCGAACGCCTTTTATTGAACTTATACAATCTCTTCAGACAGGAGAATTGTCATTGTCATCGTTAGTGTCTTCTTTTTCCTTCTCTTCTTCTTCGCCTCCATCATATAATGCCATTACTGGCCGCTTTGGAATGTTGTTTTCCCAATTCATTTTCTTGTCAAGCGGGGCCACCTCGGCCGGGTTCATTAGGATGAGGTGCTTGTTGATCTTGAGGAACATATTGATCTCTACCAAGCCGGCACGCAGTGACGATTGTTTTGGAGCCAGGACGTCTGACAAGCTGCCCAGGTCGCATTCGAGTCCACCTGAGGATGGCTTGTTAGCCAGGATCGCCAGAACAGCTTGCATGAGACATGGCATGCTTGTTTGACAAGCCCACCACTTGCACAGCTCGGCTGATTCCGGCCATAACTCGATATTGGTTTCAACGCCAATTCCTTTGAGGATTTGAACTTCGACATTCACCATCTGTGCCGCCGTCTCGAAACACTCACCACTCCCATTAACGTCTTTCTTGTCATCATTAGCCATAATATCAAGAGTTGCTGACAGCAACTCTAATGTCTTGACGCGCTTTGCCAGTCTCTCAAGTCGCCGAGCTGGGGTACTCCTTGCCATTTGCTGCTTCTTGAGCACAATCGGAGCTGCAACGGTCTCAGCTAAACATTTGATTTTGTTCCATATGAACTGGTTCACGAACACAAAGTGCTGCTTTTGTAGGCTTTCTTGTGTCCAACTAACAAGAATATCAAACCTATCAATGTTAATCGCATTGATCAACTTCACTAGGATCTTTCCATACGTCATTGGCAGGTATAGCATACTCTGTGCGTCAATTAAGTACGAGAACTTGAAATCGGTTTCTTCCAAGACGTTTTTCAATAACATGGGCCACCCAAGGTTGTTGCCGTAAATCTTCTTGGGCTGATGAAGCGCCAATATCGGATGGTACCATTTGAAATAGTGTTCAGACATTGCCTTGCCAAGAAGCTTCCGTGCTTCACGAGTGGCTGGTTGCAGTACGTCATGTGATCGCAACATTGGATCGGGGTCTTCAGAACCGAGTTGACAACGTACCGGTATTATCAACTCGACCGGCTTGCTTACATCGAAGATAGTTGTGTATAAAATGTATAACATGACATACACATCGACAATGACAAATGTTTGCATAGCCTGTGCCTTAATCTGAACGGCCCGAACCAGCTCAATCATTGAATAAAACTCGATGCACAATGTGCGGTCCATGCCGGTCAATGGAACTAGTTGATTGAGTTTGCGATACGCCTGCAAGAGAGGTTCCCAGACTATTAAAATTCGCTCCAGTATAAGCGCTGTGGATGACCATCGATGCTGCGGCGAGTTAAATAGTTTAAAGTACGTCTCCAAGAGTTCAAACATGGCTTCCTCAAAGGCTCCCTACAGGTACTCAAACTTGTTCACAACTTCAATGACCTTCTTGATCCTCTGGAAGAAGCAGCACGCGTCCACACTTTTACTATTGTTAGGGTCGATCGAGGTGCCAAACGCTTCCATGAGTGCTAGGTGGATTAGATGTGATATACACCATTCCCACCAAGCATCGATCAGAATGTCTAAGGTATACTTTACATCGGATCCCAAATCTGAAGTGCTTGTCAACACATCGAGCATCACCTTAATGTCGAACTCCTCGAAGACGCCTGAAAACCATTCGTGCAAGATTGTAAACAATTGTTCCGCTTGATGCTCATCGGTAGTCGGTGCAAATCGGCGGACGACGAGATTGTAGCCAATATTGAACCTAGTCAACGTATTGAAGCACACTCGCAATGCCAGGTATTTTTGGTTGCTCATCTTGCTCTTTATCAGGTCCAGGTACAATGACAAGTACTTGATTGTAAAGAATGAGCGCGCCTCAACGAGTGACATAATGATGATCTTCTTACACGTGGTGTATAGCTCAACGTGAAGCTTGCGGATGTTGATTAACTTCATTCCACCTTCCCCGACAAGTAGTTGACGACCAATTAGTTGCCATCTACAAGTCGTGAACGCGTTGTACAAGATCGACTATTCGGCAGACCAGGTTCCCAACTACACTTCAAACCAACGCTTTGGGTCTTTTTTGAAAGTCACGTCAGATAGATTGAGCTGCTTCTTGATATCTGCTAGCTTCTTGTTAGTTGCCATTGTCTTGGATGAAGTTATGCAGTGTTTCTTGTCGAGGTGGGTGCAAGCGTTCGACGCTCCCGTTTTTGTGCACTTAATGACAACTGGCTTGTTGACATTGAAGCACGGGTCCAGCAAATAGATGAACCACTCGACCTTATCCTTGTCAATCAGGTGCACGCCGCATTGATTAAGGAATGTCGTCTTTTTGAGATCCTTAAATGCGACGCCCTTGATGATAACTGGGAAAATGCCAACGTTGATGAAGTTTTTTATCTAAACCGCCACAATGTCTCCACTTTCAGCATCGTCAACTTCAAGTTGCACCTCTTCATCATCGATCTCAATAGGTACGAGTGGTGCCACTTCACCTTCAGCAGTGATATCAACAACAATGATGCTTCCGGATTCGACGACATCATTTTCGGACCAAGCCATGATGTGCAATCCAGCACCAACTTTGCGAAATGAGTAGGGGCGGGCTCAGCGAGTGATGATGGATCTCAGTGGGTGATGGTGGTCTAACAAGGGACGATCAATATCTTTGACAATCATGTTGAGATGTCAAACTCAACTAGAGCTGACGTTCATGATGTGCGTCAGTGACTGTTTTACATCGACTGGCGCGCTTAATGACTGTTCTACATTCACATCAACTGACGCGCGCACGACGAATCTTCGCCATTGTTTTTTTTTTTTCGGACTTGTTACCTCTAAGGGGGTGTGTGTGTTTTGCAAGAACTCAAGCTCTCCCCCCCCCAATCTTTTCAAATCATAACACAAGTTGGATGAATATCCTATTGATTCAATAAAAATAAAATAATCAATAATTGATTGTCTGCTCATAATATTAGATCAAATATGAAGAGCAATACCGTTTGATCAATATTTTCGACAATCATAACAGGAGTTGGATGAATATCCTATTGATTCACTAATATATATAAATTAATCAATAATTGATTGCCTATTCATATTAGATCAAATATGAAGAGAAGTACTGATTAATATGAATATTTTCGATATTTCAATAGTCAAAGAAATCAATAAAATTATTGTATTGTTCAATCTGCCAATAATAATCAACCCAACAAAAAACGAGCTTTTTAAACTGACAACACCGTGACGGAGTGCGTGACGAACTCCATCACGCACATTCTTCATACTTAAAAAATGTAAGTGTAGTAAAAAATGGTGCTTCTCACAGGAATCCCAAGGACCAAGGAGGATTCACGATGCATCTGTGAGTGTGGTACTGTGAGGGACATGGATGAACTAATATATGTGTATTAGGTATGCAAAGTCCCAGTCCTATTTACAGTTAACTACCTATAATGTGTTAGCGCATATATGCACCACTATAGTTAACTAACTATTGTGAGCTCAGTGATCATGCATCACTATAGTTAACTAGCTTCGGCAGAGGATCAATATGGTGCACCACTAGTCACCACTTAGTGTACTTAGTGGCGTTTTAGTGCCAAAAATCTTTTAGTGGTAAAAGGTCTGAAACCTTTCAGGTATCACACTAAGTGATACCCTGCCTAAAAATCAGATCATCGATTCTCACACAACTCACTTGTGTGAGAACCAGATGGTGATAACCGATTAAGTTTTTAAGAAATAAAAGTATTGAGACCCAATTAAGGTTTGACCCCTTACCTAGATAAGGGTCACAGGAGAACCCTATGTGAAAAAGTTAGGGTTAGGTGGAGGCACCACATTCCAACAGCCACTTTTAAAAAACTCTAATTTTTTTCATAAAATGAACTTTTTTACCCTAGATTTTCATCTTATGTCTTTTTTTGTGTGTTCACAAAGGTGGGGTGTTATGCATGTTGTGTTTTCTAATGTTTTTGTGTTGGAATTTTTATTGTGTCAATGATAATGAAAAAATTGACCTTGAGAATACACAAATCATGCATTGTATCCTTTGTTATCAAGAACTTGTAATAAAAATAAATTCGAAAACTCAAGCAAGGAAAAGACTGATTTTTTATTACAGAACAAATGGAATAACTTCTCAAAAAAACATGTGGATGTAGAGCACATTGTTATTGCAAAAATGTTTGAAAAAGAAGTAAATTTTTTGCTAAAAGGAAGAAAATAAAAATAACCAACAAAAAAAAGAATGATTGTCTTTGGTGGGTTTAAATTTTTTAAATTTCTAAATTTTTTTCTATCAAAGATTCCTTTCAAACAAAAAGATGTGCCATAGAAAGAATTTTTAAAAGACCTGAATCTTTTGATTATCAAAAACAATTTACCAATTCAATTTGTGGAAAGCATGTGCCTGAAACATTTAATTTTGCATTTGTGTCTAAAATTAAATTTCACTTCCAAAATGCAATTTTCACAAGAGATATTGCCAAGGTTAGTTGAGAAAACAAGTCAACAATGTGTTCTTTTTACATTGGTAGATTGTTTTTCTACAATAGTTAGCTTTGATCTTTGGATGTTTAAGGGAACTTATGATGGTTTTGCATTAATGATCAATTTTTTGGGCAATGATTAGCAGCCAAAACATGTATTATTGGCTTGTTTGAGGTGATAGAAATTACTAATCAAGCATCAATTAAAAGTTTGATAGAGTTATTTGACAAATATGGTTTCAAGAAAAAGATCATTGCTTATGTCAAAGATGAAGGGTCAAATGTTAGTGTAATGACTATTACATTGAAAGTTATTATAAATTATGAATCTCTTAGTTTAGAAAACAACTTTCAAGGCACTTACTTTGGGCATGTTTTTTCAAAAGCATGTCAATATGGCACTGCAAAGGAAAAGGTGTGTAAGGATCTAAAGTATATTTATGTTAAGTCTACTCAAGCAGATCTGCAAAAGTGCATCACTTGGTTTAAGAAATTTGGAAAAGGAAGGCAAGAATTGAACAAGACTTGTGTTGAGACTAACATTTGGCCCAAAAAATTGAACACTCTAATGAAAACTAGGTCTCTTTGTTTCATTATTATTTCAACAATTTACAATTTTTGAGGTTATAAATTATACAAGATAATTATTTTTTTCTATTATTGGTTGTGTTGCAAGTTTGCAAATAAGGTCATTATATTTCAAGAGGCCTTATAATTTTTTCTACCATTGTGTTTTATTATAACAAATAGACTACTTTGAAAGTCACTAGTCGAATGCCTCCACTTCTAACTTGGCACATTTCTCAAATTATAATGGATTGTCTTTCTCCAATTTTTTGCTTGTGTTCTTAACTAATCCCATGGACATTAGCTCACCAATGATGTTTTACACTTTATTATTTCCAGCAATTTGAAATTGAAGGAAGAAAATAAAATTATTCCTTCATTTGAAAGCATAATGGAAGATGATTCCATTATTTTTTATGAGTCATTTTTACTAGCCTCTACCATTAAAAGGGAGGTAATTAATGTGCTAAATTCTTTCCTTTCATTCTTGAACAAATATGAAAACAAGAAAGTTCATAATATGATCTTTTTAATGTTAAACCCCAAGTTTATGAGTCTTCGTAGCGGAATTGGGGAAAACTTGGGGCACGCTCCCAGTTCTCAGCACTAAAAGGGGTAGAGGGGCATGTTGAAGCTCCGGGATTGGACTAGGAAAAGGGACAAGCTATTCACTCACTCGAACCTGCATCAAACTAACCAACAAGTTAGTTAGTTTGCATTCTGGAACACCCTTGGTGCTAGGACAAGCCACGAGCAACACTGGACTCACTGGACTCACCACGGCCTGAATTCCGGGGAAGCCATCACCTTCCCCCATATAGTATTTTCTGTGTCTCACCACCACACTTATATCCGAATGGCACTTTTTTCCGGGACTCCCAAAGTGAAGTCTCGAAACTGTCCCAGTTTGGACTCCCGGGACTTTGGGCGCTCATAACTTCTCACCCCAACGTCTAATTGAGATGAAGTCTAAAGAAAAATTGTAGCCCTCATCAAGAGATTTTCAACGGTGTGTCGCACTCCACCTGCACACACTAGGATCGGGTCGATTCTTGACTTTTTATGGTCGGGAGTCAAATTGCCAGTTTGACTCCCAACCTTTCTTTTGACCATAACTTGTGTTGCAGATGTCCAAATGGCTCATGCAAGGCCATTTTGGACATCTAAACTTTTAGACCTTTCCAATGATATAAAGAATATCTCAATGTGAAGTGTTTTGACCCCTGCAAACAAACTCTGAAGTTTTGGAAGTCCTCTGGGACTCTCGGGTCCCATTTCCAAGAGTGTGAGTGACGACCTCACACTTCCTTCAAAGTTGGGTTACGACACTCTACCCCACTAGAAGAAAAGGTCAATGTCCTCATTGACACTTAGAATTTTTTCTTTGTAATTGTAATCGCTTATTTGGATCCTTGGTCATTAAATGTCAACTTTTGCGGCAGGATCTTGCTTCACATTAACTTAGGCATCCCTAAGTTTCCAACATTTTTTTGGCAAGTCCAAGGGTATCTCATAGAAAACAATTAACTTTTGCTCCAACAAAAGACTAAAGTAGCCTAATTGACAAAGCCCCTCATTTGGGAGGCCATTCTTTCAACCTTCCCTTCATGAGGAACTCAAGCCAAGTCTAATCTTAACCTAAGCTATTTAACATGACTCCTTTCCCAACCTTGCGCCTTGATCACAACATTCAAGCCTTGACTAAAAGGTTTGCTTATCAAGGTACGAGAAACAACATTTGGGTTTTGCCAAAACCCAAATCCCAAGCTACACAATTAAAGTACGCGAATGGGGTCATGACTTCCCGCATTGGCCACCACTACCAACCAACCCTTTGGGATGCACTTAAGGCTTATGCATGTCCCCGCAAGCTCGCCTTGTTTGCCTCCTCTTTTGGGATTAAGATTTCTCTTAACCCCAAAATAGGAGTCCGATTTTGATTTATAGGAGTCCGATTTTGATTTGGGCTTACACAAGAAGTTCCATTTGTCCAATGCTAACTTAACAACCCTATTTGCACTTATACATTATTCTCGTGATACAATTTTTTGAAAGCTTTTATGCCTTTATTTCACTTGCAACTTGATGTGGTACATTTTATGTGACACCCTGCCCCACTAAAAGAAAGGTGATGTCCTCATCACATTCTACGTCTCTTCTTCTTTGCCGGTCTACTCTGGAATTCTTCTATGACTTCTTGGGCATGTTCCATATCGGATTCATTCACCCAAGATGCCTATATTGGATGGTATCCTTTCCACTTCACTAAGTACTCCCACTCTCGTCCTCTTAATTGCCTTGACTTGAGCACGGCCTCCACCTCAAACTCTGGTTCATTATGAACCAAGTCTGGTGGGGGCCTTGAGTTATGCTTTCGATTAGGCCTTGAGGCATCACGGGCGACCAGCTTCGAAAGAGAAACATGAAATGTGGGATGAACTCTATAATTTTCCCGTAGTTCTAACTTATAAGTGTCGAAAAGTTTTTTTTCCAACACTTTGAATGGGCCCGCATATGGGCCCAAGAACTTATGACTTAATCCTTCGGGTAATTAGAAGTTCTTGATGTTCAACCACACTTCATCTCCTTTTTGAAATTTCACCTCTCATCGAGACTTGTCCGCAAAATCTTTGTACCTCTTGTGCGCCTTTTCCAAGTTAACCTTTGCCAACTCCCAAAGGCGCCGCCTTTCTTCATCAAGTTGTGTGACCATTGGCACTTCCTCACTTGCATCACTCGGGGGTTGTCCATGTGCTGCCCAAGTCATGGGCACAATTGGTGATTTGCCCGTCACCATTTGAAAAGGGGCGGACCCAATTGCGAAGTGTTCCGAGTTGTTGTAACAAAACTCGACTAACTCCAAGTGGTCCACCCAATTTTGTTAATCCACCGCCACATAATTCCTAAGGAATTATTAGATGACCAAGTTCACCCTTTTAGTTTGTCCATCGGTTTAAGGGTGGAAGGAAGTGCTCATCTTGAACTCCGACCCCATTCTCTTCAAAAGGGTTCGCCAAAATTTGCTTGTGAACTTTGGGTCTCGATCCGAAACTATGTCCTTTAGAAGACCATGATGCTTGAATACTTGCGTGAAGAACAACCTTCCCGTCTCTTAGGCTGTGGCCTCATCCTTTGTGGGAATGAAATGTGCCATCTTGTTAAATCGATCCACCACCACCATGATGGCATCAAAACCCCTTGATGGGGGTAAGCTCACCATGAAATCCATGGACACACTTTCCCACGACCCTTCCGAGATTGGTAAAGGTTGTAACAAGCCCGCTTGCTTCTTGTTAAGTGTTCGATTTTGTTGGCAAATCAAACAAGTCTTCACATACTCCTCCGCATCATCTTTCAAATTAGGCCAATAATAGGACTTCTTAAGGAATGTTGTGGTGCGCTTTGCACCACCATGGCCCACAAGCGGTCCATCATGACATTCCTTCAAAAGTAACTCCCTCACCTTTCCTTCCGGCACATAGAGTCGTTTTTGTTTGTACCACAATAATCCATTTTGCAAATGGAAACGGGACTTAGCTCCATTTTGAATATTTTGCTTTACCTCTTTGGCAAATGCATCTTGGTGGCTTGCTAATCGAACTTCCTTGTGGAGTTGCATCTTTCCCACATACACCACTCTAAGTTGGTGTTTTCGACTTAGCGCATCGGGCACCACATTATCCTTCCCAGGCTTGTGTCGAATATCCACATTAAACAAGGCCAATGTGTCTTGCCATCTCACTTGCTTTGAGGACAACTTGGGTTGAGTGGCAAAATACTTCAAGGTCACATTGTCGGTCCACACCACCACATCTTTGGACCCTATGTAATGGCCCCAAGTCTTGAAACAATGTATGACCGCCCACATTTCCTTCTCATGTGTTGGCCACCTTCATTCCGTCTCACTCAACTTCTTGCTCTCAAATGCCACCAGTCTTCCTTCTTACACTAGGACTCCTCCAATTGCAAAGTTAGAGGCATCAGAATGGATCTCAAAATCTTTGTCAAAGTTGGGCAACTTCAACACTGGCACCTTCACCAAAATACCTTTCAAGGTCTCAAAGCCTTCATCACATGCTCCTTCCCATTCATAAATGACGGCAGACTTTTTCAAAAGGTTTGTCAAAGGCACGGCTATCTTTGCAAAGTTCTTAATGAACTTGCGATAATAGGAGGCCAATCCCAAGAAGGATCTTAAGGTCAGCACCGACTTGGGTGGTTCCCAATCCACAATTGCCTTGACCTTGTGATCATCCATCTTCAAACCTTCTTGAGTTATCTTATACCCAAGGAAGTCCATTTCCGTCACCCCAAATTTGCACTTCTCAAGCTTGGCATACAACTTGTTTTCTTTTAGCCTTTGGAACGCCTTGCGGAGGTGCTCTGCATGCTCCTCCAAGGAGCCACTATAGATCAAAATGTTGTCTATGTAGACGACAAAAAAATCATCAAGCCATTCCCGGAAAATGTCATTCATGAGAGTGCAAAATGTGGCGGGTGTGTTGGTGAGCCCAAAAAACATCACCAAGAACTCGTATGAACCATACCTTGTGCGGCAAGCGGTCTTTTTTTCATCCCCTTCCGTGATCTGAATTTGGTAATATCCCGAACGTAGGTCAATCCTACTAAACACTTTGGCTCCCGAGAGACGATCAAATAAATCATTGATTCGCAACAAAAGATACCGAGTTTTCACCATTGCCTTATTGAGTGCTCTATAATCAACACACATTCTCAACGTCCCATCCTTCTTTTGAACAAAAAGGACGAGTGCCCCATATGGTGATTTGTTTGGTTTGATATAACCTTTTGCAAGGAGTTCTTCAAGTTGAACGTTAAGCTCTTTCAACTCCTCATGGCTCATTCTGTATGGGGCCTTGGTGGGAGGTGCCACTCCCAGTACCACCTCAATCACATGATCAACTCGTCTTCTCGGGGGCAGATCTTCAGGCAACTCTTCGAGCATCACATTTGGCAACTCTTCCAAAACTTGCTTTATGCACTTGGCTGAATTCACCAACTTGGTGGTTTTCTTGGGCTCATACTCATCCAATACCCGCATAACACACATCATGCCATAACCTCCCACACATTCTCTTTCCCATGTTTTTCCTAACATAAAGTGGATGGTTAGCCCACCCACACAAGGCATCTCGTGTGCCTTCACCTTCACGATCCCACTCTTGGAAGGAATCCTAACTAGTCTATTATGCCTTCTATGAGCACATTGTTTTGGGTGATGAACTCCATTCCTGAAACGCAATCCATTCCACCCAAGGTGGAAACTAACAAGTTCACCTTTCCCCTCCAATTCTCAAGTTGGAGAGGCATTTCCTTTGCTTGTGACGTAGTGGGATGGGGAACCCCATCCGCGAAGTGCACCTTGATGGGTGCCTTGAGCTCCTCCAAGTAGAGCTCCATCCTTTCGGCACTTTTTCGGGTTATGAAGTTGTGAAAAGCCCCTGTGTCCAAAAGACATAACACATCTCGCTTAACAATCTTCCCCTTCAAAAAGATAAGTCAATTGCATTCAACTTGAGTTAGGTTGGCGTTGAGGGCAATTACCTTAGAGCCCCCATTCCTCGTTTTGGACTTGGGACAATCCTTGGAATAATGCCCCATCTTGTTGCAATTGAAGCACACCCCTTTGGGTTGGCTCCCTTTGAAAGGAGCCCCCTTCTTCACAAAGTTCCCTTTTGGTTTAAACCCTGTGCCTTGGAATTGTTTGGGCTTATCCTTTGTTGGGCTTCCTTGCCCACGGTTCCGTTCTCCGTCATGCCTTGGCTTCTTGTGAAGGAACTTGTTATCCTTCTTGAGCTCGGATCTTTCACTTTGCCCCACATCCGAGAAACCTTCCACTTTCGTGATGGCTTCAAATAGTGAGGAGGGCCAATTTTCCTCAAGCTTTCGCTTGGCCCAAGTTGGAAATCCCATCACAAATTGGCACACACCATCCAACTCATGCATGTGCCGGATCTCAAACATTAACTCGGATTAAGCCTTCACATATTGCTTCAAGTTTTCATTTGTGGCATTCACAAGGTCATGAAGTTTGCACCTCGAAATGTAGTCAGAGTTCCTTGGGACAAATTCGGTCTTGACACGTTCCTTGAAGAACTTCCAGGTGTAGCCATGGTTCTTCCCTTCCTCTTGTCTCACTATCCTCCACCATGTGGCGGCATAGCCTTTCAAGTAGGATTGGGCAAGCTCCACGGCCGAGTGTCGCTCAACCTTGGCGGCATGTAAATAATCCTCCATTTTTACAAGCCAAGCGTCCATAACCTTTCGGTCACATGCACCATCGAAGTTCCCGGGTTTAGCTAATTGGAACTTCGCATCCTTGGATGCTCCTCCTTTGAGGGTCGCAACCAACTCACTGAAGTCGGGCCTATTCATTTTGAGGAGGACTTCCAATTGTTCCTGGGTGAATCAAACCAAGCTCCGTTGCTCCTCTTCACTTTCGGGCTCATCTTGGTCCTCCCGGGTTCTTGGTTCCTTTTCCCCAATTGATTCTGGCAGGACTACACAATCTTCATTAGGTTCTTCCAACATGGTCTTTTGAGCTTGCTTAAGATTCTTCTTGGGTGCCATCCAAAACTCCCAAGAAGTGACCCGAGCTCAACCGGAACTCTGATACCAAGTGACACGCTCCCAAGTCTCTTATTGGTCCCAAGTTGAGACCAAGTCACTCAAGTTGCGAAATTGGGGAAAACTTGGGGCACGTTCCTAGCTCTCAGCACTAAAAGGGGTAGAGGGGCGTGTTGAAGCTCCGGGATTGGACTAGGAAAAGGGACAAGCTATTCACTCACTCGAACCTGCATCAAACTAACCAACAAGTTGGTTAGTTTGCATTCTGGAACACCCTTAGTGTTAAGACAAGCCATGGGCAACACTGGACTCACTGGACTCACCACGGCCCAGACTCGGGGGAAGCCATCACCTTCCCCCATATAGTATTTTCTGCGTCTCACCACCGCACTTGCATCCGAATGGCACTTTTTTCCGGGACTCCCAAAATGAAGTCTCGAAACTATCCCAGTTTGGATTCCTAGGACTTTGGGCGTTCATAACTTCTCACCCCGACCTCCGATTGGGATGAAGTCTTAAGCAAACTTATAGCCCTCATCAAGAGCTTTCCAACAATGTGTCGCACTCCACTTGCACACACTAGGATCAGGTCGATTCCTGACTTTTTATGGTCGGGAGTCAAATTGCCAGTTTGATTCCTGGCCCTTTTTTCGACCATAACTTGTGTTGCAGATGTCCAAATGGCTCATGCAAGGCCATTTTGGACATCTAAACTTTTAGACCTTTCCAATGGTATAAAGAACATCTCAATGCAAGGTGTTTTGACCCCTGCAAACGAACTCCAAAGTTTTGGGAGTCCCGGAGGACTCCCAAGTCCCATTTCCGGGAGTGTGAGTGGCGACCTCACACTTCCCTCAAAATGGGGTTGCGACAAAGGGAGCAAGGTGTTGCTCTTGTTGAAGAATATAATAAAAAAACCTTGTATCCTATGTTGGTGAAATGCCATGAACATTTGCATCCTTTAATAAAATTAGATAAGAATTGTGTTGACCAAAATATTTTTGAATAGGATTACAATTTGGATATTTTTGAGCAATTGCAAACATAAGTGAATCAACAAAAGAACTTGTGAAGAGTGAGTTACTAGTTTTTAAAAAGTTATCAATTAGATATTAAAGACATCAAATGTCCTCTTCAATGGTGGCAAAAACATGAAACAATGTTTCCTACAATTAGATTTTTAGCCAGACAGATTTTCGATGTTGTTATTAGATCTCAAATTGAAACAAAAAGGTTTTTTTCTTTGATTGGAATATTTATTAACATTATGAGATGTCGTTTGCAAATTAAAATTTTAGAAAAGCTAATATTTGTCAACAAAAATTGGCCTAATGATACTAGAATAGGTTGTAAGTCTCCCTCTAACTTATTGGAATCCGTTGAAAGGGATGTAAATCTAAAAGAAGAGTTTGAAAAATTTGAAAAGGATGAAGTTGTTGAAGTGTAAAGTTTTAATAAATAAAATATTATGTGATGTTAAAAAAAAATTGTAACAATGTTTGTAATGTTTTCATTAGTAAGAAAAATAATAAAATTGAGAATTTTAAAATTTTAATTTTCTGGAATTTTTTAAAATAATAACCAATTAATAAATAATATTTGATTTGTGAGAACCAGCATATTGAGAACCAGATTTTTTTTAATATTGATACCCTTGCCTGACATATAAATCTTAGGGGGAAAAAGTGAAAATTCAACCCTTTATAAATTGTTTTATTAAAGTCAGATTCGACAAGTATCATAAAACTGTGATACCCACCCAACACTGATACAGACCTGAGCTACCTCCCTTCTGTTGGAGCTAGCACTTGAGAATCAAACTGTAAAAGTAAACCTTTCCTTAAATCTAGAACCATGAACACACAGTCATGAACACAGGTTCAGCCTTTTTAGATAGGCAAGTAAAAACTTTTTGAAAACTTGATAAGTAGGTCAAACATTATAGTTAGATATTAAATTTAATTAGTTGTTAAACTCCTTAGCTATATAAATTCCTATTTTAATTTGTTGTAAAATTTTATATTTTATACAACCTCTAGCATTGAGAAGCATCTAGATGCAGGCATCTAATGCCTGCACAGAATTGAACCCAACTTTTGAAGTAGGCCCAAATATTCTTGAATTTGAAAAAATGTACCAAAACCAAAATTGAAGAGTTTTAAATTGGAAGAACCAAGCTCAAACCTAAACTCAAAGAATTTTCTTTCAAAAACTAACATGTTAAAATTAGGACCAAAGGTTTTCTTAAAAAATAATTGTAAAAACACAATTTTTTCAGGTTGTCTCTAACGACAGTAAATACCTTGTCCTAAGACTAAAGCAGGATCTCAGAGTCCAAATTTAACATTTTTGGGTGAAATATGGTCACTAAGAGGCCTCACTCAAGAAGGTGAAGGTACCAATTGGTTGCTGGTTTACCCTGGCTGCCCAAGTGTTGAATTAGCTTTATTTTGGACTTGATTTCTTTCAGCTTTGGGCGGGCAGGGGGGCAGGGGTTCAACAAATGATGGTCAAAAAATTTTAACTGTTCACGGGTTGGTTTGTTCTCCATGATTAGCAGTTGCTACCTCTAGTAAAATTATAACCTTGGTGACTACTATGAAGTGTGATTCATATGGCGTGCTCATAACTTCTTTTTTTAAAAGGACCATATTGATTGGCCCATTGGAAATTTTTATGGACCATTGGGCATGCCCCCAGTAGAAGCACCTGATGAAACCTTGCCAAACGTCATAAAAAGAAAACACCCAAGAAAGGGAGAGAAAAAGAAACAAGGGGCAAGGACCAAAGTCCAGGCAAGCAAATAGCCCAGAAGAGGTGAGCCACAAAGAGGCAAGGGAACCACCAAATACCAAAACCTCCACTAGTTGCTTGAAATATCAACTAAGTAAATGGGAGGTAAACTCGATAAAACTCCAAGCCTAGAAGAACCTACCCTTACAATAACAGCCCGTCATGATATGGAGGCACTTTTCTTGTTCACTCTCTCATTTTCTTTGAGTAGTTTAGTGACATATTGTTTTTTCACATAATTGGTTTTCTGATCATCATGAGCGAGAATCTAAACCCAGTTGTTTTGATTGCATTATTTTAAACTTAAGATTAGTTCCGAGCTAATCAACTTTTATGACCACCTTCACTATATAAACTCTCATTTGTTGTGCCCTGCCCCTGTGGGGGACAGGAACTATAGCATTGGATCAAACTTTTGGAAGTTTTACCTTATTAGATCTGGTTTCACATTACGTGAATTGGTTTCTTTGGTGAAAGTGTTTAGACTGTTTAGATTGGAATGGATTTTTTTGGTGTTCAGATTGTGGACACAGTAGATCGATGTACAACATCTTATCCATTGGCAAGGCCAGCCTGTTTGTGATGCCTTGTTTACCATGTCCCCAGAATTCTGCCCTGAGCATTAGCCTAGGTGAAAAATGGTGACAAACAGTTTTGGAAAGGGAAATTTCATGCAGCCAATAGGAAGGCTCAGCATGCATTTGTGAATGGTCCAGTTTTTTTCTTTGTGAGAGAGAGGGATTTTTTTGTTTTTTCCCTTATACCCAATGTGTTCCCATCAAGTTCCCAAAGAATTCTCAAAGTGTTCCCAAATGCATTCCCCAAGAGGTTCCCAATAGCACCTGGGTTTTATTCTGTATGGTTCGCTTGAAGTTTAATTCCCACTTATCAAAAACTGAAAAGGTGAAATCTAGGGGAACACATTTTGCAACTGGGGGTCCAAAGAGACACTGTACAACCAATAAAATGTGAATACAATTTATATCAACTACATGCATAAACAAAAAGAAAAAAACCATGCAAACAAGTGGGACATGTTCCAAAAGTAACAACTACATTCTCAATGCCACCCACCCACTCCACCGCAAAATTTACTATTCAAAAAAAATCCTCCCCATAGCTACTTTCTGAGGATTTGATTTGCAGCCCATAAATCACATAAACACAATATTGTATATTTGGAGACACATTAATTACTACCTGTTCATTTCGAGAAAAATCCAAAAAAAAATTGTCCTAATATTTGTGCTAATACACACACACACACACACACACACACATATATATATTAGACATATATATGGAACATAAATGGTTACCTATAGTCATGTGAATAATCAAAGTGCATAAAGATTTTCTCTATCAATTTTATTTGTTGCTCCAAAGGTATGAAGACTGGCAATCAATTTACCATTAGACTTTTTAATTTCCAATTTCATGCTGGGTTTTTTAATTTTATGAATTTTGTATGTATGGTGGGCAGTGATATTTTTTCCAATTTTCTGATGTTGCCTAATTTGCTCGTATCCTAAGAGGGATTTTGCATTAAATGGCAACAGGTTTTTAGAACCAGTCTAAATAGTTTTGAAAAACTACCAATCTAAAATCAGAGCCCAAATGTTGCTTAAAAAAATTCCAAGAAAAAATAAATCAGGAAATTTAAGTAAATATAATATTGCGACAGAATGTTCCTTTTTTATTTCTATTTTTCACATTTTGGTGCAAGTTTGCACTAGGAAAAATCACTGGTGGGTTGTGAAGGGTCTAGTGTAAACCGGCCAGTGACCAAACACTTAAGCATTTAGGACAGGCTGGATCCAAGGGGAGGGCTCCATTGTTTCTAATGTCCATTCAAAACTTAAACCCTTTTTATTGGCATATCAGGCGCACTAAAAATAGTTTAAAACAGAATAGAATTGAGAAAGTTAGGGCCCTCCAAAATAGAGAGGGTGAAAAACTCGAAAAAAACAAACCACCGAACCCTACAAAGGTCGATTCCCAAACACCCAAAAAATTCTTTGTGTATTATTCTATTGCTATTAGAGTTCAAAGATGAATTGTAAAACTTCAGGTGGCACTCCTATAGAACTTTAAATCATTTAAGATAAATAAGAAATAAAAAAGTTATGAGGTTTGAAAGTATGAGGGGTCCAAAAAGAAAAAAAACGCATTTTGTAAGTTTGAAAGCTTATTTGTTTTCTTGTTATTACTCCTTTTCATTTGCACTTCAAAGATGATATCAAGAACAGGGTAGTACTCCCATAACATTTTTAAATCACTCAAATGAATAAGTTTCGATCATAGGCAGGTGAGGTGATGGGCCGATTTAGCCTACCAATATTATTCTGATTACATTTTCTTTGCGGAAACTCTGGTGGTGATGGGGGTCCACCTGGCCTTTTGTGGATTCCTAACTGACGCTTGACAATTCTATTTCCAAGTAGAGTTATACGTAGTAGGACTATTCTCCAGAATCTGAGGACTACTGTCCAAGCTTTTTCCAAAGAATGTTGCCTAGGTTCCCTCTGTGCTTGCTGGAAAAGCCCGAATGTTTCCCAACGTCCACCGTGATACATCGTGGGGGCCGAGGCAGCTAAATTTGGGTCTGCTCACGTGTAGGTGATCAGGGCTTCCTATTTGGTGAGGACTGCATGTGCTGTGGAATTATGTGTACAAGTCATAACTTGTCGTGTCAAACTCTTAGGAAAACAGTTACAAGCGGTGTATCACACTCGCACCTTGCCATTAACATTGAAAAGTATATTAATGCAAAAGAACAATTACCAAAACTCAAATGTTTCACCATGCAAAAATATAATCTTCAAAAAGGAAACCAAAATCCTTCAAGATATTATAACTCTATAACTAATCTCAAGTTTCAACACAATCCAAAATACCATCTGTCAAAAATCTTCATATTAAAATAGTTAGACCTATTACCTAGGGGCCAGAATCCCTTAAGCTACTACACACTATAATGAATATAAACACAATATCCATAAACCTGGTAGGCACAGCCAATAAAACTGATTTTTATATGAATTATTAAACCGCAGCTCCAAGTGTCTCCCCCCATAACCATTTACACACATCTTATTTAGAAGAGTAATATCATCTCCAAAATATTGTATGTTAAACTCCAAATATATAATCTATTATATTTCAAAGTATTATTTCATGAAACCCAGCAAAACTTTATTAATAAACACACCATAGATTTGGAAAATGTACAAAGAAAGAAGAAAAAAGAAAAGGGAGAAGTTACAGGACATCAAGTTAGCTCAAACTAGATGTCAAAATCTCTCCATGCCAAAAAAAACAACGGCCTGTAGTAGGTCGGTCATATTTCTCCATGTCAAAAATATTGATCACCTGCGATCAGTCAGCAGATGTGATGGGAGGTGTGTCCTAAAGGGGTAAAAGTGGGGAAGTAGCTAAGCTTAGCATGCCCAAATTAAGATGTTGAACACTATTTACTTTTTTACATGCAAACTTTGTCTTAATACCAAAGAATATAATAAATATTGAGTTTTCAAAGCACTTTTTTACTACCTTGTGGATTTGGGTCTGCCTAGAAGCGTTTAGGATCTTAGAGGTGGGGGGCACTATAGACCTTTTCCACCTGCTAAGCTTCATGTCCATGATGGTCATTTGCATCTTAATTTGTCTGTTTGATTGATTCTACAGAAAGGAAACAGGGCCAACCTGTAGAGGACTGTCAGATTCAACCCATATCTTCTGCCTGCTGGTCAAAAGGTTAGATAAGATCAGCCCATTGTTTGTGCGGCAATTGAGTTGTTATGCATACCACCTATAAGAAGGTGGTACACAACAATATCAAAATGTCAGTTTCCTAATTGACCTTAGTAAGATCTGACAAATGAGGTGGGCAAGCCCATGTTTGCCAAGCTAGCAAACTTGGTGTCCATGTGGACTTCATGTGCTTTAAGGTATTCTACATGCTACCTATAATATGCAAC
>Ga0209611_10006688_pt1 | contig 18763 bp, 18 predicted proteins | sample S1TSphgellanicum_3_FD_187693 | JGI IMG/M metagenome (GOLD analysis project Ga0209611, IMG submission 187693) | Host-associated microbial communities from peat moss isolated from Minnesota, USA - S1T2_Fc - Sphagnum magellanicum MG (SPAdes) (version 2) | ecosystem: Host-associated > Plants > Peat... | reverse complement strand
CCCCTCTACCCCTCAAAGGGTTGTGAGCTAGGGAACGTGCTCCGACTCCTCCTTATTCCGCTGCTTTCTACTTGGGCTCACATTTGAGTCCCTTGAGGAATTGGGGGTGCGTCATTGGTGGTGCAAAACGATTATAGAAGCATTAAGTGCAAAACATTTATTATCCTTCGTCGAAAAACAAATTGGAGAGCGACCTTCCCTTGAAAGGTTTAGGGTTTAAGGTTGCATTAAGTGTTGAGGAAACTACGTTAAGCAGTCTTATTTGTAATTGTTGTGTCTTATTTTTACTCATGAGCAACTATGGAACTCACATAAAAAAAAGAAATTACACCTTTTGTTGTTACAAGTGTCATTGAAATGAACAACATAATGTGTATTGTGATTACTATAGATACTATGGAAAGACCTCCCACTCCCATTGTTATTTATAATGTTGGAGGTGAACTTGATTCTTTTGCAACTGAAGATAACAATAGATAAAATCTTGATGACACACGAAAGCTTGACAATGGCATGATGCAAACTAAAGGAGGAGATGGAGAGCAAGGACATCTATTGTAAGAGGGATTGCCAATTTTTGTGTAAGAAGACCTCTACATGATTTGTTTGCTTGGTCGATAGAAATATATCAACATTGTGAAGACGACAACAACAAGATGGGTAGAAAGGGCAAGCTTTCTATTACTTTATTTCTACCTATCATGAGTTTGTTGTTGAATGTGTTACAAAAAATGAGCAATAGGATTTGTTGATTGCAAAAAAAGGTCTTTGTTTATTGACTACATATAGGACCTTGGGGTTTTGTAGTTTGTTGTTTTTCTTTTGATATTTAGGTCTATTGTTTTGAGTACATATAATTTGGGAAAGTAATAATGGACATCATTTCCTATCCACCTTGTTCTACAAAACATAACAAATCTAAAAAAAATGATTGATAACATATTGTAGGTATTGGGAAGTTTAGATGGCAAAAATAGGATGTACAAATCAACAATGCAATAGAGTTGACATCATTGTGTTGCACAATACCTTGAGGAGGAGTATGAGACTCTTGCATTGGAAGCACATTTCGATGTTAAATGCCATGATTTCCCCATTAGAAATTAGCCTTCCTTTTAATGCAAGTTATGCAATAATTATTACAAAGACAAGAACGGCCTAAGCTACCATAGAATGATAATGCAATGCTTGAAATACAAGGGCAAGGAGTTGCTAAAAATGTACCCAACTTGGACCAAGTTTAACACAAAAGAGTTGACAAGGCTAGGGGAGAAACATGGCAAGACCCTACCAAATAGAAATAAGCACCCAAATGATGATGTAACAAAACATCTCGATAAGAGGGCTACATCAACAAACTTAAAATCGAGACATAGAACACTACCACCTTTGAAGCCCATAAATCAAAAGGACAAGGTGGTTGTTGAATTAAACAGGGATGGAGACATTTTTTCAATTCACTACCAAGGTACATATGATTCCAAATATGGCATTCTTTTTTTAATTATCTAGTTCATATAAGAGTTAACTTGTTGCATTTTCCTTTTCCAATTTTGATCCACAAACATTTTTTATGTAGGTTCAATTTGCAAATGAAGATTTTTAGTTCCAATTGTTGATTAACTAATTATTTATTTCCCATTGTTTTCTTATAAAACTTCATAATGCACATGTAAAAAATTTGTACCGCACTTTTAGATTCCCAAATTTTCATTCACTTTTAGGGTGGGATACTTGCAAGTGTTGCCCATTCACTTTAGACTCCCAAAACCACTATCCAAGCAAAGATGCATACAATGGAAAATTCTACAATTGTAAAACCAATACGTCGTACAAGGTAAAACAAATTAAATGCAGGTCTGTTTTTGTGAATAAAGGTATTTAATTCTTTTTATGAAGGGAATCAAAGGCCCACATTCATTTTAAAACATTCTATGTATTAGTAGGTCTATCATTATTTCCGAATGGGCAAACATTTCCATAAAGGAGTGCAGCACATGTAAGCAGAGTTGATATTGACATTGAAGTGAAAACAAGGAAGACAACTAAAACATTCACAATTAAAAGCACGTGTGATTTGGCCCCTTTTCTTGTGGAAGTACAAATGAACGGGCTTTATGTCTTATTATCAAAAACGAATATAATAATGGACTAGACAATGCTTAAAGACCTTAAAGAAGCCTTAGTTATCCTTATGAGGATGGAAACTGAAGGTACTTTAGGAAACACACTTGTGTCCACATTTTGAAAATGGTACCTTTTTCCACCAATGAATTTATTTCTTCTTAATCATTATCATTGTTCTACACCCTAAATTCAAATTAGTGTGTCCTTACATAATCATTCATCTGTAACCGGGGTTTTTATTACTTACATTCAATGTTCTGCAACCTTGCTTCTTATTATTTGTACAATCACTATAATTGAACTTAAGTTATTATTAGTCATAGTCAATGTTCTATAACCTAGGTTGTTATTACTACAAGTCATTGTTCTCCAACATAGGTTCTTATTACTCATAGACTATGCATGTAGGTTGTTAGAAGGGTTGAAAGGACAACCACAATTTTTAAGATTATTGTGAAGTCTTTGAATGCATGGAGTAAAACTGGTTGTGGAAAAAACACCATGAAACAATTCATAAAGATGAAAAATCTCTAGGAATACTTACAATATATGAAAAAAAAGGAGTATGATGCAAACATGTCAAAGGCTGTAGAAACATTTGGGAGGAGGAAAGAAAAGTATGTCCAACAAGAATTGCAAATTTATTACCAACAAGTTAAAGCAATTGAGGAGGAATTCAAGTGGGGCCGATCACCTTTATACTCGCTATTGAATCGGTATCATTTGCAAAATGGTTTTCAATGCCCATGGGAGCACACAAAGGAGGGGCTGGAAATCATCATTGAAGAGCTTGAAAAGGAATTAAAACCCTTTTCATTAGACAAGGCATGTCGGCATATTGTTAGAGCTTTCAAACTTTTTTGCAAAGCATTGTTTGGTAGACAACACCCCTTGGCACATCCAAATAAAGGTCTAACACAACACACTATCCTTCATTATGTTCATGAGCAAACCCACTTTATGAGGTTAACCATTGATGTGTAGGATGTAATAGACTACGCAATTCTCTAGTTCCTAAAAATGCAATACAATGTTGAAGATGTTTTGCAAGCTCAAGAGGACTTGTTGGGTTTACTAGGATTTGAACTTGAGCTACAAAACCCAGTGGTTGAAAAAATACAAGGGTTTATGGCTAGAATTGCTCATAGAGCAATCATTGCACTTTGAATGTGCAAAACACTTATGAACATTTGGAAACATTTCAAACATTTTTGTCCCAACTTTTCAAGCACTCCTAAACATGTCAAAATTTTACTTTATTTTGGGCATGTAAATGTATCTTTTCATAGTATTTTTCAAAAAAAATTGATTTAAAAAATCACTAGTCAATTCAAATACCATTTGATCCCCAAACTTTGTTCTAAAAATTCAAAACTCTATGAAATTCCTAACTTCCATGAGAATATGCCTTTGAGAGTGTTCGGGGTTCTTCCCATACAATTTCACACACTTCAAACTAAACTTGGAAATGAGTTTAAGTCACACCACGCTTTGGCATCATTCATGTTTGCCTTGTCTTTCCCTAACCTTGGTCATGGACCCAAGGTTAGGCTTATAACAACACGTGTAAACAAAGTTGGCTTTCCAAGTGATGATGTTTTAACAAGGTTTAAAGAGCATTTACTATATTACCTTTTCGGTTCATCACTTGGGTGCTAAATATTTATTTAATTTTTCAATATCCATTTCGACAATTAACTAATTATTGAAATTTCAACAATAAATATAAGCAACCTCTTTGACAAATTTTTGGACTTTGAGTCTCTTAACATAATGAGACTTTTTATTACATTTTATATTGTTTTTTTTTTTTGCAAAAATGGGGAGACACAATATTCCACCACATTATAGGATAGAGAAATGTTGTCAATTAATGAATACTTGCTCTACAAGTGGACTGGCCTAAAGGAAAAGGCTCTTAGGTTTCCACTGATCTTTGTATTTTGCCTTTCAGAATGATTTTCTTATAAAAAAAGATTTTAAAATAGATAAGCTCTAGAAAATTTTGCATTTTCAAAAATAATTTAATTTTTGCCAAACCTAAAAAGGCACTATGCTAGTCATGCTTGGTAATAGGCAAACTTGGTTTTGTGGGGGTCAAATTCCAATAACACAAATTTGGGCCATCACAAAGATTATTTTCATCCAACTTTGTCCATCCACTTTGTCCTTAGTTGTACAATGAAGTTGTGGGATCAATCAATGTCAAGTTGCTAGCTCGTTCGCAATGCACTAGTAAATGCCATCAAACTTGACATCAATAAAACCAAGAGAAGAATGACTTGGATGAAACTTGGATGATTGATATTCGACAAGCTCATTTCGATGCTAAATTCTTTATGCTAGAAGTGACACAAATACTAACACCATTTCTAGATTGTGCACACAAATTTGGTTTCAAGAAAGCTCACTACATGTTAGTTATGATGTTTGAACCCCCATATTTGAAGACTTCTTTGTAATGAGCATCTCACCTATGTCCCCCTATTTGGGTGTTTACCATATCCGGAGACATATCATAGTAACTTACAAGGGCAACTTTTTTTGGTAGCCAGTATTTGCTTTATTCATTTATGGATGATTGCCATTTCAGGCAAATTGTATAGCATATAGTGTATTTCTGCAAATTCAACAATCTTCAAGTGATTGTTTTGAGATGTTGTACAAAAATGGACAATTCTCTCAAATCTTAAGTAAATTGCAGCTTCAAGGCCAGCGGAGATCATAAGAGTAGAAATATGAGTCTTCTTGTATGCATTAGTAGAGATGGATAAACAGAGTGTTCTCTTGACACCAAACATTGTGTGAAGTTTTGTCCATTTCCAATTTTTTCTAGACTTGTTTGTTCTCTTGACTTAAATATATGGCCAGATTTGTACACACCCCCATTCAAGTTTTTTTTTATGTCATGGTAGAGATGAGGAATTAATACAAGCATGAAGTCTATCTACATTGTGGGTGTTTTTCTGGCTTACGTCATCAGTTTCAGCATTTATCTAAAGCAATGCAAATTGGATGCACCCATGTTTTTCCCTGTTGACCAGTATCCTGTCATGCATTGAGTTTTGCCATCAATCTATATGAACTTGACAACTCTGGAATGCAACTCTGGAATGCAGAGTCCACCAGCAGGAGGAGAATGGTTAAGGAGGAGCTGGAAGATCTATTGCTGGGGGAGCTTCAATTTCCTTGTAGCACCTTTCTGGTCAGTACTAACTTTCCAATGCATACATAGCAAACAGGTTTGAAGCAATTCATGAGCAGAAAATGTTGTAAGCTGAGATATTTCATGCAGTGACTGACATGCTCCTTTCATGTGATGACAAAGTTGAATTTTCCTTTGATGCAGTGTCCTAGAGACAAATTGGACAATCACCTGGTGCAGTGATCACACACAATGATGGTTCTCAGCTTGTTCTCTGTCCTTACAGCCTTTGCATTTTCATCGGATAAATTTGCACAATTTGACCTACCCATTATCTGCAAGTCCTGTTGAACCCATTGCACTTGCACAACCAGCTTTTTTACAATGGTACCAGGTCATCTCTTCATTGTTTAATACTGCCCTACCTAGTGGATACTGTGCACTTATACACCAGTTGCAAATGAAGAACATAATATGCTTTGAATCCTTTCAATGGATCTTATTATGTACATAGATATGAAAAGTGACACAGTGTAGAAGATTTCCTCATGTATTGCTAGGTGAAATTAGGTCTGTCATAACAGGTTGTGAAAGGGTCGTGCTTGAGATACTTGGAGAACTTGAAAGTAATGTACCCCAATTACTATTGCCTGTAAGGCAATTTGTGAGAGATTGAAGTGTTTGGTTGAGACAGTCCTCTTCTTTTGCTGAAGTTTGGAAACCTAAAAACAGAATACATTTTGGATGACCCAGCTACAAACAATTGAGTCTCCATTACAGACTGAAACTTGCATTTGCAAAACGATTGGGACTCTGTTACAGACTGAAACTTGTGTTTCTAGCATCCAAGTGAATAATGTCTCAAGAAGAATATTTATGCATCAACTACCTGACTAATTTCTGAAAGACTTAAGTGATAGAACATTATTTTGTTCTGCCTAACAACTCGTGGTAAACCTGGTGTTGAGAAAAACAATCAGGAAAAAAAAAGCCCATAGATAGGTGTACATATATGGACCTTTGAATGAAACCTATGATGTTTCTTCAGTCATTCACCTTTCCTTCAAAGAAATGAGTGTTTACATCCGACAGCAAGTATAGATGGTGTGGCCAAGACATCAACAACATACAGTAGTCCTTGCTGATGATGTAAAATGGGGTCATGCATTTGTATGAACCAATCAACGATGATTTGGGGAACTTGTATTACCCAGAAATGTTCTTGTGGGTGCACAGCAAATTTGGTGGAATAATCAGTCCAAGTACATTTTTTTCACTTGCACGAGGATGGGTATAAAACACAGGTACACATTGAAGTCAGATCCCCAAGCTCAGGTCCTTTGAGAAATGGCATCCCCCCCCCTTAATGCAGAAAGTATAAGTTGATCTCCTTCAAATTTGATATATTTAGTGTGTTTATTAGTTTTGTGGGCAAGTAAGCAGGTCTCTAAAAGGCTGGTTTTACCACAAAAAGATCCACACTCAAAACTGGAACAGATGCTGGTTCAAGGAAATGTGAACAAAGAGTGTCAATTGTGAGCAAGCAGGCATCAACTGAGTGTAACCCTGGATACTGTGAGAGCATGACACTTTGTGACAAGCTGAGAGATACAATAGAGATAGTAGTCACTCAATGGCTACTGTAACACACATTGGTTTTCTGATTCATTGCAATTGGGTAGAGCATATGATCTCTCCATCTTCTCAAATCCATTATTAGCTGCTGGGGTTGCCTCCTTGTTTGTTGTTGGGTGGAAATGCTGAATGAGCTTTTCAGCTCCTTAAAATTATTCATGAGGTTGGTAGTCGTTATTAAGAGAGCGCACCAAGACAGAGACAAAGTAGTGTTGGAATTGGGACAACTATTCCTCCTACCTACAGCTCAAGAATAATTACCTGGAATCAGTTGTTGCATGTTGCCACAAGATTACAATGGAGAGGACCAATCTTCTCAGATTGATGATTTTGGTCAGTTCCATGTATATCCTTCCATCTCTAATTTCTTCCCCTTTCTTTCCACACATCAGGACATGGCTCTTTATTCAAAGTCAGTGGTGATGGAAGGATATACATGATTCTTCTATGTCTTCTTGTAACTAAGTAATATTTTTTATCATTCTTTCACAATGGCACCAACCCATTTGAACTTGAGTTTCTTTTGATCTGCTGCATAATTTTTACATCCTTCTGTGGGTGGTGGTGGTGGTGGTGGTGCATGTGGAGAAGAGGAGTTGCCAAGCAAACAGACAGATTCAAAATCACAGAAATGTCACTACTCAAACAAGAATCCATCAACAAAAATCCTGTCAAAACAACGGGTGTGACCTTGCCATTTACATTAAAAAGTATTAAGGCAAAAGAAGAATTCTTGGAAACTCAAATATTTCATGATGCAAAATTATAATCTTGAAAAAAAAATCCCTCTAAAAGAAACCAAAATCCTTCAAGATATTATTATAACTATAACTAATCTCAAGTTTCAGCACAACCCAAAATATCATCTTTCAAAAATCCTCGTATAAAAATAGACCTATTATTATTATTACCTAGGGGCCAAAATCCCTTAAGCTACTATCCTCTATAATGAATCTAAACACAACAATATCCTTGCCTTGGTAGGCAAGGCCAACAAATGAATGTGTTTCTCAAAAGCTTTTCCAAGTGTTGGGTAACTTGATGTGGAGGAATGTTTCAAAATGGGATCCAAGTAGAGAACCACAAACCATTACTTTTCTTTTTTCTTTTTTTTCTTTTTTGGCAGGAGGATTTTTTTAATGGTTTTTTTGCTGGGGAAAATAAAAATTACACTAGAAAAGCACTTTTTTTTCAATTTTTTTTCTCAAAAAGTAAATAAAAGAGCAAAATGTTCCCAGTTCTGTCTCCCTAGGAATTAGAACTTGGAAGGCCCTCATATAATGTGCATTGTGTAAGATAAAGCCCATGGAGTGCCACCCTTTTATGAAAGCAATGTTACCCATTTTCTAAGGACTCCTCCTCTACAACAATGACATTTTTATAGTGCTTTATGTGTAGGGTAATGCTTGAGGAGTGAGGCATTCCCAAAGTAAGCGCCTATTGAGAACCAAGTTCCAATGGATGGTGCATTAGTAGTTGTTAGGTCACATAATCCCATTAAACTTGCTCTTAAGTCAATGTTTTCTAATTGTGACTTCTTTTTTTCCCAAAAATGTTAAAATAACTTTTTTTGTTTTTTAATTACCAAATTTCAAGATTCATTAATTTTTTTAAATTGGGAGATTCTACATTAGGTTGTAGTGGGTAGCCAACAATATAAAACAATGTTTGAATTGTTTTATTATCCTATATTTTACAACCAAATTTGTTTAAATCATTCAATTGATGATTGCCTACAACACAAAATATGACATAAAAAAACATGGGCTCATTTATGGATAGATAGGACAAAAGACGACAAGGTACAACAAAAGTGACATGTCGGGGAGTATGCTTGGGGAGTATGTTTGTAATATTAGGGCCCTAACCTCTTTCCTTATAAATTGTTAGTGCTTTGCAAACGTTTGACTCTTTAGATTTGATTTTTTCTTGCTTGGATTCCTTGGTGAATTTTGAATCCAACTCAAATTTGGAATTGCCTTTGGATTCTTTTAGGACAACTTTGATTTTGTATTTCAACAAGTGGTCCTTCAATTTGGTGTGGCAATCATAGGTGGGTGCAAGGCAATGGTTCCCAATGTTTGTGTTGTTTGGATGTGTATCCCAATTGAGTGGTTTTGCAAGTGGATGTCACAAATGCTTTTAACATCATCTTTTGAATAATCATTTTCCATGATCTTCACAAAGCAAGAGGTTAATTATTTCAAAATTTCCCCTTTTCTCAACCATCACTCCCCTTTGGGAAATCCTTTTGGGAAAATTGTCTGTCATCCATTCTTTGGTAAGCATGAGCCAAGGTGATTTGTTTGTTAAGTTTTTTTTTGCACTAGCTCATTTTTGTGCATTATAATATTTTGTGGGGATTTTCCCTCTTGTATTTTCCCTTCCTTTACTAATGACATTCACATAATTGGTTCCAATTATGTCATACCTCTTGCTTTTGAGCATTTCATTTCTCAATTAGCTTTTGTAAAGCTTATGGTCCAACCCCACAAGTACACGACTAGGTTGCCTTCTAATTTGCCTCTCAACTTTTTTCCTTCTACTAAATTTATTATCATTTGGACAACATCATGGTTTTGAATGCCCCATTTGGATTTGCTTCTTTTCCTTTTCCTTTCTACAATATGCATTGGACAAGGATGTTCACCATGTAAATGCACTTTCGAAACTAGGGATGGTTAAACAACTTTTGGGATCTTTTTTCAATGTTTCATCCATAGACCTTCCTACTTGTTATATTGTTTCCCCCATTGAGCTTTTGACACCAACTTGCTTTTTTTAATGCATGCCCTCATGTAAGTTTTTAGGAAATTCATGGGCCCAAGCTCTTTGGATTGCCCAAAGACCCACTTGGTCCTCTAACAAACTTTTCTCCCCATTTCTTATAAGGGGATCGACCTCATCTGCACAAAGTTCATTACGCCATCAACCTATTTGGGAAGTTGGGCACTTGTTGCACCTATTATCATCATTAAATTCCTATCAAATTGTCACCCATTCTTATTGGAAGTAATAGGTCTAGTAGTTTTGGTTCATTCTCCTTGCAGACACATTTGATGTGGGCATGAAAGCTCCTTCTCCATGATGTGGTGGCTTGTGTTCCCCTTTTTGAACAATTTGCAAAAAAAGGAGTAGATCGACTTTAAGAAAACATCTTTAAAAGATTGCATGAACATTCCTTCTTCAACAATATCTTTGACATGGCTTCCACTAATAGAAAAACCACATTTTGCAACTTGTTTTAGATGATTAAATGTGCAATTTGTGACTATTTTGGATGCTTCCGAAATGACTCATTGCATTTGTGGCCAACTTCTAGATTTAGTGGGGACCCATTTTTTTTATTCTTCTTGTGGTGGGAAACAAACTACATCTCATTATGTCATTTGGGATGCCTTCACTTCCATCATGAAAAAATGAGGTTTCATGTGGTGTGAACAAAACCTATGTCCTTATGCCACCATCCTTTCAATCTTCTTGTTAATGGGTTGACATGATGTTATTGGCTAATGGCATCTACACCTTGGGCGATGTTATCATTGTTGATTCCACTTAAACAGATTTGGTTTCATGTGCTACTTCATATCATAGGGTGATCATAATAGTGGCGAATTAAGTAAAGGAAGGATTTTACCACATCAACATTCAACATATGCATTTCTTACTTTTGCCATTGAGGTTTTTGGTTGTTTGCACCAACAAATGAACAAATTTTTTCATCAATGTGTTAACATGGCATGGTCGACAAAGGGCACCAATGGCCCCCCTTTGACTATTTTGCATGTTCTTTATATGCAAAGGGTGTTGGTAGCTTTGTAGAGAGCTCAAGCTGCTTCTATTTTGAGATGCATTATCATTGCAAGTGAAAATTCTTTTAGGATTACTACTCTTTCAAGTTTCTCATCCCTTTCTTTTTTGATATGCTTATTGCAACTAGTGGGGGGTTTGAAACATGATTTGTTCCTTTATCTTTTAATGACTCACTTTTGGTTTTGCTCTTTTGACTCACACTTGGGTCCTCCTCTTGTTGTTCCTTTTTTTTTGTGCCTTTTGTTGGGTGTTTTGTTTAATGAAGTTTGCACAAGTTTCATCATCATTATTTTCCCCAATTCTTAACAATTTTTGGAATAAAATTTGAATATTTAGTGTCATGGCCTAGGATATTTTGGGATACTTTGGGTAATGTCATGTCCTAGGATATTTTGGGATACTTTTGGCAATATCATGGCTTAGGATATTTTGGGATACTTTGGGTAATGTCATGTCCTAGGATATTTTGGGATACTTTTGACAATATCATGGCTTAGGATATTTTGGGATACTTTGGGTAATGTCATGTCCTAGGATATTTTGGGATACTTTTGGCAATATCATGGCCTAGGATATTTTGGGACTAGTATGGTTCAGGGTTATAAAAGGAGATAGTCTGGGGAACAACCCTTCAGCAGATCAACACCAGTTGATGGATCAATAAAGCTTGTCTTGTCTTGTAATTCTCCACTTGTTTGTAGTCGGTCCATAACATTTAGGATATGGAAATTTTGGAAGGACATCATTAGTAATACTAGATTTAATGTCAATGATGTTCATTTTGTGTTATTGGAAGTTGGACATGGAAAGTGGGTTTGTTGTTACTTGCTTTGAAGCTTTGTTACTTATGTGTTTGCAACAAACATCAAATCCATCATCAAAGATAAGGAAATTGAAAAAAACATTTAGTTAAAATTTAGTTTATATGCATTTGACCAAGGTGAACTAATACCCACATTAGTACTTTCACCCTCTTGAGTGAAGCATTTTAGTGGCCATATTATGCCCATAAAATGTTAGATTTAAATTTAGAAACCTTTATTTAGTCTATTCATGGGATATTTGTAATATTTATAAATAATTTAAATGGAATTTGAGATGATTACTTAAAATGACTTATTGGAAAATTAGATTTTGGAATTTGAGATCCAATAGAACCAACATTTGAAGTAATTGTCTATTAAATGCTCATTATGACTCAGTTATGGATGAACCGCAATTGAATTAATATTTGGTTTCATCTTGGTAACCAATTATGTAGGAAATAGGTTTCATACATAGGTAGACATGTAGGAAAATAAATAATTATTAAGTAAGTAGATGGGTTATAGTTTATACATAAATAAGTATTATTTTAACTACCTACCTAACCTATTTTGTGGGTTGTTAGTAGGTAGGTAGGGAAAAAAACAATTGAGTTAACCACCATGGTTAATTAGCAAACTAAAACCCAACAAATATATGTTTCCTGACTAGTTACCATCCATCTTTCATGGTGTGTTGATGGCTATTAGTTCACTATGGTTGGTGTTTTGTGTTGCCTATGTTTTGTGTTTTGAAATGGCTTGCCTCTTTTGTACCTTGTTAAACAAAGGTTATAATATTAGGCCTAGTGTATTAATATACAAAGGGTTTGAATAGGCATGAATTGTTTTTTGTTATGGCCAATGAAAATACTATATTTGGTGGTCTAAATTTAATTTTTTTAGTTATTTTGAGTGAAGTAACAATTCAATGTGCGAGAAATATTGAAAGACAAGGTTCTTGCATGTTATTTATGTATTTTGTTTTGTTTTGTTTTGTGATAACTACTTCATGATACTTGATGGGTATCATGAGAAAAAATTTTAAAAAACTAAAATTCAACCAATGTGGTATGAGGGGTACAACCTGAGGAGTGGGGCATTCCTTTATTTCAACTTGAAGGCTTATTCAGGAGTTGAAGGGCACTTATTTTAGGAACACCTTACTCCTCAAGCATTATGTAACATTTTACATTAAACATCTTCGAATAGGCTCACCAAAAGTCCCCAAATGTGCATGATAATAGTTAGAAACAAATTTTCTAGATGTCCAATAAAATGGCTAGTGTGAATCAATCAAAAAAAATTAGTGTATTTGGAGGCAAACATTATTTAAGCAATTGGTTTTTATTGTTGAAGCAACCAAAGAGATTATGGGTAGCTCTTTGCTTATGCACCATTTCCTTTCCTCCTTGTAACCCATGCCCATCACCCTATGACTAAAACTCTCTTTGCATTTTGTAATTACTAGAAATCAAGTTTAGTTCCATTTGAATTGCTCCCCTTGTGTTTCATAATTAAGTTTACTAGGTTATTTTTTCAAGATTTTGTCAAAAGGTTATTAAACCTTTGTAATTCAAATATGTTACATGATTATGTAAGAACCAATTAATACCATGTTCTTATAATCATGTCATGTAACTTGATAATTCTTTTTAACATGGATGGAATAACCATGCCATTGCATGTTTAAAATTGTCAAATTATTTCCTTGAATATGTAATGTGTTATTATATTTCATTGTCTATTGTAATTTGCTTTTGTAACATAATTACATTATCATGTAAGCCTCAACATTGAACCATGTGTTTAGCCTCATCAAGTTGAAGCTAAATCATAACATGATAATTAAGGAAATTACTCTTTGTATATTTAATGGAACATGTGAAATAACAAAGTATTTTTTATATGCTTTGAAATAATGAAATATCAAGGGAATTTTTTTATAAATGAAAATAATCTAGATATATTTAAGACATATTTTCATAATCAAATTCTAAGCACCCCCAATTTAAATTCAAGTAAATTATTTCTTATAATTCAATCATTTTTATTTTTTTTGCACATCACTTGGGAAAAAATGGAAATAACTTCCCTTGGTTTGATAACTCTTTGTAACGAGATTGAAATAGCAATGCCATTGGAGTTCTAGACCTTTCAAATCATTTTGTCAAACATACCATGACTTACTACTCCATAGTCTTTTGTATTTTATTTTTATAAGGCGATTGCACCATATAAAGTATATTATGGAAAAAACCATGTTGTTATTGTGAAGACATGTTATAATTCATAACCTTATGTGTAATAAGTTCAAATAAAATTTGTATTAGGTATGATTATATGTTGTTAACAAATACATGATATTTATTTTCAAAGGATAATCAAAATATACACTAGAATCAAAGACAAACAATGAATCAAATTGTTATGTTATTGAGATGGTGTATTATGGAAACTTGTATGTCATGGATCCACATAAGGTGACAATGGAAGCAATGATGAGACATGTTCAACAACCACCTTCACTAAACATGATGTGGATGAAATGTACTATGAAAATGCTACAACACATTGGAATTTTAATAAAACATCACGTAACACACTCTTGAAAGGGAAACCTAGAACTTATGTAGTGTAATATAACTCATAAGCAATATGTATTACAACATGTAACAAGTTTTGTACCTCATAGGTTGTGATGGGCATGTTAGTTTGAATAGAAGATTGCAAATGGCTACATGATTTCATCACACCTTGTGGATGTCTTTAGAACATTGTATTATCAAGTTTTACATTTTATTGGTCTTAAATTTGTTATAACATATAATCAATAGTAGGAGACACTACTTAATTCACTAGCAATTTCACTAACATTTTAATGAAATTGGGAATCCACAATAGAATGTGGTTTTTTCATGCAATTGGCCATAAAGTTCATGGCACATAAGTGAGGTAAACTTTATGGTTTCAACCATTACAATGTACAATATGTGGTGTTTATTGGGGCATATACCACATTAAAATGCCATAATAAGCACCACATATAGTACAAAGTTGTAATGGTTCAAACCACAAAGTTTACCTCACGTGGGTGTCATGAATCATAGCCTATTATGCGAGGAAAACACATTTTGTTGTAGTGGGACAAATTCACTAGAGTAAAAATGTAATAAATTCATTATATCCCATAGTGATAACATGCAATCACTAGTAGGGGATGGTGCTTAAAATTCACTAGCAATTTCACTAACATTTGAGTGAAATTGGGACAATTCATTAAATGAAAAAAATTTTGAATTTAGTACACCCCATCATGAAAAGGGACCAATTGTTATGGACATGTAATGAATTTAACAAAATTTGGTTGAATAAAAAATTTAAATGTGGCAATGAAAAATTTCCATAATTTTAATAATGTTTTGAGCTGATATTATGTATTTAAAAATACATTATTAACATAAAATGTACAAATTGAATATGGTCATTTGCAAAGTTAATTTGAACTTTGATCTCAATGGAGATAATCCATCATAGTTTTTTAAAAAGACTAGCCAAATGTAGTAGACGGGGACTCAAAAGACAACTGAACAATAAAATAAACAAAACCAATAAACAACCAAATTATTCCCTTACCAAATTTAGGGGCTAACTAAACTTAGATTATCATATATTATAAATAGCAAACTATAATAATTATTGACATAAATGGATCACTAGAAGCAGTTGCAACCAATTAGGGGCATAATTAAAATACTAAGGGCCTCTCAATTCCTTTATAATTTTGGTGATTATTATAATATTAAATCATTTTCTCATACTCGTGTGTGTGTGACATATGTGTGTATATGTGAAGTTGAGAAAGATGGATGTGATAACTTTGGTTCTTGTGAAGGTAAAAGGGGTGGTATGGAAATTTTAAAGATGAACATGTTGTAAAAAAAGTGATGGTAACAATAGATCATGTCTTTAACTCTTGAAGAAAGGTTCAACAAAAGGCTTGATAATGATGTATAAAATACATGAGTACTTGTAGTATAATATTAAGGTTAATGAAATCATCTCTAGAGTTAGAGGGATGCTTTGGTTATTATGGCATGTGATGTGTAGAGTAATAGGAAAGGGGCAAAAACCCAGCAACAATAAAATTTAAGAAAAAAATATAGAATTTTATCACTAACATTTGGCAACCATGTTAGGGAATGCTTTTTCAAATTAATCAACTTTGAATGGGAAAAGTTGTGAATGGGTGAAGTTTGGGTTTTTGTTGTGTGGTTACTTTTTAACAAATGAGATAAATAAACAAAACAAAAATATTTGTTTTGGGGCCATTCATGCTGAAAAACTAAGAAAATATATAATAAAAGATTTTACAAATATTGGCATGGAACTTGTTTGTAATTTTCAAAATTGGTTTATCATTGGAAGCAATATGTCACAAAATGGTTTAGGCAAAGGGAATATCAAAATGATTGGGATTAAACAATTGTTGCAAACATGTATTGTTTTTTCTTGTCAAGATCAATTAATCATTTCACTTAATGAAGCTAATGAATTACTCAAAAAACATTGTGAGTTTGGTTGGACAATGAAAGGATTTTTACTAACACCAAGAAATCAACCTAAAAATGATGACTATTTTTTTATTGATCAATTTAAAGTGGTTATGTTAAATATTTAAGAGTTTATTTAAAAAAAGCTTCATGGCAATACAATGGTGTGGAATTTGAAAACTCACATTTTGATTATTGATGTATCACATCTGACAAACGCTGATAAATGGCTTTTGATACTTGTATGTTTGTTGATTTTCACGAAAATTGACCAAATATTAACAACTTACAATTTTATTTATACAAGTGCACTATGCCTTGTGGCATCCATGACTAGAACATATGACTATGTAGTCAATATGGACATGTCGTTTATGCCATTTTCTAATCATGTATAGTCATTTTTGCTACGTTTTAACATAGTGGTAATCAAGTTGAATGTGAAAAAACTAATATTAATGGACTTGTTCAAATAGGGATGCCAAATAAATTTTCTCCAAGTAAGTTGTGATTATAATGAAGAGATACAATATCATTGTAACTATGGAAATGAGATATATCAACCAATTAACAATTCTTTTGAAAACGGTCTTTCAACATTGAGATTATGATAAAATAATCAATATATCTCACTTGTACTCAAGGATGGGTGGAATCATATAAGTATGACTTATGATTTTGTTCATTAAATTTATTAATTTATAAAACACTAGCTAAAAGGAGGTCGGAATAAGGGTTTTGTACGGGAGCATACATACCCAAAAAAATAGTTTAGCGGTAGCACCATTGAGTATACGAGGACCATATTAGGTGTTAACTTTTGCAAATTTGTTCACGTATGATGAATGATTTGAAACAATGCATATGATCCATCAACATAATGTTTAACGGTGATTTGAATGTAGGAAAGATAAAAATAATAATAAGATTGGAACAAACCAAGGAATTATTAAGCCAACATTATCATTATGGCCAAACATGGGTTGATTTCGTACATACCCCCAAAAAAAAAGCTAACAAAAAATACATGTAATTTCTTTTTAAATCAATTCCATGAATAATTTAAGTTGTACACAAATCAATTCTTGTTAAACTTCATGGTGGAACTAGGGCATGGATGTTAAAAATGGGCATTATAACAATTTATATTGAGGAATTAACAATACATAGGAAATGGTTGCCATTTTGTGTTTGTTTATTAAAATTCATTAAAACTATCAATATTGTCATTATACCAAACCATTATGTTCCTCCAGATGGATATTGGCTTCTTGGATTAAACATTAATAAATGTATACTAAAATTGATGCCTTTTGATTGGCTATGTTACTGGGATAAACCCCAAAAAAATTATAGGTATTTAATATTTGTGGAAATAAAATTTATTATCCACTTGCTCAATATTTGGGAAATGAATTATCAAAGGTTAACCTTAATGAAATAAGGAAATAATGGAAAATGAAGCAAGGATGGAAGCAAATGAAGTTGATTTGGGGTTTTGTTTATTTCATGTATTTTATATCATATATCCTTGTGGATTCATTGGTCAATTACAAGTGTATAGATTATAAAACAAAAGTGCAAATATCAACAAAATGCTTGTGCCAAAGGTTGAAACAATTATTTAATTAATTATGGATTTTAAAATGTTATTTTTGGACCTAACTTAACTTGTTGGGTGGCCACAAACCCTTGTGATAACCACCACACATTTGTAGATTTTCACAAGTTTTAGAAAACAATTTAGTTTTTTCCCTTCACTTTAAGATTACTTTTTCTTAAAGTAGATGTTGATTAACAAAACTTGAAAAAAAGTATCATTGATCTGCACAACTCCCACACATAATAACATAGATAATTTATGTTTAGTAGAGTGACAAATGAGCTACAAGTGATTTATTTACATACACCAAGAGAATCATTAAAGAAGGAAGTTGAAAATCTCATGTTGAAAAATTCAAAAAATTGTTAGTGAATATATATAAGAACTAATTTTGAAGAGATTGCACGGGAACACCCAAGTGTGGTGTATACAACATAAAATTATGATGATTGATACAATTGAATTTACCAAATAAAAATAGTGGTTACCAATGATAATGTGTGTACTTATTTAGTTGTTGAGTAGCAAAATGTTTATTACATATCATAAAATATTTTTTATCAACAAATGAAAGTTTTGTAAACCAAGTATTAACACCTTAATTGAAAAATGGATTCCCTACGATTTGTTGTGGGCATCTAGAATCATTAGTGAAGTTAATGTAGTGAAAACAAAAGGTAATGAAAAAATCACCCTTTGGTGTGTCCGTTGCAAGAAAGGTTACTATCATTAACTTTATTGAATTTATATGAGTAAGATATAAGGTTATTAATTGAACATAAAAGTTAATTGAAATAACTGAAAAAGTCCTACCAAAAACCTATGTTAAGTAAAGATAAGGTTCATAAGGAAACAAATGTTTAGAGTAACCTAAGGAACCAAATGAAGAATGATATAAAAAACGTATAATTTCATTGTTATAAATCATGATTTCTTAAGAAGTTCAAGTTGATTAATTTGTCATTTTTGACCACTAGACATGTACATTTTTATTAAAGGTTATGAACTTGAAAGACACATGTATTTTTTGAATGATCAACATGATTATAATGATTTCTTTGACTACATACATCCACTAGTAGAA
>Ga0209611_10006687_pt1 | contig 18763 bp, 12 predicted proteins | sample S1TSphgellanicum_3_FD_187693 | JGI IMG/M metagenome (GOLD analysis project Ga0209611, IMG submission 187693) | Host-associated microbial communities from peat moss isolated from Minnesota, USA - S1T2_Fc - Sphagnum magellanicum MG (SPAdes) (version 2) | ecosystem: Host-associated > Plants > Peat... | reverse complement strand
TTTTTTTTTTTTTCCCCCCCCCCCCCCCCCCACAAACCTCTCTTCTTTGAGAACCGTTTTTTCAGGGTTTTGCCTTTTTGGCTTGTGTACCCACATGCGTGTTTTTGAGCTTCACGGGATGTTTTTGTGAAGGTTTTTGTGCTCGATTGTTGCTGCCGCCACTGTTGTCTGTATCTGTCGCCTAGTATTTCACATTGGTTTGTACTCTGCCGTGAACTTTTTCTTTTCGGTCTGTGTGTGTGTGTGTTTTTTTGGCAAGGTGCATTAGGGTTTGTGATTTTGTCTTTGTTTGAAGAGGACGAAGAAAACATTTGAAGAGGAAGAGAAGCATTTATTTGATGAGGAAGAAAGCAATTTTGAAGAGCAATTCGGTTTGTACTCTAGGGTATAGAGAGTAGTGTGTGCTTTCTGTTATGTCCTCAAAACCCTACACTTCGGCCTTGCCATCTTATGTGATAGATAGTTTTCTTCATCAAAAGCTTTTGGAGCTCTTAAGGCATTGCCTAGATCATCATTATCATCATCAATTGAGAACTTGGGGACTATAAGACTTTTGTTATTTCCAGGAGGAGCTTGTAAGAAGACTTTCCAAGGCCTGTCAAGATTAATAGGAAGCAGCAGCAGCAGCAGCAGCAGGAGGTGGGGTTTGGTTTGGGGGCTTTTTTCTGTGTATGCCATCTGCAAGGCAGTTTTAAAGCGGCTCTTCTTCTTATTTTTCCAAGGATGGCTTCTCCTCCATCAACTGTTTCTTCTTCCAGAATGCATTGTAGGTCAAGACTGTTCACTATTATTATGACATTTACACTCTCCTAGCTAGCTAGCTCCTCGTAGCCAGAGGAGGGTTGGTAACAACAGGGAGGGAGGTTCTTCGAGTTCATTTGTTTGAAGAAATGGAAACAGAGGATACTCCTCCTCTGTTGGGGGCAAAGAGAAATTCATCAGGAGAGGAAGGTGAAGGTTTGGAAGTTTTGCATGCAACAAACAAGAGTGAATTTGATAACAAAGTTGGCACTTCAAATTCCTCGATGAAACCTGCCTCTCCAGTGAAGACCACAGTTTTGGAAGAAGATACTGAAGAAGGAGGAGGAAAAGGGATGGGAGACACCAACCAAGTGGAGACTAAACCCTCTGATGTCTCCATGGAGAATGATGAGAGTGTTTTAGAGTCTATGAAGGCCATTGTAGAAGTAGCCACAAATCAAGTAGGGACCAAACTCTCTGACAATTCAATGGAGAGTGAAGAGAAAGCTATGGAATCTATCACAGGCACATCAATTGGGACAGCTGGTCTTTTGTTGGTAAGTTTTCTATATCTTGACATCTAACACAAGCAAGTCTTGTGCACCTTTGCAGAACCAAAGCCTAGCAAGGAATTCTGTGTTTGTTGTGCATGATCAATTATAGCAAACAGCAGATATCCTTGGAGAATTACAAACCAATTACTTGTCCTTTCTGGGTCTTTTCTGTCTAAGCTCCTTCACAGGAGAAGCATGCACAACAACCTTTAGTGATCTTTCCTTCTTCTCTTTTTCTTTCTGCTCAGCCTTTGAGGACCCTAAAGAATCTGAAGTTCCACATCTCAGCAGCAAACTGAGTAATCCTTTCTTGCAGATGAATTTGGTAGGCAGGTTCATCCTGTGTGTGATGATGGTCTGCAGACAAAGAAGATGATGATCTCTTGATGGAATATAACCTTACTATGCGCCAGGGTTGCAGCTTCAGAGTCCTGTGAGTGGCATTTTCCTTGCGGAAGTTGTTTAGAGTTTCACTGGTCTCGGACAAATTCCACTCAACTATATCACTACAGTCTCAAGAACAGATAGTAACAGTGCCCAAATAGTGTCTCCATCTTTGTTCACACAGAATTACTGAGAGGGTGTCAAGAGAACCTTTGATGATGCTCCTGTTTTGACCAGTCATTGTTGTTGCAGACACAGGTTGCAGCCATGCAAGCAGAGGATCTCAGAGATACTTCAGTTTTGCAGACTGTGGTTGGAGGGGGAATTGTCTTGGAAGACTTTCAAAGTAGAGGAGGTCTGGAGGGGCATACATTGAAAGCTCCAACTCAACTAGCTGCATTGCCAACTGAATTGGTTGGGAATGTGAACATCACATCAACTGGTACAGCTTCTTGTATTGTAGTTATTTGGAATTAGCTAACCAAAATTTTGTTTTCTCTAGATTTCTCCATGTGGTTAATTTCTCTCGTTCTGCACCATCTATATTTTGAAGGCTACATTGTGTAGCTTCTAGGTTTTTTCAGGACTGTGTTGAGAGATTCATGCTGGTTTACTGATATCCTTGTTTGGCTGCCTCTGCATCAGTCGAAAGAGAGGAGGAAATTCCAACATCAAAAGTAGTAACTGCAGGGAGCAGTGAGAGAGGTGGGCATGCAGAAGGATTTGTCCAAAAGGATGAGGTACTTGATGTTCTCATTGGTGCTGCAGACACTTCTTTGCCAGTTAACGATGTTACCAAACCCTTGGTTGAAGGTGTTGCCACTGTGGATGAAGCAGCAGAGACATCAAAGGAGGTACAAATTGAGAATGTAGTAAAATTGCAACAAAAGGATTTTTCAGGAGAAACCAACTTGAAAAATACAGATGACTTGGTTGGGTCCTGCAGCCCAACAAGAAGTTTTCAAGAAATTGGGAAGGAAAATCATGTCTCTCTGCAGTCTGAGGAGTTTGGGAGGTTGGCTCTGTCTCAGAAAAGGTTGGGGGTTCTGTCAAATGGTGTAGCTGAGGCTGTAGCAGCTGGTGTAGCTGAAGGAGTGGCTGAAGGGATAGCAGAGAGTCTTGTGGAGACAATTGCGAATGAGACAGGAGGTGGATTAGCACAAGGCATCACATTGGAGGGAGACTCAACTGGAAAAGCAGGAATTGACATTGTAAAGACAGTAGCAGAAGTTATAGCTGAAGCTGTTGCACATGAAGTAGCCCAGGGGGTGGTAGATGGCCTTGCAGAAGCAGCTGCTATTGCAGAAGAGACTGCTGTGTCAGACGATCAGTATCTGGATGGCAGCCCTGAAGCAAATGCGGCTGGAGGGAATACTGATGCTGTGCTGTGTGACTGTGGGAAAGTTGCTGTGGTAAGGATGATGGGGCAGAAGAGCCCCAATAGGGGCTTACGCTATCTGATGTGTGCAGCCCAGGAACCATCATTTTTTAAACGGAAGGGGAAGCGCAAGGGATCAGATACACAGAATTGCAGATTCTTCCAGTAAGCTGTTTCTTCCTTTGGCTGCAGGATTAATCTCATAGACAAGCTAATAGAATGTCCTCTTTACCCAACCTATCTGGACTTCGAGGTTGAGATATGAGATACAATTTGTTGCCAATATTTTGTTTGCACCAGGCCCTGTAGCAGTTTAGAGCATACACCTGAAAGATGTGGAAACAATCTTCACAAATTTGTTTCATATCATTGGCTGGAAGTATCAGTTCAACAGTCTTCCCATGTTGGAAAGATAAATGTGCTCCCTTTCTCTTTTAGCTCCAGAACCACTCAAAGCTGGCTTGTTGTGATAATTCAGTAGAGTGGGATAGCTATAGGGTCTGCAGTTGGCTGGCACAATAATGATGTATAGAGTAGTCTATATGAAGCTGGCAGTCTGCATGGAGAGCTCAATGGGCTATAGATTACATGCCTTTCTTGATGATTGTGTGGTAAATGCAACGTAAACAGTTGTGAGGTGTTCCTCTGGCCTGAATGCAGGGAAAATATTATGTGTACTAGTGTACTGGAGGCATTTGCAGGTCATCAATGGAGTTTCTTTTTTTCATGTGTTATTGGGTTTACGATGCTATAGTAGCCTGCTCTAATACCCTGGTTTCTGTCTGCACATTTAGGTGGGTTGATGTACCAAGACCCATCAAAGAGGACAGAAGTGAAGGAGAAAGAGGAAAGCTACACCAAAAGGATCTTATGTTGCAACAGCAAGGTACCCCTTACTCCACCAGGTCTGCAGGTAAAAGGGGACATCAGGACACACCAGATACTGCAGTACCCTCCACTCTTGAAGCTCATGACATGCCCCTTTCTGCTTCACCAACTTTGGAAGATCCTGAGGCTAGTCAGATTTTGCCGGGGTTGGCTGAAGCTGATGCTGAGAAAGTGAATAAGCAGGTAGGAGAAGGGAAAGTTGATGCTGACCTGAACCAAAGAATCTCCCTAGTTGGTGCAACAAGTACACTGAGTGCTAACATGGAAGAGAAGAATAAGGAGGGACATCAAATAAGCAGCACTAAGGCTACTGAGATGGACCACAGAAGCAGAGTCCCAACCAGAGGTCAAACTGGTGATTCAATCCCATCAGTGGCCCTGATGGAAGATCAAGGTAGTCAACATGCAACCAGATCTGCAGTCAAGAAAGGTCTCACAAGCGGAAAGGCGGAACAGTCATTGATTCTTACTCACAAAGTTGCCCTGGATACAAGTGGATTAGTAGCTTCTCTGGAAGCAGAAGCTACACAGGAGCCCCTTACTGCTGCACCCAAGATCATGCCTTCAAATGCAGAGATTTCTGGCAGTTTAAATGCCATCGAAGCATCTTCTTTGTCCAATCTCACAGACACCGCAGATCGCCACTATACAAGGTCTGCAGCTAAGAAAGGCACAGTAGAAATTGGTGTGGATCAGGGCATCTTTCCTTCCAATGCTGCACACTCTGTGCTGGGTAAGCAAGCTGCAGATTCTCCAGAAGTTCCTACTGGAGTGATGTCTCCAAAGTTGGGACAGGTGCGGAGACAACGCAGTTTTCGATCTGAAGTTCACCAAAGTACTGTGATTCCACTTGGAGGTGTAGCTGTTAAAAGGTCTCCAGTAGTTGGCTTGTCAGAAAAGAAAGATCACCACTACACAAGAAGATCCTCCACCAGACAAGAAAATTCAAGTGCAGAAAGGAATCAGAAATTATCTGGCTCACAAGAAAATGAGCAAGATGACAATAATGTAATGGCCACATCAAGAAGAAACAGAATGGAGATGGAGCAACAATCAAGGGTCATACACAAAGGCTCCACTGGAGATGTACCTGCCAAGACAAGGCCCAAAAAAATCCTAGCCAGCCAAATTGATGAAGAGTCCCCTAAAGAGGAGCTTGCAAGGAGAAAACAGTCTCAGTCTCGTCGTCACCAGCAGCGAGAGCTCCCACTGTCAGAAGTGTATGGTACTGTGGAACCACTTTCATCCACCAAAGTATCTGCAAAAGGAGGAAAGGCAGTTGGAAATACAGAAGCACAAAATGCAGCCCTGCAGAAGTCTTCCCCACCAAGTGTGTTAATAAAAAATGAAATAGGGGAACAGTTGAAAAGCAGTTCAAAGAAGCGGAAGCAACTACAGGAATGTTTGCTTGTGGAGGAGTTTTCTCCTGATTCGAACAGCTTTGGACAGTCCACAGCCAAGAAGAGCAAGATTAGTATTGAGCCCAAAGAGGTAAGTTTCAATTCATGATGCTGCTGTTTCAGGTGATGAATGTGATGTTCTTGATGATGTTCTTGAAGGAGCCTCAGATAATTGCTTCTACATCAATGGATTCAAACTCATCTGCTTGCTTTTGATCATGAGCATACTATCAGCTGGTAAACCTTAATAAAAAACATTCTGTAGAGATTCTCCTATGTTCCAGTTCAGGGTATCTATCTTGACACTGCTCAAGGTCTGACTATGTCAGATTTCTCATTGGGCATTCTGTCATGGATTTGGAGTGTCAACTGTTGCATTTGCATGTTTAATTGCAGTTAATTGCCTTGATATATGCCCATTCAGAGGAAATCAAAAGGAGAAAAGTAATACAGACCCATTTCCATGGCAAAGCTTGCTGGGGAAATCTACTGCATTAGAAGCTCTTTGTTTCAGAAATGGGAATGCTGTTTAAGTTCCTGTTATGTACTATCATCTTCAATCTATAGGACTGGACCCTGGATTGATGCAAGCATTGAGGGTATAATAGTTGAGTTTAAGCCCAGACCAGAAAAATGTACAAAAACCACATTAGGATTTCTTTGTAAATTCAAATTTAAAGGATGCCTGCGCATCTTTGCATTTTGAATCATTTTCACAGTCTAGAAAGATGCAAACATGTAGCTCCAGATTTGCTAGTCTGATTCTATTGCAGTGCTTGGAAAGTCCAGCAAGAACCTTCTAACGCACTGCCCCTGGCTTATGTACAGTACTTGGCAGAACTTGGGGATCTTGGTTCTCCATGGACAAGTGGTCACTCTGGAACAGAGGCGAGGCTCATGGCCCGGTATGCTGCAAAGCTTCCAGCTGAGGAATATCATGGACCTGATGATCCGTGGTCATTGGATGCTCCATGGGTGGAGAAAAAGGTGGCCAAGCAGCCAGGGCAGTCTAGTACAACACCCGAGATTAGTTTTGGTTCTGAATCCTGCAAAGACACAAAAGGCAAAGAGAAAATAATTGAGCAAGCCACTGAAATTCCTGAGACTCATACTGCTCAGGACGTCAGGATGTGGCCTACCAAAATAGCTGAGACCCCCTCTGTGCTGGACTCTCAGAATCAGCTGAATCCAGTAGTAACTAGAGTTCAAATAGAGGACCTGGTGAAAGAAGTCTCAGATGCATCAGTACCAGCAGGTGGCAAAGATACTTGCATCAAAGGTCCTGTCGAGAGACAAGAGCTTTCTTTGTCTGAGAAGGGTGATCAACTTGTCAAAGATGTGGAGACTGATTTTATCATGAAGGATACAGAAGATGTTTCCAGGGAACTGCCAGAGCATGCTGTTGATGACTCTGGTGTAAAGGTTGTTGAAACTAGTCCTGTGGCTGAGGCACATAAAGAAGACAGACTTAGAGTTGTTGCTGCAGGGCCACCTTCTAGTGACAGTGTTCTCACTATGTCAAGGGTTACAGTTACAGAAGATGTTAAACTGGGAGTTTCTGCTGAGGATTCCGTCAAGAATCACTGTTCTGGGTTGTGTGGATCAAGGGGAGATGAACCAGGCACTGAAAACATTCAAATGGTTGAGAATATTGCAGATCTGGCACAGGAGGACAGGAAGAAGGGGGGTGAAGATGTTGGTTCTGTGTTGCCAGTTGTGGCCAGTGAGGTTCCAGGCATTGAAAAGGGTGTCATGGAGGCCAAGTCAACAACTGTTGTTACCGTGATCTATGATCCAACTATGGCTGCAGGATGCATAGGGCTGGATGAAGTTGTCTGTGGGCCTGCAGAAGGTCTTTGTGGCAATGAACCCACTGCAAATGCAATCAGTGAAAATACTTTGATGGTTGAGACCGCTGAGCATACAGCATCTGGGAGGACTGATTTTGGTGCTGTTGAAGTGGGAAAGCTTTGTATGAACACAAATGTCACTGCTGAGGAGAAACTAAATGAAGACACCTCTATGGTCGAATCTAGTGAGGTGGCTCTAACTGAAGAAAAGTCCGGGTTGCCTGATCTGGATAGTGATACTCCAGTTCTTCAAGATGCTGTTCCCATTGTTGCTCATAGGACTGAGTTTCCAATTTATGTCACCCAAGGTCCAGCTGACAAGAAACGTGGGTGGACAGGGTCTGAAGAGGAACATTCTGCACCTGGTAAGACTCGTCGGAAATTGGTATCTGTAAGGATACCTGCAGCCAGTGAGACCACAGGTTTTGTTAGTTCTGTCTGGAGGCTGGCATCTGGGAGGAAAACTAGATCAGTGGGCTCCATAGGAGCACCAGTGGTAATGAGCAAAAGAGCTCGCTCAGTCATGGCCCCTGTGCATAAGCATCGTGGAAATGCTGTAGACAGTGAAGGAAATTCAAGAACTCCAGCTGAAGCTCAATGGGTAGACGTGCCTTTAGACTGGAGAAATGAGAAGTCATGTGGGAAGATGAAACATGTGACGGTCACTTGTGACACCGCAGCTCTGAAGATAACTGGTCCATACTGCCTGCAACCTGGTGATGGTACAGGTGCTGGTGCAAGGGGAATTCCATCAAGAGTGGCCCATGGTCAAGATGAACACAAGAGAACTGCCCGAGGTAAAGGTCATGGTTGGAGCACAGCCACTCTTGCTAGAGATGAAGAAAGTGCTGGGGAAGGTTCGGAACTTGAAGAAACCACTGTAGTCTTGAAGATGAAGAGCTATTTGGAGATTGTAGAGAACACTGGCAGTGGTACTTCAAGTCAGAATGTGCTAAATCCTAGGGATGGGCAGGAATTGAAAACTGCTCTCAACAGAAGCATTCCAAGCTCTGATGTTGACATGGAGCCCAAAGAAGCAATGGAGTTTGGTAGAAAGGATGATGATACAAGGGATGTGCAAGTTCAAGATACAAAAAAGGATGGTTGGCAGGGTCATATGGAAATTGAGCAAGCAGGGGATATTAATGGAGGGACTGATGTAAGTGGTGCCAAGGATTTGAAAGTTAAAGACAGCATAGAGGTCCACGCCAAATTCAAATTCAAGCCAGACGCAGCCAGCTTAAACATGAACAACTCTCTACTAGAGTCATCAGGGAGCAAGGGTGTGGTTCATGCTCACCCACTACTGAAAGAAGTAGCCTCTTCACTTGGAGGTTGCAGCAAGGATGATCTTGACCCTGGTAAACAGAAACATGAAGATATTGTTGAAGTTGAGGACAGTCTTGACAGGAAGCAAGAAGACCAGAAGACAGAGACACAAAAGGTGGCCAAGCGGGGTAGATCAAGAAAGGTGCCCAACAAGGTATATTTGAAGGAGCAATCTGCACATCAAGTAGGCAATGGATCTAAGGAGCACACAAATGGAACTGTGAACAAAGCCAGTTCTCCCAGCAAGATCACATTTACAGCAGTTGACTGTGAGCTCAGTCAGAGTGTGGAGGTTGCAGATGCCTCTCCTCCTGAGGAAGAAATGAGAAAGGTGGTCACAAAACCAAACACCTTCTGTGCTGTCTGCTTGTAGTGTCTTGTTTCCAGCATTTGCACATTTGCTTGCTTAGAACAGTCTAGAGGGTTCGCATGTAGTGGTTTCCTGCCCATGTTGGTGTTTGTGTTAGTGCTCTGAAATTTGATTGCTTTGGGTCTCTAGCATGAACATCGAATACATGTGGAGAAGGCCAAGAAAGCTGATGACAAAGCTGAAGCAAATGAGCCCACCACTGAGGCAATGAAGGAGGGTGGCCAGAGAAATGTGCCTTGGGATGACAATGGTGCCCAGCTTGAGAGCTCTGCCTGGAAATTGGAAAAGGGGAGTGTCACGGCTGATACAGTGAATGTGACAGAAGCAGATCAAGGCAAAATTCAGTCAGAGGGAGGTATGAAACCCAATACCTGCAGAAACTAACTTTCCTCAACACACTTTCTTTGGAACTGAAGAATGCAGGAAGCTCTAGTTCTTATGGATTTGTTATTTGGCAATGGGAAGCCAACTGTGACATTTATGCTCCAAATTTTGGAAACAAAGAGATGCAGCTTTCCCTGAACAGTACAAAACCAACAGCAGTTGGAAATGTTTCTGTGTAGCTCAAGAGATGAAAGTACCCTAAGCAGTCCTCCCATTTACTGTTTGAATTAGGATTAACCCTTGTGACATTTAATGTTGTGTGTGCAGAGGTTGCAGAAGAGGAAGTTGGTGCTCCACTTTGTAATTGCAAGTTAAGTCAAAGGCGGGCAGTGATGAAAACTGTCACCAGGACTGGTGATGCCAACATGGGCCTTCGGTATTGGAGTTGTAGCAACTACAGAGTGCCCTTTTTAAAGAAGAGGAAGGAACCAAATGAAGTTGAGGAAGAAAGCTGCAAATTCTTCAGGTTCAATTTGCTCAATGCAATGATTTTGTCTTCTTTGTTCCTGTCACCCATTTTCCCAGAAGTCTCTCCAAGTCCCTGCATTGGTGCTGATTTTTTGGCTGCTCTTGAAACTTGTAATTAGCTGATTGTCCAGTGATATAACAGTGGTGTCAGCCCATGCTCACAAGATAGTTTTGGCTCAAGTACCTGAAATACTGGAGTACCTCTGGCATTTTTATTCATGAAATCTGGTGTGACATCTTGGATCTGTGTCCTCTTGATGCTTGGTGATGCAGGTGGCTAGATACACCAAGACTTACAGCCATAGAGGAAAAAGAGAGGCGTAAAGAACGGTATAGACAGGTGGAGTTGCAGAGGCTTCTCTAGATATCCATTATGGTCAGTGGAATAATATCAACATATGTAATTGTACATTCATGCTTCCTTTAAAAAGATCCAAGCACTGTTTCTTCATTCTGCAGGAAAGGACTTCATGAGGTATCTGCCTTGTAGTGTAGATGTGTTTTGGCAAATGTACCAAAGTTCTAGAAATCATTAGCATTTTTCTGTGATATTACTTGGCAATTTTGCAACCAGGCTCTGCGTAAGACAGCTTTGTTGTCATATGCATTGTGGAAATTGCGAGTATATCCATGGAGAGGTGTGCCCTTGCCAAATTTATGCTATCACACTGGGGGGATAAAATTGTAGAGCAAGAATCTTTTGTGCATGTGCACAAACACTGTAATTTATCATGGTTGGTGTCAGGGGAATAGATGCTAAAGTAGACTGTATAGCTCCAAAACAACCCCCTGTTTTATTTAATTAGTTTACTGTTTGGGCCAGCTGGCTATCTTGCTGTCCTGGTGTCAGATGCTGTGTTTCTCTTTTTCTTTGGACCCAGTAACTCGATATGGTGTGGTCTTTGATATTAAGTGGCATGCTGTGTGACAACTATTGATATGGGGGCATTTCAACATATTACCTCTGGGATCAACAAATGATGGTGAGATTTCACATGTTTTTTAACTACCTATAATGCAGCTAGTTGATAAATACAGACTATCTGCTACTTTTCTGCAAGGTGGAGAACTGGAGCTGTTTAAAGATGGTGTCTGCAGTTCTGGACACAATTACATGGTGACTTCAGTAGTCTCTCCTGTGTGCTCATCCTTAGCCAAACAGTTCCAAAGCCAAATTGCCTTTGAGTGATCTAGGTATGTTGAATGGTAGAAAACTGTTCCCTGTTTCTTGTTTTGAAATGCTTTAATGCACTAGTAGGTGCTGATACAGCTCCATGCTCAGTTGTCTGGTTTTCATCTTTATTCACATTTGCTTGGTGATCTATTGCAGGCTGAGTATGTATATGCCAAAGGCTACGGAAGACATTTGGCACAATCTTGGGAATCTCATGCATGGTACAATCTTCACTCAGAGCCATCTATTTCTTTAAGTCTATTCAGTGGAGCTGGAACGTCTCCAGCTGAGGTTGAGAGCAGATGAGATGTTGTGGCATTATGGATCTGATTTCAGACTTCTGGAAAGAGTCGTTTTTCACACCTTGCAACATGCCAAGGCTTGCTTGGGGCCAGAAAAGATAATGAAAAGGTGGTTGGTTTTATTCATGCTTGATTCAGTTCCCTTTCCGCCCAAGACCCTTGTTTTTACCCCAACCACCATTTGTCTCTCATGGCCTGGAGTACTTGTTTGATTTTTTCCTTTTCTTGCTTGTAACATTTTCAGGAAATTTGTCTTGTGACAAAATTTTAATTCAATAATGGCTATGGGTATATTGTGGGTGTCCCAAGTGGGGTGGTGCAAGAGTCTAACCTTATGTGATCATTATTTGTGGAAATCATAGTCATGCATGTACACAAATGGTTATTGCATTTGCATATGAAGCATGAACTTGAGATTGTGTTGCCTAGTGAGATGATGGTGGTTTTATGCAATGCATTATTGATTTGCAAAATATAGGTTTAGGGTTGGCAAGAAATAGTCCTGTTAGTGGATGTATTTGATAAACATGTTGTCTTTAATGATTTGTAATCTTTTGATTGTTGAATTTGGGAATTTGTGTAGGACTTGTGTGCATGACAATTTCTTTGTGGTCAGAAGCATTGACCATTGTTGTCCATGTATTGCACACATTTAATTTTAATTTGTGAGATTTCTCCTATGACAGATGGGTATGGGTTCATATCAATTGGAAGTACCATTATATAGCATTGTTATATGGGCCAATTTTGAAAGATATACGTGCCTTTGTGTAAGAGTGATATGCATGTCTATCTTTCATTCTTTTGTGTTGTTAATGTCAAGGTTCTGGATTTCTTTCTCTAACATATATATGTGTTTTTTTCTTATCTAGATCAATTTTGAAACATATACATGCCTTGGTGTAAGAGTGGTATGCATGTCTACCTTTGATTTTTTGTGGAGATCGTGTCGAGGTTATGGATTTCTTTTTTGTAACATATATATTGCTTTTTCTTATAAGCTAAAAGGGAGAAAGTTTGCCTATGCGAATGTGCCAAATGTAATTCAGGGAGGGGGTGGTGGCCAGTGTGAGGATTATTTCTATTTGGAAAACTGGCTCAAAGAAATTTTAGTACAGCCCATTGTCAAAATAATCTTTGTTAGCACCTTTTTGAACATTTTATTATTAGGAGAAATTAAAATGCAATGAATGAATTTGATTTATTGGATAGAAAGTGAATAGTGATTTGTGTATTTCATCTGTTATCGATGAAAGGTGAAAGATCATGCATTAACTTCATTCATGAACCAATGGTGAAATCATATTATTGGCAATGTTTTCTAAATCTGATATCCATTGAAATATTCTTTGCTTGATTCATGAAAATTGGTCTTAATTATTGTCAATTCAAAGGACAATTGGATGAAGTGGGTATTATTTTAAGTGTTAGGGATTTTCTTTGTTGTTTGTGCCATTTTTGGTAGTAAATTAAAGCTTGCATTTTCTTGGAATTGTAAGAGGAGTTATTTAGTGTTTTTGTTCAAGAAAGGTAAGGTCTTTGACATCTAAAATCATGTTTTCAATTAGTGTAGCATAATGTAAATTTGGTGCATTATCAAATTTGTTGTGTGATTCAAGGTTTTTCTTAGCTACAAGCCTTGATCCACTCTTGACAAGAGTAGCAATACACACACATGTTGTGGATGATTTAAAGGTGAAAATCCTTGAGAGAGGTATTGAAGGAAAAGTCAAATATATTGTTTTGGAGAAACTTCATGCATCCTTTTGGACAATTGTTATGTGTATCAGGAAGAACATTATTTTGGAAAAAAATCTTGGTGGGTGATGATAGTCCCCCTTATAAGGACATGAATTGGATGACATGCTTAAAGAATTCAAGGTTGTGTCCAATTGAGGACATCAACCACAAAGTGAAGGAAAAAAATAAATTTAAGTGTTTTTGAAATCAATCAACACTCAATTTATGATTATTTCCAAAACATTGTCTTTCCTATTCAAAATAATCCATAATCATGTCATGTTCTCCAAATGTCCACTCATGGACATGCATTGGGAATGGAGTATGTGAGATGGATCTTTGAAGGAAATTTGATTCATTGTGAGATTTATTTTTGACCATGTCAAACACATAATTAGATGGCCAATCATTGTGATGCATGTGTATGATCCATTGTATCAAAGAATGATGATATTAATGTTGTGCAAAATCAAAGTAGAGGATGAAACAACTCAACTTTTTGTTTTAAATGAAGTTCAACACATTTTGCCATGAACACAAGGTGAACGAAATGAGATTTGTAGTGTTCATGATGAATATAACAATGACAAATTGAAATGATGTGAAGACCATGTATAACAACAAAAAGGAGATGGAAGATCGTGAATGCACATGCAGTTTTCATTGGGTGGAAAACCTTCACAAACACATTCATTAGTAAAGGTGTGTTCCTAGTTCACTAAGAATTTCATCAAGAGTTTCACTAGGAGATTCATTAATCATTTAAATGAAATCATCACTAATTGATTAAATTAAAAATTTAATGAATTCATCACATCTTTTAATGATTGGTAACAAGTTGGTAGAAACAAGTGAATTCACTAAAAATTAATCAAATTAAAAATTCTCATATGACATTTTTAAATTTAAATTATTTTTTATATTTTTAATATATGAATTCAAATTTTATATTTTATATTATTAATAATAAATTATTTTTGTACAGTTAACATATACCATTAACCACATGGGAATTTTACCAAGGTTTGACCTTTGCACTCCAAAATGATAACCCATTGCCATTGCCATTATCATCCAACCACTTCATTTGATATCAAACAAGTGGAGTGATGATTGGATTTATTATGTTATCTACTTCAAACATATTGCAAAAGTTGACTTTAACTTTATCATAAAATTCAAATGGGGTTGCAAGGTTTAAAGATTTTAACTATGAGAACTTTACTAAATGCATTAGGGTTCGAAAATGTTTAAATGAGAGTTCATGGTCATTTGCAAGTTGAAGCTTTTTCAATGTAAAAAAAACCCAACCCTTGAAGTAAATTTTTTGTACTAGTTTTTTTTTTTCGATTTGTTTGTAAACTAGTTGTGTGTTCAATACATAGGAGAAACAAAAAAATTAAAATGTTATTCTAAACTCTTTTAAAACTTGAGAATTTTTGGTTGGTTGAGAATCTTTTGTTTAATGTTGAAAGCTTTAGGCCTAGAATTTCATTGGGCTCCCCTCAATTAGTGTTGATTATTGTTAAATCAAGAATTCAAAATTCTAATTTATCTTAAACTTTTGGTTTCAATGAAGTCATTAGGTCTTCTAAAATAGAATTTAAAAAATTTATATGTTTTTAAATTTAGGGTGTTGGCAAGCTATGGTTTACACAACTTGTGGCAAATTTGGAATTACATAATATCAAAAATAACAAAATGTAAGATTTCATTCACTTTGAATAATTTTAAAGATCACATATAAATGATTTGGGCTTCAAAATTAAAAGAATTCACAAGAATTATGAATATAAAATTGAAACATAATTGTACATTTGTGTAAATGTATACGAATAATTTAATAAACAATTTTTAAAAAACCTTTATTTGATAGTAGCTTTCCATTTTAAAAAAAATTCAAACTTCATCTTACTTATATCAAATGATTAAAAAAACATTTAGCCCATGTAAATCTTCAATGGAAGAAAATTTTCTAACCTAAAAAAATCATAATCATTAACATTTTCATACCACAATGTATTAATAAACATTTTAAAATCATCTTATTTAAATTCCATGACCTTCAAAAATATGAAAACTTTGATGGAAAAGATTGTTCTTTATGGTTTCTTTTATGTATGTGTAAAATTTCATGAAAAATTAATTATTAAATGTAGTACTTCTTAGTCCTTTTGTTGGAATTGTAAAAATGTGACAAGGTTCTCCAAATCAAAATAATATTTTGTTGAACTATTATATCATTCATATGTGGATTGATTTCACAACATAATGCTAAATTGGGATATGAACCATCATCTTTTACAAAATTTTAATGAAAATTATGTTCCAAGTTTCCACCATGATGCATGAAACTTGGATAGGTACTGAAAACTGTCAAATTGTGATACTTTTTTGTGTAAACTATATCTTGCCAAAACCCTTTATTATGTGTTCATTTAGAAACTTTCAAAAGATATTTAATGTTTTTTTTTTAGTGAATTTAAGGGCTTGTAATGAGCACATGCACCATTCACATTGGTATTTGAATTCAAGATTTTACCTCATTTCTCTTTTATTGTTCTTTTTTTTACATTCTTGAAGGTGTTTATAAGTTATGGGGTTGTGTGGAAAAATGACAAAAGGATTCTAGAAAAAGAATTCAAGGTGTTGGAGAGGTTCAAAATGCATCTAAAATGAGTATTTTGTTTTGTTTTTTAATTACAATGTTGATTATACATATTGCTTTCAAGATAAACATCATGAAGACGAAATAGGTGTTCTAAATGGGCCACATGTAGGGGGAGAAGGTGTTTTTTGTCTCCCCACCAATCGGCAAGGCAAGGTGATTTTAAAATTTTTAAAATTTGAAAACTCATGGAATAAAATTTGTAAAAGTCAAATAAAATGACTTTTGAATAATTTTCGTTAAGAGATCCTGACCTCTTTTGGTTGTTGATGAAAATGTTCCATGTTTGGGATGGTAATCACAAACTTCAAACCTAGTTTCCATTTGTTGATAAGTTCGTTTTCACGATTTAGAATAATAGCACATAACCTTGGATAAATTTGGCCTTAACATGAATAATGAACTTGCAAAGTTGCTCATGGGGATGACAAATCTCAATAAATTAGTATTTATAGCCTTTCCTAATTCCAAAAATTCCATACATTTTGTTTTGTTTGCTTCACAAATTCCTATTTTTAACAATGTAAATCCTTGGGACTCAACCTGTTAAGCCCTCCCTAATTTCTTCAAGATCCAAAGCATCAAAATAATTCCATTATAGCAATTTGAGGATGTACAAGAAATGTGAAGCTAAAGCTAGAAAAACTTTGTACATCACCTAGGAGACATTTTTTGATTAAATATGTAAAATGAATGCCCTTTCTTTAAATTGATTTGTCTTTTTGGAATATCTCATTTTGTTGTTCATCTACTTGATGTTCCCAACCTTGGGTTCTCCTTCTTATAATGTAATTGTTATGGATACTACACATTAACATTACTATGTTGATGTTTTAAAATCAACTAAAAAAATCCCAATCACTTAGAATCCTTGAGCATCAAGGTTATGGAAGTTGTGCATTAGGAATACATGTTTGGATTTCATAAACAATTGTTAGTGTGTAATTTGGCATTAGGCCTAGAACCAGCAGGTTCAAGTCATTATGACATGAAGCCTAAACCTAAAATTATTATTAAAAAACTTCAAATGTTGGTTAGTGCCAATGTAAGAAATGAACAAAAAGTCTAGTAGCTAAAGCTCTAGAATTAATCTAATGTAATGAAGAAGGCCAACAAGTTTCTTAAATAAGGTTTTTTCAATGCCACTTTTGACAAATGGCTTCACAAAACAACATTTTGGCATTAGGTTTCAAGCTTTTTTTTTTTTTGAGATTGAAACATTTAAAAAAAATTCTAGGTTAAAATCAATGTAATTATGTGTTGACATTTGTAAAAATTTGTGATGTTGCAAATGGAAGTTGAAGGAAAGAAGCTCTTAGATTCCACCATCCAAGACCTTCTCATTTCCATTGCCCAAACATACGAAGTAATCTCCTTGAATGATTACATTCAAAAGTGGCACTAGAAGAAATTTGGTGATATGCAATCATCCTATTTGTGACTAAATGCGACTATGTGTCATTTGTGATTACTTTTGCAACCAGTTATTAACTTCACCAAATTTGGGGAGGGTTTGCGATTATATTACAACTATACTACAATTAATATCTTTTTCATCCTCTTATGTGGATGTTTCTAAGATTATATTCATCCACAAATAAGCCTCCATGTCTCGTTAATTGCATGTGTAACCAAAATTTAGTCATAAATACCTTGAAAATGTAACCCTAAATATGTACAATGTGTATTATGGGCATGATAACCATACATGTTTAGGGTTGTACAATTAAAAACTCTATTCAGATTATAATAAATATTTATTATGAATATTATCAACATACTTGTAAGGTTTAATGCAATTTTTTTGTGAAAAATACATGAAGGGTATATTAAAGGTGTAAAAGAAATGATTTAAATTTAAATTTACATTTTTTTCTTAGTAATATTTATGATGCAATTAATTAATTTTAACTAGTTATTAATAGTTGATCATTAGTAATTAGTAGTTAACATTAAATTTTGGAATTAAATATTATTAAAATTTAAAATATTAATATGAACTTATTATTAATTTAATATAAATTAATTGGTAATTAGTTGAAATTGAATGTTCAATTAAATTAAATTAATATTTATAATAATAATTATTTTATTTCATCATTGAAATTAAATATGAGGTAATAATTTAAACCTAATAAATATTAGATTTAATATTTATTAGTTAAAAATATTTATTCAAATAAATATTCACTAACCATTTTTAAATTAAATAATTCAGAATTAGATATTATTAATATTAAATCATTATTTATTTAATATAAAATATTTAATAATCGATTAATTATAATTATAAATTAAATATTGAATCATCAATTGAATACTATTTTATTACAAAATTAAAAATTAAGTAATATTAAAATTAAAAATTAGTTATATTAACAAATTATTCATTTAATATAAATTTAATAATAACTAGTTGTAATTTAGTATTAAAATAATTTTTATAAATATCTTATAAAAATTTATTATTTATTTAGTTATTATTAACTTTTAATTAATATTTGATGCCATTACCACCTATTTATATTATTAATAGGTAGATAGTTAATAAGTAGGTAAATAGGTCAAAGGTAGGTAATAGGTAAGTAGTAAATAACTAGGTTGTAGGTAATAGGAAGTTAATGATTTAGTTAGTTAATTAATGAGTGAATCACTTATGAAGTTGACACAATTGAAAGGGAACCCAAATTGTATGGGATAAAAAATCTAGTTGTAATTTAATTGCAAATAGATTTTTTATCCTATATTGTTTGATTTCACTTTCAAATGTAAAACTATTTAAATAGATACACTATAAACATTAAAATACACAATATTTGCTAATTGGGACGAACCAATTAGAGAAGTTTAATTCTAATTTGGTTAAATCCAAAATAAAATGAAAGAAAATTTAAAAAGTTTTAAGACTTACTTACCTATCTATTTCAACCTACTTACCTACCTTTGCCTACTTACCTACCTACCTACCTGTTTATCCTAGGCATCCTTACATACCCACCTATTTTTATTTTAAATGTTTCAAAAATCTAAAATGTTGCCATGTGGCACAAAACTATTCACCCACATGTATGAATCAAAGGCCTTGAAAATAAATGGTTGAGATTAAAATTTTGGTAAAAAATTTGATTTATTT
>Ga0209611_10006686_pt1 | contig 18764 bp, 18 predicted proteins | sample S1TSphgellanicum_3_FD_187693 | JGI IMG/M metagenome (GOLD analysis project Ga0209611, IMG submission 187693) | Host-associated microbial communities from peat moss isolated from Minnesota, USA - S1T2_Fc - Sphagnum magellanicum MG (SPAdes) (version 2) | ecosystem: Host-associated > Plants > Peat... | reverse complement strand
CTGACTTTTCACGGGATGTGGAAAAGGTCATTTTGAGGGTTTTCCCAAACCCTGATTTTCTGTTAAGCATTGTCAATAATTATAGATTATTGACAATCAGCCTGTGGAAAAAGCCACGTTGTTTGGTTGTTTGAGAACTTACCGTGAAAAGTCAGAGCAGCAGATTCCCACAACCGGGGAGATCAAAGTTGACTATGGAAGGTTCCATATTCATCGCATCTGCCCCTAGCCAACGGGTAATTGCATGAGCATGAGGCGATTTTCTGGCTTCGGCGGCGCTGATTTTACCTGACGAAACAACATCATTGAGCCAAGAATCATCGTTGGTTAATTGCCTTGAACCGTTTGAAGAAATCCAGTAGGCGCGACTGTCACCCAGCCAACCAATGGTAGCGGTGCCCTCAACAACCACGACTGCAACAATTGTAGTTGACGGCGGCTCTGTATCCGTAATCTTAGTGTAAGGTATAGCACATACTGATGTCATTGCCTCGGCAATTGCCAATTTCATCGCCTCTTGTAGAGACGTGGAATTTCGGGTCAAGACAGCAGCGTTTAGCCTCCTACACGCACTCTCGGCTGCAGCTTTAGCTGCTAATTCAGGTGAGGAAGAACTCGATACACCATCACATACAACGAGAACATAAGCATTTCTGTTGTCAATCTGGGCACAAGCAACGTCGTCTTCATTACGATGGTGTTTTAGCCCCCGGTCGGTGATCCCCGCCAAATTAGGCGATCGCACAACCTCAAACCTGTCATCCTGCCGATTTTCTCGACGAAAGCCACAGTTAGAACAGAAGCCATCAGCATCGATTTCCTCTGAACCTGCACCACATTTTTCACATCCAGGAGTTGATTTCGAGACCGTAATTAGAGGTGTGACAACGTTGGTGGTCAATCCACCATCAAAGATTGCACATCCAGGAGTTGATTTCGAGATCGTAATTAGAGGTGTGCCGCATTCTTCACAGAAGCGATCGCTAACCTGTACCGTAGTGCCACATTTTGAACATTGCATAGTGATTGGGGAGTAGGTAGGGGCTGCTTCACCCCACCCCCACAGGGAATGGTGTAAAACGGGAATAATTAATTCTACGTAACTATTCACTCCCCCCCCCTGCAAAATCCTCGAAACCCCTGATTTTTCGTTGAGAGGTAGGGGGGGATGTGAACGGTTACAATTCTACTCAGCGTGAAGTTATTTGGTGGTCATCTGGGGCGGGTTAACCCCTCCCGTACAGGAAATGGTGTAAAACAAGTTTAGCGATTGCATTACATGTGTGTATCCATCTATAATAAAATAAGGTCAGTTAAGTCTTCAACTCTGCCTGTGTCCGCAAAAGATACCTTCCACGAAGCGGTAAAGCAAGCTCTTCAAAAAGAGCATTGGGTGATTACAGACGACCCTCTGAGGTTTAAATTTGGGAATGTTAACTTTCAGGTTGATCTTGGTGCAGAAAGATTGGTCGCAGCAGAGAGAGCAGGTGAGAAAATAGCCATTGAGATCAAAAGCTTTCTAAATCCCTCTGCAATTACAGACTTTTACTCTGCCTTGGGACAGTTCCTCAGTTATCGCCTTGCATTGGCAGTCACTGAAAAGGAACGAGTCTTATACCTAGCAGTTCCGTTGGATGCATACCAAACATTTTTTCAATTTGAGTTTACGCAAACTGCGGTAAAACAATACCAGGTTCTGCTAATAGTCTATGACCCAGCGAATGAGGTGATTGTGCAATGGATAAGCTAGCAAAGTATAGAGAGTCTATTAAAACACTGTTAACTCGTTATGTCAGTGATGATGTTTCAGATAACGACGTAGAAGTTCAACTCATCTTAGACACAGAGCGCGACCATTACCAGTGGATGAATGTAGGTTGGCAGCAGTTTAATCGTGTTTATCGATGCGTAATGCATTTTGACATTAAAGATGGAAAAATTTGGCTTCAGCAGAATTTAACGGATCAGAATCCGGCAGAGGAATTAGTTGAAATGGGAGTGCCAAGAGAAGATATTGTGCTAGGATTACAGCCTCCCTACAAACGGCAGTATACAGATTATGGTGTTGCTTAACTCTTAAGAGTTAATCCAAAAAAGGTTGAGGCGATCGCACTGACTCGAAGATTATGAGTAACTTTTACGAACTGATTCAGAAGATTAAGAAAAGACCTTCCATGTATCTGGGTAAACCCGCAATCAGTAACCTCCGCTCTTGTTTAGCAGGTTACATTCTTGCTCGTCGTGAACTAGGCATTTCTCAAACTGAACAAGAAAAGAAATTTACTGAATTCCAAGGATGGATTCAGAATAAGTTTAACATCACATCCAGCCAATCTTGGGATAAAGTCATTCTCTTCTATTCAGAAGATGAACGTACTGCATTAGAGCGTTTCTTTGAGTTATTTGAAGAATTTTTAAGCCCTGATAACGAAACTCAGATTGAATTACAAGATGCTCAATTAGAATCTTCGCCCGACTTGTTTGTGGGTAACCTCTCAAGTCCAAAAAATTCTTAAGAACCGCTCTGATGAGCTTATCCAAAGCGCGAGTCTATTATACAATTCGCATTTATGAATGCTAGTTCAATAAATAACTGTATTGTTTATCTAGTTTAATTTGGAGGAGCAAGACTGACTGCATCGATGCATTTGAGCCTTTTGAGAAACTTCTGATGTCGTGCTGTTGCTCCTTGTTTTGCGTAGAGAGTCGCTACTTCATACTTAACTTAGGCTAGACGTTGTGCGAAGGCACAGAATACCTGTAGAAAGCTAAAATATTCTCTAGTCGATTAGCACTACTTTAATATTAATACTTATGTTTTTCAGTCTGTACACTATGAAGACTAAGTAGGTGGGCGGGAAAATTTACAACTATGTAACGAAATGTAAAATCAGCAAAGAGCTTATGAATGCATCGTTCTAAGGTTTTTACAAAACTTAACATACATTGATTTTATCGTGCCCACCTACTTAGGTGGGTTAAGTTGAGGTAACATGAAAGTTTGTGTCATCGGGGGCGAGGTAGTACAACTTTTATCGAGTGGTTGTGCGACTATTGTATGAGTGCTCGGATGATTGGGAACAAGTTCAACTTAAACAACAATCTAACGAAGAGTGCGTACAGATTGTTTTGCTAACCCATTACTTCAGTCATGGATATTTTGTGACTTTAGTATCATCTGCTCATCAGATGGCAATTTATATAATGGTCGTATCAAAACGAAAATCACTACATAAATCAATGAAAATCAAAACTTTGTCATTAATTGCTGGAGTATTTGCGCTTACCTTAACAGCTGCCCCTTTCGTTGCTCAAGCAAATACAACATTAGATGCACCATTACAACTAGCACAGACACCTGCCCATCATGGTAGAGGTGAATTTTTTGCACAACTCGGACTCTCCGACTCACAAACAGAACAAATTAAGCAGATTCACTCTTCAACTCGTGAACAAATTCAACAAATTATCACTCCAGAGCAAAAACAAGCCTTCAAAACTGCAATGCAAAATCATCAGGGTTTCAAAGCTGCAAGACAAGCGATGAATCTCACTGACGAGCAGAAAAGCCAATTAAAACAAGTTTGGCAATCTTCCCATGACCAAATTCAAGCAATCCTGACTCCCTCTCAACAGACACAACTCGAACAATTACGTCAGCAATGGCGTGCTAACCATCCTAAATCTGATTCTTGAGCAATTGGAGCACATGCGAATTTCCGCAGCATAAACGTCAGATCCTATTACATTAAAGGAGGTTTTTGGCTATGAAGAAAATAGTCGTTGCTGCAATATTTAGCTTCATCACCGGCTCAACGTCTTTAGTTTTTCCCCAAGCCGCTAAAGCTGATAGAGTTGTTTACTGTGAGCCCGTGACTGAGAACAGGGTTCTCAAAGAATCGGCGGCAGACAACCCCCATGCTTATGCAGATGGTTATCGAGAAGGAGAACAAAGCGCTCGCAACAGATTCGCCTATAAACCTCGGACTGGGGGAGGTGAATTTGCTCGTGGTTTTGAGGATGGTTATTTTAATCGACCTTATACTGGTCAAGAGAATGTTGTACCGAAAACGGTTGTACAACGTACTGCTCAGGTTTGTCACGAAGATAGTTATGATACCGCAGCACCACCTCCTGCTTACATCTACAACCCTCCTGTTATCTACAACCCCCCTGTCGTCTATGGGTCGCCCTCTCCTGTTTTTGACCTCAACTTCGGATTTGGTAGAGGGTTCTACAGAGGAAGATGGTAGAGGCTGGGGAACTGGGCATTTCTAAAAGCACTCTTTTTTGCGTCAGGCACTGGAGATCAGCTTCCCAGATTATGAGTATTCTTACTGAAGAAGGTAAAGGCAGTGATTCATCTCGTGCGTGAATTGTCTGGTGAGTCACTTGCTGATGTAACCGTTCACGGGGGGGTCAAAAAAATGAGCCACATGAAATCACACGGTTGGGAGTACGAAAACCTATCTAGAATTGATTTTTTTCGGCTAATTTTGAGTAGCCAAAAGTCATACTGCAACATCACACCTGAGTCACGCCAACTTTATGACTTATGGCACTGGTGAGCGACCGCGCCAATTTCTACGATCAAGACATCAAGCACAAAGCCAAATCAGAGTTTGATGGCTGAAGGAGGTTTTCTTTCTTAAGCGGATGATCGTCGGTGCAACGTTTACCGTATCTCTAATGATCACAGCGATTTTGCCAGTAGCTCAACGTCTCGCATATTGGCAACTCCCTGGATTACGTTAAGCAAGCTCAATTAGTGAACATCACAACTGATAAGTTTGAAGTGGAGCAAAGACCATGAAAAAATTAGTTCTAGCTGCTTTGTTAGGCATAGCTACTGTATCGGCGTCTCTACTTTCTCCTCAAGCCGTCAAAGCAGATGAAGTGATTAGCGCAAATGCGGATAAAAATTACTTGGCAGCGGATCATCCCCATGCTTATGCAGATGGTTATCGACAAGGAGAACAAAGCGCTCGGGATGGAAAAGCTTATAAACCTCGGACTGCAGGCGGGGAATTCGCTCAGGGGTTTGAAGACGGTTATTTTAATCGTCCTTATACTGGGCAAAAGGTGGTTGTACTTCCACCTCCTGTCATTTACAACTATCCCAATTCCGCTGTTAGGTTCAATTTCGGGCTTGGATTTGGAGGATGGCACTATAGATGATAGTCTCCATTGGCAAAAAGCACTTTGGCTGTTAATTAAACCTCTCCCTTGATCAGTCGCCTCTTTAGGTCAAAGGACAATAGTCAAAGCAATCACCGCCGAGCTGTATTGAAGGAATAAACAGCGCTTCCGTGGTTACAGTATAAAAGGAGAAAGCCCACAAGGCTGAGGGTGTTCTAAATCTAGAATACCCTCAGCCGTCCTTTAGGCGTGGGGACGCCAGTTGCTTTAAGCCGGGAAACCCGTCCAACGCACTGGCTCATGAAGAAGATTTAGATAATGCAATTACGGAACATGAGTGAAGCTGTTAGTTTAAGCGACATAATGGGTTGGTTTAAACACAATACCCGTGAATGAATTCTCCCGAACCCTCTCCATGGTACGATTCTAGGGTTTTTAACCGAATGTTAGGCGATCGCCGTCTATGGTCTTCTCATCTGCGACTTGTGTGGGTTAACGCTCTTTTATCACTCTAGCGAGAGAATATTTGAAGCGACCGCAAGTCGTGGCTACATAGACCTAGTCCGCCTAGGCGGACTAACCTAAAAATAGGGTTTCAAATATCATTTAGCGAAAGTGATGAAAGAGCGTTAATAATTGCCGTTTAAACCTAAAACTTGTATCCCTTGTATAATCAGGGTTTCTGGCTCCGATTAATTTCATTCACGGGTATTGGGTTTAAACACTGTGGTTATTGTATTTGACACTCTCAGGTCTAAAGACACTGAGATTCTCTAAGAGTTTCTGCCGTATCTCTTAGATATCCGACTGTCGGGCGACTGATATTGAGCGAGATCAAATAGACTCAACTGAACACCAGCTACCCCATAGGCATGGTTCCCAGTCTCAACCCGCAAGGATTGATATCTACTGGGCGTAACTTTCGCGCAGTCCGCACGTAGTGTCTTTTGCTTTTTAGGGAAGACAAGTCCCACTCTTCTTGCTATTGTGCGAGAAGCTTTTGTGTCTGCATGTTCGGTATGTTGACAGACAATACAAAGAAACTTTTCACCCTCACGGTTAGCTTTATCAATGTGACCGCATTTAGGGCACTCTTGTGATGAATGTTTAGCCGGAACGCTTATGACTGGCTTACCTGCTTTCAATGCTAACCAAGCAATCTTGTTGAAAATATCACCCCACCCAGCATCAAGGATTACCCGGTTCAATCCAGTCTTAAGAAGCGCACCGTTACGCTTATAACCGCCTTTTCCATCATGTTTGGGCTTGGCACGTTTCACCATGTTTTTGATGCGTAGGTTTTCCCGTGCCACAACATCAGCCGTCTTGACTACCACGTTGGCGACTTGCCAGCCATGTCCATCACGATACTGCGCTAGTCTATGCTTTTGTTTGGCAAGTCTTTTAATAGCTTTAATTCTATTTTTAGATCCTTTTTGCTTACGGCTAATAGCGCGTTGCCGCATCGATAAACGTCTTGCTGTTCTGGCATTGGTGGTAGTGCGCTTATTCTCTTGGAATCTACCATCAGACAGCGCAACAAGCTTGTTAATTCCAATATCAATACCAACTATTGATTTACATTCTTCAAGTGGCTTGACCGAAGGCAATACTTCAGCAATGTCAACCAACATGCTGATGTACCAATTCCCACCTTCGCGCTTAACTGTGCAAGTCCTTAAATCTTGGATTAGGGACAAGTCGCGGCTGTTGTGAAACTTGACATCCCCTATTCCCGGTAAATAAGCAGTGGCATAATTCTTACGAATATGACGCAGTATGACACGACCGGGTTTGTACTCGAAAGAATCTAAGCGTATAATGAATTGGGGGTAGCCTCTCCCAAGTTTAAAAAAGTTAGAGAATGCTGTATCAAGGTTCGCTATATTTCGTTGTAAAACATCTGAATCAACTATTGCAAAATGTAAGAGTGATTTCCTTAGTTGTGTAGTAACTTTCATCTGAATACCAGATGCAGAGTCCCATTTAACAACAGTTTTAATAACTTCTTTTGTTTCCTTGTCTTTGACCTTAGACTCTTTAATAGCTCAGGGTAAGCGCATTTAATTTTGTAGCTAAAAATACAGATTATTTGACTAAAATATGTGTCAGTGAATCGGATTTGAGTATTAAATACGTTAAGTAGTACGCTAATAAGGAAAGTGTTTATTATACATAAGTGTCAGTCTGATGGTATCGGGTTTCAAGTCTCCTAATAGTTCTCCTGCTAAAAACTCAAAGGTATTGAGTATAGCGAATGCGACTGCGTTAACAGAAAAAATGGAATCAATTTTTAGCGAAATCAAAGACCCCCGTGTAAAAAGAAACCGTGTGCATTTATTAACAGATATTTTAATCATTGCAATATTATCAGTAATTGCAGGAGCTCGTGGATGGGAGGACATGGAGAATTATGGTTTGAGTAAATATGAGTGGTTGGAGCAGTTTTTAAAATTACCTGAAGGTATTCCCTGTGCGGATACGTTTCGCCGAGTTTTTGAGCGGATTAATTCAAAAGTATTTGAACAATGTTTCAGACGTTGGGTAGAATCAATAGTTGAGACCGTGGGAGCACAAGTAATTCCCATTGATGGTAAAACCCTTAAAGGCTCGTATGATCGAGCACTAGGAAAAACCGCTTTGCATCTAGTCAGTGCATGGTCCAGCCAGCATCGTCTTGTTTTAGGACAAGTAAAAGTTGCTGATAAATCGAACGAAATTACTGCAATTCCTGCTTTATTAGAGTTATTAGATATTGCCGGATGCATTATTACAATTGATGCAATGGGTACACAAACTGCAATTGCATCTCAGATTTTTAATGCACTCATCGGATTACGTTTTAGCGCTTAAAGCCAATCATCCTACGCTTCATACACAAGTTAAAGACTGGTTTGAGCAGCACTTGCGTGAAGGTTTTTCAGGGATTACCCATAGTTACGACGAACGGGTAGAAAAAGGTCATCATCGTACCGAGAAGCGTCAAATTTGGTGTGTTCCAGTTTCTCAATTACCACCTCTACACAATCAAAGTGATTGGGCTGGACTAAAATGTGTGGTTATGGTTGTGCGTGTCAGACATCTATGGAACCAAACAACCCGCGAAGTGCAGTTTTATCTCACTACTTTGGACTGCGATGCGAGCTTTCTTAGGGCAAGCTATTAGACTCCATTGGAGCATTGAAAATGGTTTACACTCTTTCTCTAGACGTCACATTCAATGAAGATGCGAGCCCTTGTCCGCACTGGTCATGCTCCACAAAATTTGTCATTGCTGCGTCGAATTGCACTTAACGCTTTAAATTTGGAGCAATCGTTCAAGCGTAGTAATCGTCAAAAATCAAATCGCGCCGCTATGGATAACAATTATATGTTGACGATTCTTGCCGCTTGTTTATATGACAATCATGATGCTTCAAAAGCTTCTTGTCAATAGGGTTTGAGACGCGCTTACCCTGATATTACTACCCCTCAGAAAAGAAAAAAGGTTCTTCCGCTACTTTTATGGAAAACCTAGTTCAAAATCCTTGAAATCCCTATCCTGCAAGGATTTCATTTAAAACAAGAACATGATTCTTTACAACCGTTGCCACGTAAGGGTTTTGTTATAATCAATCCTTAATCACCATAAAAGGGGCGAAAGAGCCAGAAAAAAGAAACAAGAATTAACCGATCAACAAAAAGAGGAAAATAAAATTCTATCTAGCCAGCGTATATTTGTAGAGCATTTAATACGTGTCGTAAAAATTTTCCAAGTGGCGTCACAAAGATTTAGACTAAAAGAGTAATGTTTATAATGAAATAGTTTTGTTAGTTTGTGGTCTGGTAAGACTGCGAATTAGAACTTTTGTCTTACCCAAATAATTCATATTAATTAAAAATTGTGTTGGTGTCGGACAAGATTATGTATTTTTATGATCTAAACTATCAGTAACTGTATCAAACCCTGATTTCTATGTTGAAACAGAATCTGCAAGGACTGGTCTCAAAGCCTTGTAGACATTGGTTTGCGAGTTTTCGGATGGGTCTAAAGATAACACGGTAGCTGCGATGTCACAGGCACGCCGCCGAGCGTCTACGCACAACCTTACTAAACCATCTTGCTCGTCAGGATGGCTTTTTTATTGTCAGCTTTCCAAATGGTCGGGAAGCGTGATAAATACTATGGGACGCATGGATGGTTGGTGATTCGGCTTTCTCGGCATTCCCAAGCGTGGCGGGATTTTCTTTATAGATAGCGATCGCCTGAGGGTTCGTCAAAAGTCAAATAACCAAAGCGAGGCAGAATTGCGGTTAGTGAAGTTTTATTAAGAAAATGGAGGATGTTACAAAGCTGTTGTCCTACTGATACGCCCGAAGATTACCGTAAAAGGTAGCAGAGGGGCAGGGGGGCAGGGGGGAAGAAAATGCTTCGGTAATCTTACAGCGGGAAGGGAGTAGTTGATGATATTCCGTTTGTCGCCCTGCGCGATCGCGGTAATAACGATTAATAGATTCCAGTTGATCCGTATCTTGCTGAGGTTTGCCCCACTACCTTGATTTTTACGGATAGCTGTGTGAACATTAGTTTTGATCCAATTAAATACGTTATCCCGATAAAAATAGTGTAAATTGTTTCTAGCCTACTTGTTCACTGTTATTGAAGAAGGCAGAAGTACGAAGGCAGCTATGCTGAAGGATCCATTTAGAAGGGGATTCAGACCCCGGACTTAATTGAGGCCACTCAATCGAAGATTGAGTCGGGGTCTTAAACCCTTGCTTCCTCCGGTCGCTAGAGATGGTTCGGGCATTTGGATAAGGGATTTATCCCTTCAGCATAGCTGCCCTCAGCATAGCTGCCTTTCTTGGTAAAAATGTACCAAAGCCCAGGCAAAGGTAGCTCTATCTCAAACAGGAACATCAGGTCTCCTAGGAAGGGTTCCTACAGTTGACGGTTAACACTCAACAGTCAACAACCTGAAAAAAACATAATTTATTTCTTGGAGTTGCCTAATCGGGGTAAAACAATGACTACAACATTCAAGCAACCAACCCAATTTAGTGAGAAACAGCCTGTCATGACTAACTTAGTTCAGCCGATTTCTGAGCAAACCATTACGACAGATACCAATGGACTTGTGACAGGCGAAATTAAAATTCCTGTTCAGGATGGAGAAATTCCAGCCTATCAAGCATTGCCAGCTTCGGGAGAGCCTTTTCCAGTCGTCTTAGTCGTTCCGGAGGTCTTTGGAGTAAACGAACATATCAAAGATATCACCCACCGCTTTGCTAAACTCGGCTATTGGGCTATTGCAGTTGAACTGTTTGCTCGTCAGGGAGATGTTTCCCAACTCACAGAGATTGACGAAATTCGCAAAGTGGTGACGCAAGTTCCTGATGCCCAAGTTCTCTCAGACTTGGATGCCGCAGTGGCTTGGGCAGAGGCATCTGGCAAGGGTGATGTGGACAGATTGGGCATCACTGGTTTTTGTTGGGGTGGGCGAATTGTTTGGCTCTATTCAGCCCATAATCCTCAAGTCAAGGCAGGAGTTGCCTGGTATGGGCGTTTAGTGGGTGAGGTGACAGCTTTGCAGCCGAAGCATCCTGTAGATGTTGCTGCCTCCTTAAAAGTTCCAGTTCTGGGACTTTACGGCGGAGCAGATGGGGGGATTCCGGTGAGTACAGTGGAGAAGCTACGCGAAGCCCTGAAAGCAGCAGTGGGTAATCCTTCAGAGATTATCGTTTATCCCGATGCCCCCCACGCTTTTCACGCTGACTATCGCCCTAACTACCGTCCAGAACCTGCTAAAGATGGCTGGCAACGTTTGCAAGAGTGGTTCAAAAAGTATGGGGTGGCTTAGTAAAAGGAGTCACATGTGGACTACTTTATCCACGGGTGGCGATGTAATTAGGAGAAAAACAGTCTCATGAAGCTCGATAAACCCTCTGAAGAATGTGCCGCTAGAGTAATGGAAACAATTCCCTTATTGATGCGGTTTATTCGAGCTGAGATGCGTACTCACAGTGCTGTCTCTCTTTCGATACCCCAGCTGCGATCGCTAGCATTTCTCAACCGCAATCCGGGTGCTTCATTATCTGAGGTAGCAGAACATCTTGGTGTTACCTGTGCTACAGCATCAACAACAATAGAACGGCTAGTACAACGCGATTGGGTGCAACGCACCGATCACCTTCAGGAACGGCGGCGGATCGTGCTCAATTTAACGGCAGAGGGTAAGCATCTTCTTGAGCAATCCCAAGAGAAAACTCGCGCTCATATTGCCAACATTTTAGAGAGTCTGACACCAGAACAAGTATCGCACGTTGGAGAAGGTTTGGCTCTACTCAAAAATGTCTTTGAGCAAACAGAAGTTAAAAAAGCTCCTTAAAGCTTACGATTCACTAAACTAAGCTTGTATCCCCACGAGCAAAAAATTTACTAATTCTTCGGCAGATGCATCATCTAGTGTCGCATGCTTTAACAATAACCGATACCAGATGACATCAACACTTGCGCCATCACACTTATGGGACTTTCCTTCACAAATTGCTCAAAGACGGAGGATAGCATTTTGAATCACCTTCATATTGGTCTTGTCAAGGATACCTTCAATTCATCGCTGACAACCTATATTTAGCAGGACTTTCAGTAATTTGAACATAGTACATTTGTTCGCGTTCAAAGGGCTGGGTGGGCAGTGCCCACCCTACATTACTTAGAGAGTTTCCAAAAATGATTTAGGATTCCATTTGGTATTTTGTACATTATTACAGTGCATGCTTACCTATTTAGGACGACCCATTTCTGTTTCCAGTTCTCCCTCAACTCTTAAATACGCCCACCTCAACCTTTCAAAGAAAATTTTCCACAATAGCCCTGCGAGGATTAATCCTAAACCGACTAACCAAATTTGCTGTTCTACCCAAAATGCTAGAGAGAGGCAAGCTGCCAAACCAATCCAGGCAAGCCATTTGGGATAAAGCCGTTCTGTAGGTGAAAGCCTCAGAGCAGCTAGATTAGTGATGGTGTAGTACACTAAAACTGTAAAAGCGCTAAACGACCAAGTGATTTTGACATTGTCAATCAGAACTAGAGCACAGATCGCTACTCCTACAATTAAAACCGCCAGATTAGGAGCAGTTCCAGCCGAATTCAAATGAGCCACTATCTTTGGTAGATCTCCACGTCGTCCCATCGCTAGCAACACCCGAGACAGACCGAGAATCAGGTTTAGCAGCACTCCTAGCATGGCAGTAATGGCACCTACTGCCAGAATTTGAGAACTCCCAGGGATGCTAAAGTAGCTAGCAACAACCTCCAGTGGTGCTACCTGGATCTGAGTGGCACTACTGAGTGTCTTTGCTCCGACTGACCCCACGGCAACCGTTGAGATGCCCATGTAGAGCACCATTGCCACAATCATGGTAGTAATGATGGCTCGAGGAATGGTTTGCCTAGGTTCACGTACTTCCTCGCTCATTGTGGCAATCCGTCCATACCCGGTGTAAGCGACAAACATCAGGGCAGTGGCATGGAGGACTGTCGCCAGAGAAATATTCGAGTCAGTAGCAGTCTGGAAAAACGGGGTGAGATTGTCTCTCCCTTGCGAGATCACCAGAGGTAACCCCGCAACTATAAAGAAAATGAGTGAGAACAGGGTGATTGTCACAATGATAACATTAACAATATTTGAACGCTGGATTCCACTTAAAATAACTAATGTCATTATGACTACCGCAGCTATTGCAACAGGAATTAAAAAGTCGTGATCTAAACCTGTAGCATTTAACAGATAGCCAGCAAAACCCAAGGCGGCTGTCGCACCTGAGGCAGTCTTCGCCAACAGAAACATCCAACCTGCGGTGAACCCCAAACTTGGTGTTAGGTACTTGTAACCATATTCATAGGTTCCACCACTGACGGCATGATTAGCAGCTAGCTGGGCACTGTTTAGACCATTGCAAGTTGCAATGAGCGCGGCAAATGCTACCGTCAGAATTATGGTTGGTCCAGTTATATCGGCAGCTACGCCAATGCTCACAAATACGCCAGTACCGAGAATCGAACCCAAACCCATCAGGGTTGCACCCCAAACGCCTAACTCTCGTCTGAGTGAGGAGTGTGATCTACTCATAGACATCGGAGATCTTTAGATAACTATTTCTTCGGTAAATTATCATACTTACTAACTATTGAGGACGATAGAAATTTGCTTGGGGAATAAAAGAAAAGCGTGTCAGCACGTTATCGATAAATGTAAACCTAGTGGAAGCGTCGCTGTTGAGCGTGGCGTACACAAAGTCCATGACTTTCTGCTGTTGAAACTCTGAGGGTTCGATGAAAGTAGGTTGACCATCAATACTGCTCGGTTAAGCCCTTTTTGGGCATCATAGACAACGATATTTCAAGGGTTTCAGCCTACTTGATTTCCTTAACCGAGCAGTATTGGGTTGACCATAAATTGATATCACCTGCTGCGGGCTCATCCCAATCCGGATGCGTTGGTAAACAGGTCCGCTTTTTGGTATGGCTGGTTCTGCTGGCAAGATGACTCCGAGAATTTTGACTGGAGTTTCCAATCCGATGTTTATACCCTCCACCCGATCATCCGTGAGAATTACGTTCACCGCTAGCTGACCATCTTTTATATATGAGAGTTGCTCAAGCTTGTAAATAGAGATGTCATTGCGTCGCTCATAGAAAGGCTGACCCATCAACTTCAGCACGTCTTGCCGACTCATCCCGATTTTAATGCCCCGAGCAAAAGGAGGAATGTCATTGGTAGTTAAGGTTTTGAGTTCACTAGTAATGCCCGATAGATGACCATCAATCATCGACACCTTGGTCATTATTGGCTCCTGACGATAATTCAATATTTCAATATGCAAATCTGAGTTGGGGAACACCTTGGTGTCAGTTGGTTTTCCCATCACCTTTTCCACCTCAGCTTGAGTCATACCTCCGGATAACAGACTGGATTTAAGTGGCTGACGTTCAATCTTAATATCAGTGAGGATTTTCGGGAAAAAGGACGAGATGAGCCTGAGTAGCTGGGATGGTAGCAAAAGCAAACAGATATCCGGCAAAAGCAAGCAGACATGCAGCAGCTACGCTCTTAATCAATAACGCAGTTTTCATCATTGCTTGCAGGCAGGAAATACCAATAGACGCTATCTGAGAGATCATGCCGAACCTGATCTTGAGATTCGGTCTTCTCCCTAAGTAGGTGGGCACGATAAAATCAATGTATGTTAAGTTCTGTAAAATCATTGGAAGGATTCATTCATAAGCTTTCTGCCGATTTTACATTTCGTTACATAGTTATAAATTTTCCCGCCCACCTACTTAGAGTCTGCCATGAGTTTGTGTTCCTTGCCTGAGTTTCTATTTAGCAACAATTCCTAGCGGGACACTACCATTAACTGATGGGAGTGAGAGGGGTGAAGAAGATACTTCGCTGACCGTACCATCTTGTGGGTTCACTTTAAGTACATGCAGCCCATTACCCTCAGCTATATTGGGCGAAGCACCCTGAGAGACCACTTGCAGAAATGATTCTGTTGGGTCGAGAGTGAGGTTGGCGTCACCTCCACTGCCGTTGAGCTTCACGTTCTGAATCTCTACAGGTGTCGTTGGGTCTTTTGCAATATCGTAAACACTAATACTGTTGTCACCGGGGTTGCTTGTGTAGAGACGGGTTCCAGCCCGGTTGGTAGTAAGCCAGCAGACTAACTGTCCTGAATTCGGTACGGTCTTGAGGAACGTCAGTTCTCCTGTCACTGGATTGAAGGAGTAGACTCCCAATCTATTGATGGTAAAGAAGCCGACATACAAAATTGGCAGTTTGGGATGCACGTAGAGTCCCAGTCCAGTTGCTTGTGGGATGCTTGAACCTGGTACGGGTGTCGGTGAACTGCCTGAGGGGAATTCAGATGCTGGCAGTAGTTGCGGTGAATTCGGGCTCTCCTGCAGGCGACCTCCCCTGAGAATTTGAAAAGATCGAAGTAAGCCAACCCCTCGATCCAAACCGAATAGCAGATGGTTGTCCCGAGAGATCAGGGCTTGGGTTGGTCTTGCATCTGTCGGATCTGAGACTGTAGATCCAGGAATGGGAATAAGTCTGCCTTTAGGAGTAACTTGGAAAGCAGTGTAGTTTGGTAGGGAACCGCTTGCGTCTTGGGATGGATTTTTAGGGTCTTTGTTCCGATTAACCACATAGAGTACATCCTTCGCCAGACCCAGACTGACCGGGTTTACCCCACCACTCGGGAATGGAGATCCCTCCACAGGAGAAAGACTGCCATCTTTTTGATTAATGTCAAAGACCGCGATCGAGTTTGAGCCCGCATTGACAGCAAAAAGCCGAGTATGTTCGGGGTTAGAGATCACATTTTGCTGGGTGATCCCGCCTGCTGCGGTAATGCCCGCACCCCCAGTAGGGAAAGGGGAAGTGGGTAGTGGTGTTAGGTTGCCATCGGCATCGCGCTGAAAGCCAAGAACGGTATTCTCATTTTCACCATTTTCAGTTGGAATATTACTTTCTGTGTAAACAATACCAGTTGTAGGAGGACGATCTCGATACGCGTCAGCACCTTGAATTAACAACCCGCCCATAAGCAGGGTGGCAGTGAAACCAGCGATGGTAAAGCCAATTGTACGAATCTGACGATTAGCTTTGCCAGTTATTGGAAGGAGAGCCATAAATTTGTCCTAATAGATTAAGAAACGGATTTTTGTAACAATGATCTTCAGCGCAGCTTGAAACCAAGATGGTTTAGCACATCGCGGCTGTGGCAAAATGTCTAAGGGATTTTGCACTCAATACATTTCGGGAACGTGATATTCAGTCCTTGGAAATTCCCCAACCTTAAAAAGGGGGGTTCAAGCCTTGACCGAAAAATATTGACTCTGCACTGGCAACGCGATCAACAGAAGGTTGCGACTATTAACTACAGTATTCTTCTGTTGCTCCGCGTTGAAGTTCGCCATTAAGGTCTGAATGATTCGACTAGGAGGTAAGTAGTCGTGCAAAATTAATTGCACATTTATTTAACCTGGAATGACCGTTTGACAACCATTTCAGGCGATGAGAGTATGCAATTAATTTTGCATAGGTACTTATTTGTATCAATTAATAAACTACTGTTTGTTGATTAACTTGCAGTAGTTTAACTTTCAGTATCAGTATCCCATAGTCCTTTTGAAAATACAAGTCTAAAAGTACTATGAAAATTTGCTAACCGCTTTTGAGCTTCTTTTATTGAAGAGGAATCGGGCGATCGCTCATCTTGTAAAGCTATTGAGTAAAATATTAAGGCTCATTAATCTGACACTCCCACGGCTCAAAGTCGTGGGAGTGTCAATCCGTAGCTTATCTATGAATGAAAGTGATATTATACTGACGAACCAAGAGCTATCCGTTCAGGCGAGGCTGCAATTGTGCTGAATTTGTTTGCCGGACGAGGCAGTCCTAAATTCTCGCGCAGGGTTCTGCCTTCGTACTCGGTTCGGAACAGTTCCCGGTGTTGAAGCTCAGGGATCACTAGGTCCACGAACTCATCCAAACAACCAGGCAAATAAGGCGGCATGATGTTGAACCCATCTGCCCCTTCATTGACGAACCAGTCTTCAAGCTGATCGGCAATCTGTTCTGGCGTTCCCAGGATCGTTCGATGCCCACGAGCTCCGGCGATCGCCAAATATAGTTGCCGGATCGTTAAATTCTCTCTCTTGGCAAGATCGGTTACGAGCTTTAAGCGGCTTTTTGCGAGGTTGGTTTCTGGTAGATCCGGCAGTGGACCATCTAGGGGGTAGCCAGACAGATCGACTCCGCCCACCAAGCCCGCAAGCAGACCCAATCCGACATGCGGATCGATCAACTCCTGGAGTTGCTCGTACTTGTCCTTGGCTTCCTGCTCGGTCTTGCCGATCACCGGGAACACCCCCGGCATGATTTTGAGATGGTCAGGGGAGCGTCCGTATTGAGCCAGTCTCCCCTTCACACCCGAATAGAACGCTTGGGCTTCCGCAAGTGTCTGCTGAGCGGTGAAAATCACCTCCGCCGTTTGAGCAGCGAGATCCTGACCATCATCAGAAGATCCAGCTTGGATGATCACCGGATATCCTTGCAGAGGACGAGCCACGTTGAGCGGTCCACGCACCGAAAAATGCTCACCCTTGTGGTTGGGAATGTGCAGCTTGTCAGGATCAAAGTAAACGCCTGACTCCTTATCGCGTAAGAAGGCATCGTCTTCCCAACTATCCCAAAGCGCTGTCACGACTTCCACAAACTCCCTGGCACGCTCATAACGCAGCGTATGCTCCATGTGCTTTTCACGGCTGAAGTTTTGCGCTTCGGTTTCAGTCGCGGAGGTCACGAGATTCCAACCAGCGCGACCACCGCTAAGATAGTCCAGTGACGCAAATTTGCGAGCAAGGTGATAGGGTTCGTTATATGTGGTTGATGCCGTCGCCGTCAACCCAACACGCTCCGTCACTACAGACAGTGCCGACAGCAAGGTCAGCGGCTCAAATTGGACGATATGACCAGAACGGCTCAATGCCTTCGTCCCTTGACCTCGCTGCCGGACAGCCACGCCGTCCGCGAGGAAGATCATGTCAAAGAGACCCCGTTCAGCCGTCTGCGCAACCTGTCGATAATGCTGGAAGTTTAGACCTCCGTCAGCCTGAGCGTCGGGATGCCGCCACGCTGCCACATGATGTCCGCTACCTGGTAAAAATGCACCCAGTCTAAGTTGTTTTTTCGTACTCATGATCTTTTTTCTCTCCTGTTTGAGACAATCCCGACGCCAACAAAGATGCTGACTTAGGCAGCGACCGCACTCGGGGCGACGACTGCGTGTTGAATGTACGCAGAAGAGTCTCCCTTGACAGCCTCACTGTGTTTGCCGTCGATGCTGACGGGGATGTCGCCAACAATTGTCACGCGCTGAACGTGGCGGGGCTGGTCGCCGTAATCGGCGATCGCGTAGTGCTGAGTGGCGCGGTTGTCCCAGAACACCACGTCACCAACTTGCCAGCGCCAGCGAACTGTGTTCTCGGGACGTGTCACATACGACTGCAACAGTCGGATAATATCTGCCGATTCAGTCGGTGATAGGCCCCGGATCTGGCGAACGAAACCGCCGATGAAGAGCCCGCGCTCGCCGGACTCAGGATGGACACGTACGACCGGATGAATTGTCTCGTATACGGTTGACGTGAAGACATCCCGGTAAGCCTTGATCTCTTCAGAAAGGTCAACAGCGGCAGCCGCATAGTCATAGGCGTTGCTGTGGACTGCCCAAAGTTGGTCTGCGAGACTACGCAGATGGGGTGGCAAGTCCTGGTACGCAGTCACCGAGTTTGCCCAGATAGTGTCGCCTCCTGATGGGGGAATGACGAGCGCCCGCAAGATAGAGCCAAGCGGGGGTCGGTCTACGAATGTCACATCAGTATGCCAATTGTTTGCGCGGGCGACGGTTCGGCCGTAATTCAGGTCGAGGACTGCTGGGTGATCCTGGAGTGACGGTACTGTGGGGTGGGCCGTGGTGACCTGACCAAACCGACGAGCGAAGGCGACCTGCCCGTTGGCATCAAGCTGCTGGTGACGGAAGAAGATCACCTTGTATTGGACTAGGGTTTT
>Ga0209611_10006685_pt1 | contig 18766 bp, 19 predicted proteins | sample S1TSphgellanicum_3_FD_187693 | JGI IMG/M metagenome (GOLD analysis project Ga0209611, IMG submission 187693) | Host-associated microbial communities from peat moss isolated from Minnesota, USA - S1T2_Fc - Sphagnum magellanicum MG (SPAdes) (version 2) | ecosystem: Host-associated > Plants > Peat... | reverse complement strand
TTATTGTGACTAATGGGACATATCAACCTATTAATGGATGAAAATAAATGTAAAATTGATGTAACCAATAGGATGAAATTTCTAATAGTTGCATCATAGTTGTGAAAATGACCAAAGTAGTTGAAAGTTGGTCTTGTAGTTGCAAATATTCTCAAATCTAGTCGCAAACGACTATAAGTCGCACGTAGTCGTAAATTGACTGGTTACATTTTGGTTGATTTCTACTAGTAACGTGGCATTGAGTAATTATGATGACATTCCTGAAAATGATGACATAGCATAATGTACGTTACAAATTCTTGCTGGCCTATGCTAAGTCATTAAATCAACATAATCTGATTTTGACATCACTATCTTATCTACCCCACAATCTAGTAACTGTGAAATTGTATAACCATGGTCTAAATATTTGTTCATAGCCTTTTGGCTTATCAAATTATCTAGGGTTTTTTTTAAAAAACTATTGTTTAATTAGTCCCAATGGTTTCTGTTTTTCTCTGATCTTCTAAATCTTCATTAGATGTTTTTTCCATGTGATCTTCTTTTATGGACTCTAAAGAATTCAAATCCTCTAAACGTTGAATCTCCTTCAATGTATGATCCACATATGTATATGGTTTTAATTTATTAACATTGACCAATACTGGGTTTGGTTCAAAATTGTTAACAAAAATAAGAAGAACAATATTATTGGGTAAACAATATTGTACCTTGAATGGACTAAACCATATTTTCTTGAATTTGCCCAGATGTGTTTTTTTTTCCTTTGGGAACCATAAGACATAGTCTCCAAATTGGAACTTCTTTTCAATATTTTTTTGTTGACTCTACAAAAATCTATTCCATTGGTTGGCTCCCACATTGTTCTGAATTTCCAATTTGTTCTCCTATAACTATTCTAGTTCTATAATTTTGGCTTTTAGCACTCTAATTGGTTCTACATCTCTATGGTCCACACTAATAAACATCATAACATATTTTGTTGGCATTAAAGGATGCAAACCATAGACTAACAGGTAGGGTACATAACATGTTGCCACCTTGTTAACAATCCTACATGAAAACAAAATTGTAGACAAATGTTCATTCCAATTTGTTCTTTTCTCATTAACTAGCTTGGTCAATAGTCTACTTATGACTTTGTCAATTGATTTAGCTTGTCCATTCCCCTGTGGATAATATGTAGTATATAACTAACATGTTTTAACAAAAATTGTTTTGTGAAATGTTTCATTGTGTCATTGATGAAACGTACTCCTTGATATGTAACTATGGTCAATGGACATCCAAATTTTGTCAAAATATACTCATGTAAAAATTTGGCTATAACTACTTCAGTATTGGTTTTAAATGTTTTTACTTCTACCCACTTGATTGCATAATCTGTAACTACCAAAATGTATTTGTTTCATGTTAGTCTTCATGTTGGTTTGATTGGATGTATAAAATCTAGACCCCACTTCATAAAAGGTTCTTGTAAAAGTGTTATTACTAACTTGGCCAAACTTTTTGTTTTGAATCCTTTAATTTTTTGACAACTATCACAACTTTTGCAAACGTCATGAATATCCTTGAATAAAGTTGGCCACCGATATCCTACATCTAAAATTTTCTTTGTAATAATATCTACAGCAAAATATTTTCCAACCACTCCTTCATGTAGCTCCTTCAGAACAATTTGTGCTTTTAAGATGGTTAAACATGTACGCAATTTGTTATCCTATCCCATTTTCTACATAATTATTTCTTTCAAAGTGAAAGGTTTTGCCTTTCTAACCAACTCATGTTTCTAAGCTAGGTTTAGAGTTTTTGGCATCTAACTTGTTCCTAAATAGCTTTTTACTTCTTACATCCATATAGGTTCTATAAAAAATAATGATGCATCCACATTTTAATCTGGGACACCCATTGGTTTTGAATTGTCTAACAATTTGGATAAAACATCAACAACTACATGTGTTCTACCAGATTTGTAAACTATTGTGAACTCATACTCTAAGAATAACAACAACCATCTTGCTATCCTTCTTGACACCTATGGTTTGTTGACCAAGTACACAAGAGCCATATGGTCTACATAAAAAACAAATTTGTTTCCCAATAAAAAATGTTTAAACTTATGCAAAGCATAAACCATTGCTAAGGCTTCTATTTTTGTAGTAGTATAATTTTGTTCTACTTTATTGAGCAGTCTAGAAGCATATATTATAGGTTGGTCATACTTACCAATTGGGTTTTGTGCCAACATTACACTTACTCCCAATAATGATGCATTTATGTCCACATGAAACTCCAACTATCAATTTGGAGGTATTAAAATTGGTGCTTCCATGTATTTTTTACTTGATTTGATCCCAAACTTTTTGACATTTTGTGGTCCAAATAAAGGGTTTTATTTTCTTCATCAACTTGGTGATTGGTGCCATGATAAAGGCAAAGTTCTTAATTGAAACATTTATAAAATTGAGCCATATCATTAAAAACATGAATCTACTATGGATTGGTAGGTGTTGGCATATTCATTATTTATTGAACCTTTTGAAGGTCTAATATTTTTCCTTCCTTGGAAACTATGAACCCTAAAATTAGTCCTAAAAATACCATTAAGGCACATTTCTTTGGGTTAAAACCAATTTTATATTCCTTACATTTCTGAGATAAAAATTTGAACTTCATCAAATGACTTTCCATATCACTATAAATTGTGAAGTCATCCAAAAATATCTTCATGAATTAGTCTAAGTACTTTTTGAAGGTTTTACTAATTACTCCCTAGAAAGTTGATGCCCCATTTCTTACACCAAATGGCATCACCATCTAAACAAAAACGCCCCAATCTGTTAAAGGTACAAGAAAAATTATCTCTTGCAACTTGTCTTATGCAACTAAAAAATGTCGCATGCAACTATTTTGGAGTCGCATGCAACATGTGAAGTTGCAAAATAGTTGCATGCGACATTTTTTAGTTGCATAAGACAAGTTGCAAAAGATAATTTTTTTACTAGTGTTACAAAAGTTGTTTTGTATCTATCCCTAAGGGTTATAAAAATTTAATGGTATCCTAATTATCCATTTAGAAATGAATAGGCTTCATACCCTACTATAATGTTTAGTATCTCATCAAAAAATGGCAAAGGATAAGGATTTTGTTTGGTTGCTTTATTGAACTTCTTAAATCCCACGCAAATTCTTAATTTACCATTCTTTTTAGGCACTACCACTATGGGTGATAACCATGTAGCCTTCTTTACCGGTTGAATAAACCTAGCTGCTCATAGTTTGTCAATGTCTTGTTTGATCGCCGCAACATAATTAAGGTTCAATCCATAACTTGCTTGATGTGTCGGTGGAATTGAAGTATCCAATTCAATTTTGTGTTGAGCCAATTTTAGAGGTATGCCTTTCAAGTTTGTAAGTCCATGCAAATACATCCTTGAACTCCTTAAGTAGCATATGAAACTCCTTAATTTTCTATTGTGTCAATTATGAATTAACCTTGATGTATTATGGATTTGCCTCTATGCCAAGATTCAATTTAACAAGTTGTTGTTCTTCAATCAAAGTTTAACATGTTATCTGAAGATTTTGTACCTGTATTTTTGTTGGTGTCTCATCCACTTGAATATCATCCTGACTATAATGGTAATAAGGTTTTGGATAAACTTTGTCTTCCAATGAAACCTTTAATTTGACACATACATATTTTGATTTAACTGTTAAAGATTCCAATTTCGCAATTTTTTGATCTAATGTCCTTCGCTCTAGATCAAATTCCCAATTGGTTCTGATTTTTGACACTCCAACATTCAACAACAAAATTGTTTTTTCTAAGAGAATAATTGTGCCAATTGAGAACAGTTTGGTTCTGTTCCAAGATTAGATCTTCCTCTTAATATGTTAAGCCTTCCATCAAATCATAACAAACAAGTACTTGAGGCCTTTTAGTTTCTACTTCTAATTTCCTATTATTTTAATATTGTTTTGATTGTTCCATTACCTTGAACATCAATGACATTGTTATCCCAGTCATGTGTAACCTTTGCATTTTTGAGCCAAGGTTTTCTTAACAACATAGAATAGTTAAAATCCACCACATTGTTTTTCAGAATAATGAATGTGGCTATATATGGAATATTGTGTATTTGAATCTTCAAATTTCTGATGATTCCTAAAGGTCTGGTCATATTTTGACCTACCATTCTAAAGTGGTATGGAGCTGGTCTTGTCTGGGTAAACCTAATTTTGTTCTAAGGTTTTCTGTTATGATGTTCACACTTATTCTTCCATCTATCAAAACATCCTCAACAATGTTCTTCCCAACTTGTACTTGGATAATTTCCATCTAGTTATCTACCTTTATAATTGTTATGTCTAGTTCAACATGGGTTTCAACCATTATAGCTACACTAGGCTTTGATATTTGTTTAGTAATTATATTAAGTTTTTCAAGGTTTAGTTTTTGCCACATATATTTTTTAAGATCTGGTGCTATCTTCATCGATTGACCTAACCTTAAAGCATAGGTAGTCTTTAGCATCTAGCTATTAATATCTTGGAATATTTGTTCCATAAACATAACTTTGTTGACATGATTATCAGACAAACTTTTTGATACAATTGATTTTATGGACACTTCAAATTTTGGCAATCTTGCCCAACTTGCACTCCACTATGCTTTCTCCTTCGAAATCAAATTTTGTGATGGGTCTTCTATTTGCATTTCTTGTGTAGTCTCTACTCCTCTTTTAAGTCAATGACATACTTCTTCTTGATTGGCTTTCTATCCTTAAGCACTTGTTCTTCAATAACCTTGCTCCTAGTGATGGCCATATTCACGTCCACCTTATGGACTAAACAATTTGAAACCTTGGGTTCTACCATTGGCTTCACTCCTTTGTTTTTAAACATATTTTGCATATCACTATACTTAGGACAATCTATGATCTTATGTCCAATGTCACCACAAATATGACAAAAATACGTGATAGGCCTTTGTATTTTAATTTATTGAGTAGTAACCTTAAAGACTGCAAAAAAAAGGTCTTCGTTTCTTTTAACTCTATAGGCTTCAACATTATAATTTGTTTTGTGATAATTTGTACAATATATTCATGTTTTCTTTGGGATTGTTTGAGGTTTACGAATTAATACTATTTTACTACTCTATGGTACTAAAAGATTACTTATGACCTCTACATAAAAAATTCCTTCTTCACAAACCAAAACTACTTCCTTATGTTGATGCAAAGTTTCTCTTTTCATACTTATTATGGCTACACAAAGATATGGTTGTGATCTAAATTTGAAAACAATAGTTAAAAAATTATTTGTTATATTTTGTTGAAGACTATTGGCCAACTTCAATAATCTTTCATAATTATCTCTTCCGCTCCTTCATTTTTCTCCTACTTCATGTTTTTCAAGTGCAAGTAAACTTGTTCATCATTTTGAACTTTTATGTACCTCTTACAAAAGCCAGTTGTAATTCTGCAAAAGTATGATTTGGGTAATTTTTCCATATAATTGTTAGACCAGTCAGACACAATATCTATGAGGGTAAAATTGAATAAATTAATAATTTTGCATCATTTGTTTCATTATTTTCTTTAATGGCAACTTTAAATACTCTGACATGAACATTTGGGTCAAAATCTTTAACATACTTTAGATAATTAAGTGGTTGATGATAAGGTATGTTTGGTGGTAATGGTGGCCTGCTTGGAGTCACCATTGGTAATCCAAAATATCCTAGAGGTCCTGGAGGTCTTAGTGGTCATGGTGGATATGAGTCACCTCCTTCTAGATTTAATGACTTACTAGCAAAAACTATGTTCACCTCGCCGGTATATATCTTCATGCAAACTCAAAAATTCTTTTTTTTTGGAGTTTGTGTTCTAGGTCTAACACCATCAACAGTATGAATTAGTGTTGAAATAAACAGAGGTTCAATAATTGTAATTATAGACTTGGGCATTGCCACAAAATATAGTGGCACAAATCTTATTGGTTTCATTATGAAATTTGAAGGTCTTGTAACTCCAATATTATTTTCATGTAACAAACTTGGTATAGGAGCTACACAAATAGGTACTACATCTGCCATAGTTTGAGCTTTCATTTCCATTTTATTTTATTTCTAGACTATTTTTTGAAGCTATTTGGAATTATGACCTTTTCATGGTATAGACCCTTTGGATAATATGTCCATGATTCCCAACTCTTGTAGGTTTTGGATTCAGATTCTGGAAATGTTCAACAAATCCTTACCTCACATTATTTTCAGTAAATGGACATTCATTGATCTAATGTCCAATCTGATGGTAGTATGTGCAATGTGGAGAATTTGGTTTTGGAACTCTATTCACATTGTGAATTCCTTTACTCCAATCCCTTTAAACTCCTCTAACTATGCTTCCATTATGTTCATTAAATCTAGGTTCATTGTACGTCACTCTTACAACCACAAGAACACCTTCTATTGTTGTTGGTTTTGTTCTTGGTAAGACTATAGTTTCTTGTCTAGTTACAAGTACTGATTTAACTCCTTTAGAATTCTAATACCCTAAGTGGCAACTTTTTGCTCAACGACATAATGAATTAGAGGTTCAAAATTCTGAGCTCTTCATCCAAACTTTTCATTTTCCTAATTGTTTCAATAATAAGGAGGTGAAGCAAATATGTACTTTAAAACTACTTCTTCCCTTTTTGACTTGTTGAATCTCTGTTCTTTTTTAATTAGAGCATCAGAGGTTAGTTGCTGCATCAAATTTGCTAATTCCAACACAACTATTTGTTAAGGTTTAAATTTTTGACTCCTTCCTCTAAACTCAACCAATGAGTCTGCATTTTTAATTTGATGTTCTTCCCTCATGGAATTTTGCAACAGACTATTGGTGAACCTTTGTGCTTCACTAGTTTGCACTTCACAAAGAATTATTGGTTTTGCCTGAAGCATTATGTGGCTTGTACGTTTTTCTTTTATCCATGGATGTCTCTGTTCTATCTAAAAAACTCTTATATGTGTTTCAAACCGCTGATCTACCCAATCTACTTTATCTGCACTCAAATTATTACTAATGGTAGTATCATTTTCCACTTGTTCATGTAATACAACCTGATATAGTTGTTTCCTTAGACTTTTAGTTATAATTATATTTTCCATTTCTACATCCTAATTATAATCTAAACAAACTTTTGCATTAGAACAAAATCCTCATAATTAGTTATTCTATTTAGATCTGCTTCTTGAACAAAAATTTATGATCGATATGAAAAAAAATGCAAAAAAGAAATTAAAGTTCACTATCTATGTATAAAAATAGAAATTTCAACAAGACATAGACAACCTTCTGAAATTCACTTGGAATTCAGGCCTTGGGATGGTTGCCAAATGGTAAATACAAAATTTCAAATCCTATATTTTGGTCAAAATTTTGGACTAAAATGTAATAAAACTAATACTAACAAAGTCTACTCATTCAGATCTACTTATAACTAGTTTTAGAATTTAAATCTAGTAATGAAAGTATGATAAAAACACCAAAATAATAAACTTTGACTATGGAAACAAAGCTTTTTTAAAAATCAAAGTATATTTCTCTCATATTCCCTTAAAGCTCCATGTTCTACAATAACACAATGAGTTTTTATCTCATCCTCTTTTTCCAAGATATATCATCCATAAAAAACAATCCTATGTTTTATCCAAATTCAAATGGTGATAAAAACTATGTAGTATAGCTACTAATATTTTAAATAGTAAATAAATAAATAGAAATATAATAACTAATAATTATCGCAAATATATATTCCTTTAACAATTCCCTTCATGGTGCAATGTAGGCATTGTGTGTTGTGTTGAACGCGATTCCATACCCAATTGTATGTAATGTTCAACTTAAAATATTACATGCCACCACATTGGGAATTATACAATGCTCAAAATGCACCCCAACTATGATAAGAAGTGGGGGACCGACCTTGTATGGAAATGGCAGCATGGTATACATGCACTAGATTTTCTGGCAAGCTTTGTCAAATTTGAAAAAAACTACCATGGTGATTACAATCTGCCATGCCTTGTACCCATACCCAAAAAATAGGCATCAAGATTTCTTTTGCCAAGTTGCAATGAGATATTGGAATAAGGTGCAAGAGCCATTCCATTTCGGGACACATCTAGATGGCAAGTGGTTCAACTTGTAAGGAGAGGTTGTTTGTACAAATGTTTTCAATGTTGAAGAGTTGCATAGGGGTTTGCAAGAATTAATTTAAGTAAAATTCCAATTCCATGGTTGACCTTTGTATGAGGTGGCTTGTGAGGAATTCTTGCACACCCTTCCACATAAAGATATGGAATTCATAAAACTCATTCGGGGGTGGAACTATTATGTAGTTATATTCTAACAAGTTAAAATGGTTCAATAGAATGTAATGAAATTCATTAAAGAATCTAATGCACTGTGTCCACTTGGAAGATAACAAAACATTTTGAAAAAATCAAGACTTACTATGATAATGTCGCAACCCTAGCTTTGGGATCGTAACCAAGGCAAAGGGCTTACAAGGTTGCGGGCTCAGAAAAAGCCCGAGAGTCAAGGCAAAGAGGTCACAAGGGTGCGAACTAAGAAGAAGCTCGAAAGTCACATCACATGTTCTCGGGAGTGTAAGAAAGTGTGAGGGAGTATGAGGGAATGAACCCTCACACTCCCAAGGCAACTCCCACTTAGGGAAATGGAGTCTCGGTGGACTCCCGAAACTTCAAAGAGTAATTTTAGGTGCCAAAAATCAATGGTTTGTGGCATTCCTTATATCATTGGAAAGCTCTTGGAACTTAGATGTTTAAAATGGGCTTGCATTGCTCATTTAAACATCTAAAACACAAGTTATGGCCAAAAGAAAGGGCCGGGAGTCAAATTGCCAGAAAAAATCAAGAATCGACTCAATTTACTTAAATGCAGATGGCATGTGACATACCGTTGGAAAGCTCTCAACAAAAATTACAACTTTGCTTCAGATTGCATCTCGATTCAAGGTTTTCTCGTAAAGTTATGGGGCTCCAAAGTCGCGGGAGTCCCAACTAGCGTGATTTCGGGACTCCCACTCAAAAGTTATGCTTCAAAACTATAAGTTATTTAAACCAGATTTGAGGAAAAGACAACTTTAAGCTGCTCTATTTTTGGTAAGTGTAGCTCCCTTGGAACAGCCCCGATGATGTTAAAATTTTGAAAAAACATTCTACACATCCTAAATTAAAATTATTTGAAATTTGAGACAAATCCAACAATAGATATCAGAGGAACAACTATTTTAATAAAAAGTCCAGAAGCTTGTTCAAGGAAATTATTCCATGAATTTTAACTATGACTATTTGATACACATAACTTTCTTCCATGTTTTTTTATTAACACACCATTTGCTTTTATGAACAACATTTTTTCACGCATAATAAAATAATTTTCCTCTCACACATTCATTCTCATCCTCTTCCAAAAACACAAGATAAAATCTTTTCCCCACCTTAAAGTTTCTCATGACCTTTTTTTGAACTTGTTCTCCTCGTCCAATGGGAGTTATGGAAATCTTTCCCTCCAATGGCCTCTTCATCCTTCATGAACCAATGGGAATCGAAAATGATTTGACCTTCCAACGGAGTTTAGGATGAGAATTATTGTGCTCAATGAAACACTAAGAGGTTTCCATCTTTTAATCAAAATAGGATGATAATCCTCATGACCAATGGAATTGGAAGATTCATTTTTTTCCTAATCTTGAATATCTTGATGGGGTCCTTGAGTTTAATCATTGCTAATTCTATCTGTTTGACTTTAACATAATACTTCTCCATCGTAATTTTTTCAAGTAACTAATTTTTAGGATAATTTATCGGTAGTAATAAGTAAACATCCTTGGGTTCCCATTTGACTAAGTCAACTCAATAACATTAGTAACATTACCGTGTACCATTTACTTGTTTAACACCCCCTAATTATTCCTCACCATGTAGTAATTAATTGTGTAGTACATAATAATTGGAATTAAAATTTGCATTACAAGAATTCTCATGTATTTTCTAAATCCACTATCAAATTTAGGGTTTCATGAATCCGTTGGAATTAGGATGTTAGGGTTATCGTATAATTTTGTTGTCACTGCTGCACACTATGCCTACCCTAATTTCTTAAATAAAGGCATCAACCTTTTTCAAATGCAAGTACCAAATTATTTCGACCACCCTTTTGATTTTTGTTGGTGCACGTGAAAATTCAATCATGGTGCATGATGTTGCTACACCTTTGAATCCTCTAATTGCGCCAGTAGAAGAGGAAGAGCTTGAAGAAACATTGTTTAATGTGAATGTCTCCCAATGGCCGTGCAAAGAAGAACTGTCCAAAAGAGTGGTGTACACTCAAGTTGATCATTCAACATAGGATCGTCAATTATCTCATAACCCACATGCCTTAGCAATCTACTTAAAAAAATTTCTTGCTCATGGAGTTGTGTTAGAAAGGTTTGAAGAGTGTTAGTGTGAAGATGATAATGGTCGTCTTCATTGTCGAACTTGGATTTTCACGCCTTACATGCCTTTCCACCTCTTTGTAACATAAAAATGATATGCATTCTAAAAATTTACTAGGTTCTAAAATTAATTAATTGTTATAGCCAATTAGATAAGAAGGTTTTTTATGTTTGAAAATATCCAAAGGCTAATTTAATTATTAATAATTACTACTTTGAAGTTTATAAGGATTCAAACCATTATTATTTTAAAAATATATGGCATTAAACTTAACAACTTGTTGAATTATAATTTGTGGTTCACACGACTCAAAATAGTTTATTCAACCATATTGCCCCTCATATGTTCTAACTCCTCCAAGGTTTAAAGTTGCTTTGTAGCTTACAAGAGATTTTAGCCCAAGATTTTGAAGCCACGACTTGCGATGTTCTAAAACGACTAGTTGTGCAATGGGGAGAAAGTGCTAATAGCGAAAATGTGAATGAGTGACCATCACCTTTTAGAAATAAACTCCCATTAAAAATGGGGCTACATATGGATTCGAAGTTATTTTGTTACCATTGCCACATTATATGGTTAAACATATCATTTTTCCATATGACCAATTTTTTTGTTGTATAGGGTTTCATTTTATACTACTATTGATTTCCATTTTTTTTATGAAAAAATAAAGAATTGGAAAATTAAATAATTTATAATGAATTAAATATATCCTTATCTTTTTACAATTTCGGCAGGGTTTCATCATTTTTATTTTATTTTAAGGACCTCATTATGATAAAACCGTAGTAAACTTCATCAAACAAGGGGTGGGTAACAATGTAACCTTACCATTTGAATTAAAAAATGTTTTAATGCAAAAAAAATGATTATGGAAACTAAAATATTTCAGCATGCAAATTTGAAAAACAAATCCTATAAAAGAGACAAAAATCCTTTGGCATATTACAAATTTAGAACTAATATCAAGTTTCAACACAAGCCAAAATATCATCTTTAAAAAAATCTTAATATAAAAATAGACCTATTAACTAGGGGCAAAAAAATCCATTAAGCTACTATATTATATACTGAATCTTACACAATATCTTTGCCTTAGTAGGCAAAGCAGATAAAACACCCAATAAATCCTTATCACACCCTGGATAGAGGAGCAACCAAAACGACCTAGGACTTAAATTTGGTTGTAAGTTAGACAAGGGCAATGGTCAAAACGACCTAGGTCCATCTTATGACCAAAATTTGATCGTAATCTGGATAAGGGTTGTAGCAAAAATGACCTAGGTCCAAGATACGACCAAATTTCGACCATAATCTAAACAAGGGTCACAACCAAAACAAACAAATTTTAATTTACAACCAAAATTCAATCATCACAAATTGGACAAGGTCGTAGCCAAAAGAGTCGATGACACACCCCCAAACTCCTTGATAGATTCAACTGCGAGTCTAAATGTGAAAAAAATGGAAGGATAAGGAGTTGGGGCACGCTCCTTAGCTTACAACATTTCAAAGGTAGAAGGGCGTGTTGGAGCTCTGAGATGGGGGTCAGGATGAGTAACAAGCAGGTCAATTATTCACGCAAACCTACACAAACCAAACAACAAGTTGGTTAGTGCGTAATTAGACCACTTTTGGTGCATAGATGAACCATGGCAAACACGGACTCATAAGACTCACCACAGCACAGACTTGGGAGAAGCCACCACCTTCCCCCTTATAATAATATTTTTTGCACTTGGTGTCGCAACCCTAGCTTTAGGTTCGTAACCAAGGCGAAGGGGTTATAAGGTTGTGGGCCAAGAGAAAGCCCAAGAGTCAAGGCAAAGAGGTCACAAGGGTGCAGGCCAAGAAAAAGCCTGGGAGTCACATCACAAAGTCCCGAGAGTGTAAGAAGGTGTGAGGGAGTGAACCCTCACACTCCCAAGGCAACTTCCACTTTGGGAGATGGAGTCCCGGTGGACTCCCGAAACTTTAAAAAGTAATTTCAGGTGTCAAAACTCAATGGTTTGTGACGTTTTATATCATTGGAAAGCTCTTGGAACTTAGATGTCTAAAATGGGCTCGCATTGCTCATTTGGACATCTGAAACACAAGTTATGGTCAAAAGAAAGGCCGGGAATCAAATTGCCAATTTGGCTCCCAACTAGAAAAAGTCGGGAATCAACCTGATTAACTTGGTTGTAGATGGCTTGCCACATATTGTTGGAAAGCTCATGACGAGAGTTATTACTTTGCTTTAGACCGCATCTCGATCCAAGGTCAACTCGCAAAGTTATGGGGCTCCAAAGTTGCGAGAGTCCCAACCGGTGTGTTTCAGGACTCCGACTTGGGAGTCCCGGGAGAGAAAAGCCATTTGGATGTATGCTCCATGGCTAGCCACAAAGTATATCCTATAAGGGGGAAGGTGGTGGCTTCCCCCAAGTCTGGGCCATGGTAAGTCTAATGTGTCCGTGTTACTTGTGGCTCATCCTAGCACCAAAGGTGCTCTAATTAACCACTTTGTGTGGGTTGTGTGTAGGCCCGTGTGATTGAGTGAAGCTTGTCAACTCTTTTTAGTCCCATTTTGGAGCTCCGACACGCCTTTTTACCCCTCTAAGTGTTGTGAGCTAGGGAACGTGCCCTGACTTTTCCCTTTTTCGCTGTGTTTTACTTGGACTCACATTTGAGTCTTTCGAGGAGTTGGGAGTGTGTCACCTGGCCACGAGGCCTGCACCCAAATGTCATTTTGTCCTAAGACTCCCAAGTTGGGAGTTTTGAAAATCTCAAAATTGGGACTCTTACAACTTTGGAGGCCCATAACTTCTTGTGCAAACCTTTAATTGAGATGAGGTCTAAAGAAAAGTTATATCCCTTGTCGAGATCTTTCCAAAAATATGTAGCACGCCACTTGCATGCAAGTAAATCAAGGCGATTCCTGACTTTTAGTGGTTTAAGTAGCCTTCTTTTAGTGGTTTTAACCCTTCTTTTGGCCATAAATTATGTTTTAAGTACCCAAATGGGTCATGTGATCCCATTTTAGACATTTACTTTCTAAGAGCTTTTCAATGATATAAAGAACTCTTCAATCCAATGAATTTTGATCCCTATAATTGCCCTTTAAAGATTTGGGAATCCATCGGGACTCCAACTCCAGAGTGGGAGTTCATTTGGGAATGTGAGGGTTCATTCCCTCATACTCTCCTACATTCTTAAGAACATGAAATGTGATTCCCAAGCTTCACTCTTGGCTTGCACCTTTGCAAACCCTTGCCTTGGTTGTGAGCCTAAGGCTAGGGTTGCGACAACCCATGTCTATCCTACAATAGAATTTCGGTTATAATCTAGACATGGGTCACATCTAAACACAAACTTCAACTTGTGACCAAACTTCAATGCTTGTAACCAAAAGGACCTTGGTCCAACTTGTGACTAAATTTCAATTGTAATTTGGACAAGGATTACAACAAAAATGACCCATGTTTAATCTGTGACCAAAATTCAGTCATAATCTAGATAGGGGTCGCAACCCAAAATAAACAAGGTTCATCTTACGATTGATTTTTTGTTGCAATTTGGAAAAGGGTCATAATCAAATGATTTGTGTGCCTAGCCTATGACCAAATTTGGTTCGCAATCTAAACAAGGGTGGCAATGAAAATAAACAAAGTCCATTTTGTGGTTGAATTTCAATCATAAGAGATAGGGGTTGCAACAAAAACAAATAAACTCCATCCTATAATGAATTTTGGTCACAAGCTAGATAGGGGTCGTAACCAAAACAAACAAGGTCCAATTTGCGATTAAAATTTGGTCATAGTTTAGACAGGGGTCGCAACTAGGATAAACAAAGCCTAGCCTATGATCGAATTTTAGTCGTAGTCTAAATACACTACTAGAAATTGTCTTTTGCAACTTGTCTTATGCAACTAAAAAATGTCGCATGCAACTCCAAAATAGTTGCATGTGAGATTTTCTAATTGCATAAGACAAGTTACAAAAGACAAAAATTCTAGTAGTGATAGGGGTTGCAATTAGAATAAACAAGGTCCAAGCCACAATTGAATTTTGGTCATAGTTTGGATAACATTCATAATTAAAATAAATACACTACTAGAAATTTGCCATTTTGCAACTGTCTTATGCAACTGGTTTTCAGTTGCATGCGACACTTGCAACTGCAAATTCGCCCAATTGCGTAAAACAAGTTGCATCAAAATTGTAGTTGCATTCGACAGTCCGTATATGACAAATATATACGGTTGGGTTATACGGTTTCATCCACCCATATTTTATACTAACAATTGTAAGTGCGACTACATGCAACTACATGGGTTACGTTCCCATTGCATTACATGTTAATTAGCTAACCCAATTGTATGTGAACACGTGTACTTTTATTTTGTAATTAAATATATAGTTTTAAAAATTATTTTAATTAATCTAGACCGTCCAAGTCATAGCCATTGGGGTGGTGACACGTGTTGGGTTTAAGGCTTGATCAATCATGCTATGTCATTGTACACGTGGGGAAGATTAGGGTTAGGGTTATAAGGTTTAATTATCATGATCATGCCATTTGGCAACCTAGTGACCGCACAATGTAGTTGCAAATGCAACTAATATTTTGAGAGTTTGAATCGCCATGTGTCACATGGTCTGACTATTAGGGTTAGGGTTAGGGTTAGGGTTTATGGTTTTCATCATACCGTTTATAGTATGCCACATGGCAGCACAACAACTGTTAGATTTATTACAGTGGCACTATAAAGTCATCACTCACATATTCCATTTCATTCCTATCTCTTATATCCTCATCTAGAGAGAACAGAAGGTCGGGTTTTCCTAATCTATCTAAATTCACATGCCTTTGCCGGCTTAAGTTTCCTGCAACTCCCTGTGGTTCATAAGCTGGTTCCTGTACCTCATAGATATCATGCTCAAAGAGTACCTCATCACTACATTGTCCAAGTGTTTCCTCACCACTAAGCATAGATGTGCCAGCCTCTTGCTGTCTTTCTTTGTTTCTGCTTTCATCAACATGAAGAGTATGTTGGATATGACTGGTAACATTGCCATCTTGCTCCTCATAAGAGAATGCATCCAAGTGTTTTTCATTGGTAGTCTTCCCATCTTCATAAAGTCTTTGCCACAATTGATAAATTGTCAGTGATTGCACACATCATAGTTGCTGCTACGTTTGTGGCTGTCTCTTCTGAGCTCATTGTTCTCTCAACTGGACTTTGGGTTTTTAGACCTTGACACTCCCACGCTTTTAGATATGCCACCAGTAGTAGGGGCAGGGGTGGCTGCAGGTCGTCTTCCTGCATGCTGATGCAACTCCTCTTCTAGTTTCCACACATACTCCAACACAGACAGCCTCCTTTCCTCCTCCAATGCTCTCTCTGACATCTCAGAGGCGGTGGCCTCCCGGACTTTCTCAAGACTCTCAGCTGTTCCTTTTGATGTATCTGAAGGAGGAGCAAGACGTTGATGTTGCGAGCTCAATCTTCAACTGATTTACAAGGAACATGAAATATAAAGTCACAAATAATAGCAACTAGCTAGAGAACAAGAGCAAAAATGAACACGAAAGTCCACCTCCTCAACTGTCTTTGCATTCCACCAGTCCTTATAGAACTCCTTGTCTCCAAAACACATCAGCTCTGCTATAATGTTCAACCTTCTAAACACATCAATCAACCATTGATGAACCATCAATAACAAGAAAAAATGAATGCTTGAAACATAAGCTAACATCTGGTTTCAGACAAAGAAAAGTTCAGAAGCAAATTACCCACACATCAGTAGAGGCCAATCCTTCAATGACCTTGAGCTGAACCAGAACCCAGCTTATATTAACAATCCATACTGTCCAAACAACATCCCACAAAGTGTCCTTTTAGTTCAAACAAGATATCAATCTTTAAGCAGATAGTGAAAATGGAGACACATTTGGGAAATGCATTTCAGCAATGCCTCGAGATGTGTCGCCCGCCTCAGCCATAGCAGATACTTTCGTGAAAGATGCTTTGAAGTCTTGGAAATCTTAACTCCTGCTCTTGGTGTTAAGACACATGCATTCATGATAACTGATTGATATGATTCAAAAGAACAAAACCAGATTGAGATTGCAGCAAATAACTCACACAAGAATATCTTTATATGCAGAGATAGGTAGAAGAGAGTTGTGGAGAAACACCTTCATCAGATTCTCTATAATGAGTCGACTATTGACTGTAATCAGGATAACAAGGCACAGATTAAAGAGCCCTGCATGACTCTGCTCCAATTATTGCCATGCCCACACACCAGATTGTATAGATTCCAAAATTGGATTCAGACAAAGAGAATATGGATGCAGGATACAGAACAGGAAGAAAGAAGCATATTAGGCACCCAAAGATATACTAATAGATGATAGAGAACAAACAAGAAACGCCAAAAGAAGAAGAAACAAGAATTTTGCGCTTGCCTGGTTGAAGATTGCATCTGAACTAAGAGGGCTTTCTCGGATCTGAAAGTGAGATGGTGTGCTTGCAGGCTAGGTGTGTTTCATTCGGCTATGTGCCTTAGGCTCTGACACTTTTTGCACTTCGTCGCTCTCAGGCGCAGCAGCTGAGAGAAGGCTACTATTCTCATCGATCGACATCATCGTCGCTAACTTTCGAGATCTTCGATGAAGTCCAGAATTGCTGCTGCTGCTAATGGTGCTCTCAACTTCCTCATAGGTGCTATCTAAGTCCTTCGCCGAAATAATCTCAGAGACTTCAGCTGAATCAGACTCACCTTTTGCAACGCCCCCTCCCAGAAACAGTTCCAGATAAAACTGCCAAAGTCGGTGCTCTGCTAATATGCTTCTTTTTGTTGTTACCACCCATTGCCCTGGGCAAATTCGTTGTTACTGTATCTATTATGCTACTGAACCCTAACCCTAATGCCTTATTACCTCCTTCTTCGATGATTGTGTCCGTTCGCACTTGTACCACTTGAGAAACTGTCGAAGATGTAGCATTCACATCACTACCCTTTGCAAGTATGATGCTCGAATCCTCCGGCTGAGGCAGTCCACGTTCCGGAGATGCTTCTTCTCGAACAATTGGACCCCGAAAATGTTTCTTTGACTTGATTGTTCTTCCTGTAAATCTCGATTGCTCTTCTTCTTGGACATCTACTGCAGCAGGCCTTACATTAGCAGGAAAATTTTCTTTTCCCATGGACGTTGATGAAGGCGATTTCTGAAGAAGAAGGCTTCGGCTTCTTCTTGTTCTCTCTTTAGCAGAAGAGGAAGGTGTGGTAAGCAACAGCATGTTTCGAGCACGTATGCTCTCCTCTATCTGCGCACGGAGTAACTTCGATCGATTTGTAGAACTCGTTTTCCTCTTCCAGTTCACGTTTTTCCTTTTCGATCCTTGTAATGACCTCTGGCAGACCCTGGATCGCTTCTTGATCGTGCATCGACTTCTGTTCCACCACCCGCTGGAACTGTCTAGCTTCCATCAGCACTGCGGCTTTTTCTTCTTGGAGACGCGCAATCATTCCCATGGCTTTGTTTGCCGCCGTCGCGGACGCATTTCTCTCTTTCTCCAGTTCCAGATACATCGCAGTTGGCACCTCCCGCTCGGTTTGCGGAAGCGGTTCCTCTAGCTCCTCATACTGTTTCGTGTGCAATGGATCATCGTGTTCTTGTTCTTGTTCTTGTTCTTCAGCAGCTTCTTCGCTTTCAGTAGCATTGGTGAGTTCTTCTATTGGTCTTTGACGGGCATCCCTTTCGCCAGTTTGTTTCCAAGAACTCTCTCCCCTCTGCAACAACAGATATGTAGGTAGAACCTCCTCTACCCGTGCACAACAAGAGCTGCTGCTGTTATAACACACTATGTCGGATACAACACATGTTGCTTCTCGGGTGACGAAATGAGTGTCCCTATCACTACTAGTGTTGCGGCCAGATTGTTTCTCCCGCGCCGCCGCGGAGGAGAAGCTCTTGCTACTTCTGCTGTTGCTTCTGCTTTTTTTTCGCCCCTGTTTTTGGTATTAGAGCTGGTGATAATCTAAAGGAAACATTGGTATGGTTATAAGATGATGGAGGAATGTTGCTACTAGAATGAATAACAGAACCACAATTTCAAAATTTGACCAACACAATTCACCTATACTAGTGGGTAACCCGTGGCTATGCCACTCCAGCCCTACTGTCTGCACAATCATGTTACAACACCTCTGTGTAAACAACATTGCGAGTGTACACACCAGCAGGTGCATCTTCAT
>Ga0209611_10006682_pt1 | contig 18771 bp, 18 predicted proteins | sample S1TSphgellanicum_3_FD_187693 | JGI IMG/M metagenome (GOLD analysis project Ga0209611, IMG submission 187693) | Host-associated microbial communities from peat moss isolated from Minnesota, USA - S1T2_Fc - Sphagnum magellanicum MG (SPAdes) (version 2) | ecosystem: Host-associated > Plants > Peat... | reverse complement strand
CTAGTTAAGTTTTAGTTAATTCTTAATTAAGTTTTAGTTAAGTCCTAATTAACTTTTAATTAAATTTTAATTAACTCTGAGTTGATTCCTAATTAAGTCCAAATTAACTTTTAGTTAAGTTTCAGTTAACTCGTAGTCGATTTTCAGTTATGAAGGTTTTCAAAAAACTTCCTTATTTAATGCACACATAGAAGCCTCTTTGGAAGCTTCTTTGAACTAGGTCCCCAAAAGGGTATAAATAAAAATAAGACCCCTCATTTCTTTCAATTTGTTCAACACTAGTCTTAAAGATGATCTTGCATCATACGCTTGTCATGTTTTTTTCATGTTCATGTTTGCACATGTTAGCATAATAAATATCCGTTTTCACGTTTATTTTACACATTTCATGTTCTTGTTCTTAGTTCTTGTGTTTTTTATTTTGAATCACGTAATCTTATTTTGTTCCTTGTTTAGAAGTTAAATTTAGACATTTCCTTTAGCCTTTATTTTTATTTATTTTGTGTCCTTGACAATTATGCTAGGTATTTTATTTTTCAAAGGATTTCATTTGTTGTTTATGAATGAAGGTGGGTTTACAAGTGATGTCATCAAATGATGTTATTTTCAAAATATAAAGTGTGTCTTATAATTTGAAAAAGGGCAATTAAAAAATAATTAAATGTTTTTTATGATTGTGGATTAAATGTGTATATTAGATTGGTGTGGTGTACATGTGGTTATAATCAAGGGGACATTTTTTTGATGTGATTTTTGTGTTGGGTTTGGATAGAATTAAGTTTGCATGAACTTTTTTTGTTGTGCTCATGGTGTTCATTATAATCTAACCATGTTCAATAAATAAATTGAGGGTATGAGGAAGGAGATGATGAAAAACATAGAAGAATATAAAATAAAATAAGGTCATGGGTATGTCTTGCGAAAATAATGGTGAAAAGTAAAGGGAAATTCTGAGAATCAAATAATGATTTGTCATACTAAACATTAATGAATTTCTTCATGTTTTAAAGCTTGTAGATTGGGTTGTTAGGATTTGTCTATAGTTTGGGGTATATGGGGTCGTTCATTGTGGTTGCACCTTTTTAAAATTGGCAATTGGGTGAAAAAAATTTGTGAGAAAAAGGATGTTTAGTTCCATATATGGGATTATCAAGGAGCTGGCATTAGGTTTATGGGATGCAAAGATGGGAGAAAAGTATAAATGTGTAAATGTAAATGGGACAATGAAATTTGGGTAAATTGTATGTAAACATATAAAGCCCTTGGACTATATATCTATAAGAAAAACATGGGACATGTAAATCCATATTACATCATGGTAAAATTATAAGTTTAAATGTAAAGTTGAAAACATGTTAAAGTTGAGCCATTTTAGGCAAAAAATGTTGACATATAACAAGTATGACAATGTATACCATAGTACATTTTCAAGTTTAGCAAATATGTTTTTTTTTAAAAAAATTAAATTAAAAAAATTAAGGTCCCTTCCTACTAAATTTTTTAAAAAATATTATTTACTAATACCAAAATTCATAGGATTCCTATTAGAGCTATTTATTTAAAAAATTACACTTTTGTAATAAATAAAATTTTATCTATGGCATTACTATTTTGATGCAAATTGTTACAGCGGCTTGATCATCAAATTCACCAGTCGTGAGAAAAAGGGATTGAATGGTAATAGTTAGAAATCATCAACAAGTTGCAATCACTTGATCATCAAACCTACTAGCCATGAAAGAGAAGGCTTGAAAGGTAATAACTAAAAATCATTAGCAAGTTGATGTACCTGGAGTTATTACTGAGAGAGGAGACATGTCGCAACCCCACTTTGAGGGAAGTGTGAGGTCGCCACTCACACTCCCGAAGTTGGGACTTGGGAGTCCTTCAGGACTTTCGAATTTGCAAAACTCAATTGCAAGGGTCAAAACACCTTGCATTGAGGTGTTTTTTATACCGTTGGAAAGGTTTTGAATTTTAGATATCCAAAATGGCCTTGCATGGGCCATTTGGACATTTTCAGCACAAGTTATAGTTGAAAGAAGGGCCAGGAGTCAAATTGGCAATTTGATTTGACTCCTGACCACTGAAAGTCGAGAATTGACCCAATCCCGGTGTGTGCAGGTGGAGTGCGACATACTGTTGGAAAGTTCTCAAGGAGAGCTACAATTTTGCTTCAGACCTCGCCCCAATCGGAGGTCAGAGCGAGAAGTTATGAATGCCCAAAGTCTCAGGAGTCCAAACCGAGACAATTTCGAGACTCCATTTTGGGAGTCCCAGGAAAAAGTGCCATTTGGATACAAGTGTGGTGGAGAGGTATAGAGAATATTATATGGGGGAAGGTGGTGGCTTCCCCCGAGTCCAGGCCGTGGTGAGTCAAGTGAGTCCAGGGTTGCCTGTGGCTTGTTCCAACACCGAGAGTGTTCTGAATATGAATTAACCAACTCGTTGGTTGGTTTTGAATGCAAGACCGAGTAACTAAATAGTTTGTCCCTCGCCCTAGTCTAATCCCGGAACTTTTAGCACGCCCCTCTTACCCCCCCCCCCTTTAATGCTGGAAGTTGGGAGCGGCACCAAATTCCAACTACTTCCGCTTTTAAACATAGTTGGACTCTTTTGGGTCTAACAAGGAGCTTGGGGCGCATCAAGACATAATAATGACATCAAGGTCACAATTGCCAACTTGGAAGGAGAAGGAGAAGAATAAAAGGAGAGAACGATGAGACATGCCATCATTACAAAGACCTTTGCAAGTTTACACTCCTATGGTAACTATAAACTACTAAAACATTATGATAACAATGAAGTTCTCAATGCTTTTTGTGTTGAAGCTAGTTTGACCATGTAAGAAGATGGCACCACCTATTACAAGGTAATGGCAAGCTTGAGGTTTTTGATATGGGTTTTTGCATAAGAAGCTCTAATGCCAAGGTCCCTAAAATCCTTTACATCACATCTACATTGAGAGACAACAATTGACAAAATGTTGTTGGGATCATGATATTTGTTTCAAAGGTCCAAGCCACCAATAAAGCAGGTGCAAGAGGTGTGCATAACTCTAGCATTGGTAAATCCAACTTCTTCATATCTCAAAGTGAGTGATAGTATTTATTTTTGGAATGAAAAAATGGGATTGCAAGCACAAGCAATAATGCACAAGCTTGCCAACTTTACTCATGGTCCATGCAAGTACTTCCTCTTGTGTTCCAATGACATCACCCGTGAGTTCACCTATTGTGAAAAACATCCTTGTGAAACCAAATTGGGATGCCATTGCCAAAGAAGGGCTACTCAATTGTCCCATGCACACATTTTTTCAAGCTCATGTCAATGTTTGGTTAGTTGTACACCATCCAAGTTTCCTTGTTGTTATTGTTGCAATAACATCAAACCAATCACCCTTTTAATTTGCATGTTTCTTTGTTGCTGTTACTACTACTGCAACAATCTCAAACCAGTCACCTCTTTGCTTATTTCTTTGCTACTACTATTGTTGTTGTAATAGTGTCCTAATCACCCCTTTACCTATTTCTTCATTGTTATTGTTGCTACAACATCAAACTACTCACCCCTTTGCATGTTTCCTTGTTGTTGCTACAACATCAATTAATCACCCATATGCCTAGGTAATTATTATGAAACCCCAAATGGCTATTGCACTTCAGTAGTTGATGAAGTGGAATCAAATTTATCTCCCACCACTATTCTTGAGTTTGTTAATGTATATAGCTCAAGCTCAACTAAATAGGATATGGGTGCACACCACAAATACCTCTACAGCTACTTGTGCAATTTTGGGATTAATTGTAGAACCACCTAAATTAACAACTCCAGGGTGTCATGTCCAACTTGAAAGCATGATGGGGTTAGGTCCTTTCCCAACATTATGGGCGGGTTTGAATCTTTTGACTTTGGTTTTGTAATAAAGGAAATGGGCAAATCAGTGCATCAAGAGGAACTAGACATGGAGGTGGCTTTGGAGGTTGCATTGTAATCAACTGTTTGAAGCTTGATGGAGTTACGGTTTCTATCCATGGTTGGGTCACCCTATTTCTCCTCTTTCAAATGTCTACCAACTTTGTTTACTTGTGCTAAAATATGTTTCAATGGGATGGAATTTTGATGCATATACAACCTTCCAAGTCTTGTTTTGTGTCATTGTTGTCTCAAACTCAATCTGTGTTGCAATTTGCATGCATGCATGTGTGACTTGTAACTTTTGAGATTTGTAGTTGGATTATCAAGCTTTAGAGCATTAAGGAAAAAATAACATTCAAAACAGGTTTCTAAATGCTTAGAATGTGTGTTACCATGGGTGGTAATAGGTGTAGTGAATGGTGTAACATGTGCAAACTATCATTTAGCACTTTGTGTTATGCAAAAATGTTACAAATCTCTACAAAAGTAATGTTTCAACAACTTCAAATGCTTGTAGTTGGGAAAATGTACTGAGTTTGTGTTAGACTGCTTACAATAAAGTTGTACATGCATGTTAGGTTTGACGATTGATGGACTTAAAGGTACATTAGTAGTTGTTGATGGATCATCACAATAAACACATTTGTTTTAGGGGTTTCAACCAAAAACTACGTTCATGGTGGCCATGACCAGTAGTGATATATAGTAGTAGTATGTGGGCCTAATGTAATAGTGGTTTTTTAAATTGATCTTGTTGACACAAGTGAATAGGATGGTGAAACTAAAGCAGTGCAAGTTAGATGTCTGATGAAAGTAATGGCTTTCAAAAGGTTTTCAAAGTATGGTGTTGTGACCCCTTCGCCTTAAAATTACATCCTATAATTCTTAGATGTGAAAGTTTTTCAGAAAAAATGCTACATGCAAAACTAAAAATGCATACTTTGTGATAGGAAGTATGTAGGCCATCAAAAGTGTGTCCTCTTGGATCACATACCTTTCAAATAGATCTAAGGTTCATTTTGTCACATCTAACAACTGATTAATTTTGTCATATATTTTTAAAAATGAAGAAATGGAAGGAGAAGAAGTGAGTTTCTCTTCAAAATCCTAAGGCCTTTAAGCCTTTTTGCTTAGATTTTCTCACAATTGTAAAAACTTTTAAGATGTTGATCTAGATGCTAAAAAAAAAAGTAATCTTAGCCTAGTTTTTTTTGCTTGAGCCTAGCTTGTTGTTTTAATCTAGACACTTTGCCACTACTTGAAGTTGTTGTAGAGTCACCTTTGGTTGCAATTCCAAGTGGAGTATAGGTAGGCTATAAATAATTTACAATCATTGCTATACTGAAATTTGTAGGATCTTCATCATTGTCTTCTATGCCATCGTTGTTTTTTGCAACTTTTGGAATAAAGGTAAAAAAAGGAATAAGTGCATTGGCTTCCATCACAACTACTTGAAATTCTGATATGAAAGGATTTGTAATCCCAATTTTTTGCCAACCTTTAATTATCATTTCCTCCATTCCTTGGACTTGTGTCTAAGTTGCATGAAGCCATTTGCAAATTTTAGGTTTGAAGTTGTTCAAATCAATGTGTGGTTTTTTCCTTTCAAAAATTTGGTGTTTGATGATATTTGTAGTCCATTTATTGAAATTTACCTTGAAAGCATGTTTCAAAGGTTTTTGTATGATTACATTTATAGGTTGCAATTCATTGGTACAATTTGTAGGAACAAACCCAACAAGGATGTTAAGGTGTTTTTTTTAATCTAATTAAGAAATTCCTTACTCTTGTGAATGCTCCAACAATCAATCAGCCATACAAGTTTATGGTTTTCTTGTAAATTGAGTTATTGGATTTGATTGCATAAGTAGATGATAAAAATGTTGCTAACAAAGTCTTTTGTTGTCTATAGTGTAGACCAGTGATTTCCACTAAATGTAAGATGCGAATCGGAGGTAATGGGTAGATGTAAGTTAGGATCTCTCAAAAATGACAAGAATCTTAGTCCCAAAAGTCCATATTTTAACACTAGAATGGAAAAAATAGTTAAAAACCAATTTTGAATGGGTTCTAAGTGGTGATTAATCAACTAATAAAGTCCATATGAAAGGTTGCCCACCTAGAATTTTTTGACATACATTTTAGGGGGAAAAAAAAATCTATCCAACAAAAAATGACCAAGATAAGGACTTAAGAAAATAAGGTTCAAATTTGGTCATTCAAAAGTCCACAATTATTTGTTGGTTGAAATTTTTGTTGTATTTTTTTTAAATCCATTTTTTTTTCCCATCATGTATCATATGTTGAATCCATATAAAAAATAGTGAGATGAAATCATAACAAAAAAATGCATTTGAATGTTAATATAGAACCCAAAACATAGTCCATATGCTCACTTTAAAAGTTCATTACTATATGATTGGTGCATGTTTATTGAATTTCACCCTTCAATAAATATTTTTATTCAAGTTGGCAATCTTAATCCATAAATGTTTATGTCAAATTGATGATTTTACAATGCATTTGTGGCATTTGAATAAAGTACACTTTGAGAAAGTCTAAAAAAGGATAAAAATTGAGCCACCTTAATGTCCATTCCCCCTAATGCACTTGATTTTTCCTTCATTTGAAGGTGTAAGCATCTATGCATAGAATTTATAAATACAATATGTCTAGGAAATAGGTATCCATTTGTAACAAAAGAAACCACCATAGTTACTTGTCTTTTATCCTTCACTCCTAATACTTAAATGTGTTTGTGTTTTATGCCTTTGTTTTCCCATGTTTTTTCTCCAAATGTTAGAACGAGATGAATCCCATTTTGGTCATTATTGACCACAAGGCATAAAGGAATGGAGTATAACTTCACAAGTTAACCTATTTTGTATGCCATGTTCTAACCTTACTCATGCCAAATTTTTGACATTTTGTTGGCTACGATGGTTTGCCATGCAAAAATATTAGTTCATGTGGTGTTTTAAAAAATTTCTTGTCCATTCCCTTGTGACCATGAAACCCCCATGACTAGTCCAAAGAATTTCATGAGTAAGGGACTCTATCATACCCCTTAAGATTGGTTGAATGATAGAAGTAGTTAACAATTGTCTAACACTTTTCATCCTTTGCAGCATTGTGACAAAATCATTGTGAAATGTGGGATATTCTTTAAGGATTGGCAAATGTTGTTTCATGTGTTTGACAACCATACCTTGTTATGTTGCTTGTAGGTAATTTAGTTGAAGTTCTCCTTTTAGTGTAAACCAAATGGGTGCAATGACACTAATAGGAGCCATTGATGCCCAATTAGGTGATTGCTTTATGGGGAATATTCTTGGAATATTTTTTGGAAAAAGTCTTCAATTTATTTTTTAATCTTTAAATATATATATATATGATTTTATTAAGGTTTATGCTAAAATTTTGCCAAGTCCATTTACAAGTCTTTTTGTTGTTTAAAATGATGATTACATGGATATTACATTATTTTTGAATGTCCAAATATTAATGAAGTAATTTCATATTTTGGACATTTGTAAAGTAAGATATTATTTTTGATAACATGAAAAAAAATTAACTTATTTTCAAATTAAAATTTTTTAAATTTTGTTTTGGTGTAAAAAACACATAATTAAGTAATGGTTATGACTACTTTTGGCTCTTATTGACATGATTGCACCCATGTCCACAAACTACTTATTCCCAATTTTTCATATGTACTTGGAACTCTTGGACTTCAATAAGCACTTTGTAAGTAATGCACAACATTAAATTTTACACCATATTTTTGAATTGCAACTATTATGGGTGGCCATAAATGTGGTTGAAACCAATTTGTGTACTAGCCTCTTGATTTTTGATGTTTTTTGTTTGCTTCCATTTTGTTTTTTTGCAGCTTCCTTTTCACCTTCTTCATGCTTGACGTGTTTTTCAAATTGTAGTGTTGCTACAAAGTTTTTGGATGTCCAACAAGGTGTTTTTCTATTATCTCTAACATTGACGTTTTTTGTTTGACAATCTCATTGATGTTTTCTACTTCTTTCTATAAAGCATCTTCTCTTTCTACTCTTATAATTATCTTGAATAGACCTATAAATAAGGTTTGCCACAATTTTCTTTACCCATTTCCACTCCCATGCACAAAAGTAAACTATATTTTGGTATAGAATTTATGAAATTCTTCATCTTTTTTACCTTGCAAACATCCTTCTCCATAAATGCTACAAACATAACTCTACACATGTTACAAACATCACTCCAAAAAACATGGACCAAACTTCAAGAATTCAAGAAATCAAAAAGTTGTTATAGGATAGTTTTAGGGTTTCAATATGTAACTATTACATGTATTTTAAGCAATTTCAAGCCATTGCCAAATATTTTTAAATTTAAATAAATTTTTCCTGGAAATTCATATATATATTTATGTTGAAGTCAAATTTTCAAAATAAAATAATTATTTGGCAACAAGATGTTGAACTTGAAAAGGTACTATGGTAGTGAGTTTTTTCTTGGTGGCAATCTTTTAGCAATCCTAAATTCAAGTAAAAAGTTTTTCGAATGTGCATGAAAAAAATTTATAACACAAACTTCATTTTAAATCAAAATTAACCTTCATCCAATGGTTGGATTAAGATGATTGGGCACATTCAATGTAAGCATTGTATATGACATGCAAATTTTTGAAGGCCAAATGGGGTGTTGTATTGGGTGAGATGTTCCATTATCAAAGGAAAGAAAAATGAAAAAATATATTTGCCCGCCTCAAGGATCTTCCTATTTCATTTGACATGTTTTTATTTAAAAATATTCAATAACAAAGTTTTTACGACTTACCAACATTGAAAAATCATGTTTTTGACCAAAGTGATTCTTTAAATGTTTTTTAAAAAATTGGTGGATTATCTTTTCTTACATCATTTTCATTCTTCACCTAAATTTTCATAAAATATAACCTTGATTTTGATTTATATTTATCATTTTCATATTTAGTGATGGGTATTATCTTGGTCCAAACATATTCATCACATACAAAATTTTCATTTTTGTTGATTTTTTAAAAGAATTGATTAAGACAAGTTCTAAACTTTTCAAATCTCCCCAAAACTCACAATATTGCAATCATCATGTTTGGTGTACACATCTTGTCTATTTTGCAAAATGCAAAAAAAAACTTTGTGACAACAATTTTGGGGGGTCACTCTAGCATGCTTTCACTCATAAATGTAAAACAAATACATTTACATGATTTTACATGGCCATGTAAAAATATGTAACTTTTATTTTTAGGGGCTTGAAAAGTGCCCAAAATTTCAATTACTTTTTGTGATGGGTCAATCAAAGTGGCCCCATTACATTAAAAATTTTAAAAATAAAATAGGGTTAAAGGTTTATGCATCAAATAATATGAATCAACTCATACAAACCAAAGTTCTTGTAAAAGCCTAAAGTAGTAATAATGATCAACAAAGTTACAAATAAACATTCTACTCAAGTAATGAGGTAAAACAACATGCACCCAAATTATTCCCAAATAATACCGTAATTTGTCCCATGTCCTTTGCCCAAAAGTGTGCTCTTGTATTATATATACTTTAGCTAAATGGAAGCACTCCCAAAATACCATAATGGTAATAATTAAAGCTTCTATTTCAAAAAGAATTACAAATATTGAATTTTTTAATGAATAGCCAATCAAAGTGACCCATTGGGAAAGAAAACCATTGAGGTTTGAGATACACCCACAACTAATTATTATAGATTGCAAATAAATATACCTATAGGAAGTATTATTTATATTTTGTGTAAATGGTTTGGGGAAATCAAGTGTATAAAATGAAGTGAAATAATTTGAAATGAAATTATGTTTAGATATAAAGTACAAAATTAATCTACATTAGTATGGCCTTTATCATTGAACACAATTTTTAAATATTGAATGGTACATCCTCTTTGTTTGAAATCCAATTTTCATTAAAACTTTGGAGTTTTATTGAATTTATAGTAACCCAAAAAAATAAAATCAATATTCCTCACACCATAGGTCTAAAAATTAAAACATTATTTCAAGGAAATCCCAATAATCAAGGGTTTTCCAACAATGCCAAGAGCTTTCCCCACATTTTCTATAAAAAATTAGTTTTGATTTTGTTAATTTATTTTGATAAAATTATTCAATATTCAATAGCCCCAAACATAGGTTACAAATATTTGAAACCGTTACTATTCATGTTTCAAAGGATTTTCTTAAAAATATAATTATTTTCGATTGCATTATTGTCCATATGGTCTGAATGAATATTTTAAAAATTCCTTGAAAACAAAAAAAAGATTAAACCATCCATTTTAAAGGACCAAAAAAAGGGCTTCAATTTCAAGTCCTTTTCAAAACTATAAATAGTTATTTATGAATGAAATCAAAAGTGAAAAGTTGTTTGCCAATGATAGATCACAAGTGGGGAATGTGCTTGTGGTACATATTGGTGTTGTCTAACTTTTATTTTTCAAGAAAACCTTGAATCCTAATTGCAATTTTTTGAATTTTAAAAAAAAAACCTTTGGTTCTAGTTTAAGGAATTAAAAAAATTTGATAGAACCTAAATGTTTCTAGACTTAATTTTGGGATGAAATCTTTTGCAATATGTTATTAAAAATACATATTATTATTTTTCAATACATCACATTTTTTGTATTAACTTTTCATAAATAACTAAGAATTTCAAAAAAAGTGTACAGATTCTATCAAATTTTGCATTTCGTTTTGAGAAATTATCTTAATTTCAAATTCTACGAAAATATGTTAATTATTTAATGTTTTAATTTTATTTTTTATAAACTACAACTTTGTTTTACACCCCATTTACATGTGATAAAGGACTCTTGAAATTTTAAATTTTTGTTCAATACATTTTTAATTTTTAATTTTTAAAATTTTCACAAATTTCAAATTGTGAGTGTTTTTTGAGTGTGAATAATCAATTAACATCATCTCAATTTTTTTTTCATCAAAATTCCTTATAAAAAGAGTCTTTAGTTTAGGATTTTGCAAAATTGATTGCTTTTGATGCAACTATTGTTCAAGTTCAAAACTCTTTTATTAAAACCAAAACCCAAAATATTTTGTTTTGAATTTTTGTTTTGAATTCTTGAACATTCATATAGTCATTTAGCATTACATTCCATGATTAACATGGCATTAAAGTGGCACCACAAAAATAAATCTAACAAAATTATAATTTTTATAGAATTTTGGTGGTTGCCCGCCGTGCTTTTTGACTCATTTGATTGTGATTGCACCTAAATGGTTCCTTTGTGCCTAGGTAAGTTCTTAGGTTTTTTGGTGCCTACATATTAATTAAGGTTCTCACCTAGTAACCATAGAGCTTGTCTACATGCCATAAACACACTTGGAGTGCACCTACATGCCATAGACACACCTGGAGCCCACCTACATGTCACAAACACACTTGGAGTTTGCCTACATGCCAAAGACAATTGTTGGAGTTCTTCATTCTTCATTTGGAACACGCCAAAGATGCCTAGAGCTCCCCTACATGCCAAAGATGGTTGGAGTTCACTTACATGCCACATACATGCCAAAGACATATATTAGAGTTTTTCACTCTTCACCTAGAACATGCCAAAAACGCATGGAGTTTGCTTACATGTCAATGACAATTAGAACTCCCCTTGAGCTTCGTTGTTTATTCAACAAAAGAACCCATCAAGGAGGAGGAGTCATTATAAACCTTAAACCAAATTATATCATTTACATGGGCAATACATGATGGGAATTACATGACCATACAAGACTATATAAGTGTATGTATTCATATGAATTTTACACACCCAAAATTAATCATATAAGGCTGTGTAAGTGTACATTATTATTATTTACACTTGCTACGTGTAAGTGTAAATGATTTACATTTACATGAAATTTACACGTTGTTTATATGGTTATTAACATTTACATGCACAACACCAACTTATATAAGTGTTAACCTAGGAATTACAACATTAGTTCAAATGAATAGCTAGGTAATAAGCAAGAAAAAGGCAGACAACAAGAAGTGGTGTTGCAACAAGGTTGTAACCATCTACAAAATAGGTCACTTGGACAAGGGGAGTGGGGGAAGGGGTCCCATGAACTTTGAAGGTTGAACTGTAGCAAGAAGACCAAGTGTTTGGAACGTTAAACTATAGAAAAAAAAAGTCAAGAGTTATAACATAACAAAAAACTTAAGAAGTCAAAATGTGGTATGACCAAAAGCTTGAGAAGTTGAATTGTAGTAGGGCTAAGAGCTTGAGAATAGGACTAGGAGGTTTAGATTTAATTGAGTAAAAGGACCAAGAGGAAGGAACAAAAGGACCAAGATTAGGAGCTTGAAAGTCAAACAAGCAAGAAGACCAAAACCAAGAGTTTCAAAACCAAATGAGCAAGAAGACCAAGAGGAATGAGCAAAAATACCAAGATCAAGAGCTTCAAAATTAAACAAATAAGAGGATTGGGACCAAAAGCTTTAGAGCCAAACAAACAAGAGGACTAGGAAGAACAAACAAGAAGACCAGGGCCATGAGTTTTAAAATCAAATGAGCAAGAGGACCAAGAGGAATGACACAAACCTAGAGGGTCAAAAACACAAAGGGAAGGAGAGAAAAACTTAAAAGGGAACTCCAATTGTAGGTTAGAGTTCGTGGCCATAATTCATGCAAAAGAGAAGCCATGAACATGAGGGAGAAGTTCAAAAAGTTTAAGCAAAAATAAAATTGCAACCATAGTTTGTGGCAATGTCCTTGGGTGGTGAAGATTTTAAAGTTTTGTTGTGGGCATGGATTTGGCAACTATGTTTTTATATACGTTTCGGCCATTCATTAAAATATGAACATTAACACAATATATTTTGTTCAACTGAGAGCACATTCAGTTTGGTGATTAGATTAAAAAAATGTGTTTATGAGAAGTGAAATGTGTTGTTATAAGGAGTCAAATGTGGATGCATGGAATGTAGATAGTGTTTGGTAAGTTTTTTTTTTCAAGAATGGGACCCTTTCAACTTTTAAAAGTCACATCTTGCTCATTTTGTAAGTAAGTCACAAGATTCAAATGGTTTTAATTGTGTTGAGAAGAGGGCTACAATTTGTCTTTAGCAATCAAAATCAAAGGATGACTTTATTAAAATGCCCACTACGCCACTAAGTGTTAGGTGGTCAACCTACTTACCCTAATGTCATGAAACAAACTAAGTTTAGACTTTTTATTTATTTGCTTCTCATTGGTTTAGTGTTAGATTTTCTCATGTTCAAGACTCCATCCACACAAAGACATAACAATTTGATTATTTGAATCAAGTTGTAGTCAAACTTTTTGGAAGAAGAAAGAAATTTTTTTTTGCTATTTTTATACAATGCTTTAATTGCTTTCATGACCATTGCTAATCATGTTACATATATTTTGTGATTTAATATTTATTCATTTATTTATTATAGGAGATGGGGTGAAGAGTTGGTTGCAATCTTCTTCTATTTGTGAAAATTATTAGATAAGGAGGAAAAGGAAGGAGGAGATTATGAAGCTTTTGTATGTTTTTTTCTGCAATTAAAGCATCTATCTCAATGGCTCAAGTTATTTGTTACTCTTTTGACATAGGATCTTCATTTTTCACCCAATAATAAGTGTTGTTGTATGTGTGTATGTGTCTGAATTCAAGCTCACTAAGATTTTGATTTCTTTTAGTCCTTTTTGCATTGCTCTCCCAAATCTTTTCTTTTCAGGTTTCAAGGTATCAAAGTTTGCGTAATTCACTGACCAATGTTTTTTTAAAATCTATACATAGATAAGGGTTTTAATATTTCAATAACTCCATTAATGCTTAGTGTGCAACTGTAACTTGATGTAGTTCAACTATTACCTATGTAATTATTTAATGAATAAGTTTGATGATTTACTTGTTAATAGAATTTCATAATTTAATTATGAATTGGTCATAATGTTTGATTTTCACATGGTTATTTATGTGAAAGTCATGTGAAAAGTCTATTGCACATGAAGGTGCATTAACTTTCACATATTAATTTATGTGAAAGTCATGTGAAAAGTCTATTGCACATGAAGGTGCATTAACTTTCACATATTAATTTATGTGAAAGTCATGTGAAAAGTCTTTGGCACATGAAGGTGCATTGACTTTCACATATTAATTTATGTGAAAATCACGTGAATTTTTTTGCATTTTTATTATGCATGTGACTTTAGGAAATTTCTTGTTTAGTTTCCTTTTTGTTGGTATATAAGTGGGTGTTTGTGACCTTTGGAAACACCTTTTGATATAAATAAGTTATTATATGAGTGTAAAGTTTCATGGAATAGAATTGTGAAAGGAATTGAGATTTTAGTTTTGAAAGGTTTTGGTGTTGTTTATGTGTACTTCATGGTAGGAGAATAGTGTGGCATACTTATTATACATAAATAATAGAAAGGTGAGAAAATATTTATGCAACCAAGAACATAGGTTTCCAGAGCTATGTAATAAACATACATAGTTTTGGTCCTAAACCCACTTGTGATCTACATCTTTTGGTTCCGTTGTTGGGACCCAAATCTATGTTCTTTATGTTGTGGAACTTAATTTGTTGTTGAGAGTTTAGTAGGAAAGAGAAAAGAAAAGAAAAATAAACAATTTATTTTGTCTTAGAACGTGAAATGTAAGGTGATTTGTTTATCCTTGAATCATGGATAGAAGTGACAACATGGGTGGAGGAGATTTAACTTGTGGTAATGGAAATTACGATAGGTAAGCCATGTTAAGTTTGGTACACAATTGAATGCATAAAACAACATCATGAAGACCATAAACATGAGTCATTCTGTTTGACCCCAAGTTGGCATGAATTAGAGTTAGATTTGTGGGAGTTTGAAAAATTTCGCAAAAAAGAACTATAAGCAAGAAAGGAAAAGAAAATGGCACATGTTAAGCCATATGAAAGAATGTAAATACAAAGTTTACAAAGGATAGTAGGCATTCATGAATAAGTTCATGTTTGTTAGACCTTGGTGAAACCTTGGGACTTTTTTGTTCTAATAAAAAAAAATGTTGTAGGTTTTTGAAAAGAAATAAAAGAAATAAAAGAAATAAAAGATTTATTTTTAGATTTATTATTTTGAATAAAACATTAATGTCAACATTAGGAAAGGCTTTTGATTCCCTTGGTACGCAGTTTCCAGAAGAAAGGTAACAAACCCCATCACTGACATTAGGAGTTGCTATGCCAAGTTCACCTGTTGAAAAACTTGTTCAAAGACTTATTGAAAAGCTTAGAACTATAGGTGAACCAAGTGTGTTAGTGTCACAACTACATAGACAATGACATGAATTTGGACCTTAACCTGATTTGAAACTTGCGAGGTAATGTCAAAAGGTGATCGCACCAGAACAACATTTATTAATCTGGCTTAAGAAGAGGGATGTGACTTCGGATTATGTTAGAACCAATAACTTGCATGTCATGTGTAGTGAAGGCATCATTGATAGTTGTGATGGTTGTGATCTTGTAAATGTTGTATTTCAATCTAGGCATTTAAATAAGATAATTGTAAGGTTGGAGATGTTTGGTCCTTTTAAAGACTTGCACCGAAAAGATAAGGATAATTTTATTACAAATACAATTCGAGCCATTGGGAGTTTCTTTATTTAGGAGGAAAGATTGTGAAAATTATGTGATAGCTGGGTTTAGGGTATTAATTAGTTTGGTGTTTTTTTAGAAATAAAATAAGAATCAACATGGTTATTCTAGTTTTAAAGGGAAGTGAGGGTGAAGACCCTAATGTATTTTTAAGGGAATATAAAAGAGCTTGTATTCGTATGGGGTTTAGAACAACTACAAAATGGTTTAATTTCTTTCCTGAATTCTTAAAGGGTATAACATCACATTGGTTTGAATGACAGATAGAAGCATTAAAGGGATCATGGAATGACATAATTAAGGCCTTAGTGAAGGAATTTTCTGTGAAGAATGTCTACCAAAACTTAATACTTGAATTGAGTCAACTAAAGCAAGGGGCTTTAGAGTTAATGAAAAAGTATAAGGAAAGAACAATGACATTATAGAATAAACTCTAGGGGTGTTTTACAACACAAGGTTATGAAGGAATTGATCTAATTTTGTTATAATGAATGCATTAATGTTAGAACATTTCACCATTGGTTTGTTGTCAGAACTATGATAATAAGTGAGATATGAACAAGTGGAAACGTTTGATGAAGCATAGAGGTGGCCGAAAAGAAAGAAATGAGCATGGAGGAAGTTCCATGACTAATTGTGTAATCCATGGTGAAGGTAGTTCAATTTTTGACTGAACTTGAGCTGCGAAAACATTCAGAAATGAGCTCCCACATGGAGTTGGCTATGGAACAAATGATAAATCAAATGAACTAGTTGAAACTCCATCTATTGCAACTAAGAATTGGTAAGAGTAGAAACGTGGAGAAGGACTTGTCAACAATTTAATGTTACAAATGTCGAGAGATGGGACATTATTCAAGAGAATGTCCAAACTTGCTAGCCTTATCTACTAGAGAAAATGTGGGTTCTTCTACTCAAAGGTTTTTTGCAGAAGAGAAGTTCAAATACATATTATTGAATCGATGAATGAAAGGTAAAAAAAGGTTTTGATGGGTTTCGAAAAAAACCTCAAAATTCTTGAGGATGTGATGGATGTGATGGCCCAAACTAAACAACATGTGGAAGACACTACTCATCTTGATGCAAGTGTCAAGAGGTTCAAGGAGATGGTGAGAGCCCCAAAAGAAAAGAAGAATTGAAGGTAGAGGTTTGGATTCCAAGACATTTTAATTTCTAGAGATTTTGGCCCTTATTCGATGGTGAAGGATGTGGGATCACAAAAGGCAGACATTGCCGTTGGACAATTGGTGGCAATTGTGCCATTAGTTCGAAAGGAGTTGAAAAAGGGGTTGTTAACACCTAAAGTCCCAAAGGTATGTGCGCCTTTGAGTGTCATAGTAGTTGAACGTGAATGTGATTTAATCATTAATGTCCAATGTATTGAAATTTTGTTGTGCGAAGTGTTGGTGGATGGAGGGGCATGAATAAATGTGATGATAATTCCTGCAATGAGGTAATTAGGGTTGAGAATTGATAGACTAGCCTCAATAACCTTAAAAATGGCGAACAAACGAGTTGTTAAGCCATAAGGAGTAATTAATAGTGTTGCAATCATTATACTTAGGGTTTCCACCATTGGGAATTTCCATGTGGTATTAGAGGAAGATGGGGCTTACCCAATGATATTAAGTAGGCGATGGTTAACAAAGTCACACATAGGGAACTATCAGGGCAAATAATACATGACCATTAAAGTTCATCTTAACTGACTGAAAGTTCCATTTCCTAATTTTGTGAAGAGCTTTGAAGGAACGAATGAGTATGATGATGAATCAGAAACAAACCAAAGCTCTAGTTCTGAAGGGATTTACATAGATGATTCCAGTGAAGAGGAAGTAGGGTTATATGTTTTGGAAACAATCTTTAAGGTTGGAGTTTTGTTTTAGGCGGATCAAAAGGTTTTACGAGATGATGATTAATCAACTCCATGTGTGTTGACAAAAGGGGAAATCATGGAATGGGCGAGCAAGATTCAACTAGGACCAAACGGTGACCCTGAGGAAAGAAGGTAATATGAGGATTTACTACGTAAGTATATCCATTTGTTTACTTTGAGCTATAAGGACCTTAGGGAAGTCACCATGGAGCAACACAAATCAAGTTGTTACCAAATGCCAAACTGGTTAGGACCAAGCAAGGGAAGTGGAATCCAATATACACTATAATGGTGAAGGAGGAATTTGACAAGTTGTTGGAGGCAAGGTTCATTAAACCTGTGGAGACAACTGAATGGGTTTCTCTTGTGGTATTGGCGTTAAAGAAAAATGGTAAGCTAAAGGTATGTGTCAAATACAAAGCTTAAACAAAGTAACTAAAAAAGATTGATACCCTTTGCCATTTTGTGAAATGTTTTTAGAAGAGGTAATAGGGCATGAGATGTACACATTCGGAGACGGGTACATGGGCTACCACCAAATGAAAATTGTTCCGGAGGATCAATTGAAGACCACATTCACCACACCATGGGGAATATTTTGTTACACAGTAATGCCTTTTGGTTTGTGCAATGTCCAAGGACATTTCAAAGTTTGATGAATAAGGTCTTTGAACCATTCTTCGACCTTTTTTTACGAGTTTTCATTGACGACTTTGGAGTTTATAGTGATAGAACATCTCACCTTACCAAACTTGAGTCAATCTTCAACATTTAGATGGTTCAGAAGTGATTTTAAGCCCTAAGAAAACCACAATTGGTTTTTCAGAAGGGAAGATGGTTGGACACATTATGTCAAAGAATGGAGTAGCCATAGATCCCGAAAAGCTTGATAGGATTTCAAAGCTTCCTTTCCCCATCACAAAGAAAGCCTTTCGAGGTTTTTTGGGGATGGTGGGTTATTATTGAAGGTTCATACACATGTTTGTGGCAAAATCGTGTCTTTTAACATGATTCCTGCGTGAAGATGCACCTACACCAATGGAGGATGAAACGTCAAAATGTGCATTTGAATAACTCAAGTTAGTTTTTCAAGCTGCACCAATCCTTTAGACTCTAGATTGGAACAAACCATTTTTGGTATATTGTGATGCATTTAGAGAAGCGGTGGGAACACACTATAGCAATTGGATGAAAATGGGCATGACCATCCCATTTATTTTGTTAATAGACAATTAACTACAGTAAAAAAAAATTATATTGTGATCAAATAAGAAGGTCTTGCAATTATTTTTTCTCTT
>Ga0209611_10006680_pt1 | contig 18772 bp, 17 predicted proteins | sample S1TSphgellanicum_3_FD_187693 | JGI IMG/M metagenome (GOLD analysis project Ga0209611, IMG submission 187693) | Host-associated microbial communities from peat moss isolated from Minnesota, USA - S1T2_Fc - Sphagnum magellanicum MG (SPAdes) (version 2) | ecosystem: Host-associated > Plants > Peat... | reverse complement strand
ACCCCCCCCCCCCCCCCCCCCAAAAAAAAGCTGGATGATTGGATGTTAAAATGCTAATGAAAGTGGTCAATTAGTCAGAAATATGTTCATCCAAAATGTGGGGAAAACCTATAGGGGTTTGGATGTGGTGTGGTTTTCTACTACCTAGTCCTTTGGGGGGGTGGGAAGGGGGGAAGAAAAGAAAAGAAAGGAAAAGAAAGGAGAGAAAGAAGAAGAATGGGTCATTAGGTTAAGCTCCATGTAATGCATCTGGATGATTTTCATAGGAAAATTTCTTTTGGGTGCAGATTAGGAGCTAGAAGGGTTTAGGAGGGGGGGGGGATGAAAAATGACCTGGGATGATTAATGAGAGGGTGAACTAAGAAGGCAAATGTATGAACAAAATGCAACCAAATTGTAAAGAAAGTAAAAGTAGCTTCACTAGGGTTGAGTGAGTAAGTAGTTTGTGGGTGGGTTTCTACAAATGGATGCAATAGATGAATAATGAATGGTTGGATGGATGGATGAATGGTTGGATGGATGGATGGATAGATGAATGGTTGGATGGATGGATGGATGAATGGTTGGATGAAAGGATGGATGGATGAATGGTTGGATGACAAAAGACAATCAGGAGTCGACAATCTACTAGTCAGAAGTGGGTTTGGGTCAGTGGACTTTTTGTTGACTGGGCAGAGGAGCAAAGAACATGGCAGTAGTAGTAGTACCTTAGTACCTTGGCCTAATCTTGGCCAATTCGAAGACACGAATTATATTATTTTCAGAAATGTTGAAATTTTTTTAAAATCAGTTCTTCCGAATCAAAAAATAAATTAGTGTGAAGGGAAAAAAATAGTGGTTATTTAAGAATATTCCATTTGTTGAAATGAATGTTTCAAAATTGGTTAATAAATTAATTTATTGGAGGATGGAAATGTGTTGAAATGGCCACCAATGTACTATGGTATTACATATACTAAAGGACGTCGGGATGAAAAATGAAGCTTCCCCTGAATCCATCTGTCTCGTTATTATAGCAAAGAAGAAACAGCCTACAAACCCACTTGTCATTAATTAGTTTTCTCCTTTTTCCTTTTTTTCAAAACCAGCATTTTTTTTTTTGGGAAAAAACCATGGAAGCAACTTTATTCCCGAGATTCATTCGGGCAAGACAACCTTGCCAAGTTGGTCGACCAGGTTGCTTTGTATCCAAAAGGGGCAAAAGGAGCAAGAGTCACCTTCCACCTACAAGAGGGCTCTTGTAGGTGCAAGATGCCTGCAAGATAAGATGCCCTTTTGGAAAGGGAGTTGGGGTAGGGGCTTTTTTCAGCATCATCAACAAGAGAGAAAGAATGCCATTCATTCATTCATTCATTCATGCATACATTCCATAAACTCCCTTCTTCTTTCCTTGAATCATGCAAGAGACACAGATTCTGTCTGTCTGTTCTCAATCCCGGAAGTCCAGATTTGGTTCTTGGCATTAAATCAGAGAGCCACTGCGTCGTCCCCTACTAATGTCCACCAGTGTCCAAATTTCTAAGTCAGTACTAATTATATGATCACACCAAACTCCAAAGCATTATTTTCCCACTTTTCCACTATTCCCACTCATAAAGTTTGGAAGAAACATACCCTCCATGTTTTGTCCAATTCCTCCAATTCTTGTTGGCCCTTGTCACTAAGAAACTGCACCCAATGGAAAAAAGCTCAATTGATGATGATGTGAATCAGCTAGGTGCAAAAAAACTGGTAGAAAATTGCATCACAAAGTTTGAAGGCAAACAAAAGAAAGGTTGCAATCAATCTATCTACTGCATTCCTCACCAACAAGTACACAAACCTGAACCCTTAATTGTGTACAGAAACCTCAACTCTGATATATGATAACCAAATAACTTCTGTCGGTGGAGCAACAAAAATTGATGGCAGTAAATTCCCCCAACTGGTTCCAAATTCTCAAGTCTACCATTCTAATAGCACTCACTCAGCTGGACTCTAGCATGATGGTCTGCACCTTCTTAATCAGATTTGGACCATCAGCCAGGGTTTCAGAAATCTCTCATGCCAAAACCTTGGGAAAGAAAGATCTGAATTTTGACACAATTGCAGGGTGTCAGAAAGAATCAGGTTGCAGATTTATACACATCATTTCAAGGAGTTCTGTACATAACCAGCTGACGCAAACAAAAGGGCCTACATTACTTACAGTCAGTCTCTCAACATCCGCTTCACATAAATGTAACAGGCAACACAACAGGAAACACAAAGAAAATTACAACAATGTGTTTTGCAACCTTGAAAATAAATGCAAGCAATTTATGTTTTCAAAGACGTGGAGAGCACAACAAAGAGAAGGAACTTCAGGCCATCGCGAACTTTTTCAATTGCAATGCTTGCAACTTCTTCCAAGTCACTATTCACTGCTTGAGCTGTGTCTTCAATTGAGCCTTCCTGAAGCAGCCCCTGCTTCACATCCTCCTCTTCCCCGTCTTTCACAGTCAGTTCCTCACTCTTTATCGCTGCTTGAAATGCAGCAATCACATCTCCAATGCCTGTGGAACCAGAGAAAATTAGTGTGATCATATAATTATTCTGTGAACTCAGAGATTAGCCAATTCCTCTCAAGGACAAAAACTAGATCATATATGCCAAACCCATGAGTTGCTACCAGTACAGCAATTGAGACACCACTAAAGTCTTTCATCAAATGCATAGAACATGTTTGAACAACAGTGCCAAACAAGTCATTGTGGTTACAATTGATTAAACAAAGCCAAATAGCAGACACGTCCAGGAAATGACTTTCAAGGCAGATCGCCTACACCATTTTTGCACTCTCTGTTGCTATGATTCATTCATATTAAGATTCCTTAGTTCTGGCAAATGAATCCCATAGCTCTTTCAAGTTCAAGACAAGTAAGTGGGACATTTCTTGAGCAAAAAGATCTGCTATTTTATGCCATATAAGATGTGGAACATGCCTGTAATGTAGCTCTCTGAAATGACCTCAATGTCACCTGTCAAGGCTTGTGTTTGGGCTCTGATAACGTGGGCTTTTCCTATACAATCAGTGGGCCAATCAAGACCCTCCTCCGTCTTCTCACTCTCCTCTGTAGTTGTTGTCAACACTGATTTCCCCAGCTGAAGTAAATGTGCTATGCACAGGGCACACAGCTCCGATAGCCTCTGCAGTCTCTCCTAGGCCTCATCTCATCAGACAGCTTATATAGAAGCATTTAAGAACAACAAATATGCCTACTTACAACACATCTGTTCTTGAGAAGCTAAGAGGGATCTGTGGCTTCAAGAGCTAAACCCAACACCTTCAGCTTCAGTATATGAAAGACAAATACCAACAATTTTGTGAACTGTATTTTGCAGAGTGTGACTGGTAAATCAGCAGGAGAAACTACCCAAAAAAGCTTTAGGCCAAAGTCTAGGCTCATCAGATAGGTTTATAGACCCAACAGAATGAGGCCAATGACACAGCAACAGAGTTCACAAATGTATGAAGTACTTAGATGAATACTCACATGAACACCTTCTGCCTTGATAGCATTGAGTCGGTCAGTTGTTTTCTGCACAACCTCTGTCATAGCCAGACCACCAAGTGCCACTGAAAACCTGCAAAAGAAAGTCACAAGGTAAAACTCAGATATTTACCAAAAGTGAAATCCAACTCCATATTCAAGTCAAATTCCAAAGAACTGGAAATTAGCCATTCACAGTCTGCAGACATGTACATGACAGTGCTCATAAGAGTGAGAAATTGAGTAGCATTTACTGCAGCACAAGGATGTCAGGATAGCCCAGGCCATACACATTAGTATGTCTAGTAATATGTTTTCTGCTCCAACTGTGCTTCATCAAGCTCTAGTTGTTTCACAAGAAGGGTATCTCCTTGCTGGATTTCAAAAGCCCAGGTGTGTAACCATAGATTCATGCTGTGTGGCTCTAATCCAGTAGGATGATTGATTAAGTCCAATGGTGGTTGAATTACAAACTTCATCATGATTCGCTTTATACTCTCAGAGTGATACACTTACCCAGTGGCCATCTCAGCAGCTTTGCTGACACTTGAATCCCGAAGAGCTTTAATCTCACTCCCAGTGTTGGTGGCCTGTGCTACTTTCTTGCCCTTGCCAGCATCTGGAGAACTTGCATCACTCTCTCCACTGAAGGTAAACAGTTGTTGGAGTTGCTTTAGGAGAGCCTCAAATTCTGCTCTTTGCTCGCCTGACAATTTGCCTCTGGCTCGATTGCACAACAGAGTGTAGTGGTTTGACAATGCCTCCAGTTCCTGTATTGCCACAATCCCAAACAGAGTTGACAGCCTCAGTTCTCATATCTCTAACCATACCAAGGCACCTATGAAGGTGCTAGGGCCCACAAAGTTGCACCAATTTACAAATTCTGAAATGAAACAAGCTCAAATTAACTTGGTAACAAACTGGATCCAAGAGTTCAACAATATTGCACTAAAAGATGTGACACTGGTAGAAAAGAGACAGATATTGGGAATGATAATGTGTCTTATAGAATTTACTCAACATCCTATTTTGGCCATTTTTGTACGTAAAAGACTTGATGTGAAGTGAAACAGAGATGAATGAGCCAGAGTCAAGGGTTACCTCCAAATGTTCTGGTCCCCCATAGACATAGAAACAGCGGTCAAAAGTTACGTCTTCTGTAAAGCTCTCTCCTTCACCAGCCCCCTCCATCTCAGAGTGGACCTCATCCTTTTCAAGTTCAAAGCCAGTTTCAGCAGCCAACATGTCCAAGGTTTCCCTACCCACTTTCTCAAGAACTCGTATGCCCTTTGCAGTCAGCTCTCTGCTGCTCTGCACTCCTCAAACAAACCCAATGCAAATTTCAGAAAAGGCATATCATAGCAAAAAACTGTCCTAGCTTGGTTCTGCATCATATACAAGAAGAAAGCAGATATATCCCAGCAAGGCATCTGATTAAGCCTGGCCTTCTACACAAAGACAGCAGCCACATGAGATACAGGGCTCTAACTGGAGAGCCTGGTGGATAAGTCACCATTCATCATCATTGGTAGTGCTCACTGGACTAACTGATCTCCTCCAGCAGAGAACTTATCTGAACTGAGAACGGTAAAGGTCAAGAATCAAGCACAGGTAAGTGCATTCATGCCTGTATGAGACTTGGAGCAAGAGTCCCACCCTGATGTAGTGTAGTGTTCTCCAGCCTGCACCCACAAACCACTTCTCTCTTGTGAGTCAAATCTTGGCATAAATGGTGAAGGATTCTGTAAGAAAATCCAGGAGCCAACAGCCAACCACAGTTCCAATGGCAAAGTGGATTACAAACTTTGTGAAATGGGTCCCCTACTACTGCCTACTGTGCACATGTGGGGTTAATTATTCCTGGCTGCAATGATTGTTCAGCTCAGTTCCTCCCAACAAGGCACTTCCTGGTGAAGCCTAGGACTGGCACATGTAGTTGACAATTAGGTCAGGGATTTGGGAGGTAGCCATAAAATCCTCTTGATCTCACTACCCACACCAAATAAAGCAAAAGCTCAAATGTTCTAGGACCTACTTGTGCACCAAATCAATGCTCCCTTTCCATGCATTGCCCAACGCTTGCCATGCCCCAGTGGTCAAATTCTCCACTGAGTCATCCAACACCTTCAAACCCTGCATCACTCACATTCACAAAACTGTCAAGAGACCTGATAATCTCTCCCAAAGACTTGGCAAAACCTTGATATTGTTGACAGATCACTGTTTGACCTAATGTACAGTAAGATTGTCTGCCTGAATGATGTTGCATGCATGTCCAAAATAAACAGACCACCAGTGAGCTGGTGCAATCTTCACAGAACAACAAAAGTTCTACTTTCATAAAAACACTACAGACAAGAAGATAGCCACATAGCGGAGAACCTGTCCAAGGAAAGAGTCTTCACTTGCCCCCTCCAGCTTCTCCAAGGCAGCTCTCCGCAAAGATTCTTCCTGAGAAATACCTTTAGAAGTATCTGTCACTTCCTCCTTCACCTCCTCCTTAGGACCGTCATCATGGCCTGCATCTGTGTGCACAGCATCCACCACACTGCTTTGCAGATCTGACACTCCTTTGGCAGCAACATTCGCAGCAGCCACCGCCTGAAATTCATGATCATCTCCGAATCATCAGTTTTTTTCACAATCACAGTAAATGCCAGATCCAGGTGCTTATTAGGTCAACAAACTTATCATCAACGCTTGATAATAAGTCCTCACGGTTGTACTGTGGTTGAACTCTGGTCATATCCAGACTCTTTCTCTCATCAGAAATTCCTCACAAAAAGCATACAAAAATATCATGTAAATGCATCATACATCACATGACAATGATGTTCCTTGTAATTTCTTAATGAAGTCATGATACAGATCTCAATGTCTGAAGAGACATACATCTCTGATTTGCAATTCTCTATCCCTACCAAAACTCTCTAGACTTCTCTCTCAAACTCTATGCAACTAGAAGACAGCAGCCAACAAAGATCACAGTGAGTGCTTCTGAGAGAATTCGTCACCACATCAACCTAGCTTTTGAACATAAAATGAATAGTTTTTCCCCCCCCCCCCCCTCCCTTCCCGCCCCCCTTAAACTCCAAATCAGATTCCTGCAATCTTGCATCAACACTTTTCAATATGTCACACCGATCTGTTATCATCGTACACAGTACAAGTCTTCACATTCTGTGCTAACTGATACGGATCGAGAGCGGATCCGGAAAGCAGATCACTCAACAAACGATCACAAAAACAACAACAACAACACTCTAGCCACCTTCATCCTGACCTAAGATGGTAACACGGAACACCAGAGGGGAGGGGAGGGGAGGGGAGGGGAGGAGAGGAGAAAGTGCGATTCAAAAGAACAGCAAACAAAAAGCCACCAGAAGAAACTGCAACAAGCACTCACATTCTTGGAGATTTCTTCTGCCGCTTCCGTGGCCGCTTTCTGCAGTTCAGAGAGAACAGAGAAAGCGGATGTCCGCCAGCCTCCCCAACCCCCCCAGCCCGATCCTCCACCCCCTTGTTCCGTTTTGCTCTCAATTTTTAACTGAGGAGGAGGAGCAAGAGGAGCTCCAGCACCACCATCATCCGGCCCCTCCTCCATCTCCATCATCTCTCCTTCGCTGCTACGCTAACACAAAAAAATGCACGGCAAGAAGCAAAATCCGCCACTCACCCGCCAGAGCTTCCTTCACGTCTTCAACCCTCGAAGCTCAAAAAAAACAGAGCTCCTCCTCCGTATAAGTATAACCGTAGTAACGAAGGCCAACGACGCTATACAGTATATAAACAGTACGTAACAAGTATAATACCCTTTTGTATAAATACACCGTATTAACATGTGCCAACGAGCTGTACAGTACATCCAACAGTATGTAACAAGTATAGTACCAAATTGCGTACAAGTATATCATAGTAACATGGGACATTGTGCTGTATGCTATCTCCTAACAATACGTAACAGTATAGTTCCCATTTTTGCGTATAAGTATACCGTACTAGGAAATGCCAATGCGGAACTGTAAAGTATACCCTAAAAATACGTAACAAGTATAGTACTTATATTTTCATATAAGTACTTATACTTATACTTATACCCTAAAAATACGTAACAAGTATAGTACATATATACATAGTACTATATGGGGGTGCTTCCCAACTTCCCTTTTTCTTTATTTCTTTCTTTTTGCAACTAATCAAATTTGATTTGCCATCACAAGAAAATACCAAAAAATACTAAAACTTTGGAAACTTCACAAAATTTAAGTTTCTTTTGGCCCAAGTATGAAGAGGAAAATTCTTGCATTTTGACCTTGAATTTAACCTTTAAATTTTTTAATATATAATGTCAAAATGTCAAATTTTTCCTTCATTTTTAATCAAATAAATAAATATGCATACCCTTTTTTTTTTTACCCCATAACTAGGTATATGATAGGAAGGTACCAAACCTTACCCATCTATCCAAAAATTAATCTTTGTATAATTAAACCCTAACTTGATGGAAAAGTTTGAATGTTAATAAACATTTATCCAATGGGAAAATTAATTGAAAAAAAATATATATATACCTTTACCCATGCATATATCAAAAACAATATACCCACATAACATTAATTGCTTTTGACTTGTTAACAGCATGATGTTTTTTTATTGTTTATTTGTTTATTGAAACCTATTAAAAATTAATGAGGTAATCAAATGTGTTATATTTCAAGTTTCAATTTAAATGTTTTTATAAATTTTAACCTTTTATTAGCATTTGATTAAAATTGTTTCAAATGAGAAGAAGGAGTTGCAATCACATGATCACCTAATCCTATATATTAAAGCAACAGTGGTGTCTGTCTGTGTGGGCAGTGCCTGGAAGATTATTTTGAAAAAGTTGATTTTGTAAAGTTATAGAAGACTTCAAACTAAATATTTTGGTTAAAAAGTAATGAAAATTGGTTGAGGAGTGGAAGATCCCCAATGTCGAAAGTGCAAGTCTACTAGTTATGGGCAACCTTCAAATTTTCATAGTTTGGAAAATTTGATTGAACTACCATGTTTCATTGATAGTAGAATTTTATGGTAGATAGAAGGCACAATAATATTGTGCTTGGTGAAAATAAAACTCTTCCATTGAGACTTGGTACAAAGAAAAAATGAATGGTGAAAGATGTACATCCAATGAACATTTACACTCAATCAAAGAAGGTAACCTTTTATAACAATTTTGATTGTTCCACTACAAATAACACAAGCAAATGATCAAACTTGGGACATAATTCTTAAACCTTCATCTCACATTGCTCAAATTAAAAATAAAAAAACTTTAATGGATCTTGAAATATATGAACAAGACATCAAAAGGGTAAAAATGAAGTAACAACATGTCTCCTACAAAATAGACATGTCAAATTTTGGTTAGGAATCTAGGAGTAATAGGGGGATATTACAATGTTTAAAGGTTAATTACAACAAAAAAAATGTTATTAGTTTTTTTTAAATAAATGTTCAAATTTCAAATTTTTATTACATGTGAATTTGAAATTCATTATTACTTTCAAGGAAAATGTAAGCAAGTAATGGGTTACTTGTCAATTGCAAAGGTCATAAAGTTTATCAAGCGCATGCTTACATTATGCATCCCATTTGGATCAAATATTTATAAATGTTTGAAGGGTTGAGATTGAAATCTTGGAAACCTCAGTACAAAATTTTGGAAAACAAATATGTTTAAAGAATAATTTGATTTGGCAAGTGTCATAGTTATTTTACTATTATGGTAGTAATTAAATGATTTTCAATAAATGTTAACTTTTTTCAATTTATTGGCTACTCATAATGGAAAAAATCTCAATAAATTTGTTTGACATTACTACTAATTGCCTTCCCTAAAGCTTGGTGGTGTGGTGTGCCTAAATAATGAAAAATTACTTAACATTTTTTTTCCTTGCTTCAATTGTAGGAATGTTTTTAATCATTTTTTTTATTACCAAAGTGAAAAACCAAAAATATATATTTATTTGTTAACAAAATGCCATAATGGTAGAAATATTACAATAATTCATCATGTTTTGTTTTAAATGGAATTATCGAACTTTCTTTTTAGGCCAAAATATTTAGGTGTCTTTGGCATTTTTACAAAGCACGATCAAACATTATTTGAATAAAATTATGAATATTTAAGTTTTACCAAAAGTCATTTATAGTGCACCTTGCACTTTATAAAAAGAAGTCAAAGTTTTACATCAATTCTGCAAACTTCAAATATCCAAATATCTTATGGCACATTAATGTATCTTTAATTACATTAATGTATATCTTGAATGTCAAAAGTTTCCATGTGGTGCTTAGATGCACAAAGGTTTTGTCATAGTTGCACAATTACATTCAACATATGATAATTCCAACTTAGAATGAAAACTTGTGGTCATTCAATTTAATCTAGTTATGAAAAAAAGGTCATTTGATGTTATATTCCCTTCTTGTGGTGTGTAATTGAAGGTAATGACATGTGGACTTGTACACTAAAATACGTAGATTTGACATCACGCATTAACTTTGATGTCTTCAAGAATATTCACTCATGCATCCATTACCTCCTCATTTCAATTCTGATTGGATCAAATTACATACACTATGAGTAAAAGCACAATAAGGTGAATCAAAAGTGACATTTTGTAGCTCGATTTGAAAGTCCTTTGTATTTTAAACCTAAGGAATCGGTTCAACTTTCAAATTAGTTCAAATGATGTTATAATTAACACCCATTTTCATATTCAAGTTCATACCACCATGTAGTTTATAATTTCTAACTTTAATTTAACACATTAATTAAATGTTGATTTTGAAAGCATTAAGCTTAATACCATAAAGGACTTCGCCAATCATGTATGCATGTTTATCTTATGGAACATTTTTTGTTGGTATTTGGATTGATGTTTTTCAAGAGCAATATTTAGTCAAGGTGTTCTTAAAAGTTTAAATTATGGTGGAATGAACTCGAATATGTATTTTTACAAACACATTGTGAGATGAAAGTTCATATTTCAAAAATTTAAATGGATTTTGTGAAGTGTTATAATCCATATTTAATTCTAGGTGCACAATTCATTATTTTGTTGTATTTTTTTCATTATTGAAAAACTTAATGTGTTAGCTTCACGTAAATGATTTTTTGGTTTATATATAATAAACATTTAAAGTGATATAAAATTATTATTTTAAACTTTAAAATGAGACAATGCGTTTTATGCAATGTAATTTGTAAATACCTTGTATGTCATGAACATGAAAACCATCATAAGGTCAAGGAATTCAAAAGTGCATAAGAATTACTATGACCAGCCTAAACTTGAATCCAATCACAAAACAAGGCCATGAAATAAACGCAAAGAAAATTAACAAAACTTTATTCATAATACATAATGATTGATAATATAAAATGAGATGAATTAGGTTAAAATAAAATATTGTACCCATGGTAAATGTTGAAATATTGCCATTAAATATCCATACAAAAGTAATGGTGACATAAACTTTCCTTAAAATGCTACTAACTTGCTTAGTTCACTACAACTTTTTTATTTGAAAGTTTTTTTTAAAAAAATATAATGTAACCATTATGCCAAGCATCCCCCAAAAAAATTCAACTTAATTAACAATGTTTGTTAAGAACCATTAAAACGCTAGCTAATAGATAAGACTATGACAACATTTTTCCCAAAAGAAGGTTTTTTGGGTGAAATTTGGTGACTCATCTTATGAAAAAAAAAGAATTAGTGTACAAAAAAATGATTGTTTGAAAGCCTTATATTAGCTTCCTTAATTTATTTTTCAACTTCTTTAAGCTCATTTTGAAAACCATTTCAACAAATTCCCTTGGGTTCAACTTCTTTGGTTCATTTTATTGGAATAGATGAAAACCTTTAACACCTTTATCTCTATTATCCATTGTAACTTCCAAAGGCTTATTTTGAATATTCTCTTTATAATTCATTGGTTGACATATGTGAAGGAGACAATGTTTTTTATAAGTAAAAGGTGATTCAAATTCTAGTATTGTATGAATTGGATTTGGGAGATCCAATATGACCATGTGAAGTATTTGTTATATGTTGCCAACTATTACCCATATATATGACACATGGTAGAGTCAAATGGTGTCTATGCATGGAAGTGATGTCCTTTCAACTTATATCAACATCTCCATTTCCTTAAACTTTTGTCATGTTTCCATTTGCTTAGAGGTGCAGTAACTTGCCATCTTATTCACTCCTTAATTTCATTAGGATGCCATTCATTTCTTCCATGACTCATTAACTTCAAAATCATCATAACATCCTTGAAATTCCCTTTGATTTGCCTTACTTCTAAAAACATAAACATTCAATTGCATTTCATAATCATTCAACTTTCTAAAAATTGCAAAAAACTTGTTTCAATTATTTATAGACAATGAACTATGTCAATGACAACTTTGTTGTTTTAGTCAATTTTTTAAAGACTTACCTTCCTCAATTTCTCTTATTTCTAAACAAGGAAATTATGTGTGAAGTTTGCCATGCATGTTACTAGGCTAGGCAACCCAACAATATTGTGGTTAATGAACAAAATAAAAATGTGCACACAAATTAGGAATTTAAGCACCACATTCACATACACAAACATGGAAATAGGTTGTAACATCCATTTGTTAACATATGATGGAATGGTTTTGAAAACATGTTGTTCACAACTATGATAAATATCATGGTGATCCATTTCCATGTACCAAACACTACCATTGTAATACCATACACCATTAAACTATTTTCTTCTGTTGTGATTTTTTTTCTTCCATTTTTTTTCATTTTGTTAATTGCATTGTGAATATTTTACTATTTTGCACATTTTACCCTAAAGAAATCAATTGTTTGATTAACGTTAATCAATTCTGTTTTGTTGAATCCTATGGTAATTGAAATTTGTAATTTAAGTTTTTGAGCAACCATATTTTGAAGTCATCAAGAATATACAAAATTTATTGTTGCAAACAAAGTTTCAACTTATAATGGTTCATGTGTTCATGTAATTTGTTATGTTTTCAATTCTCATAATTAATTGGTCATAATCATGAATTGACTTCCACATATTTTGCATTAGGATTAAACTTTCAAATTTTGATGATAATCAAATATACAATATTGATTTTTCTATTTTCATTATCCATTCCCAAACTTATTTTCCATTCCAAAACTAATGTCACAAGTAACAACTAATTGGCTATATATATATTTGAAATTTCACTACAAATGACATTAGGTAATTCCACATGTAATTTTCAACTTTTAGTAACATTTGATTTAAAAGTATTCAATGATAGAATGTTTGTAAAAATTATGATTTTTTCCCAACCAATATGTATTTTAAATTACTAATTTGTTTTTTTAAATGTCCCCTATTTCCTCATTCCAAAATAAAGTTTGTTCCAAACTTACACCATTAAAATTTAAAGCAATTTGTTATGTATAACTACCACTTTGAATTAAACCTTTCCATTTTTTTCGCTATTATTATTTAATTGAAGCTTATGTGTTGACATTTGGTTCATAATTTGACACCTAATTTGCCATGGAGATGTAAAGTAACTTTTTTAAATGCAAGCTTTTGAATATTTGCAACAAGAATGGCTACAAACCATTGTGAAACTTGTCATCCCATTCCTAAAAGGGAAGCACACCTAACGTGATGTCCCTTTTTTTCTTTAATTATATTGATAGTAGGTAGTCTCTTCATTCTATGAACCTAGGCTTATATGCACCCAATCCATTCAACTAAAATTACTCCATGTACCTTTTGTTGATAGCATTTGACATAACAACCTCATCTTTTCTATTAAAAATAGCTTTTGAAAATTACTCACAATACTAATTAAATTGAAAGGTGCATTATTTTGTCCCTTTTTCAAAATTTGATTGTTAAAGAATGACAATTTTTTGTTTGGAAACACATTTTATATTGAAAATCTAATTATGATTTTTTTTTCAAAAGCAATTTCTCAAAATATCAATGAGAAAAATCATTGAAAAAATGGTGTTAACAAAATGGTAAATCAAATAGGTAAATTTTAAGCAAAAATTGTAAAGGTTTATATCACCTTTGAAAGCATGACCCAAACACTCTATTATTATTATAAAGATATGTAAGAAAGGGCATTTTAAAACCTTTTATATTGAATGCAAATAGTTTGAATTCTAGTCTAATTTTGAAACCATAAATGTAAATGTAATTCCTAACCAACTTATAATTATAGTTATTATTGATGTTTGACAATTATTTTTCAAACTAACAAACATATTACTTTTCCCTCTCCTTCCTTTTTTTCCTTTTATGTTCATATATGGTTCCTAATAATTCATCATTAATTTTGTCTAATTTCAAATTTGTGCCTTGTCATGTCCATGTAGAGTTATAAGGGAAACATGTTAAATAGGTTTGTTTGAAAGAGGTAGGTTATCATGTAAATGACATATTATTTATAGATAACATGGTCATGAAAAAGGTGCATGTTAACTTGCCTTTTCATGTAAGGGGATAAGGTTAGTTAACTAGGTTTGCAGAGAGATGGGTGTAAATGACACTTGAACAAATATATATCATTTAAAATTTATCTAAATGAAATATGGAAAGGTTTCAAATTTTCTAATGAATGATTTGAAAATGAATCCAAATTTTTATATTATTTACATACACACAATGTTTTACACTATTCTTATGCATCAGGATTGATGATTTTTTTGGAGCATATTTTTGCACTAGGTAGCAACCAAAAAAATTTAAAATTTCTGTTGCAAATTTTTTGGTTTTTATGAAAAATTTGCCTAAAATCAACATATATATATGTATATTTCGAAAAAATGTCACCACCTTTCAACTACACACAAAAATTGATCACCATTTTGTAGTTATTTGGAGAAAATAGTGGAATTTCAAAAACATTGTTACCAATAAATGGTCTATCTACATCAAGTTGTTCAATGCTTATTTTTACCTTAGAAAATTGAAAGAAAAAAAAATCATGAGGTTGAAATGTTGTGAAATTTTACTATCCATAATGCCTTTTCAAGATTAGTGGAACTAAATTATTTCTAAACATTCCAATTTTTATATAAATTATTTGCTTGAAATGCCAAATTTTTAAGAAATTACAAAGGAAAAAAATATACAAAAAATGTGGAAACCCATTAACTTTTTACTTTAAAGTAGTCATCCATTGGAAAACAAATATCCAATAATTGACAACATTTTTTACCTTATAATTTGATGGAACATTATATCCCCCCAGTTTTGCCCCCCAAAAAAAGTTGTTAAAGGGCTCATTATGTTAAAGATTCAAAGTTCTGAAAACTTGTCAAAGAAGCTTGTTATTTTTAGTGGAAAAATTTCACAAATTATTTTTTTACAACAAATATGGATTTAAAAAAATAAAATAATTATTTGGCACTTTAATGTTGTTGAATCTAAAAAGGTATTAAGGTATCAAGATGCATAATTTGATTTTGGACCAACTCATCAATGAACATCAATAATGTTTAAATTTTACCTTTTTCATATGCATGTTAAATATAATTTAATTTTCCCTCAACATTTGCAACATGGTGGTCAAGGAGGAGTAAACCAATTGTTCACAAAATGTGTTTCAATGGAAAAAGATTTCAAATGTAAACATGGAACATAATTTAAAAACAAGAACAAAAAATGAGCAAGACATAGTTTAAACATAACTTGATTATGATATAATATGAAAACATGAAAAGAACAAAGTTATGGTATAAGATCATATTTAAACCAGTATTAAACATATTGAAGGTAATGAGAAGTGCCGCATCTATTTATACATGTGTGTGACCTAGTTTAACAAAAATGCAAGTTTTTTTATGAAATTATTTTGAATTATGTCAATTCAAAATATTTAAAGAACCTTTTGGAGTGCCTTTTTAATTACGTTATAGATAAACAATGAATAAACTGCATCCATGTGAATGAAAAAAGACATTCATGGATGAATTTCATTCATGATGTTGGCAATGGTGTTGATGATGATGTTAATGAATTATTATGGGGTGTCATGTGTGACAACAACATATTCAATGTCAGCTTTAAAATCACACATTTTCAAACATGCACCATTAATGGGTACACCAAAGTTTAAATATATGGTTGTGTAATGTATGGTTTTGGGGTGGTGCATGATCTAAGGGCATGACTCCTTAACAATTTCATTCGTTTTAATAAATTATCATCATCATCATCACCATTTGGTCCTAGCTTTGGAGAGCTTATATATATTTTATATATTTTTGTTTTTTTGAAATTGCAATTCAAACTTACATTTTCTTATTTAATACATGTAATAATCATGGTCCATATATTTTTTCCAATAAAATGTGATGTAAATTGCAATAATTTATCACCATAGTCTTAAAGAAAAGAATATGTGTATAATTTTTCTTTGAAGTTTTTTTTAAATGTCAAATATATGTTGTAACTTACCATGAAGTGTTTTGAATTGAAACAAATTTTATAGGGATTATTCATGACTTTTCAATGGTAATCAAATGATATAAGATCATGTTCCTTGATAACAAAAAGTGTTTCCTATATAGGTTGGAGATTGGATCCACCAAAATAGTTGCAATTTACAGTCGCAAAATGATGCCCCATATACACTATGTATATACTAGCCCCATAGGATGAGACAATATATATTAAATTTAGTCTTCATCTACCATCTAATGACGTCATCCTGATGTAATGTTTCATGTGAGTATTTGTCGTCTGCGACTTGTCTTAGGCGACTACTAGATAGTTAGTCATAAAACGTCTCTTTCAGCTAAAAAACAGTCGTAGACACTAGTTGCAAATCAATTTTTTCCTTCTTGTGTATTTATAATGAAATATGTGAATGCAAACACTCAATTCCATCATTGTTTATATTGAACATGAACCCTAAATATTATGGCTTTTTATATTATATAAAACATTGTCATAATACAAAATCATTCCCAAATCAATGATTATAAAAAAGAAATAATTAATCCATTTTAAAATAACAAAAAATTGTGAGAAAATTGAGAACCATTCATATTTTCTTGAATGTCTTTGCAAGCCATTGATAACAAATAAGTTGTTTAAACATGTTATTGATAATTATCATAGTGCCCCTCTTGTCAATGTTTTGATTCTATAAAAGTGGCATTTTTTGGGCTAAACAAACACATCTTACATTGAAATTTTATTTTTTCCAAATTTTTTTTAAGAATTTAAAAAAAAAACTCACCATCCAAAAAATGCAATTGTGAAAATTCATAAAAATAAAGAGAATACATGAATCAAATTGTAAAACATACATATATTTGATTTTCACCAAAACTATCATTTACAATGGATATTAGTTTCTCAATGTTCTCCACCATTGGTTATATGACCATTATTAATGTATGGAAGTTTCAAATTTGCATCATTTATTGCAAAAATAAGATATTAGCAAAATTGAAAAGAGAAAAAATGTTTGGTGTATGACATAAGATTATTTGTGAAAATGTAAGGACCATCATTTTCAAAGTTGTTTCCTTTTGTTCAATTACTAAACGATAGATAAAACACCTAAAACAAATTTTAAACTTCACAATGTGTTATTAAGTCCTAGTTCCTTTTGCAATTTAAGATCACAAAATAACACCAACATAAGAGACAAATCATCACCAATCCCAAAAAAAAAGAACATTACATCAATCTTTGAACCAAGTTTGGATGAATTGTAAAATAGACCAAACATTTACAAAAATGAACTTGGGTAATTTGAATGAACTTAAAAATTAATGAATCACAATGGAATCAATCAAAGTTGAAATCAACTTAAACCCTAATATTGCCATGTATAAATACCTAAAATTACAAGATGTATGGAGAAGATAATTAATAAGGCAAACTCCAATTGTGATATTTTCAACTCATATGTTCAAAAATATTCATACAATGACATTTATTCAAAAGATATCGAATATGGTAGTTCAAAAATGAGCTTTTAACTAACTAACTCTCCATGTTATGTAGATGTGAAAATGTTTGGAAAAAGAAACATATGAATACACAAGTTGTGTCCTCAATTATGGATAAAAGGAAATTAGGGTTAGATGTGAAAATGTTTGGAAGAAGAAATATATGCATACACAAGTTGTGTCCTCAATTATGGATAGAAGGAAATTAGGGTTAGTTGGTAGGTGAAATAGAGAGAGAGAGAGAGTGAGAGAGAAACAAACAACAAGTTGGAATGGTGGGGTGCACAAAGATGGTGTCAAGAGTTGGCATGGGACATGAAAGAGGAATAATTAAAATTTGAAATGGTCATGAGCATGATGAGGGTGATGGTGTCAAATTGACCAACCCCAAGTCCTTCATCCCTTAACCAAAGAAGGTGGGCCACATAAAGCATGGAAGCATGGGACCCTTAACAAGTGGGAAGCATGGGACCTATACATGCATTATAACACCCCTTTTTTCCATTCATCCAAATTGCCCAAGTTAATATGGACATGTAAAAATTACATCCCTACTACCTTTAGTTTTTAACCATGGCTCCCCACTAATTAGAGAGATTTGCATATGTGTAAGTACCCACTCATCCCAAGTCAAGTTCCTTTCCATCCTAAGTCACATTTCTATCCATCCAAAGGCACATTTCTTTCCATAGCAAAGGCAAAGTTTGTTTCCATCCTAAGGCACATTTCTTTCCATCCCAAGTCAAAGTTTGTTTCCATCCAAAGGCACATTTCTTTGCATAGCAAAGGCAAAGTTTGTTTCCATCCTAAGGCACATTTCTTTCCATCCCAAGTCAAAGTTTGTTTTCATCCAAAGGCATATTTCTTTCCATAGCAAGGCAAAGTTTGTTTCCATCCAAAGGCACATTTCTTTCCATAGCAAAGGCAAAGTTTGTTTCCATCCAAAGGCACATTTCTTTCCATCCCAAGTCAAAGTTTGTTTCTATCCAAAGGCACATTTCTTTCCATAGCAAAGGCAAAGTTTGTTTCCATCCTAAGGCACATTTCTTTCCATCCCAAGTCAAGTTTGTTTCCATACTAAGGTACATTTCTTTCCATCTCAGGCAAGTTTTTTTCCATCCATCCCAGGGCTTATCTCCATCCAGAGTCCATAATCTCCATGCATTGCAAGGTCTTCCCCTCCTCCCCCCCCCCTATAGCCTTATAGGGCATCAAAAACCCTAAAAAAGG
>Ga0209611_10006679_pt1 | contig 18776 bp, 15 predicted proteins | sample S1TSphgellanicum_3_FD_187693 | JGI IMG/M metagenome (GOLD analysis project Ga0209611, IMG submission 187693) | Host-associated microbial communities from peat moss isolated from Minnesota, USA - S1T2_Fc - Sphagnum magellanicum MG (SPAdes) (version 2) | ecosystem: Host-associated > Plants > Peat... | reverse complement strand
AAAATCTGTCATGACAACTACCCAGAGATGCAATCTCCTCAACACAAAAACATCAGAGAGATGCCGAGAAAACCTTTGTGCTACCATCCAAGCAAGCTTTCCAATTCAACAAGGAGCTACAAGCACAGTGGTAATAACATTCTGAAGATAGTGAACCAACCTTTATTCTCCTCAGAATGATAGGAATCTGCATCATAGAAAGGGCAGCACAATGCAGCAGCAAGGAGTTCTCCAACGGTACTGCATCAATCAATTAACAACCAAAAAAATAAATTGAGCGAGAGTTCCAGAAATTTGTTGCATCGTCCAGGTATTTGTAAAAACCAAAGTGAGAGCAATTTGATAGAGCAACATACAATCTGCCAAACCCCAATGATCATCAACATATGTATGTATGATTTTAGGGCAAAATTTTGGGATACATGATCATGTTCTTCTTCACAAAGTGCAAGAACTCTGATTATCGTGCTTTTTCTTCTTCACAAAGTACAAGAATGATGATATTCATGCTTCTTCTTCTTCTTCACAAAGTGCAAGAACCAAAAGCAATAATTTTCGGGAAGAGAGAAACAAAAAAGCTTACGACTTGCCAGCTCCCGAAACACCCATGATGATAATGGCCAGACATCTTCCCATCTTTCATTCGATACTTTTTCTTCTTCTTCTTCTTCTTCTTCTCTGTAGCGTCTCTTTCTCCTCCTCTGTGCCTACAAAATCTCTCTCTCTCTCTCTGTGGATCACAAGAGGGAAGTGAAGCTGCCAGAATTGGTAGTCGAAAGGTCTCACTCTCTCGTTGACGAGGAAGCTTTGTGTGGTGAGGCCACGTTGCCTCGGATGCTCCCGACCGTTCTTTAAGACGTTCTCATGATAATCACAGCTCTGTAATGAGGCCATGTCGCCTGAGCTGTTCCCAAACCTTGAGCGGATGACGAGACGACCCACGGAGAACTTTTGCTTCGCCGATTTACTTCCTTGCTTTCTGAACGATTGAGCTTTCGATGGCTTGGAGAATGGTGTGGGAGGTATATTGGCAAGGAGAAATCAGAAATTGGCATTTGCAGTGAGGAATGGAGAAGTGCATAAGGGGTGTAGAAGATATAGAGTCATCACACAAGTACACAAACCAGGCTTTGCACAAGAGATGGTCCTTATCTTCTACAACATGCCCACAATGATGTGATTCCTTTACTCTCTCTGTCTCTTTGCTTTACTTCTCATAAATATGATCTCTGTCAAGTGTTCTCCTCTCTCCCTGGGAATGTGAACCTTTTGGTTATGAGCTTCTGTCTCTCTCACACATGCACTTGCAAAAACTAATTTGACTGTTCCTTAAAAAGCTCTTATAGTACTTATTGGTTAGTGATGAGGCAACAACGCTTGAGTAATTGTTGTTACCGAATTGTGTGCATGACCTCACCCGCCCCTCACAATGGTTTGCACCTATCTCTCTCTTGCTCCGCATTGCAAGAACGTACTCACCCTCTATGTTGTGGCGGTCTTCGAATAATTCATGTTGATCACAAATGATGGCATTGAAATCACGATTCAAGGCATGGAGAGAGTCTGCGTATGAGAGCATTGCCACAGCTTCCAGGTACACGAGCCTCTCTGCAACCAATAGACAAAATGTGTTCAAGCTCTTTGTCTGGTGGAGACAAGCAATTGCACAGCTTTGGAGTTGAAGTGAAGGACTTTTCTTGGACTTACAAGGTACATGCTTGTCCTATTTTGTTTTCCCTTGACCAGAAGTGACAGAAAACTACCTTGAAAGTGTTATTGTGGAGATTTCTTTAGCAATCTCATGTATATAACTTACAATGTATTGGTATGTTTTCAAGTGCTTCCAGAAACTTGAGGACTTTGAACTATGCAGAATCAGAGGTACAGCAGGAAGGGGTGTTAAATTGGTCAAACAGATCAAGATCCCTCAAGGTTCTAGACATGCCGCTTGTTGAAATGGAAGATGTGAACCTGTGAGTGTTGTTTAACATGGCCACATTTTGGACCACATGGTCCAGATCTATGAGTCAAAGAAGATATGCTTGTGGTGTTGCATAATTATGCAAGCTTCATAACATAGCATGGGCTAGTTAGTGTTGCAATCAGTTGCCATTTGTTGGAGATAATCTCTACTCCACTCTAATGACACAAACAAGCAAACTTTGCAGATACTTGTTTGCAACTGCCATGGGCTTGTCAATATCTAACTGTACCAGCATTTAGAAGATCCATGCTTCTCATGTGGTGTGTTTTCTTCTTCCTGGAGCTTCACCTCTACTCATCTGAGTGTGCTTCGCCTGTTTTGTGAACTCTATAGCAATGTTTTATAAGCATTAGATATGGGGAATCCAGGTACTATTCCTCGCATTTTCAGTACATAGGGGACATGTGATGCTCACATTCTTAGATGTTTATATGTGCAATCCATGGTTTTGTGTTTCTATTCTTGGCTGATCTTTTGGTTCTTTGGCTTGTCTTTTGGTTCTAATGTTGAGTGGACAAGTAATTGAATTGTAAGGAAACACCACATCAAATGACAACATGAAAGCAAGATACTCCAGGATGTCAGCAGGTTTACAAATTAGCAATTTATTGCTTTTGCAATAAATTTGGGTTGTCAAATGTGGTGGTCATAGAGGAAGGCATCCTCATATTGGCAAGTACGACACCAATCTTACCATTATCACACTAACAAATTGTGGTGGTGGACATGGTGAAAGTCTCTCGTGCATAGTGACCAGATGCAGAAATTATGCGGTACATCAAGACTCCTATATGAAACATGCCAACAGCTTCTTAGTCGTGGAGGAGGATGTCCTAATAGCATGGCAGCCAATACATATTGATCAGATGTAGAAATTAGGCAGTATCAAAACCACAATATGAAACATGCCAATAGCTTCCTGGTTGTGGAGGATAGCCAAGAACCTAGTGTTTTTTGCAACAAGGTTGTGTGATGGTAATGCAAAACCTTGAACTTCTGGTCTTCCAGCGATCTGCTGCCCAAGACCACAAAACCACCAAGCATGGGCGGCATGGCACGAAGTGATGACGACATTATTCAACCACTTTGTGAGAAAATCTGATGTTTGAAGTTTTGTGGAAGTATGTGTGTGCAGTTGTTGCAAAGCATTCTTACTATTGTCCTCTCTTATGATCCTCTAGTTATTCAGATTTTGGTTTATTGCAAGGCATGTAGAAAGAATTGAACTAGGTGATACAAATGGTCATATCGGCAGTAGCTCAAAACAACATTGCCATTGAACTCCACAAGTAGGAGTGGCACATGAGAAGTAGTCAAAAAATCAACTTCACACAAATTTCATCATAACACCTTGGGCTTCTCTCAATCTCTAGAACACATCCAACACAACCTCAATGACTTCAATACCAATGGTTGCAGAATAGTTTAGGGTTTAGTAATTGTTTTTGTAATTTGCACATCTGGCTTTGCAAGATCATTTTGGCTTGTTAGTTTTCGGTTGGTTTGAATGATTTTAGGTGGTACAATCTCAAAATCTCTTAACAACGACAAAAACAAACGAAGAGGAAGGTTGTGGCCCATTCAGTATTTAATGATGACAACAAACATGTATACATATCCTACTTGTCCATCCAAGTTGTTAACAATTGCACCATATGGGATGTAGATCCTTGGGTTGGCAAACCATGAACAACTGACATCACTCCAACTTTCATCAACACATGATAAATTACATATAAGTAAATCCACGAACTCATTTTGAATATAAAACATGAAAGATTTGTATGCATATTAATCTAAGACAGAACATTGGATAGTAATTAATAATATTGTGTATCAAATTTCAATTAATCAATGTAACTCATAAAAGAATTGTTGGATAACATGTTTAATGCAATGAGAGATTTCTGATCTTTGAATGTCACATGCAAGGTGCACAACAAATAGATAGATCTTCTCTTCATTCAATGACATGGTAGATTGTGGGGCTCTCACAAGCTCATCATTTTCTTGGAGTTTTTACATTAATTCACATTCATTTTCATCCTCAAAAAACCTCCCATTGAGGTTTTTTATAGAAGTCTAGTTTTTTGCTTTACATGGACAAAGATCGATAGTTTCAATAGCTCTTGAATGTCGTGCTACAATGTATTCTTTAGTTAGATCTTCCATTCATTCATGGCACAGGGAATTGTAGGGGCTTCCAATAGCCCATTCCTTTTTTTGCTACAATGTACTCACTAATTAGTTCTTCCATAATTAGATTTTATTGTAGGGGTTTTCTATAGCTCCATGAGATTTATGCTTGAATCTAGAGTCCCAGATAGATCTTCCATTCATTAACGGTAAAGCAAATTGTTGGAGCTTTCAACAGCCCATTGATTCAAGTTTTAGGATAGACATCTAATCAATTTCATAATATTGATGTAATCGTTTTAGGTCTTTTGAATAAGTTTTGTACAATATTTCTTGATTGGTGGGTCTTTTGAACTAGTTGAGCAATGGATCATTTGACTAGTCAAAATAGACAATAAATTTTGAGAATCTATTTTTTTGGTCAAGAAGTTAAATTTTAGAATTTTTTCATGTAAAAATCATTTAGTTTATGAATAATTTTTGACAATAATGTCTTTTTGTATAGGTAGTAGATAGGTATAGGTAGGTTATAATAGGTGAATAAGTAGGTGGTAGTTATGTATGTAGGTAGATCATGTACCTACCTATGATTTCAATATTTATTTACCTACAATTTAAGTACTTATTTACTTACGATTTACAAATGTATGTACCTACAACCTACCATATTGGTCATTAGTAGCTTATAGTCCCTTAAGCATGTAATAGGTTGCAAGTATAAAATGTTAGAAGTAGGAGTCTAACCCTAGACCTTCAACGTCACAACCCAAATCCTAAACCAACTCATCACACTTCCATGTCATGATAAAATTTGTCAACACATTCTTATAGACATGATCATTTCAAATCTTCTTACACATCCAAATTTTGAAATGCATTTTCTTTATGAATCTTTCTTAAGTAAAGCAAATGAACTTTTCTTTTCAAAAAAATTTAAATATATATTCATTGAGTTGCACATAATATATAAGATTTTTAAATCATTTGTGATTTTTTTTTGGAATTGAATTATGTTCACAAATTCAAGTTTGTAATACTCTTTCAAATATTCATACTCAATATATTTGAATATGAAATATATATTATACAATATAGTGTGTTTTGAATATATCTAATATGAAATTTTGATGTTCAAACATGGATATGTTCAAACATTTCAACATTACCAAGGGTAGTGAAGGTAGCGAAATTTTGATTAGGGTTTGTGCAAAATATTGGGGGATTGAATAATGGTTACTAAAACATTATTTGAAATCAAGATGTGTCCAAAAAATTGAATCATGTTGTGGCATTCCCAAATATGAAGTGTTTTATCCTTGTAAGTATCATCATGTTTATACCACCATTGAGTCCTTCATGTCCTGTATAAACAACTTTGATTTTAATGAACTACCTATTATATTTTTCAATTAGATGTTTTAATTCTAAATGGAATTAATTTAATTTTTTTTGTATCTGCAACTTTCACACACATCCTCCTATCATCAAAATTAATTATTTACATGGAACAAAATAAAAGCAATGTTGAAATAACAAGTAATCTTATAACATTATTTAAAAATCTAAAACCCATGTACCATACATGTTCTAAAAGCTTCATAATTTTTTAAAATTTAATAGTCAAGTACACCCATTTGCCATCAATCCCCAATTTTGGGGATTACATTAATAACATTCAAGATTAACATAAATTTATGATTACACTTGACTTGTAATATCAACTTATTATACAATTAGTCAAATCATCATTTACATGATCAAGCCCCATTTCATTACACCATTGTATTTTTTGAATAAAGATGTCTTTTTATTGTCATATTTGACTAGATGTCTTATTTGACTAATAGTAAAAACATCATTTTAATCAATTTCATTGGTCAAAAGTGACATGTCTAATTAGCTTTTTTTGTTTCCAATCAAAATGTACAATTTTATCAATCAACAGGAACACATTAACTTGAAGTTTGATAGTTTGAAAAAACATGTTTATGTTATAGTGTGGTTTAGTGTTGTCGTAGTTTGTTGAAAAATGAGTTGAATTTTCCTAATGTATTGAGAATTGCTTAAGAAATATGATACATGTTTTTCAAGTGATTTAATTTTTTATAAGGATACATTAATAGTGGTACTCATTATCTAAAAAGGTTTGTATCATCACATTGGCAAGAAGAAAATAAAATATCTTGACCTAAATGTTAAGGGGCAACACGGGGATGCATGGAAAGGTGAGAACATTATTAGTACATTCCTTGTGAGTTCAATTATGGATATTAACTTTCCATTAATAATAAAATTATATTCCTATGGACAAAAATAAAGGTGAATTTGTTATGGAGGAAGGTGCTCATGATGAGGATGGAGAATTAGGGGATGAAATCATGTGTGTAAACCATGGACTATAAGTAGGAAGTTCAAATGGTGGAATTTGCAAACATTATTAACTTAAACCTCATGTTGGATAAAATCAAAATCCATATTCATATATTTGTACCATGATGTAAAATGGCTGATATGCAATATGTGAGGTTGGCAATGGAGTTCACAACATTAAAATATTTGAAAAATATTTTTTAAATATATTGAAAAATTTCAAACTTTTTTCATAATCCATTCCATGTTGATGGGCATGATGGATGTCATTGCTAACGTGAAAGTCTAATGGAATGAACGTTGGACCAAACATTTAATGATGCATTTAAAAAGGTTCCTTCAAATCAATAAGGAAATGAAAATTTTGTCAAACAAAATGTTTTTTGTTGGGGGTAGGAACCACCAAAATTAACTATCAAAAAATTGTTTCATGATTATGAGAACATTGCAAGTATTGGCCTATAAACTAATATTGTTGTATTGTCCAAAGGGATGGAACTCATTGTCCACCGAGCTATGAAAACCATTGATAGGTTCAAATTCCAATCTTTATGCATGATTTTCATTGATTTCATTTTTTATCTTGCATTTAGTTCCTTTGTATAGACAGATTGAAACATCACATGTCACAACCAAACTATTCCATGACTTATATGATATGCAATTTGCAGGAAGCAAAACATTCCAGTCGAATTGATTAATTGCTAAACTACCAATATCAACAATGTGAGAAGAATGCAATAAAAAGTACATATGTTATAACTTATGACCAAAAGTATTTTCATTCAAATGATCACATTATTGAGCTTTAATGTTAATTCATTTTGAAAGTTGATGACAATTGCAAATTTGGCTTTGGTGTCTATTTTTTAGAACATATATAGATTCATTATGAGAATATTGATGAACTTTACGTGACAAAAGATAAACTTTACAAGCTTGTTTGTTGTCAAGTTGATATTGAACATAAAGTGGAATGACTTTGAGTTTGGAATACAAGTAAAGGATCTTAAAGGGACAAAGGAATTTCCAAAAGGCTTTAACAAGTGACAAATCCTTTGAAAGTTTCTTCCCCAAAAGGGCATGGTGATCTCATGTTTATTCCACCTAGTTTTTATTCATTCAATTTTTTCAAAGTTGTGTTCCATTTCTTACTCAAGTGAAAGCAAGGTAAAAGAGATGGATCATTGATTTGTTTCAAAAAATTACAAATAACAATTCAAAAACTTTAGTGTATTGAAAGTAGAAATATTAATTTATCCAATGATTGATATGATGTTAATCTTTCATCTTATTATTAAAATGTTGAAGAATCTCATTTTGAAAGTAGATTTAAATAGATTCATCAAAATTAATTCATTTGCAATGAGATTTTTGTTTTCACAAAATGGGCTGCAAGTATATGATTTGTTTATTTTTAGTTTCAAGTTATTTGAGGCTTAAAAGATGCTTACATGTTCCCAAATTGTGTTATAATTATGATCATAATATTATGAAACTTCTAATGTAAAAGTAGTTTGAACACCATATTGATTAGTCAATTTCAAACATACTTTTAACCAATTTTTATAATATTACAGTTTTTCAAATTTTGTATATAACTTACCATAAATGGTTTCATATTGATACTTTTTTAAAAAAAATCTACTTTCATGTGATTATGTGAAAACATATTTTAGGATTTTGAGCAAACCACTTCTTTTTGTCCATTTTACTTTGCTAACACCAATTCTCCATTTATATCATAAAATTCCAAATATTAATAGTTGAAATTTTTGCATGAGCAGATCATCCATAGAGTTGAAATGGATTGGGAGGACATGATTTGAGACGTCAAAATTGAATTTTGCTCAAGGGTCAAATTTGTGTCTATGAAAAAAATGCAAAAGAATAATAAAAATATCATACCTAGAACATGTATTCTCAATTGAATTCTTTGACCCCAAAGGTGTCTCATACAAACAAAAGTGTAATGAACAAATTGGAGCACCCATGGCATGTCAAAGGATTATTACCTAGTTCAAATGTTGTCATCTCTTTTTCCTAATCTCATCTTGCCACCTTTTAGTGTTGATTTCATTAAATTTTCATTTTGAACCTCTAGGTATGTTATCTTCAAGTTTATTACTAGAGGAGCATTAGCAAGCCCTCTAAAAGCAATTAGTAATAAAAAAGATCCTAATTATATGGATTATATGTAAATGAAATGCATTAGTAAGGAGTGGTTGCCTACTCATCTAAACATTGTTGCCTAGTGCTTTGATTGTCCTAAAAGTTCAACACCTTCAAGGAAAAATAGACTTGATGGTAGAGGTTGACCATTTGGTTAATCAAGTTGCCCCATTTACATATGGTATAGATCCCATGAAATTCTGGATGAGTAGGAGGAATTTTCAACAATTGTTGAATTTCATTTAATGAAATTGAAAAAGATGAAAAAACATTGGGAATGGACTTTATAACAAACAAGGAAAAGGTTAATTTTGTGATAGGTTGCATTTTGTCTAAAAAACCACAAGTGTTTAGTTGATCAAGTCTTTAAAATGGGTAGTATAATCAAAATGAAATGGTCAAATACAATCAATCATTTTGGGGAAATATTCATAGAAACATGATTTATATGTCATCATATTTTTTATTAAAAAAATAATGATTAAAAAAAGTCACATTATAATATTATGTAAAGTTGTATTTTGAGAATCTCATAAATACATTGAAGTTTTTTTTGAAGACTTTCAAAAACACTATTATATAATGAAAAAACACACATCACACTACATTAAATGTGTTTTTGGGTATTCTATACTCATTATAATCATTTCAAACATTTTCAAATGTTTCTATTATACATTAGGAAGATTGTCGTCCAAGTTCATCCACAAATTTCAACATTTACTTAATTTATGATTTGAGACAATGGAAAAATCAACCACTTGTTGTAGAGGAATGGCTCCTTACATAGTGAATGCACCCCAACACCTCCTTTAACTAAGAAAGAAACAACTTCCGATCTAATGTTTAAGGAGATTGATAGCCATGGGAAAGATCATACAACAAAGTAATCACATCCTTTCAAGGTCATGTCTTTTATGAGAAATTTTCCTTTTTCTTATATTGAAAAATTGGCCCAAAAGAATGTTTCATGGGTATATGATATAATCTTGGCTTATTGGAACCATTGTTCCATACTCAGGGAATTGGAACAAAATCAAAGTTTTTTGCACAAAAATATTTCATTTCATTTTCAAATGTTCATGTTTCATTTACCCTTATGTAGATTATAATTCTCATTTTAGACCTCTACCACATTGAATATTATCCAAAAAATTAATTAAATGCAACAAATGACTTGAAAACTATGGTTGAACAATCAAGTATCACCATTTTTTGTAAACTTGATTATTTTCAATATATCCTAAATGGTTTGCCCATTTTCCAAATTGAAAATTTTGAACCTTTTAATGAGTTATATGAGAGCTATGGGTTTTCATCTAGTCAAAGACTTTTGAATGAGGAAGTCCAATATTCTTAATATTATTTGCTACTAATAAGCAACAATAAAAGGCAAGAGACAATTTTTGATTGCTTCTCGAATGATATCCATCTTTTCTTTGAGTTCTATCAATGCTTTACCATTGACCCATGGAGTCTATCTTTCTATAGACGTATATAACTATTATCTTGTAGAAAAAAAATTCTTTACATTTTCATGCCCTACATCATGGCAAAACATTGTATTAACATTCATTCTTAAATTATAGGCTAAAATTTTCAATGTGATGACATTTTATAAACAAATTCAAATGTACAAAGGTGATATGCAACAATTGGTTTTGAAGGCTATTGGAGCAAAAATCAAAAGGTCAATTGACCCTACGAATGATTATCAAATATCCAACCATGTCACAAAGAATCCTTTGTGCATGGAAGCAAGCTTGATACTATGGTGTGGTGTGCATGAAAAGTCACTTGTCTTCATGTAGGCTCTCATTGAAACATTTAATTTCTCCATTTACAATATATGTCCATGCGTTTATCCCTAGGCATAGGTTTAAAAACATTATTCATTTTTTTTGTTTTCCCTTGTATATAATATTGTTTATGATGTTGTACTTATGTTAACAAGTGTTCAAAACTTCAAGGGCTAACATCCTTAAATGTTGAGCAACTATAAGGATGTTTTTGGCATGGAAGGTGATAATGAAATGTGTAACGAACATTTGGAACTCTAAAAATCCTTTTCAATTGCATCCAATATTTCTTATGTGGAATTTGATGAGCAAAGAGACCCAGTTATGAGCTAATGGCTATCTTATCACTATTCAAGTGTAAATAAGTGGCATTCATACTATCTAAATGCATATATGTGTATTTATTTTGAATTTCAATGGAACTATATTCACATGTTTTGTTTTTGAATGTTAATGCTTGTAAGAATTCATTCTTGATAAGGTGGCAAATTAGTGAGCTCCCAATCTATGCAAAATCAATGACACAAAGCACAACATCTTCATTCGCCTACTAAAAGCACCCCTCTACAAATAAATTGTCATGTAAAACTCCAATTCCTAGATGTGGAGGCAAAAATTGATTATTCATGTTCTTATTAATACCATTTTTGGGCATAGATTGTTATGGCAAACAAACAAAATTCAAAATGATTTTCTTTGAAAGTTATTAACAATGAAAATTTTAGTTTATGGGTATTATTGTTTCAAGGAGTCCTTTATTTGTGTTATTTCAAAAAATGAAATATTTTATGTCATTCTCAATTGGTTTTGTTTCCCATGAGAAAATGACTTGGTATTATGAAAAAACATATAGCATGTTGGGCAATCACATTTGTACTACTCTTAAATTAATGTAATATTTTGTTTGTGTTTCTTCTAGCACAAATGTTGGTAAGGTGTGCTACACAACACAACACAACAAAATAAAAAATAGGAATGGAAATGTTGAAAACCATATATGATTCCACCCATACGATTTATTTTAAATTATATAATTTGCTATAAGATTTATTCATTAGTTACAATCATATTTGATTTCATGCATGCAACATCAATGTATGTGGTGGATACATTAATAGTGGATCCACTATTACAAATTAGACCTACGATAATTTTGGGTTCTTGGTGGCCCATTTATTTGGATTGACCATATTTTTTTTGCAAATTTGCATTTAGTTCCTTGCCATAATTATTCAAAAATTATCCATTTGGGTAGAAATAATTTTTTAATATGGTCAAGCAATGTAGTCAATTTCTTGAAAAACAAGCAATTATTTTTTAAAATGTTGGCAACTTGAATGCATCTAATGTATGTTTAGAGTTCATGCATCAATTGTGTGCATGTGACATGGTTTTTTTTCAAATTTGTGATGAGGCCAAATTGGTGATCATCCACTAGAAAATTTAGCCAAATTTGGGTATATAACAAATGTGAAATTATAAAAAACTATGGATCTTTTTTTGTTTTGGCCATATGCATCATATTGGAACCTATTGTAGAGATATGGGAATTTTACATTTTTTCTTTCAAATTTTAGCTAATTTGGGGCTAAATTTTCCACAAAAACCCTATGTATGCACCAAAATCATATTAAGTAAAAAATGCAAACATTAGCACACAAAAAAACATTGTTGCTTACAAATTAACAACCAAATGGAGGTGTGACCATGTGATTATTATTTCCATATATTGTGTTGTTCAGTGTTTTAATATTGCAAAACCATATAAAACATTTTTCTTTGGTTCCCCATGTATTATGTGTAATGAAATTTCAATAGTTATTTGATTTGAACATCAAAGATGGCTAGAATAATTTTAAAAATATTATACATATTGTGTTATATTGTTGAAAGATATTACCATAATAAACAGTGGACACGATGCTTATCACCATTCTGATTGTTAATCACACAAGATTGTTTTTGAACAATTGAAAATTTTGATGTATTCCAAATGGTTAAAATTTGCATTAATAAAATGTTGGTTGTAACATAGAATGTGTGTTAAAGTGCAGATTTAACACACCTCTAACACCCTTTCTTGGGTCCTTTCCCTTTACCCCCTTGGATATGGTCAAGGGGGGGAATCACAATTTACAATTCATCTTTTACTTCCCTTAATCCTTAGTTCTACCTTAATATTTTCCCCTAATTCCCAAGCAATTCTTAATTTTATTCTATAAGCTTCCTTTTTTCGCCCCCTTTGCTATTCTTAATTCATTTTCCTATCTACTGCAACCCACAACCCCTTCCTTTTTCCTTCAAGCTCTTTTATATTTTTTAATTTTCTTGATTTTAGTTTCCTTTCTCTTGGTTGCTACGAACAATGAACTTCCTTATTTTCTACCAATTTTTTTCTTAACTCATTAACCAGTGGCAACCATAATCTAGTCATGCGTATTTTTCTTTTTACATCAATGATCATACAATTTAACAAGCTTTTGCAACCACATTCATCATGCCTTCAAGAAACAAGAATGATACATTGTTCAAAGGTTCCAATAGTTCCAATCTTGTTCTTAACTCTCTACTAATCCTAGCCTTCTTTTGATCCCTCCCTTACCACCCTTCCTAGTTCTATAACTATCAACACTTCATAAAAAGCTCCTACACATGCAATTATCTTTTCACAACCACTCCTCTTCTTTTCAGAAGCAACCCCTTTCTTCAACTTAATATTACCATAACTCCCACACACAAAACAGTTCCATCTCCTCCTTTTCTATTCCTATCTTTCAACTTTAACAATGGGTTCAAGTACCTTTCTTCTTGACCTTCCCATTAGCCTCCAGCCATCATGCATCGTGAGCACCTCCCCTTGAGCAGCCACCACCCCTCATCACTTGAGGTTCTTGCCCCCACTACCTAGGACGCATGTTGATTGGATTGCATCTTGAGGAGCTTGTATTTTCATGACAATCCAACCTCCTTCCTTTCCCACCTCTCTCAACCTCTCATGATGCCCACAACACCACCTTCCCATCCTCACCATAACATCATCATTCCTTCCTTCTCACACTCCTTTGTGTCCCACACACTTGAGAAGAAGGAAGGAAGATTAACAACCACCCTCTCGCTCTCTCACAACTCCAAAGAAATGCCATTCTCACTTCCCTGACCTAACCTTAATTGCTATAAGGTTTTAAGAAATTCACACCCCTCCATTATCTAGACCTTTTTATCCAATAGGCTTACCTCTGTTAGACTAGGATAAGGCATCCATTCTTATCCTAATCCAACCCACCTACCCCTTTCCTTAACTTAACCAAACCACCCACCCATCTAATCTTGCAAGGATAAGGTCAGGGTATTAACCTAACCCTCGGTTAACCCCAAAACTTCGCTAGACGCTTTACATTCACTAATCAAAATCAGGTTAAGCTAACTTTAGCCCAACCATGTGTTGAAGATTTCAAAAAATTTGTTACAAATTGGTGTAAAGAATAAACATGGTTCAAATTGTGCTTTCATGTTTGTTAGAATATTTGGCACCATTGTGATTGCATTGCAATATTGGTGTTGTGGCTATTGGCAAGCCTGCGACTATATATTAATAAGGTCACAAAGTTTGGATTTACATTTTAGAAAGAAAGAAGTGTTATTTTTCCAACAAACATATTCCATTTCTTTTGATGGGAGCATGTGGACAACTATGACATTCACATTGCAAAGTTCTTCTTGTTATCTTGGTTATTATATTAGTACCTTTCTAAAACCCCCTTTACTTTGCACCTTTATTCATGTGTAATCATGTTTTTTTGTCAAATACAATTTCCTTGTGAAAGAAAATAATGTGATGGTTGACATTTATCAAAATCTTTCACATGACATGTTGACAAATTTTCGATCTTTTGCATAAAGATTAAAAATCATATTATATCAATACAAAAGTCAAAAAGTAGGGGAAAAAAAAAACACTTGAAATGGTCCATTTCCCATTCTCTAGACTAGAAATGTATTCTTTTTATAAAAAAAAATCAATAATAACCTTTAGAAACATGTTCAATTATTTCTTTTTCTTTTTCCATGATATTCTTCCTCTAAGTTACCTTTTCAAAGCACACAAGAATACTTTCAGTATTCAATCAAATGAGCTTCTCTTTTTAAAGGGCAGTTTACTAGATATTTTGAACTCAAAGAACATGGCATGCAACTTGAGGTACATAATGAAAACAAAGAGGAATCGATGTGAGATCTACACCCATGTGTCTCTTTGTGGATTTGCCAAAACATCATCACCATCTTCATCATTTTTTTAAAATCTAAGAATGGATGAAATTTTTATTCAAGAAAGCAAAATTCTACTTGCTCTATGTGGGTGCTTTGGGAAAGTGTATGCCACTAGTGGGTTCAATTCTTTAAACCTCACTAGAACCACAAAACAACTCTAATGTCCATGATAGATAGTAACAACTACCTACACTCCCATTTGGCCTAGGGCAAAAAAATGTTTTTTGGACATAAAGACATAGGAAAATGCAGAAGGTCCATGGAAGGGGTGAAGAAGGTGAAAGCCAAGTTGCACAATGGAGGAGAGTCAATGAGAGCCATAAGGTCCATGCAAGGATGATACAAGCTTGTAAGGACCTAAATGCAGCATATTAGGGGCCAAATGAGAAGCTCGAAACAATGTGCAAATAGACTACAAATCTCAATGTACCAACTACCTCAAGCCCTTCCTTGGCTACTATGTCAACTTGAAAGGGAGAGGAACACACTTTAGCTCTCCCCACCAATCTTCATCCTCACTAGTTTTGTGACATCCCAATGCATTCGCCATTGTTCTTTTGATAGGTTATTTCTAAATTGTACCTTTGGTTGTAGGCGGAAGGTACACTTTCGGTTACATTAGAGTGGTACACACACACACATATATATGCACTTCAATTGATCACAAAATCTGTTTGGCATGGACGGCCAGGCCTACCCACCACTCCATCCATGGATGTGTGGTTTGCTATCACCTGGTGAGGGGAAGGTGGGGACCCCTTTGAGAGAAGTGGCAAAAAGGATGATATTTGGGGGTCAACAAACCGCATGTACTACTCCTTGCCCAAATCTTTGCTTTCTTGGGATTCCACAAACAAGTTTCAGCATCAAGTTCAAAAGGGAGTTGTGTCATATATATCCAGATTGTACCCAACAGATTGATTCTATGTTAAAAACACAAACAAACAAACAAACAGATGTGTATGGAAGAACAGAATGGCAAAGTCCCACATCCCTCGACTTTGTACTTTGTGTGGTAATTTGGATGGGATGTTGGGTTGTTAACTTATTCAGTACTATCAATCGAGAGCATTCTATATGCACCTTGTAGATCGTATATGTATTCCTAATAAAAAAAATGATTGAATTCTCACCTTGTAGATCACATATGTATTCATAATAAAAAATTATTGAATTCTCACGTTGTAGATCACATATGTACTCCTTATAAAAAATTATTGATTTCTTTTCCCATACAAGGAAGGAGGTTGTTCGTGTCGTAGCTCGGTGGATATTCCCTCCAGGTATCTATCTATCTATGAAGGAAGGTAGTTTGCTTTGTAGTTATGAGATCCACCGAACCAGGATGCTTCAGATCGTGTTCTTGGTGTCTTTGGAAAGCTCTCAACAAGGAGGGGTGCATGGGCTTGGTTCCATGACATTTGGACTTGCGGTGCAACGGTTCTTGAATACTGAATGATTTCTTCTCTGAAAATTAAATTAAATCATAGCTGAAAATATCGGAGGAATTGGAATCTGCCTTTGATGTTCTTGGAAAGATATTGATGAGCTGAATTTAATGAAATTTATTTGGTAAAGATTTGGATTCAGAATGTGAGAGATATTGATTTTTAAGTGATTTCTGTCACTGAAAATTCAAATAAATTCCAAAAAACCAGGTTTTGGAAGGAAAAATCAGTTGAGTACGAGTTCACACTTGGATCAACAGCACAGAACACACTAGTGTGGGTTATGGACAAGGTAATCAACATGAGTCTGCTGGTTAGCCTACTGAAAATAGCAGCTCCACCAGTAACTGGCATGCATAGTATATTTTGGATGAAAAAAAACCAACTGTTTTAAGGTGGAGAGGACCAATAATGCTAAATGTCCATAAGATCCAATCCTTGTATAAGATATTGAACATCAACATGATTGCTCTACATTGGCCTATAATGATTGGACAATGTGATTGTATAATGTGGAAGTACTCACAACCCAAAATTTGTCTATTTGTTGGGCCGTGCCCCCACAGGGACAGGGACTATCACATTCGATCCAACTTTTGGAAGTTTTACCTTATTAAAACTGGTTTCACGATCGGGGAACGGGTTTCTTTGGTGAAAGTGTTTAGACTGTTTAAATTGGAACATATGTTTTTTTGGTGTTCAGAGTGTGGACACACTAGGTAGATGTACAACATCTTATTCATTGGCAGGGCCAGTGTGTTTGTGATGCCTCGTTATCTGATACACATCATAGACCAGGATCAAGAGATCTTGATTGTCCAATTTACAGTGTGATCAGAAATATTTGCAAGCTTTGCAAGATTATTGCACTGCTCTTCATGAAGCAAGAAACTCTAATTAGCTTTCACTCCATCCCATTGATAATCTTGGCACAAGGTGCTTCACTCTAAGGGTTTTCTGCAAAATTTGGTGAATTGGCTTTAACTGAACCCTTCATTCAATGTCATCCAACAAAAAAATTTATGCCAAGGGAAACTAGATGATCAGCATCCAATGATAGAATGTAGATTTGAAAATATTTCTATTCACATAGAGTGGAATTTTTTCCACCTTGGTAACCCATTCTAAGAAGTAGGTCCTATATGTAGTAAATAGGTGAGCACTAGGTAAGTATATGGCTTATACATAGATAAGGGCTGTTTCTGCAACCTATCTAGTAACAAGGGGGTTGTTGGTGGGTAAGCTACTATGTAGGTAGTGAAAGAAAAGCAATGAATTAACCACCATGGTTAGTAAGGGACATAGAACCCAACAGAAAACTGTTTCCTGGACACTTATCATTCATCCTTCATGGCACCCTGCTCGGTGCTGGCTGTCTCCAGTGTATTGAGGGTATCCAGTTTCCAGTGTTAAGACCGGGTGTTCAGGGTGAGGTTGTTGTGGTCTGGAGTCTGGACCTGAGCTCACATCTTTTTTGTTGGAACCAACAGAAGAACCCGACATTGGAACTAGTCTTCCAGACACAAAATTACAATTGTGAAAAAACATTCTTGAAAATAGGGGCAGGTTTTTAAAGTTGGAAAGTTTAATTTTTTCTTTGAGAAAGTTGACAAGTGGGTTCAATTTCAAAGTTGAATATTAATTTTAATTAGTTGTTTGAACTCCATACTTATATATACCCTAATTTTAATTTGATATAAATTTTTTATTTATACAATAAAATTTTAGTGTAAAGAAATGTGTAATGTCTACTTGAAATTGGACCCAATTTTAAACCAGGCTCAGAGGTTCTTGAATTTGAAAAAAAAAAGTGTTAAAACTGAACTCCAGGATTTTAAATGAGAAGAACTGGGCTCAACACACACCTCAAGAAACCTCCAATTTATTAAAATAAAATAAATAAAATAAAATATTTAAGAATAATAATAATAATAATAGTAATATAAATATAAATTGTAAAATTTATCTAAATTATAAAATTAAATTATAAAATTATTAAAATAATAATTGTAATTATTAAAAAAAAACACTGAAACTGGAAGTTCTCTTCGAAAAGAAGAACAGCACAACACTAGTTCTAAACTTCTCTCTGGCTTCAAAGCACTACTTGATGAAACCTTGTCAATCAAATATAAACCAAAGCACCCAAAAGAGGGGGAATACAAGGAACAAAATGGAAGGACCATGTCCAAGAAGACCAAAGAACAAATCTAAGAGGGCAAATCCCAAGTGGAACATCAAAGTTCCCGAACCCTCTCCAGTCTCGAGAAGCTTATCAAGCAAGGAAAGATGATAACCTCTTGAAAGGATGCTTAGCTTAGAGGATCCCTCACCTACGACAACAGCCAATCTCAAAATAGGGATCGTCTGCTACAGTGTCACTGACACCTTCTGCCTATAAAATAGGCATAACACTGAGAGAGAAGGGCTCACTATTTGCTTCGGGATGTAATATATCTCGAACAGTTGGAACTGTCAGTTTTTGTACACGTTTGTGGTTCAACACTCAATGTGTGCTTCACAAGGCATCCATTATGAAACAGCTCTGGAAAGTTGTTGATACGCTGTATTGGATTTAGGGTTCAGTCGATTGGACAG
>Ga0209611_10006677_pt1 | contig 18780 bp, 13 predicted proteins | sample S1TSphgellanicum_3_FD_187693 | JGI IMG/M metagenome (GOLD analysis project Ga0209611, IMG submission 187693) | Host-associated microbial communities from peat moss isolated from Minnesota, USA - S1T2_Fc - Sphagnum magellanicum MG (SPAdes) (version 2) | ecosystem: Host-associated > Plants > Peat... | reverse complement strand
GGGTTGCAACAAGGTCCACATGCATTTTCAAGGAGTGCACACTAGGTGTCTGCAAATTTTCTCACTGTCTTTTCAACTGTGCTCCTTACAGACATACAAACAGAAGGAAAACCTGAAGAATCACCATTTGTTGGCTGATTTTGGAAGGAGGTCCATGAGTGTAGTCGATCTTTACCTTATGGGCAATACATATGGAAAAAGATTGTTTGTAATCCAAAAGCAGGTGATTAAACCTGCACACAATCTTCTTCTTCTTCTTTTGAAGCCTTTCTGTTTCTTGGAACTGATGGAATATTAGAGAATCTGGACATTGGCTAACCTCACCGATTGTTGTCTGTGAATGAGAACCTCAATTGGGTTCATACAACCTGTTGGGACCTTTTTTGAAAGGGATGGCAGCCAGCCCAGTCCAGGTTTGAGGTTCAGTTTCAGCAAGCAAGAGGCCATGTTGTAAAGTCACCATTGAAATCCGGTTCCAGCAAAATTCTGCTCTGGATACCCAAAACCTATTCTTATCTTGTGTTACCTGTGGAGTAACCACCCTGCAGGGCTCGGTAGGGATAGAACCGCCCATAACCAAAAATGTACCTATCATCGAAAGATTTCCAATATTTTCCTTGTTCATTAATCAAATTGAGTGATGTTTGTGTCATTGGATGCACAAACTGGAGGGCTATAAATATTTGTTTAGTGTCAGAAGTAAAGGAGCACTGCAGTTCTTTGAGCATCAGAAGTAAAATGAGCAACACATGAAGAGAATGATGAGTCTGTGGGTGATTGATAGGTTGCTACGACTTTTTTGAAAAAAATAGCTGTAGACACCTCTCTGATTCCAGCCTTACATCTTCCTCATTTTTAATCCATTTTGATTGATTTAAAACCTGAAGGATGTGCCAACTAAAGTTTTACAAAACTTCTTTGTATTTCAAAGCCAAAGATGCAACCAACCATCAAAGATCTTTAGCTCAAAATCCTAATCTATATTAATTCACCCATCATCAAACACTGAACCCCTTTACACCAAATACCTCATATCTTCCCCTTTCCTTCACCAAATTGAGAAATTCTTGTGGTGTTGGAAGTGCTAGGTGAAGGGCTACAAATATTCTTGGAACTCCAGAATGAAAGGAACAATGTGTGAGGATTTGACCTACTTTGAGTTCTTAAGTGAATTTGCTCACCGACCTATCTACCCTAATGGTTGTTGTTGAAGTTGTGGAAGGCTCATTAACACAAGGCCTTGTTTAAAAAAATGACTTCTTCGGAGTGATTTGTCATAATGATTGGCCCAATGTGGTGGCATTTAAATACTCTCACGCCTCATGTTGTTCAATTTTGGTTTGTCGGTGGGGCTAATGGAGTGCTCATTTACATAGCTAACTAATAACCCAAACAATTGGTACTCTATGTTGGGTGAAACAAATCGAAGTAGAGGCCCAAATAGGGGTGTCATTGGATTTGTTCTTAAAATTAGATCCACCCACACTTGATATGTGAGCCTTTTACTATCGTAGCACCTGAACGATTTTGGCAACAAATTGTTGAATAATTAATTAAATTTTAAATCTTAACTTTGGCACTTAGATCTTTTATTCTGAAAATTTTGGCAAGTAATGGTTATATAAAATAATAAACAAGCTTCATTCAATGTTATGGAATAGTCTAATGTGTCTAGAATGTCTCAACAGTTTAAGGGTTTGCAATTCAAACCTCATAATTGAATTTTTGATTTAATTAAAATTTTGGCACAAATATTAAATAATTTTTAAAAAATTTGACCAAACGAAAAAAATTTAATTTATGTTGAAATCGTTTAGGTAATGTCTACCACATCCAAAATAGTTATGTTTTTAAGATGCCATAAACATGAAACATTGGATAAAGCATGATGAATATAAGGTAAATGTCATCACATGGGCCAATCGCTACAATTGACCAACCAAATTCTATCATGTTCTTTTAATAGCTCATTTGCATATTCATAGGCCCAAATATTCAATTTCACAATATTTAAACTTGAATTTCATCCCCAAAAAATCAATTTCATAATATTTAAAACTTGAATTTCATCAAAATTAAGTCTTCAACATTTCCACCTTTAATGCTCTAAATGGCTTCATACTTTTGCAATGGCAATTGATGTAAAGGCATAGGTTTTAGGGCTAATGCAAATTGCTTTCATGGCCCCATTCACATTTTTGTCACTTCAACATGTTATGTTGTATTGTCTCCTTTGTGTTTCAACTACTTCATGTTCTCATGTTGCTTGAGCTTGTGCTTTGCCTTTTAAACCAATGGCAATATGCTCTTATGTTCATGTCATAACTTAATTTTCTTTTTTGCTCGTGTTCTCTTATTTGTTTTGCTCTATCCATAGGCTCAAGAACCAATTGTGATCAATAATTATTTGTGTTGGTTAGGGTTGTGCTTTAATTCTCTATAGGATTCTTGTGTTTTGTTCTCATGTTGTTCTATTTTGTACTTTGACTTGGACACCAATTGTGAATTGTATAACTAGAGTTTTGTGTTTTGAATTTCAATTTGGCTCTTGTGCTTATTTGTGTTGTCCAATTGTGATTTTTTCCTTGATTATGTGATCTATTGTGTTGGTGGGTGTGCTAGCATGGAAGCTTGGAATGAAATGTTGCTTGGCAAATGGACTATTGAATTGGGCAACGATGAAGGCAAAGACCTTTTGCAACTATTGTTTGGTGTTGATGTTGGCCCAAAAGTTGCAGGTGATGATGGCATGGTGGCAATAAACATGGGTGCAAATCCAATTTGAAACAAGGCAACTTGGTGGAAGAGGATGTAGAGAAATGACTTTAGCAACATTTTGATGTATGATGACAAATTGATTCAATGATGTTATAGAATGCATTGATTGCTATTCCTTTAGATCATGGAATCTATTGCCAACCATGATGCAACAACAATGATTACCAATATGGATTATATGATTGGAATGTAATAACTTTTGGCCTAAATATGCAATGGGCACTTTGACAAGAACAACGATTGAGGTGTTTAAAGAATGGACCAACAAATTTTTCAAAATATTTGTTGATGATGTCAACATTCATAACAAAATCTATAAGGATCATTTGAGAAATGTTTTGTCAAAATTATGCAAAGTCAATCTAAACTTGAACCTAGGGATGTGTTCCTTTGGAAGAAGGCAAATTATGTTTTTGTGTCACATTGTAATTAGCCATAGCACTTGCCTAAACCCAACAAGGTGCAAGCAATACAAGATTTCCATGTTCCAAGGTCTACTGCTAATATGTGTGCTTTCCTAGGATTGATAGGTTATTATCAAAATTTAGTGTGGCTATGCAAAATTGTTGTGCCTTTCTTTGATTTGACAAAGGAATGGGATTTTTGGTGGACTCCCAACGTATCAAGAAGCCTTTGATTTGTTAAAGAAAAAGTTAATTGAAGCTCCCATCCTAATTTGCTTTGACTTTGACAAATCATTTATCTTGGATGTTGATTGACCATTAAAGGGTGTAGGAATCCTTTTTTAAAAACATGGCAAATAGAAAAATGTTATACTATATGTTTGTAAAACTTTATAATCTACACACAAAAAAATTGTCCCCATGGAAGGAGAATGTTATGCCCTTGAGTGGGGAATAATGCATTTTCAACAAGATTTACATTTAACATTTGTATGATTAAGAGAAACCACAAGTAATTGGAATGGTTAACAAACATTATTTCTAACCCATTTGGTAGACAAGGCAAGTGAATTTCCATGTTATAAAACTTCAATTTTAAAATGTTGCACCGGGTTGGATCCCTATATGTGAATGTTTTAAGTCAGAACCCAATTGGCATTTTCAAAGAAGATGAAAACTTTTGGAATGAGGTTTAAGATGAGAGGAAGGAAGTGGAAAGGATAAACATGGTGGATCAAAATACAATAATTCTAATGGAAAGTAATTGTATTTTCATTGTCATAAAAGCACAGGAACCATTTGTTGAAACATTTTGTGCTTGTGAGGTAGTGAGGGAAGCTATTGCAAAACAAGTTGTGGAGGAAACCATCAAGGAGAAACTGATTTTTGAGGAAATGACCCTAGAAGCTTTGATGATGGTGGAGATTGAAACAAATGAAATAATAGTATATTACATTTAATCAAATATGAAGCTATTAAACCAACATATGGACATTGGTAGGATGCTTATTGCATGAGATTGTTGATTGGTGCAACTTTGAATACATGGATTAACACGATTTTAGAACTTAATTGTGCCAAAAAAAGATTTAAAAACTATCACTAGTAAGAGGAGATTTTTTTCAAGAATTTTATTGTTCCATGTCCTAAGAGAAATAAATGATCATTACAAATTTACATGTAAAAATCGGACACTTCAGTGAGCATCGAATATTGATAGAGATCAAAAAGAAATATTTTTGGCACAAATGAACTAAATCTATCGAAGTTATGGTGAAGAGATGTGATTAATGTCAATTGATAAGGGAATTTAGTAACTTAAAGTTTGGAATTGACAAGATGAAAAACATATTTGTATGTGACATGTTTACAAGGTTTCATTTGATATTGGTAGTTGATAACCTAAATCACAAAGTGGCAACAAGTATGTGCTTGTGGCCATTCATCATTACTTAAAGTGATGTGAAACAAAACCTTTAAAAAAACACAATGTAATCACTATCATTAAACTTTGAAAAATGAAATAATTTACAAATTTGGTGTTCCAATGTTTATACTAAAAACAATGAGAATGAGTGGATGGATGGCATAATTTGACAATACGTGCAAAAAAACTATAATATTACCATCAATTTACTCCTCCACGTTGGCCCCAATGTAATGGGAAAACACTCAATCAAAACTTTAAAACATAACCTCATAATCATCTTAGGCACAAAAGTCAAGAATGGGGATGCATATTTACTTATAATTTTATTTGGGTATAGGTGTGACATCCAAGCCAAAGCCAAGTATTCACCATATATGGTTCTAATGAGAAGAACACCAAGATTCACATGACAAAAGTTAAATAATTAATATTTTGTGTGAAGTTGTTGATGTAGAAGTCAGTTTTGAATTGACAACTCACCAAAAAATGATCTAAAAAATGCAACTAATTACTAAGGTGCATGAATCTTTGCTAGACAACGTGGATTAAGCACAAAGGTAACAAATGAAGACTTATAATGCAAATAAAAGGAAGTAATTTTTATTTTGTGGATTTGGGGATGGGAATGTGTATGTCAATATGCATAAGCCTAGTAAAAAGAATCCCTACAAGTCAATTGGCAAAGACCATACCAATTTGTTAGATATAAGGAAGGCTAAGATGAAGGTTGTAGAATCTTGTAGATAAGGAATTTGGGTAAATGGTGTGAATAAAACCCTATTAAAGCTTTTGTGTTTTCCCTAAATATTTTTTTGCCAAAAAGAACAAATATCATGGAATTTTACTTGAGATGGAAGTGATTGTTGGTGATGAAGCACTTCTCTTATGAATGAATCTTGGTGATGATGGTGTTAATCCGAAGCATTAATGTTTTTCTATTTTGCAGGTTCTAGAAGGAAAATGAGTTTGGTATGAGGTGTGTGATGGATCAAATTGTTGATCTATGGTTGAGGATGGCAATGGTAGGGTGTGTGGAGGTTTGGAATTATGAATAAATGAAGCTATTGATGACCTATTGTGACACAAATACTTAGGGAATTTCTTTGTTCAATTTGATGTTGCTAGTTTTACATAGTTGTTCAATGAGGAATCACATGTGTAATGCAAGATGTGTATAGAGCATGATTAGACTAAAATAAGAAACTAATTTCCATTATGTTGTCCTTATGCCTTGTAAACCTCTACTCAATAAAGAAAATAGAAAAGAATTAGGAAATCATGAAAAAGTTAGGAACCCTTTGGATCCTATGACGAAGCTTTTAGAAATTGGGGATTTTGGGATTAAGTTGGTACGAGGGAAAAATTGTGCCTAAGTTGAAGTGGGAAATCATTGGTCAATCCATCAAGGGGTTTTGCTTTGCGGGGATGCATTGGATTGGGGATGTTCATCAAGTTTGCAATCGGTGAATTATGGGAATGAACATTGTAATTGAGCTCCTCTTGTTTCGGTTCATGGGTGTTGAGTGAATCATGAGTGGAGCAAGCTGTTAGAGTCTTGAACATTGAGAGCATCGAGCTGAGATTGCTTCCCGATTAAACTTTCTATGTTGAAGCACAAGGATTTAAGGTAGATAGGAATAAGTAGTAGGGATGATTTTATCACAAGGGTAGTAAGCATAAAAGCATTATGTTTGAGGTTGAGTAATCAGGAAATAATCCTTCCAGATTTTTTTTGGGTTGAAAGCGTGTGTCGTTGATACAACTATTTGAATATCCAGAATGCTTTGGAATTGAGTCCAGACTTTTGCATTATGTCTCTTTGTCCTTCCAAAGCCATAGAGTGATGTGGGGGTTTTGCTAAAGGTTTGGTTTTGTGTGTATGCAAAAATTGGATTGCAACATGAATGGGTTTGATTTCTATTTGAGCAATAAAATACTTTTTGTGTGTGTTAGGTGAAGGAAGGACCTTCACCTTCTTGAGTGAAGCCTGTGTGTAGTGATCATATTCAACCCAGGAAATGTTAAATTTTGAAGTTAAGAGACTGTTGATTTAGTCAAGGATGGGGTATATACCATGTTTAGATGCAAGTCATGAACTCTTTTGTGGGTGTGTCATTGCAGTTTTCCACCAAAACTTAGTTACTAAGAAAACCCATGGAGAGCATGTATCATCTTACTCAAGGAACAAACTTGCCTTCCTGAATCTCCTCTTCAAAGAAAGGAAAATCTACTTCTTCTTCAATTACTGGTACTCCAACCTTCACATCAGGGGATGGTCTTGAAGCATTTGAGCTGATAGACTTGGGGCTGACTACAACAGGAAACTTTTCAGGATCTGAATCTAATGCACCATGGATTACAAGCTAAAAGCATACTACCACATATGGAACACACGGAAACGAACCACATATGCTTTTAGCTTGCAAAACCCACAGGAACAACATTCTTCCCAAACCGTGGCGTCAGGTTCTCAATTCCAAATAGACAGTAAGTCTGCAAGAAGGAGCAATAGCAATTCCACCAATCTTTATGGGTGGGCATCTTTGCATATCCTGATCAATTTGGTTGCAGCCACAAGCATCTATCAAACTGGGACTGAAATCACTGTCCTTCCATAGCTGACCTGCAAGTGCCGTAAGGTGAGGAGATTTTCCTGAAACCTGCACCACAATAGATGCAGTTTGGGCATTTTAGACATATCTGTGAAGGTATTATTACTCTGCAATAGAAATTGTCAAGATTCCCAATAATGTCTGCACATGATTTCTCAACAGATAAGAACATTGCTCATTCTGAATCAATCTGCATCAAACCACTGAGCACCTTCCAGTACGTGCACAACAATTCACTCTGATTCTGCCACAGCCTTCAAAACCTGCAAGACAACTTTGATCATAATGGAGAAACTACACATCACCACACAGTTTCTTCTTCTTCTTCTTCTTCTTCTTCTTCTTCTTCGTCTTCATTCAGCAATGCAGACTCCCATACAGACACAATCAAACATAAGACATGCAAAAAAACAAACCACAAAACTACAAAACCCAAATACTCTCTTGGCCAAAAAAACCCAGCTCTATTTCTAAAACCCTGCAAAACCCACGCAAGAAATATGACTATGTAGAGGATCCATGGAAGGTCTTATAAAGAATCACCCAAGAAATTTCTTGCCAACTCCGAGCTTTCCATATATCTAGGGGAGCATATACAAGAGCAAATCAGGCAGGAATCGGATATGCTTACAAAACTGCAAATCTCGCAAAATCTTGCCGACTGGTATCTGATAAAAAAGGTGCTCACTCTCAGCGCAATCTCTCATACAATTGTATAACAGGGATTAACCAATCCACCCACGATCTCAAATATCTTGCAGAATCCAACACAATACGCAAACTGTGATGGAAGAAATGCGAGGACGGTCGCAAAGATTTGGATAAACCAAGAATATTTTCGGGACCTACACGTCAGTATCTGGAGATCTCGTTCTAGGGTTTGGAGTCTTGGGATTTTCGAGTTTGCGTGTTTTGTTTTGTTTTGTGGTTCGAGAGTGGACATATTCCTTCATTCTAGGATACTTTGAATTCCATGGGTTTTTTCTGAGTCTTTTGAGAAGTTCTGTATGTGATGCCATTGTCTAGAATTTCCTGAGAAGAGGTTCTCGGAAAGATGGCAATGAGGACTCTGCACGGCCATACCTATGCTGCTCCCTCAGCTGCCAAGTATTTGGCATCCTCACTCACCACACCCCGGCTTCCCTCCGCCTTCCATAGAACAACCCATTTGGGCAAGCAACAAGCTGTGAGTGGTGGTGGTCATGAAGCAAAAACACGAATGTTAGGTGTTTCCATGTGCAGTTTCTTTGGCAGTCTTCAGGGATTCAAGGTCTGTGTGAAAAACACAAAGGTGCAGATTGTGGGGTTGAAGACCAGTGCTTCAGCCAAAAGAGAAGTGCAAGGGACTGGGAAAGGAAGCCTCAAAGGATCAGAGGTGAGAGTTCGGTTTGCACCTTCACCTACTGGCAATTTGCATGTTGGTGGTGCTCGCACTGCCCTTTTCAACTACCTCTTTGCCAAGTATGCTCTCTCTCTCTCCCTCCCTACCTCTCTCTCCCTCTCCATTTGCAGGATATGTGTTTCCCATACTACAGAGTCAGAGAAGAAAGGCATAGTCATAATACTCAGCTTGTGGAGATTAGTGTCATGGGTGTTGCCATTAGGCAATCTTCTCTAAGATTGCCTTCTGGAATGTAACAGTTCATCAGGTCTGTCAAATGGTATGGGGCAGGTCCTTGGGTGGAAAGTTTATCCTTCGTATTGAGGACACTGACTTGGAGCGTTCCACTCGAGACTCCGAAGAAGCTGTCATCGGTGATCTTCAATGGCTAGGGCTTGAGTGGGATGAAGGTGTGCACCTTTCTGAATGCATGTTTTTGCAACTTCATCTTTGTGTTTTCCTTTTGTCCTGATATCCTTTTGGATTCCCATACATAGAAACTCTGTATGTCTTTCTCATTGTCATTGTATATATCCTGTTCCTTTTTTCTCTTCTCTTTCTACTCCCCAGCCTTTAAAAGACTCAACCAAGATAATTGAGTGATTTTGAGAATGGTGGATGCTCTGTACTTTCTGCTACACACTCTTATGGTCATCTTGCTGGACAAAAGATTCCTCTTCACAAACTTCTTGAGAATGATCAATGCTCTTTTGGTTTGTGATTTCTCAACACACAGGTCCAGATGGAAAGGGTGAATATGGTCCATACCGCCAATCAGAACGAACCCACATCTATCGTCAATATGTGGACAAGCTTGTAGAGTCGGGTCATGTATACCGTTGTTTCTGCACTGATGAGGTCATTTTGCTCAACATTTAAGCATTTCCCCCCTTTCTATGCAGTAGCATTGGACTTTGATCTTCACTTTGCTTCGCAATCAACATGAGAAAGAATATAAATAAAGGAGATTACCTGTGCTGTGCAGGAACTAGAAGCAATGCGAGAGGAGGCAAAGCTGAAAGCCCTACCACCCCGATACATGGGCAAATGGGGATCTGCATCTCAGGCTGAGATAGATGTGGAGCTGGAGAAGGGCACACCGTACACCTTTAGATTCCGAGTTCCCCAAGAAGGTTCTGTCACAATTCAGGACTTGATTCGTGGTGAGGTATGCATCCATCTTGGTCATGGCTTCAAGTATATTTCTTCAGATAGGACAATAGAATTTCCTTTCTTGTCTGTCCATTTGCCCATGGCTTCAGTACTGGATAGTCTTAGAAACTTGGGCCTTTCTGTGATAAGGTATCATGGAGCAAAGACACACTGGGAGATTTTGTGGTGCTTCGCAGCAATGGACAGCCTGTCTACAACTTCTGCGTTGCTGTTGATGATGCCACCATGCACATCTCTCATGTCATCAGGTTCTGTTCTCATTTTTTACATCCTTTGTATTTCAAATGATATGATGCTCTATCTCAGCAACCTGAATCAACCCAACATAGTTGCTAATATATGTTCTATGTATTACTCAAGAATGCCTACATCACCTTTTCTAGTCCTCTACAATTGTCTAAGATAGGAAATAGGATATGCATCTACTTTTTGAATGTGCTCATCTTTAACATCCTAAATGTGACTTGAATTACACCTGCACCATTCATCATGATTTATTGATGATGTCTTAACATCTGCAGAGCTGAAGAGCATCTTCCCAATACATTGCGGCAGGCTCTTATATACAATGTAGGCCTGTTTCCAACTTTCCCTTAAACACCGCCTCTTTTTTTGTCCAGATTGTGCTTTAGGATATAAACAGAATGTTTTGAAAGTGTTGGGTGGAGAGTATAACTTTAGGACATGGTTTAGGTCAAGTTCACTCTATCATGGTTGATGCAAGCTGTGGATTTGGCCTGTATTGTGGTGTAGGCCTTAGGCTTTCCAATGCCACAATTTGGCCATGTGTCACTGATTTTGGCTCCAGATCGCAGCAAGCTGTCAAAACGCCATGGGGCTACATCAGTTGGTCAGGTATTCTTCAGACTTTTGGCTTTGTCAATGTTGAAGCAACATTAGATAAGCACCAAGATCTGCTTTTTCTTCAGCTGGCACCAACCTCATCTCCTTTAGCATGAAATACCACTAATACAATGGTAAGATGTCTGGATCTGCAGTTTAGGGAGATGGGGTTTTTGGCACCAGCTATGGTGAATTACTTGGCCCTTTTGGGCTGGAATGATGGAACTGAAGATGAGATCTTCACAGTTGATCAAATTAGTAACTCTCTAATGCACTCCTTTCATTTCTTTGTTGATTATTGCAATCCCTCTTCTCTTTCTACTTTACAGTTTCATGCTCTTCTAAAACTGTCAGCTCAAACACACGTGGAAATTTAACCAAAGATGGAACATAATGATGGGATTCTATTACTAATACTGCTGTTGCTTTTTTGTAATGGCAGTTCAAAAGTTCTCCATTGACCGTGTGACAAAAAGTGGAGCAATATTTGATCAAACCAAATTGCAGTGGGTCTCCTCAGATAGTTATCCATGACATGTCTGAAACCAAAACTAGTGACTGGATGTTCATTTTGTGTCTCTGCTACTTTCTGTAGAGTATGTGTGTTGAACTTGACCTCCTACACTGCCTGCAAATTTTGTGTGGAATAAGCATCAAAATTGTCATATTGTGGAGGGGAGCAGATGGATGAATGGGCAACATTTGCGCTCATTGCCAACTGAGGAGTTGGCTTCAATGCTTGGCAACCAGTGGGTGAAGGCTGGCATTCTCTCTGAGTACCACGAGGCATTTGTCAATGTGAGTGTTATTTTTGGGCATCCTGATCTTGAGTGTGTATTCTCTTTGAAATGGAGATGAGCTGAGACTTATTACTGTCAGTTGACCAGTCTCTCCTCACTTCATGATGCATGCAAAAGTGACTCAATTGCATATGCAGTTGTGAGTCTATTCTTATGGTGGAACTGTCTGTTCATCTTGGCAGGAGGCAACAGAACTCTTGAAGAATGGGCTGGAATTGGTAGCAGATTCTGAAGAGGGACTGCTCAATATCTTAGGTTATCCCTTGCACTTGACCCTTGCCAGGTGATTCCAATCCAGACCTCTACTTGTGTTTCAAGGCTGCTGAAAAATAGTTCGGTATTGCTTGAAGACTGGCTCTCAGGACTCTGGTTGAAAGTGAACTTCAATATTTCTGGAAGTCAAAATATTTGTCAGAGATTTTTCATGAACTGGATGAGTTGGATGGTTTTGCATCTTGATGTGGCTGTGTGATGTTTGCTTTACAGCAATCAAGTGAAGGAAGTTGTAGATGACAACATCACAGAGGTTGTGAGTTCAATAGTAGCAGCATATGACAGTGGAGAGCTACAAGCAGTGATTGATGGAGATCATGATGCATGGCAAAAGTGGATAAAAGGCATTGGCAAGACTTTTAAACGGAAGGTAACATAATTTCCCTTCCTGAAAATGCAAGTACCCAAGCTGCAGATATGCTTGACTGTGCTATTGTAATACTCACCCTCTCTAAGTGCCAGTAGAATGAAGAATTTGGGTTTCAGCAATTTGGATTTATGCTTGGACTTTTGGAAGTACACAAGATATGGACATGCTTGACTTTTGAATATGTATACAAGTGCTATTGGAATTCCTATCTTCTAAGCGCCAGTAGAATGGAGAATTTAGGTTTCAGGAATTTGAATTTTATCTGTTGCAGGGCAAGCGACTGTTTATGCCTGTCCGGATTGCTCTGACAGGAAGAATGCAAGGTCCTGAAATGGGAGCTATCTTAAGATTGCTAAGAGAGGGTGAGACTAGTGGCATAATTACTGAAAAGGGTTCCTTAGTGCCTCTCTCTGAGCGTATAAAGGTCCTCCGTGAAGTTGATTGGACTGCTGTGTCCAGTGCTCTTGAGAACTCCAGGGATGTTGAACCTGCGACAGTGCTATCTCATTAGAACTGTATGTAGTTTGTAACCTATATTGCAGAACAAAGGAAAGGAGAGGCTAGATCATTAGCACTTTATCTATTCAGTACATGGGATTCATAAGGTTTCTAGAAAATGCTTTCATGAGGCCTTGATAAAATGTTCAATCAGAATATGAGGATCAATTTCTTGGCAATTCTTCTTGCACAATTTGCTATGATCAAGAATCTTTGGTTTTTTCCTGGCATGCAATTGTCTCATTTGGTGAAGCTTGTGGCATATATCTGCTCTTACCTAAGCACAAGAGAGGATGTATATCACTGGAAGGTGTTGCAATAGAATTTCCCTGATCTTGAACAGTTTTAACCATCTACTCTTGACTTGTGATTTGAGGTTTTTCAAGAGGTGCATAAATTAGAGGGGCACACTTAGCTGGAGAATGTTACCAATGTGCCTGCTTTGCGTTGCAGCGTTAAGAGCCAGTGTCACAAATGGATACACCAGTGAAAATCCTCAATTGAATAGACATGGTCACCAGTGAAACCGAAAGATGTCAGGAAATCGCATAAGCAGAAAAGGTGAATGCAGATGTGCCTACACATTCACTGTGTATGCATACATCTCCATCTTCACTGTCTTAAGATATTTCAATTGATGTGAGGTTGAGGTAACCTTTTGTCAGAAGGTGACTTGGAAACAAAAGGCCAGGCACACAACCTTGGTGAAATCTGTGTTGAGAGTGAGTTCAAACCATCTGGGAAGAGGAGGAAAACAAAGAAGCCCGCCTTGAAAGAGCTTAATGTCAAATCAAAAAAGTCTGAAGCTCACGACAGAGAGCTTTGAAGCTGCTCTGGCCAAAGATCCCAGTGCCCATTCCCCTGTGGTAATGCAGTGCACCAAAAAGGCTCTAATTAAGTGTATATGTGATATGTATATATGTACATATAAAACAATGTTGTTCCGTTCCAGTGGAGGACCGAGGGGGAGCAGAGGTCTGGGGATCAAAACTTGGTTATACCCATGTTGTGCACCCATGCAAAAAAATTCACCAAACAAATTCTAAGGCATGAGAACAAGGAGCAAAGTAATCAATCTCACCCACTATTTTCTGTCCAAGTAACTTCCCAACATGGTTGTGCAAAAGTGACAAGCTTGTGGTGTGATGGGCTTGTCCGTGATCTAGAAAGCTATTTGCTGCTTGTAAACAACTTGCATATAGCATGGTTGTTAATTACATGCACGTATATTGTCATGTAGGAAATAACATTGGGATGTTCATGTTGAAATAGTTTGTGAGGGTTGTGAAGGAGTTCATTGAAGAATAATACCTTTAGAAGCAAAATGGAGAAACAAACGTGCATCAATTCAAACCATGGGTTTTTGGGGATGTTTGTATTGTTGGATTATATGCCCCTATCATTGGAAGAATTGTCCACAAGTATGACAATGGCAATTTTCCAACAAAAATAACTAGGGTGAAAGCAAATTTAGAGTGAACCCAAAATGGCAATTGAAAATCCCTTCTAAAGTTCATAACCAATGTATTTTAAACTTAGTGAATTAGTTCAATTTACATTTGAAAAAACCCCTTTAGACAATGTTATAGGTGGTGTGGGTGGTTTAAACCTTACCCCAACTTGGTAAATCCATTGATGGACATGCTCCTTGTATTTGAACCTTGTGTCACCTTTGTGGTGAACCCTAACCCTAACCTTGGGTGTTCACACCCAGAATTCAACAAAACCAAAGGTTGTTACACATGTGAGTTGTTGCTAAAGCTAATGGTATGTTGAACTTGTTGTAACCAACCCATAAACCAAAATGCCCAAATCATAAACTTAAATATGTTACACATGTATGGTTAGGGCACTTGCATCCACCAACACGTTCCACAACGCCAAACGTACTTGGAACAACACAACTATGGAAACAACACTTGTGGTTTATCGATCATCAATTCAATCTCACCGTCACAAGGATCCATTGGTCATCACTTCAATCTCACTTTAATAACAATAAATAACACCACAAAAATTGCAAACTACCTTCCATTAAACCTTAATATTTATGTATGGGCAATTCATGTGTCAAGTAACACCAACTTAGTAATCAAGATTGGGCGGTTGCCTTGTCCCATTCCCAATCATTAACCATGCCAATCACAACCCATGGGCTCATTGTAATAATTATGACATTTGGGAAAACTTTTCACCTAGGGTTTCTTATTAAATAGTATGCACATGTTTTCAAAAGGTCATCATTTGAACATGTCCTTACCATGTGATATTGGCCAAAAGCACACAATTGAAAAAACCTTTCTACCCCCAAAAAAATTTGACAACCTAATCAACATAGAAACATGAAAATAGGTGTAATCCCAACAACACAAAGTGGGGTAATTATTCATGCAACACAACCCCCACATGTTGCAATTCCTAATTGAAAATTATGGTAAAAATTTAAAGGTGTTTTGAATTTGTTGATTGCACAACATTCAACCACATCTGGGTAGGGATGGTGGTGTTTATTGGCACAAATGTGATTTTGGAAATGTGTTGCACCCCCATTCTCTGTACCATGTGCCAAACCTTGGAACAAACCTTCAAATAGGCTCCTCACCAAATGGGCTGAAGTCTCCTACACATTTGGTGTTCCTGTCTATAAGCACAATGGCAAAAACAGTGTTCAATTTTGCCTTTGTACATGAAAGATGTGAATTTTTGAAAATTAATGTCAATTAATTCTAAAAAATAGCAAATTAGCTTTGGATTTCTCCAATTTTTGTCTCCAAAAATTTTGCCTACTTGCATGTGTGTAATCTTTGTTGAAACAAACCCAATAGTGTAAAAATCACCTCAATCTAACATTGTATGCAAAAGATATAGACATCCAAAGTTTGTGGATGGATGATCTTTTTTCATCCCAATCATGGAAGAAAAATTGCTCGCATGAATGGAAAAAGGAAAATGAAAAAGGGAATTATGAAAAATGTTGAATGTAAATTTTTTCATCCAAATCATGGATGTAACCACCTCCAAATGGATGATTTTTTAAAATAAAAAAAGTAAAAATAAAGCATGTGGCATGTTTGGATTGGTGTTGAACTTGTCCACTCGGTTCAAGAAACTTGAAACCCCTTATCCTGAACCTCCCTTAAGGCTCGTGAAGCTTTGAAACCCACCAAGCTTGCTAGGCTTGAACTAGGTTTGGCAAGCTTGGACTCATGCCAACAATGGTGATGGAGCTCCAAGCTCTTGCCATCACCCAACCTTCCTTTTTTTCCCCTTGTTTTGTTGCAATAGCTCTTTCTCTTTTTTCATTTTTCTTCCCTTTCTTCTTTTTGTGCTACTACCCACCCCTACCAAAAATGAACACAATGGGGAGCACTTCTCCCCACCACTCCTATTCTGAAGTGGTAGCTATTCCTACGCACCCACCACACGAAGACAACAATAGGGAGGTGAGAAGCACCCCCACCCTTGCCTAATCCCCCTACCTAATTGTTAACAAACAAAAAAGAGGCTAGGACCTTGGAGCTTTTAGCATTGTTGGTAGTAGTGACAACTCTTCATTGTTATTGTCGGTCCTATGGTTGTTGAAGAAAGAGAGATGAAGAGCAAAAGAGAGGAAATAAAGAAAATAAATATAAAATGAAAATAAATAAAACAAAACAATGAAGGCCCTTATAATAGAAACAAGGCCTTCCTTCAAAGGTGCTTCATTTTTTTTTCACACCTTGTTTTTATTGGGGTTGTTCCTTCAATAACTCCTCTTGTCTTCTTTTCAATAACTCCTCTTGTCTTCTTTTCACATTCTGGGTATCTAGGCCCCGTTGGGGTTCAACTAATTATCAAGGAATGACAAAAAGAAAACAACACTAATAAACAAAAGTTCAAACCCTCACCACACAATCTTATTTAACAAAACCAAAGTTAAAAGTTGAAACAAAAATTAATGTAAAACCAAAATGAAATCTAATTTCTTGCACCAAGAAACTAGATCAAGAGTTGTTCGGTTTCAAAGCTCTATTCACCTACGCAAAAACCCTCTACTTAGCACAACACAAGAATCCAAATACTATAAATCTTGCAAAATGAAACAAACCCAAAACATAAATTTCCTTGCAAAGCAAATACATCGCACAACATAAGAATGAGGTTTCAAAATTTAAAAACTAGATTTTGATCACACAAATCCCTATTTATTCCAAACATGAAAAAACTAGAACCACATTCACACTGGAATTGGTTTCGACCTTGGCTAAGTCATCTATGATAATTAGGATAAAAACACATAACTATCGTAAGTCTCCTAACAACAACAATGTTGTAATAATAGTCCAATTGGAAAACAAAACAATTTTTTAAAATTTTAATGTGAAAATAAGGCAACTTAAATAACAATATTTTCCATCAAGGCTTTCAATGTATTTTGAAATCATGAAGTTTTAATAAGATGATATTACGCTTTTTGTAAGTACATTATGTTATGAAAATGTTGATGATAATGATCTTTTTAGATTGTAAAATGTTATTTCATTGAGCATGTACTTGAACAAGTGTCATTTTTAACATTTTACAAAAATAAAATGGAATTTAAAAATTAATGATAAATCTTATTATACTATCAAACATGGTGTTTTAAATTTTTAATTATTTATTTAAATTTACATAAAGACACAATTTCAAATCAATTCATAAATTTAGTTTATTTCATTTATTTTATTTGTAAAACATAAACCAAGTTTGTAATTTTTGGAAGAATTCAAAGTGTAATTTTACATGTTACTACTTTTGATACTTTATGTACTTTTAATTTTGACTCAAACTATCTACATTGTACCATGCATTTATTCCATGAAAAAAATAGGAATTGGGATGGCAAAAACTTGACATGTGTAATAGAAATTATGGAAGGTGGCCCAAAAAATTAAAGTTTGAGTTAGATGTAGGGTGTGTTTGTCCCCTCATTACAAAACCAAATGTATAAAATTACTTAGATTAGAAAGGAAGGCAAAGCAAAAGTCTTGCACAAAAAGGAGGTCAAGGAGGTAATTGTTCAATAAACATGAAAAAATCGCAAGCAATTGAATATGCCATTGCAGTCACACAATTGAGATTGAAGGTTGCCAAGATCATATAGGAGCAATCAACTCCTTTTAAGAACATGATTCCAAGATGGGGGTGACTCACAAAATAATTCAAAAGACACAATCTTGACTTGACATCGAAGGTTGCCCAAGGTTTGGATGTAAGACATGTGAAAGGACTTTACCCATCAAATGTGCATACATTCTACACAAACCTAATAGGAGCATGCAACTTGCTACCCATAACAAATTTGGAACTATGATGAGTCAAATGCACAAGTTGGGTGAAATGGCAAGGCAATTATTCTAGCTCAAACAAATTCTAAATTTGTGCATTGGTCTTAGTAAATAAACAATAATGGGTTATCTATGTTATTATACATCAATGTAACATGTGATACCTTTCTTAAAATTTATGCATTAAAGGTAAATAATTTAGAAAAAAATTCAATGCAATTTGTAAGATGTGAATCCGAGGCTATAATGGTTATGTAGCCCAAATCTTAGATGACATCAATTTTATTTAACAAATAAATTTTGCACTTTATAATGTATATTCAAGCCCATGTAGGCAATATGTGTAATCTTCATTTACTTGGATCTTAGATGACCACAATTCCCATGTTATAATAAACTTTGTGCACAAAGCAAAAGGGGTGGGTTGGTTTTGATTCATCACAAATTTCCAAGCTTCATGGGTTCATTCCAAATCCACGCAAAATTTGTTATTTCATAGGTTCGTATTGTCTAAACATGAATGTTGTGCATTAATTAAAACAAAAGTGGTGTGTTGACTTTTGTATGTAAACAACATGAATAAACATACAACATTCGTGTTTAAACAATATAAATAAACATATGACATTTGTGTTTAAATAATGCGCATGACATCGATGTTCAAACAATATAAATAGATGAATGACATCTGTGTTTATTCCATATGAACCTATGAAAAATGGATTTCACATGACAATTATTGCCAAATTGTGACCCATGAAGTTTGTGATGTTATTGTACCATCACACAAGTGTAGGTGTAGGTGTAGGTGACAATATGGTAATGCATGAAAAGTTGGCATAGTGAGTGCTTTAAACTTTCCAAAAAGCATTGAATTAATTGAACATTTGCAAGGGTTTCAAGACCACTA
>Ga0209611_10006675_pt1 | contig 18787 bp, 12 predicted proteins | sample S1TSphgellanicum_3_FD_187693 | JGI IMG/M metagenome (GOLD analysis project Ga0209611, IMG submission 187693) | Host-associated microbial communities from peat moss isolated from Minnesota, USA - S1T2_Fc - Sphagnum magellanicum MG (SPAdes) (version 2) | ecosystem: Host-associated > Plants > Peat... | reverse complement strand
ATAGAGCCCTCCCTTGGCTGTTATACTTTAATACAGTAGTTGCATCTAATGTGCAACTAGGTTGGTCCATGAGGTTTGCAATGGAATGTTTTAACCCATATCCTTTGGCTTCCAATTCTATTTGGTTCAGTATATAAGTAGGAACAATAGTCATGTTGAAACCAAATACCAAGTGCCATTGGGCATGAGTGAATGAAAAAAGCTTGACCTTTATGAAATGGTCAAACTTGAAAATAAAATCAAATTATTTTAAACCTACTTATATAACCTAAACCTAGCTATTTTTCAATCTACAAACCTAAATAAACCTACTTACTTTATAGGGTTTAATTATTATCTACCTACCTAAGCACCACATGTCAACATCTTATTAGCCATAAATTAAATGATTTAGACTTCATTAATTAATATTTTAAAATTTTAAAATAAGTGGACCTTGATTGCCAGTGTCACCATATACTTGGTGTTAAAATATTGAACACGTGTCAAATGGTCAATGAACGTTCCATGGTGTGCCACGTGTCATCATCCTAGTGGCAAAAACTTTAATGATTAAGATTAATCCAATGAATTTTTTATTTTGAAAACACAAAAAAATAATAATAATGACACATGTCCACAAGCTAGATGTCTAATTTTTAAACATGTGTCATATTTTCATTAGTTGTATGTAGTTGCAAGGAAAGTTGCACATAAGGTGCAACTACATTGGATTGGTACGTATGTATGAACATGTATATTAACACCGTATATACATGTTGCATACATATTGTCGCATGCAACTGCATGTCCCATGCAACTTGTCTTATGCAACTACACAAATTTGCAATTGCATGTGTTGCATGCAACTGAATTTTAGTTGCATGCGACAGTTGCAAAACCCAAAATTTCTAGTAGTGTCATTAAAAATTGCCTTCTAACTATAGGTAGTATGTCAAGCCCTCTAACCCCCTCCCATAATTCTTGGAGTTCTTCAATTAGAGGAGTTATTAAGACATCAAAGTTTGCGCTCTTAACACTCCCAGGCCCCAAAATTATGATAGATATGAGCATGAAGAACTTCTTTGTGACTAGCCATGGTGGGAGGTTATAGATTAGGAGTAATACTAGCCAAGTGGACCAAGCATTGTTTTTGTCCCCAAAAGGGTTCACCCCATATGTGACCAAACCTAGTTTTACATTTTTAGGTTCAATTGTAAAATCAAGCCATGTATTATAAATGTGTTGCCATGATTTGTTGCCAGGCACATGACGAACTTTCCCATCTATGCTCTTGTTTCTAACATGCCATGTCATCATCTCTAATGTGTGTCGAGCTCGGTACATACGCAACAACCGAGGAATTAAAGGTAAATGCCACACGACTTTCTGTGGAACAAGAGACCTGCCAAATTTCTTATACTGAATAGCCCCGCACTTTGGACAAGCCTCCAATGTTTCATATTGCTTCCGAAATAAAATGCAGCCATTCACACATGCATGGATGTGCTTGTAGTCTAGGCCTACTTTCCTAGTAAGGCTCTTAACTGCATACATGCTAAGTGGCAGAAGGTTATCCTTTGGCAATAGGTGCTTATGAAGGAGTGCTAATAATTCATCCATGAACTTGTTGGATACGCCATGTATTGTGCAAACATTCATCAATAATAATGTTGATGTTAGCTTTGTGCACCTTGCACCATTGTGCAAAGGCTGACATGCTTCTTGTAGATAATTAGCTTCAATTGAGATGTCATCATCACTTGCTATTGATGGGGCCCCTATTTCACCTAGTCCCATGTCATTGTCCACACCCCCCTATCCCTTATCATGGTTATTTTGGTCAGGCATGCTTTCAGGCAATGTTGCTAACTCTTCCATGATCTTGATGGAATTCTGCACCATGCATGCTACCTTCATTCCCTCTGCATTATGGTCTGAAGACAAGCTTGCAACCCTCTCACCTTCATGTTCTTCCTCTAGCATTTGGAATAGGTCATCCAAAAGTTGGTTCACATTCACAGCCTCATCCACTACCTGCACCTCCACCTCTATTTGCATTGGGTTTATTATTGCCTTACTTGCTTCAACCCACTATTCATCAAAGTGGTCAGTTGGGCTTGGGCCTTTCCACACTCTAAATAGTGGATGCCTCCCGTTTAAGACTAGATGGTTTCTAATTGTCCTAAGTGAAACCAGTTTGCCCCTTCCTTCACATTTGGCACATGGACACCGCATCTTGTGCACCCCGTGTTGTGTGGCCCATGTGAACTCTCGCTTCCACAACTTGTCATCCCTTGTTTTTTGCCTTCTTGGGTCATCCAAAGGCATTGACATTACGTCTTCCCTCAAAGCCATAAACAAACCTCACATAAATTTATGTATTGTGCATATAAATTAGTTTTTTCACAATGAGTTCGTTTCACCCATGTTAATATTGGTCCAGATGACGCATGGAAATAAGTGCCACTAATAGAACATGCTAAACATAGAGTTGTCTCACCATCCCAACCTGGAGCACAATACCTTGGGTTTTCTGTGATGAAATGACCTTACCCTACATGGGGCTCTAGTCAAAACTGTCCATGTTGCCCCAAAGATGTAGGGTATTGCTTTAATCTCAAACTTAAACCACTTTGTAAAATCACATTTGGCACAAAATTGCACCCATGTCAACAACAATAACATGGAGAATGAAGGGAGAAAGAATATGACCATTGGTAATGTAGGATGCATACAATCGTGGATGTTCACACCAACAGTTGTGCATTGCACTATTAGAATACTCTAAAACACCATAACCCACGTTTCATTAGTTTCCTCCCTAACTTCACATATTTTCATTTCTTTATAAGATGTAGGTTAGGATTTAAGGAGATGTCAACATTTGCAAATGTCGGTAATGGAAATATTACACACCTCCAACATGTAAACCAAGAAGTGTGTTGCCTTGACCAACAAAGTCCCCAACACAAAACAAGGCATAACAATCACACTTCAGACAATTGTGGAATGCTGACCTCTTTTAAGTTCATGGTAGTCCGGGCTACCAGCCTTTGCCTTGACATTTGTGCGATCGAACTTCATGCACAATGCCTAGCACCTACTTGCTATACTAATGCATTGATATGTGATTGAGCTCCATCCAAAATGCTTGACCCCTGCTTGTTATACTCCTACCTAACATACTGGAAAAGGCAAAGGCACCACAAAACTTAGGGACTCTTCAATGTCTAGCAAATTCACCACATCGTCTGAAAAATCCTAGCTTAGAGAGTGCAATATGTTAATGATCGATATGATGTTTTAGGTCTAGATAGCACAAGGGGTAGGACAAGCAACTTGGGTGCCAAGACAAGGTGGCCTTGGGCATCACAAAAATAGACCCTATGTTGCATGGCCCCAAGAAAGGTACCATGTGATAAAGTCACCTTACTCTGCACTTGCATGGGGCCCAAGACATGACGGCCCACGGCTTATGACAAAATGATCTTAGGTTGCGTAGGGGCCATGACATTATGGGTTGGGCTCCCTGACACTATGACATGGGCCCATGACAAAATGGAATGGACCTAGGTTATCGAAGGGTAGGACACGAATGCATCACTACTAGGATAGAATGATCCTAGCTAGGTTGCATGGGGTGGGGACTATGGAATACCAAAAGAGCCGTATTGGACTTGATTCTAGGACTATGCCAAAGTGGCCAACCTGGGGCCGAGATGCCAAAAATATATTTTGACTTTAACCCAAAGATGTTTTTAATGATCCCAACCCTAAGAGAAAATGTTCAAAAGTATTTAAAACCTAGATCAAATTCTTCAAAAATTATTTTAAAATCATGATTTGCCACCATATTGTGGCATCATATTTTACACAAAATAAATTATATTATCTCAAGAGAGAAAGCTTACATCATACTAACTAGTCACCTAGTTACCATGTTGAGTACTCACTGGTTCATTGATGTCCTGACGACTTCTCATACCTTACCTCAGGGTCAGTTTCGTCATTAAATAATCCTTGAAATAGTGAAACATTTTTAATAAAAATAAGAATTTGAGATATTGAAAACCATCACATAATTTTATCAGAAGATGAAATTTGAGTAATTTCATTCTTCCTATGACAACTTAAAAATTATCTCGAGGCAAAAGAAGAATTGTGGAAACTCGAATAGTTCACCATGTAAAAATATAATTTTTAACAAAATCCTTTAAAAAAAACCAAAATCCTTCAAGATATATTATAATTTCATATCTAGTTTCAAGTTTCAACACAAGCCAAAATTATCATCTTTCAAAGATCCTCATATAAAAATAAACCTATTATTACCTAGGGGCACAATATCCTTGCCTTGGTAGGCAAGGCCAACAAATTAAAAAATGGATGGTTTTTTAGTTGAGGAGAAGTAAGTGTAAATAGAAGTAAACTGAACACATAATCATTGGGGGTGAAAGACACCCAGACAAGACAAGAATCCACCCCCTGTTGCCATTCATATTTTTGGTTCAATAATGATGCCTACCTGCAAAGCCTTGCAAGTCTGGCTCAAAAGGCTAGAGATAGATAATTATGGAAAAAACCAAATTGTAATGATCAAATTCCATGCCTAGGCAAGGCTTACATGTCATGCTCTTTTTAGTCATTTTGGACGGGTTTTCTTGTTTCTTTCCAAGGGAAGACAATAGGGTCTCACACCATGGCCTTGCCATTTACATTCAAAAGTATCTCAAAGCAAAACAAGACTTATGGAAACTCAAATATTTTACCATGCAAAATATAATTTACAAAACATCCTCTACAAGAAACCAAAATGCTTTCAGATATTATAACTCTGTAAATGATCTCAAGTTTCAACACAAGCCAAATATCATCTTTCAAATCATATTAAAATAGGCCTATTATTACCTAGGGGCCAAAATACCTTAAGCTATTATACTTTATAATGAATCTGAACACAATTTTCTTGCCAACCAAAGCAAGGCCAATAAAAACATTGCCCCGCACCTTTCTCTTTTCCCATTGTATTGCATAACTCCCAGTGCTGACTCTCTAGTACATAATACCTTGACAGCTTTGAGACAAATGCTCATCAAATCCTTAATCAATTGTGACATTTTCATTTTGACAAATGGGACATATTCTTCAAGGTTCAATCTTAACTTCACAAAATGTTTTTTTTTTCTTGGGAGATCGTTTTTGGGTGAAAATTGCATCATTGATGAAAATATCATAATTAGTGCCAAAGTTACATGCCATGGTAGCCTGCTAAGGAATAATAAAATTCCCACATAATATTAAAATTTGGGGGAATTTGTGATGTGACGGAAAAGTGACATGGGTGGGCATTATGTCACATACTTTTGCTAGAGGAAAATTGTTTCACCATAATTTTATTTTTTAGTGCAAATAATGAACTTGAAAATATGGCAAGATGACATAAACCAAATTTAACTCTATATATATATATTACCTACTAGTGAATATTTTTTTCGCCAAATTTTACACTATGTCTACAAATATATATATATAAAGTTGTAAATTTTTGGTTTTCTTGTGTAAATTCAACATAAAGCAAGCCACAAGTTTTGAAACCATGAAATTGAAAAAGAAAAAGAATAGAAAAAGACATGGTTACTAGTGGCATGTAATGTACATAAATCACAATGTTTCCCGAAAATATGATCGCTAACCCCAGCTTCCCTAATCCTTCTTTTTTTCTTATTTTATTTCTCTATGTAATGTAATCAGAGAAAAAAATATTACAAGTTCAAAGCCAATTGATATCATTTACTCTCCACTTGTCATTATGATGTGGATTTTTCTAAACCTATCATAGTCCCCAAATGGAGTTGGCAAGTGTTTGTCAATTAATAAATTTATTTAAAGTTTGAATTGTGTATTTGTAGAATTATGAAGTTTTCGACATAGGAATATTACTATCAAAATACACATCTTATCATAAATGTAACACTAGTTTAATGTGTTTAGTAGACCCTAACATGTGTTGAACATATTGACCATGGTGAATTGACCCCCACATTGGGATCATGGTAAAAACCCTAAAACCCATTTTGCCCCAAAATTATTGATTTGGACACATTGGCCCTGATTTAGTCCAGAAGATGATATTCATAAATGTTTGGAATATATATAAGGAAATTAAATGGTTTTTGGGGTCTTTACCATGATCCCAATGTGGGGGTCAATTTCCCTTGGTTGAGCACTTTGTGTTTGTAGACCTAAGTTTAAACCTCATGATGAATGAAATTCAATAATTTTTAATTTGCATATTATTAGCACATGTTTGTTGTAAAATCTAGTAAGTATTTGTTATAAAATCAAGAATGTTGAAAATAATTTAATCCAAGTCAAATCCATTGTTACTAAGTTGTCATCCACATGTCAGTTATTTTTTCCAAATAATTTCTTTTGAAGGCAAGCATTGAAATCTTCAAGAATATTCTATTTGTAATAATGATAATTTCAGAATTAACTAATTATTAGACAAACATGTGGCCAAGTTACCAAGGAACTTGCGGTACTAAGACACAATCTCAAGAAAGAGGGAACAAGTATTCTAGTGTTGGCCGGTTTTTCAAAGCACATATAGTTCTTAGGTAGGTTTTTGTATAGTTATATATACACTTAATTTGTGACTCTCAATAAAAAACCACCATTTGTTTATATTGTTGGTACACAAACTTTTAAATTTAAAGAGTCAAACAACTATTAGTTTTTTGTTGGTTCTTTCATGAAAATTTGACAGAATTATCGATTTTTTTTAGTTTTACAAAATAATTGAAATTGGCTGGTCCTTTGATCCCGTTTTATTTTTAAAACCAAAAATTCAGTTTTGGTTTTTTAAATAAAATAGAAACATGAACAACTATGTAAAAGGCAATATCCTTATTTTCATTCAAGTTAGGAGTGCAATATTTGACTTTACATTTGTCAAGTTTAATTCATAAGATTGTGAACAAGACACCCTATTACATTGGGCCAAAGTACTTTGAAGTTAATATATTGTATAATGGTTTGTGTCACAATATCCTTGCCTTATTTACATTTTGAGATTGACTATGATAGTTGAGCTAAAAGAGGAGATTTGGAATGCAAAGAGGACATGAGGACATGTCCTTATGTCCTAGGCCATCATGTTTAAAAATGTGTCCCCATGTCTTTAAATTTTGATGTTTTACCACATGTCTTGATTTTCCTATGTTCTCACGTCTTAGGCCCTTGGAAGAAGGGAAATTTTACAAGGCTTTATGTAATTGTCCTCAATCCATCATGTCCTACCTAATGTCTTTGGGTTGTGGAAGAATCAAATCCTACACCTTGACGTCAAGCCTTGGGGTATTCAAGCTAGTGTCTTCCCAAGCCCAAGTCTACATGATTACATAATAGGTATATGTTGGAGTTCAATCTCAAGACACATGCATTAGTCAAGGACAAATAACCAATAAGGCTATTTTTGTATTCCTTAGGTGACAGATCAACATGGTGTTTAGAACATGGTGGCATGGGGCTCCAACAAAATGACCTTCAGCTACTTGGAGGTGGCTTGGACATGGTGGCTTAACACCCCTTGTAGGACATGCCCCATGTATTGAACATGTCTTGGATTCTAGGCCAAGAAAATATTTCAAGCCTAAGCCAAAATTCATAATATCACCATGCCTTCATGGATGGCCCTTTTGGACGTAGCATAGGCTTATGTAAAAATCACAGATTAAAATTATATATTGGTTCCCCATGACCCTAGATAGTTCAATGCCTAAAACAAAACATGATATGGGCCCCAATAGCTAACTTTGAGAAGGCACTAAACATGTCTTGGGAGCACATCAAGGAAATCTGGCATAGTTTTTGCCCCCCAGCACAAGCCCAAATTGTAATTTTGAACTTCTTCACATGAATGGCCTTTTTTGGAATTGTTTGTCAGCAGCCACAACAACAACATGTAAGCTCAAGGCTATCCTTGTGGGTCAGCCCAGGTGCTAGGACTAGGGTTTAAGGTATATATGACAAAGCTTTGTACTTGATAGTGGCTTTTTTTTTGTGAACTAGGGCAAAACACCCAAAAATATTATTGCCTTGTTGTTAGCTGAAAATTTAGCTAAAATTTCACCAACATTGCACCCGTGTGTAGTGTTAAGCGGCTAGTTCAAGCAAGTTTGCTTGCCAATTTTTTTTTGTAGTTTTGATAATTTTCCCAATCCTTTTCGCCATGAATGCTAAATCGTTTTTGGGATGGTCACCACTAATGCACCAACACCAAATATTTGTTAAAAACCATTGCTTGGTGGATGGTAGAGTTACCACTTGTCCCGATTTCACAACTATTTATCATCCCCTCCCAAGGCCACTTACAAGTTAAATTACTCAAAGTCTTAATACCATTCACCTCTGACTAGGCCAAATCGTGATTGAAACATCACCTTCATTGCTATTAATACATTGGCAAATTTGTTTTGGTCTTTATGAATACTATGGACATGGGTGTCTTTCTGTTTGCTCAAAATATGCTTCGCACTAGAGATGTGGCAATCAAAATTTATAACTTCAAAGTTCCATCTACCTTAGACTTAGTTTTTACTTACAAGTTGGATGTAGTGGCTCTCACCATTATTGGAAGTAGTTAGGAATATTGGTGGGTTGCCTATTATCACCTAGAAGTAATTTTGTTTACTGCCATTTTGTGTGCACATGTACGTTGAACCTCCCAAAATGCCTTCCAACTATACTAAAAGAATTCCCACCAGGTGGTTCCATGATAGACCAAAGTGTGGCATTCAAACCCTGGTTTAAATCTAGATAACATTTGGTTATGTAGTTCAATTTTGGACTTTCCATGCACTTCTAGAGCATGAAGAATTAAAAATTATGTAAGAATTTTTGTGGGTAGCAACATTTCATAGATGGACAAAATTTCTATTTTGAAACCCAATGAATTTTGCCCATTTTTTGTCACATTTGGCTATTGAGAACCTCCCAAGGATGGCAAATTGCCAATTGGAACATTTCCTAAGTTGACATAGCCTTTAATTCCTAATTTGATGGTCATTCAAAAAAAGGTCACTATGGTATACCAACCACAACACAAGTGGTAATCCGTTCAAGGTACTCTTCACATGACCATGACAAGGTGTTTTTCAACTCCGTTCTCCTCGAAGGTTTATTTGTTTTGTTGTTATTCCATGTGGCAAACATTTTTTCCCCCGCTATAAGTTGTTCAACTAAAAACAACAATACTTTGCTCTCGTGTGGGTGGACCAAAAAAATAATTAAAAAAAGATCCCATGAATTTAAGGAAGGATTCCTTGGCTATTGAAGGAAGGACAACACCTACCATGGCTATTGTGACTTATGGATTTAATAATGATCACCCGAACTATGATTGCCTCCCCCCCCCAAGCAGGTACTTCCTACCTACCTACTGCCTACTTTTTTCTAACCCCCCCTTCAGTGCTTAAGTAGGTACCTTATTTTATTTGCTCAAATACATTTTGCTATAACCATTTTTAATTGTTTTTGGGTGGGGAGAAGTTTTTTCACCCAAACATAACCTTGCATGCCAACCTTTTCTTTGTTTTCGCTTCATGATTTTTGGATGTACTCATAATTGTGGGTGTTGTCATGGAAAATATAAAAAAAATAATAATTTGGTGATTATAATCTAAAAGCATGTAATAGTGCTATCATCACACACACAACAAGGTCCCCCCCCCAACCCCCCCTTCCTTTTAAAAAATAAATTGTGATGTAAAATAGAAAATTATTTGAATTTACAATTCAGTAAATTCCAAAATTTTCCCAATCTTTGTTGGAAAAAAGTGTCCAAAAGATCTCTTCGAAATTTTTACAAACAACTTGGATCTCCAATTGTGATTCGTCAATGCACAATGCTATGCCAACTTGGATCTCCATATGTTTTTCAATGAGCAAAGCATGTGGTTCTTCCACATATTTTATTTGTGGAATGTTCATTCATTCATTGGAGTATATGGAACTTGTGGAGTGTCTAATATTTTCCAAAAGCATAAGAACATCTAGAAACCCAATGGTAATGGGTCGGAGGAGTGACCAAAAAAGACGGAAAGGTTTGCAATTTATGTCCCATTTAGTTAATGCTGGCAACAAATTGGAAACACATGACTCCAATTACATTAGGGTTTGAGACACTTACAATGTGATTTCTTATGCACAATTTTCTTTTTGGAACATCAACAAATTTATAAGATGTTTTTGTGCATGTTGTTGACATGTGGGGTTTTTTTTGGTTAAATAAAATCAATGGGAGCTTTGGCCCTTGACGTTTAGGTATTTCAATTTGTTCAAGTTCCTTTTTTTTTAAACAAATAAAATATTCAGAGATGAAAGACGTTTCAAGGTGATGTTAGAATGTCTACATCAACCAACTATATTTTAATTGAATGAATTCAAGTTGGATATTTGTATTGAATCCATTAATAATCGACATGTGTCTAATTCACAAAATTAAATTTGTCACCCAAGGGCCAAAGGTCCTTTGGTATATGCCTTATGCCTAGGTATCAATGACCTTAGTATCTTGGTAGCTTTGACACATGTTTGTTTGAGTACATAATTAATGTAGAATTTCTCAATCTAGAAATAAACTATTCTTGAGGAGCAAAATGTTTTTTTCACAAAAACAATTTATTTCAAGGGTTTAAAGTAAGAATTCTTGGATTGATATTAAAATAATTAGGTTAATCCATAGCTTCTTTCCCTGACCATAGGGATCTAGTCTAGAAACTTTTGCTTCTTCCTTTTTGGTGTTCTTATCTTCAAGAATTCACATAGACAAACCAAGGATTTCCAATCTTTTCATATCTATCTTCATATATTTCCAATTTCTAACTGACGGTAGGCAAATTCACCATCTAAAAATTATTGTTTTGTTTTGAAACTTAGTAGTGTTTCATTTTTCCATATTTATGATGTTCAAATTTCCTCAAAATTTGCCTCAAAATAGCAAAATTGGTTGAAATTAAATCAGAAAATGACATTATCTAAAATTTCCTAGATTTTTTGACGAGAAAGGGATAATTCGCTCCCCAAAAAAACAATGTTTATGAGGTATATATGGCCAAAAAAATAGTGCTTATATGGGGTTTGATCAATTTGGGGTTTGAAGGGTTAAGGGTTTAAAAGCCAAGTCGTTAGGGTCTAGAATAAGTGTGTAGTTTGTACCAAATGTACATGCACCTCAACCTGACAAAATTTTGCCCACGGAAAACACCCGATTTTAGTGTACTGGCTAGTCTTTTAAATAACCCTCTACGAAAATGTTGACTACCTATTATGATGAAATATGTATGGGGATGCGACAGAGAAAAGACTGTTGCTTACATCAAGCGTGCTTTCAAGTAATGTCATAGTAAACTTGGCAGTTCAGAGGTACCATCAGGATTCAGGGTTGAACATTTCAAAAGTAATCTACATGCTTGTTGTTGACGTTTTTGTGAGCATCCGATATATCTTAGAAGGCACAAAATATGTCTGGATTGGTATGGTGTTCATGGTAAATTGAAATGCAAGCATATCCCAAGATTTGTCAATGATTGAACAACACGAAGGTTGTTGTTTGTTCAGAAGCTCAACTTCATAGAAGTGAATTTCCAGGTGTGATATAAAGTTGTTCCCCTGTTTTTAAATCCCTTTTTACTACCTCCAACTTTTATTTTACAAACTAGTGATGTTTTTCTTTAAATGCACAATTGCTCAGAATTCACACAGTGGGTCAGTAGATTTTAACAACCTAGTTGGTGATGGAGGGACTATGGGGGACTTTGTAGGTATTGAGCAGTGCTGATGCAAGTTTTGGTCTTGGTCACAATTCACAAGGTCCTTACCATGGGCCAAATTCATTATTGACATTCAAGCTCGAAGAGAAACCTAACATGCTAGGAAGAAACCCTAAGAATTATTAATCCTTGTTAAAATGAGATGGACACACGAATGGGTGTTGAATGGAGTTGAAGGTTGTCAAGAAGGGATTACAATTTGCATTTGCCAATCCGAACACCAAGGTGGTTGAAATGGTGTCCCCTACAACACCACATGCTCCACCGGCCAAATTCAAGTAAGCATCTATAGCAAGGGCTTTTGTAGAATCCAAATGTTGTATAAATCAAAGTTCGTTGCTTGGTGATTTTTATATGGCGAACTTGCATATGGTTGTTGTGGGCTCAATTTAGTTGCATTACATTATAATGGTTATTTCTGGGTTATCTTAACAAGAATCCGTGCTCCATCAAACATGTAATAACCTTGAGGGGACAATGTAGAAGTAGAAAGTTCCTTTTAGGATTGTTTTTGTTTAAGTGGTTAAGCATCTATCTAATTGTGGCAGGCATGAATGGTACCAAATAACAAGTTTGGTTGTGGTTTGTATTTTGGCAAAGGCAGTTGAAGAAGAAGATCTAAAAGTTCATTTCAATGAACACATTGTATGTTCCAATTTCTATCTACCCCCAAACCTTGATTTTATTTTTCCAATAATTTGGTTGTATGTTAGTTGGGCTTCTAATGACTTGTATGTGTTTTCAAGTGTGATATATGAATTAGAAGGTCATATAAAATGTTGCATGTTGTGATTTAATGTCACTTGTAGCAATAAGACTAGAAGACAAGTGATGTCATTTTGGTTAGATCAAACAAGGGTAACTTTTATATTTATAAAGGTGATGACATTACAAGCTATAAGCAAAGATATTAACGATGACATGAACAAAACGTAATAATGTTTTTGTTGAGACCATAGTTAATGTCAATTGACAATACAAATGTTACAATCATATTTATGTATAATATGCAATATTTTTTGTACGGGCATAAATGCACTAATTAGGGTCTTCTGGAATGTGTGTTGGCAGCTAGGTTTGGTCATTAATCTCAAGGAGCCATTATCGTGCATGCTACAACTCCCCTTGTTTGGCAAGGTGACTAATTATAACTATGCCATTTGTGTCACAATAGAAGGATAAGCACATTGCTAATGTGCCTAAGCTGCTCATTAGGTTAACTCCCACACCTTGATTGTGTAGGTGATCCTTGCAGAGTGTCAATATGCCTACTTGAAAACCAAGTTGGAGATCAAACTTGTCAAGGCTACAAACATTCATTGGATGTAACTTGGGTGCAACACAAAATACAATATTGACTAGGACAAGTTAGAGGCAATTGTTAAAGAAGAGGTGGGTGTTTTTAAGTCTTGATATTTTGTGACAAATATGCCATATGGGTAAAACTATATGCACATTTTGTAGTTAGTAGCAGACTTGTGATCTAACTCGAGCTGGTCTTAATAAATAAACCACCCACCACCTATACAAAACACTACAATCATAAACAAAGGTAGTGAAAATTGGGCAGAAAAGTACAACGTATTAGAGGCCCGAATATGTGAACTTGAGGAGAAGATGAATGCAATGACCTTAGAGCTGAAAGAAGTATGCCAAACTATACTATCTAGTTCATCAGTTCCCTTACCTACACAACCTAGCCGCCTTGGTGCAAATCCAAAGATAATTGCAGAGGTTGCAAGGTGGTTTTTCCCATCATGGGAACTAGTTGAACCTACTTCTAAAAGGGTAATGTTTGGTCCCACATGTGGAGACCTAGAAACCAAGTGCGAGTCACATGCATGCAAGGACCCTCCTTTACCATTATGGGAGATCGAAACAAATAAAATACCATTACAGGAGATAGCATCAAACAAGGTGGGTGTGACTACACCTTGCCAGAAGCCACAACAAAAGTTAGTGGTAGCTTTGGATGGTGGCATTGTAAAACGACCAGCGAAATTTGTACATACGTGCAAACCCAATGACCAAGAAGGCAATCAAAAGGGTCATGGTCCCCTATCCAATAGTCAGGTGCTGGATGTGCAAATCATGGACACATAACTGCCTGATGGTCAAGATCTGGCTGAAACAGTATATGGTTGACAAACTTGGCATTGAAGTTGACAGCCATGATTTTTTTAACTCTCTACTTTTTTATACAAAGTTGTTTGACGAGTGTGCAAAGGTTTCCGCTCAACCTATTGACATGTGGGATATAATTGGCACTCGTATGGTACACAATGAACACCATGATAGTCAGGTAGCTAAAATATAGTTGTCGAAGCTTGAGACACAAATCACTAAGGTTCTTGACACCCAATTTGCTACACAACTGGTTGACATATAGATAGATGGTTGATAACTAATAGTCATAATTTTATAAAATGGGCTTGCATTATATAGACATGTCATCTAGTTTTTGGTGGCAAAATTACTTAGGTGCATCTAAAGTTTTTGAGCGTTATATATTAGCCACTACCATAAATTTTTAAATGAAGGTGATATTTTGATTCTTTGTGAATGACTCTTAGTGTTTTCCTTGAATTATGTTGTTTTCTTTGGTGTAGGTTGCTTGGTGTTGGTAGGGTATTAGGTTAAAAAAATTCAATTGAAGCACAGTCAAGTTCAGACAGAAGGTTAAGCAGCAATGATGGAAGTCCAAGTCACAGTTGGCACTCTTTGACCACAACAAAAGTAGTTCTTGCAGTTTTAAAGGTTGTTGATGGAATCGGTACTAAAAGCTCTGTGTCACAACCTTTCTAAATAAGTCTTCTATCATAACTCACAGATTGTTGGGTTGTTGGACATGGGCAAAAAAACCTTGTTGTACTTGAAAGGTTAGAGATGTTCCTCCAGTACAAAGGGAATTTTGAACCCACTATCTTAAAGACAAGCAGCACAAGCAGCCTATTGTTTTAGCAATTAAGTCCCATGAAGCATTCCAAAGGTTCAAGATAAAACCAGTTCTGTCCTTCCCAGATATGTTAGTATCAACCTATTGTGGCCTGTGTGGACTGTAGAATTTTTTGTGATATTGGTTGTCGAAGGAGCTAAACCAATTGAAGTCAAATGTACCCAAGATTGTGCCCTTAGTGGCACTGCAGATTTGTGAAACCTTTTTGGACATCTCAGCTTGCAACATACCTGGTAGCTATTCCTTAAAGTAGCGCAATCTAAAAGGATCTGAGTCCCTAGCTTGGGTGTCTGTATCTTATGGGCAGAATACGAAAATTTTCCTTTGAGCTTCATTCTCCTTCTAAGTTGCAAAAGCTCCTACCATTGTGGCTATAGGGTAGAAGTAGTGAGTCAAGAGTGATTTCCATTCATGATATCATACTTTGTGAGTAGCACCCAACAGGTAATCACTGGACTCATCTTGTAATTGTGAATCATTCTTATGGAATTTTCTTCAAATCTCATAAAAATGATGCCTTGTGACTTGATAGGATATTGCAAATGATGCAAGTGATGAGACTTTGTTGGCTTCAGTGGAATCATCTAGTTACCCATTTGATACTGCAAGCAAAGGGGCTCAATGGGTAATTCATGGCCATGTACAGTGGGAGAGCAACAGATGTTACCAGAGTGGCTACGTTTAAAAAGACCCTGGTTGCTTTTGCTATTAACATTGGTGTGTTCTATATGTGTATTGTGGCATGTTTGGTGGGTGCAACAGAGTTGGTGATCTTGAGGACTTGTCCAAGGTCCAGATATGAGATTAGTTCTGGCCTTGTATTTTTAGACTGCAAACTTTCCTTCAACAAGGCACAAGCAATATATGTTTTTAACAAAGAGAAATAAGCATGCTTTCAGTTGAAATTTGAAACTTTATCATACCTTGAAATTGGGTGATAACTGGGAAAAGTAAAGGTTTGTGTTTCTGTAAAGTTTATTTTCCTTGACAATTGTTGGTTGTTGCTTTGAGGTAATGTCCCTTGCTTTATAGAATTGTTGTAGAATAGTTTTGCAAGGCTTGAGAAGGGCCTGAGGTCTAACCCAACTGCCAGACTAGTGTGTGGCTATGTTTTCTGTTTTGCTGGTCCCATGAAGCCTGTAGCAAACCCAAGACTCCTACTGTGTTCCATCCACTATTTGAAGTTGATGTTGCACCTAAGTGCTTGTTTTGCAGTATTTAATAGATATTTATAGTGGATTGCAGGTAATGGTGCCCTATATGTATGAACAGTTCATTAGCAACTTGACATATGAGGTCAAAAGTAGGAACATCCCAATGTCACAGAGTGATGATGTTGTTGCAAGAATTCTTCAAGTCAAATTTGAAACATGTCTCTTTGAGCACCCTTATGCCAACAAGGGGTTTAAATTATTTATCGGCCAGCAAGTAATCACTTGCCCTCATGATTCATGAATTCAAGAAATTGCAATAGTTTGTACTTATGCCCAACATTGGTCCATGATTGCTTAACCTTATCATTGGAATATGCACAAGCACATAGATCATTAGTCCGTGAAGCAGTTAGGAAGTCACTTGTGTTGTTGAAGAATGGATAGAATGGGGATTCATCACTACTGCCACTTAATAGAGATGCCAAGAAGGTCCTAGTGGTAGGATGTTTCAATTCTTTTCAAGTTGACTTAAATTGTACATATGGAAGGATTCTTGCTACTTTCTTGTCATGATGCAATGGTCCTTGCATTAACTAAATGAAATGATGTTAGGCGGTGACTGACAACCATGCCATATTGAAATATCGAAATGCTTCTTGGTTGTTTTTAAGTTGAGGAGGGTGGTATGGTGTGTACTGATAGGTAGGGGCCTTGCTTCTGCCCTTTCTATTTACTCCAGCCGAGAGAAAACAAACCCAGAGAAGCATAAGGCAAAGCCATTGCATCTAGTCAACTTGTTGAAGGGGCAAAAACCCTGTCGCTCACAGTAGCTACGAACTAAATCTTGGCAGATATGGACAGATTATCTACGTCCTTTGGCACTAAGTGAAGGCATTAACATTCACTTTTGTGACAACAAAGATGTGAGTTGTAGCCTTGTGCACATACAAATAACATCAACTATCTTTTAGGTCTTATTGGTATACTTTTAAAAATATTTGTGTCACTCCATGGTGGACATAAGCTTTTGGTGCTTTTAGGTTGAACATGGACCCCTGGAATGTTCCATATGACTGGATTTTGTACCTGAGCAATACTTTTGTGGAATCTCTTTCTGATAGAAGCTTTATTTATAGTAGAGGTGCTAAAGGCTCTTTCATCCCAGTTTATGCAATGTGGTTATCTTGTTGTAGGCCATTCTAACAGCAGTTTGTAATATCATGTGTTTTTGGTAGAGATGCAGAAAGGAGGCCACACATCTTGTGCTACAAGAAGTTTGCAACTGAAGTGGCCTATTAGTGTGCCATTTATTCACCCTAAGGATTTTACAATTAAAGAACTCCAAAGTTTCATTGACACTTATGAGGTTAGCTAGTGGAAGTTGTTGCCTCACCTTCCACATACATCTGGCCAGTCACCTGCTTCCAATGCTACACTTTCGCGTGTTCCAAAGAGAGGTGTGTACTTGGTTTCTTGGATATTTATGTCTTTGTCAAATGGGTTGGCCAGTTTGTTTGCCCATATTCCCACATGCCATTTTGGACCTCCTTGGCCTGTCTTAAATCTCTTTTTCTGTTTAGGAGTGTTCCAAGGCTGATGTTACTAGCTGAATTGCACAAAAAATAGTGGACTTGCCATCTTGGTCTGCAGACAAGTCTGCCCTGAATGGCTGGATGATAGCTTCTATTGATGGTGTTTTGCAAATGAATTTGAAACAAAAGCTTTCTTCTAGTTTTCTTTCAACCTTAGCTTATTAATCACCTGCCTAATCTTCAAAATGTTACATTGCTACTGGCAATGAGGATGGAAGTATGGAATATCATTATTCTTAGATACAAGTTACTGGAGATGTTGACACTGAACAATGAGACTAGACCTTAAACCATGTGCTACACATTCCAATGCAAAGCTTATCTTTACAAGCTTGTTGCAGCTTGAATGAAATTACTATTCAATTTTTTGACAAGCTTTCTTTTAGAGTGGTCATCAATGTCATGAGTGAGTATTCCTGTTGGTCACTGTGATTCGTGATGAAGGTGATATCTTGATACTTTGTGACACTCACAAGGTTTTGACTGCACTTATTCTTGTCATGTTTCATTTGATTTGGAAGAAATTGATGTAAGAGTTACCTTCAAAGTGTTATGTGGAGTTTTCTCTACAATCTTTTAGATATAAATGTCGAAATCATCAAATCCCTCAGGAATTTTTTGAAGTTTTAGATGATCATTCCACAAAAGGCTCATGATTACATTTCCCAGGAAATGATTTTGGCATCATGATATTTGTACCTATTTGCTACATAGACAGATATTTGTGTGCCATCTCAATTTGTAATTTGATGGATTGGCAACAAAGTATGTTTGCTTATGTTCCCCAAGTGTTTTGGTTGACAGCAGACAAGACATATCAATGAAACGTGACCAAGTTTAAATGAATTTGTGATGTTGGGTGTGAGGACAGGGAATCCTTTGATTATTTGCTACATGACAATTTTAAGGAAATCAGTTGATGAAAGTCATAGATTTCCTAGAGCAACAAAGTGAATTAATGTAATCCCATGGGTGAATAAGTGTGGCAGATACAGACCCATGTGTGAGGCAACTTTTGTCCCTCTACTTTCGATTTTACAAGGTGACTATGCTCGAAAGCACAAATGCTACCGATGAAGGACGAATGCGAATGTATGTCTAGTTATTAGGTTGCGTTCGTAGACGAAGTTAATTATTTTGTCTTCCAAGCATCATTCACAATTCAACATTGATAGATTCGTTATTTAGATTCACACATTCCAAATCCTAGAACCTTAAATCAAATTGTCATCCCTTTTAATGAACACTTATGGACTCAACACCTTCTTA
>Ga0209611_10006673_pt1 | contig 18790 bp, 14 predicted proteins | sample S1TSphgellanicum_3_FD_187693 | JGI IMG/M metagenome (GOLD analysis project Ga0209611, IMG submission 187693) | Host-associated microbial communities from peat moss isolated from Minnesota, USA - S1T2_Fc - Sphagnum magellanicum MG (SPAdes) (version 2) | ecosystem: Host-associated > Plants > Peat... | reverse complement strand
CACAAGGCAACTTGCAGCCTTGGCGGCGATCGCCAATCAGGGTCGTCTGGTGGAGATCCCGACGGCGCACGGCTTCTGCATGTTCATCCGGCGCGACTGCCTCGATCAGACAGGCTTCCTGGATGAAGATCTCTTCGCCCAAGGCTACGGTGAGGAGAACGATTTTTGCGAACGCGCCCGGGCGCTCGGGTGGCGGCATGTGGCCGTGCCAGGCGTCTATGTCGCTCATCTCGGCGGCGTGTCGTTCGGTGGCGCACGGGAGCATCTGCTGCGTCGCAATCTCCGCCTGCTCGAACAGCGCCATCCCGCCTATCACGCACGGGTAGCAGCCTGGATCGCTGCCGATCCGCTGGCGCCAGCGCGGCGCAGGCTGGATGCAGCGCGCTGGCGGGGTGCAAGGCAAGCTGCGCCTGGACACGAGGGTAAGAATCGGCCGGGCTTTCTGCTCATTACCCATGGCGGGGGCGGGGGGACGACACGCATCGTCACGGAGCGCGCTCTGGCGATCCGTGCGCGGGGCCAGCTTCCCATCGTTCTGCGTGCGGTGGAGGGATGGTGCGAAGTGGGGGATTCCGAGGGGCTCTACCCAAATCTGAGGTTCGCGCTGCCGGAGGAGTTCGCAGCACTACTGGACCTGTTGCGGGAAACCGAGCCGCTGGGGGCTGAGCTGCACCACCTTCTAGGCCACGACCATAGCGTCGTTCGACTGTTCGCAGAGCTTAACATTCCATACGATGTCTGGGTGCATGATTATGCGTGGTTTTGTGCACGCCTTTCTTTTGTGACAGGCGAAGGGCGGTTTTGCGGCGAGGCGGGTGTATCGACATGCGATTCATGTGTCGCGCAATGGGGATCGGAGCTTGAGGAGCACATCGCACCGGCGGCTTTGCGCCGAAGGAGCGCGTCGGACATGCGAGGCGCGCGGTCGGTGGTTGTACCCTCCGAAGATGTGGCGCGCCGCGTCGCCCGACACGTGCCTGGCCTGAAACCGAGTGTACAGCCTTGGGAGAAGGATCCGCCGCCACCGCCACCGCGTTGGCGGCGTAGCGACCGACAAGTTGGCCGGGTCGCGGTGATCGGCGCGATCGGCATTGAGAAGGGTTTCGATGTGCTCTTGGCCTGCGCACGAGATGCGGCTTCACGGCGTCTCCCGCTGGAATTCGTGGTGGTCGGCTATACGGTGGATGACGAAAAGCTGCTGCAGACCGGGCGGGTTTTCGTCACCGGGGCGTTTTCTCGCGCGGAGGCGGGGTCATTGATCCGCGCGCAGTCAGCGGATTTGGCGTTTCTGCCCTCGATTTGGCCCGAGACATGGTGCTATGCGCTCAGTGACGCGTGGGCAGGTGGTTTGCCGGCTGCGGCATTCGACATCGGCACGCCGCCGGCGCGTATTCGCGCAGCGGGCCGAGGGTGGGTGCTGCCGCTTGGTTTGCCTGCAACGCGTGTGAACGATGTGCTGATCTCCCTGGCAATGCTGAATACCGTCAACACTTTACCCCATTTCAACTGATGCCGGAGCGCTGCCCCCGGGACTTGCCGCCTGCGCGCCTGAGGCGCACCATCAGGTTCGCTTGCAGAACGACCAAGAAATACTTTGGAGCTAGATGATCTGCCGTGAGTGACCAGAAGAATGCCGCGCCGGCCGGAGTGCCGATGCAAAAGATCGTGACCGAGCTAAAGGTGTCTGCGAACCTGATGACGTTGGACGCCGGATTGTTCTGCATTTTTAACGCGCCCGGTAGCGTGTTGCCGGATGCCAATACCGGATTGCCGGGAGTACGCGTTTCCGTGCCGACGGGCCCGGTTTTTCGGCCCGACGCGGTCACCATTATCAGTTTTCGCGAGGATGGCTGGCTGGGCGGCTGGAACGGGGCCGCTCTGGTGCAGGTTACCCGTGGACCGGCGCAGATATTGGTAACGATCTATCAGGCGCCGAATACCACTGCCGACCCGCCACGCCTGCAGATACTGCGGCTGGCTGAGAGTAGCGCCCTGCCGCCCGTTGGCGGCCGTCCCGCCGCAGGCGCTGCCGCTGCCGTTCAGGCCTTGGCACCGCCGCCGCCGCCCGCTCCGGCAATGCCGCCGGCGCTTACGTCCCAGCCCGCGCCCGGCGCTGCAGGCGCCCCGGCACAGCCCGCCGGGCCTGTGTCGTTGCCGCAGAACACACCCGCCGCGGCTGTTCAGTCCGACGCCGGCGCCGCCAAAGACGCCGAGATCGTAGCGCATATCCAGGGCCGCGGCGACGTGATGACCAGCTTGAGCAGCTGGATGGGTGAGCCAGGCAGCAAGAAGTGGGTCGAGGGGTTTGCCGTCTCGCCGAAGGGGGCGGTGGGGCCTGGCGACATCGAGTACCAGGCGGTGCTTGGCCGCGGCTGGCTCAGTCCGTGGGCTGAAGGTGGCCAGTATTGCGGCAGCCGTGGCATGAGCCTGCCGATTCTGGGGTTGCGCATGAGGCTGCGCGGCGAGGCCGCTGAACGCTTCGATTGCATCGTTACAGCGAGCTTTGTTGATGGCACCCAGGTGGGCCCACTCGACAATGGCGAGCCTTGCCAGGCCGAAAGCATGGCGCCGCTTGAAGCCTTCAACATCAAACTGGTGTCACGCCAAGCGCTGGCGCCGGCTACGCCCGCACCTGCACCGCAAGTGAAAAAGCCCGCCGGCCGCGCACCTATCCCGGCCAAGCCGGTGAAAAAAACCGCTGCGCCGGCGCCGGCCCGCAAGGCGCCGGCTGCCCCGGTGAAGCCCACCAAGAGCAAGAGTGCACCGGTGAAACCAACGAAACGCAAGAAGTGAGCGGGCAGCCGCCCCTTCATCGGGTGTCAGGTTTGTGTTGTCAGCTTGGCGAGAACTGCCGGGGGGACCGTGATTTCGCTCCGGCCGGACTCACGCCTTGCGGTTAGACAATGAAATACCTGTTCATACACCAGAACTTTCCGGCTCAGTTCGTGCACCTGCTGCGGCATCTGGCCGCGCAGAAGCAGCATGAATTGCTTTTCATCACAGAAAGCCAGCGGAACTCTCTGGCGGGTGTGCGGAAAGTGCTGCATCCGCATGCGCGACGGCCGACCAGCGGGGTACATCCGCATGCGATCGATCTTGAACTGGCCCTGATTCGCGCTGATTCGGTGGCCAAGGCCGGCCAAAGCCTGAAGGCGCTCGGCTTCGTGCCGGATATCATCATCGGCCATCATGGCTGGGGTGAAATGCTGCATGTGAACGATGTTTGGCCGGATGCCCCCCTGCTCGGCTACCACGAATTCTACTATAATCTGGAGGGCTATGATGTCGGGTTCGATCCCGAATTCCCGGCGGCGCCAGATATCTCAGCACGGCTGCGCGTCAAGAACGCGGTAAATCTTCTGGCACTGAGCAATCCCGGCATGGGTCAAACCCCGACGCAGTTCCAGCATTCAACTTACCCCGCCTGGGCACAGCCCAAGATCAGCGTTCTGGCGGAAGGCGTAAATCTGGATATCTGCCGGCCAGACCCGGAGCTGCGCAAACGCGTGGTGACATTGGGCGGCTACAAGGTGCGGCCGACGGACAAGCTGGTGACCTATGTGGTCCGCGATCTGGAGCCGTATCGCGGCTTTCATGTGATGATGCGCGCTTTGCCGAAGCTGCTATCGGAAAGGCCGGATGTGCGGGTGATTCTCGTCGGTGGAGACGGGGTGAGTTACGGCGCGAAGCCGACGAAAGGCACCTGGCGTGAGCATATGCTGGCGGAATTGGATAACAAAATCGACTCAAGCCGGGTGCATTTCGCCGGGCGGGTTCAGTACGAAACCTACGTCAAATTGCTGCAACGTTCGGATGTGCACGTGTATCTGACCTATCCGTTCGTTGCCTCCTGGTCACTAAGGGAAGCGATGGCAACAGGCTGCGCGATCGTGGCGAGCGACACAGCGCCGGTCCGGGAGTTTGTAAGGCACCGCAAGACGGGTCTCCTGGCGCCGTTTCTGAAGCCGGATAGTGTTGCCGACCGAGTGCTGGAGCTGCTGGAGGATGCTGCCTTGAATCGCAGGCTGCGCCGTGCGGCGCGGCTATGGGCGGAGGCGAATCTGGATATGGGGGACTATATCCAGAATTACGAAAAGCTGATCGCGCGAACAATCGGATGACAGGCCGCGCTGCCGTCAATGTGCGGAGATCGCGCCCTTTGGCAGGCGCGGCAGAAGCAACGCAAGCCCCACGGCGAGCAACGAAATGATCGCCATAGACAGGAATACATCCAGGTAGCTCAGCATCGCCGCCTGGGCTTGTAACGTGCGCGCTATCCCGGAGAGATCGACGCCAGCGCCATAGCCGTTATAGGGCGTAATGTGCTCGGCCAGGCGTGCGTGGTGAAACTGCTCTCGATAGGCGAGCAGGGTCGTCACCACGCTGATGCCGACGCTGCCGCCCATGCTGCGCATCAGGTTGGTAATGGCGGAGGCATTGTTGCTCTGATCCGCTGGCACGTGCACCAGGCTGATCGACATCAAGGGGATGAACAGAAACGGCATCCAGACGGTTTGGAACATGCGGATCTTCGACAGGTCCCAGAAGCTGATCTGCTGGTCCAGGCCGCTGGCATAAAATCCGGCCACAGCGCAGCCGGCAAATCCCATTGCGGCAAAATATTTCGGCTGCACGAAACGCCCGGTGAGTATGCCTGCAGCCGGCATCATGATGATGGTCAGAATGCCAGCAAGACTTAGAGTCATGCCGGCAGTACTTGCGTCGTAACCCATCAGTTCCTGGGCCATCTGCGGCTGAACCTGGCCGCTGGCGAGCAGCACGAAGCCCAGCGCGAAGAGAAGCAGATTGCTGATGGCGAAGGATGGAATGCGCAGCAGGCGCAGATTGATGATTGGTTGGGGATGATTCCATTCCCAGAACGCCAGACCCACCAGCGTGATCACGCTGACGGACCCCCAGAGATTCACAAAAGGGGCTCCCCAGCCGCCGGCGCGTTCGAAGCGGTCCAGCACTACTTGCAGCGTGCCGAAGCCAATAACCACCAGCGCGAAGCCGAAAAAATCTACCTTCAGGCCACCCGCCAGCAGCTTCCGCCGGTTTTCGATCAGGGCGGGGCTATCCACCACATAGAGCGAGGTCAAAACCAATGAAATGCAGCCAACCGGCAGGTTGATCAGAAAAACCCAGTGCCATGAGAAGGAGTCGGTCAGCCAGCCGCCAATGGCCGGGCCGATGGCGGGTGCCACCACCACGGTCAGGCCATAAAGAGCGAAGGCCTGGGCACGCTGGCGCGCGGGAAAGGTATCGACAAAGATCGACTGCTCCACCGGCGCCAAGCCGCCACCGCCAAAGCCTTGCACCACGCGCCAGAGCAGGATCTGCCAGAGAGAAGTGGATGTTACGCACAGCACCGACGCCGCGGTGAAGATCATCACGCAGATCATATAGAAACGCTTGCGGCCGATCACGTTGGCCAGCCAGCCGCTGATCGGCAGGACGATCGCGTTGGAGACCAGGTAGCTGGTGAGGATATACGTGCTCTCGTCCTGGCTGGCGGCAAGGCTGCCGGCAATGTGGTGGAGCGACACGTTGGCGATGGTGCTGTCCAGCACCTCCATGAAGGTGGCGATGGAAACGATGATGGCGATCAGCCAGGGGCTGCGGCCGCCGGCGGCCGAGAAGGGCAGGTAGTCCGGCGCCGGCTTCGTCCGGATAGCTGGCGGTGGCAGAGTATCCGGCATCGTGCTTAGCGCAGTTTTACGCTTGGAACGACGGACATGCCTGGCGCTAAAGCGAGGTTGCGGCAGACATCGGTATCGAACCGCAACTTTACCGGCACCCGCTGAACGATTTTTACGTAATTCCCGGTTGCGTTTTCGGCGGGCAGGCTGCTGAAGATCGAGCCGGTGCCTGGCTGCACGCTATCGACATGGGCGGTGACATTGCGGCCGGCGAAGGCATCGATCGCAATTGTCGCCTTCTGGCCGGGGCGCATATCCGCGAGCTGGCTCTCCTTGAAATTGGCAGTCACCCAGCAATCCGGCTGCACCACCGCGAGCAGCGATTGCCCGGGGCTGACATAGGAGCCGAGTTGCACCGTGCGGCGGGCAATCCTGCCATCCGCCGGCGCGGTCACATGCGTGTAGGAGAGCTGGAGTTTGGCGTCGGCGACGTTGGCATCGGCCAGACGAAGTGCGGCTTCGGCGCTTGCTACCTGAGTCTTGGCCACGGCGAGTTGGGCGCGCGCACTCTCTGCCGCCTGCCTGACAGAGTCGAGGCGAGCCTGGGCGGACGTTGCCGAAGCCCGCGCGCTGTCGATCGATTGGGCGGAGATCGCACGCGGGTTGATCGCGGTATAACGGGTGAGATCGCGCTGGCTTTGCAGCAACTCAGCCTGGGAAACGCGGATATTGGCGGTGGCCTGATCCAGATCGGCCTGGCGCACCGGCAGGGTGGCGCGCGCCTGATCGAGGCCAGCCGCCGCCTGATCCCGCTGCGCCTGCATCTGCTCCAGCCGCATTTCCGCGTCGCGCGGATCGAGTTCAACGAGCGTTTGGCCAGCAGTGACGAGCTGATTATCATCCACCAGCAATTTGACCACGCGACCACTCACCTGGGCACTCACCTGGGAGATGTTGCCGTCGATAAAGGCATCGTCGGTCGTCTCATAATGGCGCGCATCCAGCCAATAGAGCGTGCCGGTAGCAAGCAGGGCCACCACCACCAGAAGCCCGGCGAGTTTGGGCAACCATTTTTTGGGCGGCGCCGCGGACGCGTTTTGGTCCTGCAGCAGCGCCGGATGTGTGTAGTCGTCCAAGGTGCACCCCGCCCTGCCGTCAGCCTAGAGACATCACTTTAGACCGAACGGTTCGGTCTAGGAAGCAAAACTGGGCGTGAAAGCGCATTTGGCAAGTCGGTATGCGGCCGGCGCCCCGCCGGCCGCGCAGCGTTCAAGCCGTTACGGCAGCCTTGATGGATTTGGCAATGATATCATGGGCCTCTTCCAGCGTGCCGAAGCCGGTGACCTTTACCCACTTGCCAGGTTCTAGGTCCTTATAGGTCTCGAAGAAGTGGGTGATGGACTGGCGCACGATGTCGGGCAGGTCGGCGGTAGTGGTTACATTGTTATAGAGCGGGTGCACCTTGCTATGCGGCACGCAGATGATTTTTTCGTCGATGCCGGCTTCGTCGGTCATGTGCAGCACGCCGATCGGACGGGCGCGGATCACCGCGCCCGGCACGATGGCCGAGGGAACCAGCACCAGCGCATCGGCCGGATCGCCGTCATCGGCCAATGTGCCGGGGATGAAGCCGTAGGCGGCGGGATAGGCCATCGGGGTGAACAGGAACCGGTCCACCACCAGAGCGCCGGTCTTCTTATCGACCTCGTATTTGACGTTCGAACCCTGCGGGATCTCGATGACCACGTTGATATCGTGCGGCGGGGCTTTGCCCGTTTCGGTGTTGGTGACATTCATGGCTGGACCCCTTGCACTCTGCTGCGATGCATCGGCGGGTTAATGCAGGCGCTGCTGGTTGTCTATTGGCTGTAGAGTTTGGCAGGCGCCGGCCAGCTTTTTCGACGAAAAGTGAGCTAGCCAAGGTGAACGCATCGATCACCTTAACGGTCATCCGGGTCGGTTGGGATCGTGGCTTGCATCGGTGGCGGCGATAGTGTTTCTCGCCGCCTCGGGCCGTTCTGCTTGGATGGTCCGGCCAGAGGCGCCTGTAGCTCAACTGGTTAGAGCGGGCCGCTCATAACGGCTTGGTTGCGGGTTCAAGTCCTGCCGGGCGCATTCTTTGGCCGACTAATGGTGTTGCATGGGGCCATTCATATCCAATCGGCGCAAGATATTCGCAAACCGCCCGGTGGCGCGAAGCGGGTCAAGCAGCGGATCGACCCGAATGTCGATCAGGCCGGAATCCTGCAATGCGGTTGCGGTTTCAAGCCAGCCTAGAGCGTCATCGATGCGCCCCCATTGCGCGTAAATCTGGGCGTAGTTATAGGCGCCGTCCTCGCCAATCAGCTTTTGCAATTTTGCCAACTGGGCAGCGGCCTCGGCCTGCCGGCCCAACCTGGCATCGGCAATGGCAAGAACTTCGATCTGGCCGATATAGGTTCCGGGCATACTTGCCTGCACCGCGGCCTCCAAATCGCCCTGCGCCAATTCGACGAAGCCGAGCGTCGTTAGAAATTGCAGCGGCATCACGTCGGCGATGGCTTTGGCGCGTCGCAAAGCTTCCAGCGCCTCGCTATAGTGCCGTGAAAGATAGAGCACGCGGGCGAGGCCTCCCCAAGCATCGGCCGCCACAGGATCGAGTTGCGACGCGCGACGCGCCGCGGCGACAGCCTTGTCCATGTGACCAAGCGCCGCCTCCGCCGTCGCATAATTCGTCTCTATGGCAGCGCTGCCGGGCGTGAGCGCCTGCGCGCGGGCCTGCTCCAACGCGGCTTCTCCCACGTCGAGAAAGCCCCAGTCAAAAACGATGCCGCGAACCGTATGAGCCCGCCCCAGCTTCGGTGCCAAGGCGATGGCGCGGTCTGCATCCGCCAAGGCCTGGGTAAAAATGGCGCGGCGGGATACGTGGTCGGTGGTCGCGGCTATCACCCCGAGATGACTCAGAGTGTTGGCGCGCTCCGCATAGGCAAGCGCGAAATCGGGGTCCTGCCGCAAAGCCGCCTGGAATTCCGCAACTGCGGACTGGTACGCAAGCTCGTCTGTCGCCGTGCTCTCCAGTTTCAGGCCGCGCAGATAGGCATCGAAAGCAGCTGGATTGGTGGTGCCTCCCAAAGTCAGCTCTGCCGTATCCTCCCTAACCAGGGTCACCAGCAGCGATTGCGCAACCGCCCGGGCCAAATCCGCCTGCACGTCCAGCATGTCACCTTGGTCCCGATCATAGGTCTTGGACCAGAAATTGAAACCAGTCAGCGCATTGGCCAGTTGAGCGGTGACAATCACGCGGACTCCTTCTCGTCGCACGCTGCCCAGCAGCACCGCGCTGACGTTCAGCTTGCGGGCAATATCCCCGATGGTGGCGTGGCCACCCCCCTCTGTGCCGGGGAAGGAAAACGACGAGGTGCGGGCAGCGACCTGTAACGTGTTGATCCTGGTGAGCGAGTCGATCAGCTGCTCGGATAGGCCCTGGCAGAAATAGGCCTGGTTGGGATCGCCGGTCATATTGTCGAAGGCAAGCACGGCCACCGAATGGGGTGGAGGTGAAAACGCCGGTGGTGCTGACCCATCGCCTTTTGGCGGCACCCGCTCGTGCCACAGCACAAGGCCGCAGCTGGCCACCACCGCAACGAGCACCGCCAGCATGAACCCGATCCGGCTCTGTGGCTGGGCCAGCTGACCCAACTGCGGCACTTCGCCTGGCCGGGCGGCGCTGCCTTGCCAGCACATGGCTTGCGCGGGCTCGAACACGACGGGTTCGGCGAACCGGAAGCCGCGGCCGGGCACCGTGATGATGGTGCTATCCGCCCCGCCAGCCTTCAGCACCTTGCGCAGCGCAAAGATGGCCTGGCCCAGATTATTATACTCGACGGTGCGCCCGGCCCAGACGGCTTGCAGCAGCTCTTCCCGCTCGACCACCCGGCCGTGGTTCATCACCAAATAGAGCAGAACATCGAACAGCCGCTCGGCCAGTTTCAGCCTGGCGCCATCACAACAAACAGCCCGGCGCACAGGATCGACGCTGAACGAGCCGAATCGGTAAACCCCCTGCTCTGGGAGGAAGACATCCATACGCAGGCCACTCCAGTTCGACCACAGATCGATGCCATCGCGGCTTTTATCATCAACCCCGTCTGAGTTGCCATTGTTTCACGCGGCAAAGCCAGACCAGTTCATTCACGATCACCTGGTGGCCGGGCCCCGACGACGACATGCGCGAGGCAGGGTAGGTGGCTTCGCGTCAGTGCCGTCGTGTGGGCCATGTTGGACAGCCAGAGCGGCAACCCCCGCGGCATGCGGTAATCGAGGAACGCTGTCACCCCCAGACTTGGGTGCCAATCGCGCAGAGTTGCGGCAACCTCGTCGCGGTTGATGCCCCACGGCATTGGCGGCAGCCGATAGCGTGGCGTTTGATGCAGGCCGTGCAGCGTCATGTGCGAAAACCAGCGCGGGACGGTATCGAATACCAGCTCAACCGTCGCGAACCGATTGGCTATGCCGCGCAGCAAATCGCGCACGGCAGCTGGCTCCAGATACATCAGCAGCCCTTGGGCAACGATGAACACCGCCCGGCGCTGATCGACCGTATCTATCCAGTTTGGATCAAGTGCGCTGGCCGCGAGGTGGCGGAAACGAGCCGATTCGGGGAGAAATTGTGCACGTAGCTGGATCGCTGCGGCAAGGTCGATCGACAGCCAATGCATCCGCCCATTATCGACACGCCGCGATTGAGTCTCCAACCCCTCGCCCAGCGAGACGACCAGCCCTTCCGGATGGCGCAGCAACCACGCGCGCAAGGCCCGGTCGATCGCTGCTGCCCGCATTGCGAGAGAGCCTACCGGACGGCCGAAATGTCCGGCGAAATCGTAGTCGATTGCGGCATGGATGCGCACGCTGTCAGGGTCGGGCAGGATCGAGTCCGGGTGGGTTGCCTCGATGGCGCGATTATAGAGCGACCACAGCATGGTTTCCGACACGCCGGCGAGGCGGGGGGCGATACCGGCGAGATACGAACCGGAAACATATGATGACGCTGCGGTTGCCACATGATCTCCGTATCAGAACCATCATGCTAGCAAGCCGACAAGCGCCCACAACAGATTCGGAATCTACCTAAAGCCCGCGCGCTCGCTAGGCCCCCGTCGGAAGGATAGACAGCAAGGGTCACACCATAGCGTCCGGAAATTGCAAGTATCCTGAACTACGTATTCATCGCGTCGAAGAAATCCTGGTTTGTCTTGCTGTATTTCAGCTTGTCCAGCAGGAAGTCCATGCCGTCCGAGGCGCCCATCGGGTTCAGAATGCGGCGAAGCACCCACATCTTCGACAACGTGCCTTTATCCACCAGCAGCTCTTCCTTGCGTGTGCCACTCTTGGTGATGTCGATCGCAGGGAAAGTGCGTTTATCGGAGAGCTTGCGGTCCAGAATGATTTCCGAGTTGCCAGTACCTTTGAATTCCTCGAAAATCACCTCGTCCATGCGGCTGCCGGTATCAATTAACGCGGTGGCGATAATGGTTAGCGAACCACCCTCCTCTATATTGCGTGCCGCGCCAAAAAACCGCTTCGGCCGCTGGAGCGCGTTGGCATCGACACCGCCCGTCAACACCTTGCCGGATGAGGGCACAACAGTGTTGTAGGCACGTGCCAGTCGGGTAATGCTGTCGAGCAGGATCACCACATCGCGCTTATGTTCAACCAGCCGCTTGGCTTTTTCCAGCACCATCTCGGTCACCTGCACATGGCGGGTGGCTGGCTCGTCAAAGGTGCTGGCGACCACCTCGCCCTTCACCGTGCGGGCCATGTCCGTGACTTCCTCCGGCCGCTCATCGATCAGCAGCACGATCAGAAACACTTCGGGGTGGTTGTTCGAGATCGCGGTGGCGATATTCTGCAGCATCACGGTCTTGCCGGTGCGCGGCGGTGCCACGATCAGCGCACGCTGGCCCATGCCGATCGGCGCCACCAGGTCGATCACGCGGGGCGTATTGTCCTTCTGCGGTCCTTTGGCGACGCTCTGGAAATTTTCCATCTCCATCTTTAGCCTGCGGTCGGGATAGAGCGGCGTCAGATTGTCGAAATTAATCCGGTGCCGAACCGCCTCCGGCGCCTCAAAATTCACATTGTCGAGCTTCAACAAGGCAAAATACCGCTCGCCGTCTTTCGGCGCGCGTATCTGGCCATCCACCGTGTCGCCAGTGCGCAAACCGTAGCGTCGGACCTGGTTGGGGCTAACATAAATGTCATCCGGCCCCGGCAGATAGTTCGATTCCGGGCTTCGCAAGAAACCAAATCCGTCAGGCAGAATTTCCAATGTGCCATCGCCGTGAATGGCCTGGTCGCTCTCGGCGAGATTCTTGAGAATCGCGAACATCATGTCCTGCTTGCGCAGGCTCGATGCGTTTTCGATCTGGAGGGATTCGGCGAAGCTCAGCAGGTCGGCCGGTGATTTGGCCTTGAGTTCGGCGAGATGCATTACGAACGCCTTTGGTCACGTATGGGAATGGGAAGGACCAACCCAAGCGCATTGCGCTTGGCAAAGGACCGGAGGAGGGGAGGGGCCCGTGGCACAGAAATGCCTACGGACGAGGAAGATCTGAGAATACCTGGGTGGGAGGAAACCGCCCGGCGCGGCAGAACTGGCACGAGACGCCAGGAGATTCAAGAGGCAAGCCCAAAAGAAACGTCGCCGCTTGGTTCCTACACCCAGCATCTTACTCTAAGACACTGATTTTCTTATGTTCAAGTCGCTGGACGGTCGAAAATGACCAGCTTCTCACGGTCGGGTGACAGGCGGTTTTTCGCGCTACCGGAATAGACAAAGCACTATATGCAAAATGTTTACAGCCCAAGAGGTGGGGCGGAACCTGTCTTTCCGGTATGAACTCCGACCACACGAGACAAGATACGCGCATCGCCCAGATATGCGAGTGGCCGAGCCTTTTCTGGCATATCCATTCGGCTCAAAACCTGGCGGCTTTTCACCACCACCGCTACGCTGGCCACTACGCTCTGCCGGGCCAGGCGTGCTGATCGGTGGGAGCGGCGTATCAGCCGCATTGAGCGGAGGGTTGAGAGATCACTACGTAGCAACTGCATGGTTTTTTGCCCACTGCTCTTGGCGCGAACGAGGAGGTCTTTCCACGGCGTATGAGTATACTATGCCATTAAACGACTGCTGATTTCAGCTGGGCCCGGGTGAGTGGAAACCTTTGGCTATGCGTTCTCCCTATCAGGCCGGCTATAAGTTCGCAAGCGAAATGGTACACTTGCCACCATGTGCGAGATGTGAGCTGCCACACTCTACACAAGCACGCGTTTAGAAAGGCTTAACGACGACCATGACCACCGCAACCAGCATCAATACGGTCGGCACTTCGTTCATAATCCTGAAGAAGCGCTGGTTGTGACGGTTGGCATCGGCCAGGAAATCCTTCCGCCAGCGCGACATCGCCCCCTGGGCACCAGCCAACAGGATCACCGCTCCTAATTTCACATAGAACCAGCCAGCATGCCAATCCACTAACCCCGGGGTCAGCGCCAGAACGATGCCGAACAGAAATGTCGCAATCATCGCCGGCGTCATGATGAACTTGTAGAGCTTGCGTTCCATCACCTTGAACAACTCACTCGCCTCGCTGCCCGGCAGAACCTCGCAGTGATACACAAAAAGCCGCGGCAAATAGAGCAGCCCGGCCATCCACGCAATCAGCGCGATCACATGCAATGCCTTGGTCCAGGGATAGAAATGCAGAAAAAACGGCACGGTCACGCAGCACGCTCCATCATCGCCGCCTTGAACAAGGCCGGCAGCTCGGCAAGCGACCGAACAACGTAATGCGGCGCAACTTCATGCCTAGCTGCACGCCTATCTGGTGCATAGGCAACCACGCGCATGCCGGCAGCATGAGCCGCAGCAATACCAGGAGCGCTATCCTCCACCACGAGGCACTGCGCCGGGTCAACGCCCTCAGCTTTCGCCGCGGCCAAAAACAGGTCGGGCGCGGGCTTGCCGTGCCGAACATCCCGCGCGCTGTGAATGCGCCCCTCTACCAACGGCAGCAGGCCGGTAAAGGTGAATTTCTGCGCCATTTCCTGGTGCGATGAGTTCGAAGCGATCCGGTAAGGCAACCCGAGCGCCGCCGTCTCGCATAACACCTGCTTGGCACCTTCTATCAGCTCCACACCCCCACGCATCCTGTCGATCAGCCGGTCCTGCAGCATCTTCGGCCATTCCGCCGGGAGCTCGCGACCAATAGCCGCTTCGAAAACAGGCTTGAGAGCCGACCAGGTGAGCCCGGTAAAACCTTGCAACTCCGCGTCGCTCACAGCCCAACCGAGCGACATCGCCTCCTCCGCGACCACGCACCACGACACCGGTTCGCTATCGATCAGCACCCCGTCACAATCGAAAATCACCAGCCTTAGGGCAGCATCGGAAAGAACAGCATCGCCACTCCGACAAAGCTGTTCATCAAAACCAAGATGAGGTGCTTGTTCGACAGGGCGACTCGAAGTCATCATTTTAGAACAAGCACTTAGCTTCAGGGCCGTCATGCGGTCATCCGCATGGGGCAATCCCGGTGTTGTGCCGGACATGCCCGCGCGCCAGCAAAACTGCACATGCCAGGGCCACGCTCCCGCGCCGCCATCACCGCCTGTGCCATGGCCGCGATGAACCCCGGGTCACTATTCTGCGCCGGCGCCCGATAATATCCGGCCACACCCATTTTTTCGGCCAGTTCGCGATACTCCACGTCCAATTCCACCAGCGTCTCGGAATGCTCGGAGACAAAGGCTATCGGCACCACAAGAACCGCACACCCGTCTTTGGCGGCCTCTTCAACAGCCGACTCCGTTGAGGGGTCGAGCCATTTCTGCGGCGTGGCACGCGACTGGTAGCACACGCGCCAATCAAGTTTTTCGCCTTGAGGGGCATGGGCTTGCAGTTCATCGACCACCGCCCGGACAGTCGACTCAATCTGGAACTGATAGGGATCGCCCTTCTGCACAATCACCTCAGGCAGGCCATGCGCGGAAAACAGGATGCGCAACGGTGCCGTCGCAGAAGTCTGGGCAGCGGAAAAACTGCGACGAACTATGGAGGCGGTCGCCGCCACATAGGCCTTGTCATTGAACCAGCAGCACAATGTGGTCACCGGCCGCGCTAGGCCTACTTGCGCCGCCGCATCACGCCAAGCCGAAAGCGAGCTTCCTGTCGTCGTGGTCGAGAAATGCGGATAGAGCGGCAGCAAAAAAACCTCATCCGCGCCCCAATCCCGCACCTCCGCGGCGGCTTCCAGGCTGAATGGGTGCCAGTATCGCATCGCAATAAAGCAGCGCGCCTGGACGTCAGGGCCAGAAAGCGCCTGTTCCAAAGCACGCGCCTGATCCTGCGTTAGCTCCAAAAGTGGCGATTTGCCGCCCAAAATCGCGTAGTTCTCCGTCGCGGGTTTAAGCCTGGCGCCGGCGATGACACGCGCCAGAAGCGGGCGGATAAAGAATGGCACACGCAGAATGGCCGGGTCGCGAAACAGGTTCAACAAGAACGGGCGAATCGCCTCCGGGCAATCCGGCCCACCCAGATTGAACAGCACGACGGCTACCTTGCGGCGCACGCCCGGCACCGTGGGTGGTGCAGCCGCCAAATCGGCCACAGGGACCGGCTCGAGCTCTACGGTTAGCGATTGCGCAAAAATTCGACCAACTCCGCCACGTGCTCAGGGTTTGTCTGCGGCAGAATGCCGTGGCCCAGATTGAAGATATGTGGCCGACCGGCAAGCGCATCCAGGATAGATGCGGTTTCTGCCCGCATAGCCGCCCCGCCAGCAATCAGCGCGATCGGATCAAGGTTGCCCTGAACGGCAACGCTGTCCGGCAAGCTGGCAGCCGCCGCGGCCGGATCGGTGCCGGTATCGAGCGCCACGCAGTCCACGCCCGTCCTCTCGGCATAAAGCCCCACATACATGCCAGCGAGCCGCGGAAAGCCGATCACCGGCACGCCTGGGTGGCGGATGTTCAATGCCTCGACAATGGCGGTGGCCGGCTTGACCACATGCCGCAAAAACTGCGTTGGGGAGAGCATCCCTGCCCAGGTGTCGAACAACATCACCGTCTCGGCCCCAGCTTCGATCTGCGCCGAGAGGTAATCGATGGTGGAGTCTACCAGCACATCCATCAGGCGCTCGAACAGCGCCGGGTTGCCATAGGCCATGGCGCGGGTTTCAGCGAAGTCGCGTGAGCCACCGCCTTCGATCATGTAGCATGCCACGGTAAACGGGGCCCCGGCAAAGCCGATCAGAGTGCAATCTTTGGGCAGCCCAGCCCGAACCCTGCGCACCGTCTCGAGCACCGGCGCCGTCGCCTCGGTAACCCTTGCCTGGCTCAACATGTCGATTCCGGCAGAGTCGCGAATCGGCGCCAATACCGGTCCAACGCCATCCTTGAAAGCAACATCCTGGCCAAGCGCCCAAGGCAGGATCAGGATATCACTGAACAAAATGGCCGCATCCATGGCAAACCGCCGAATGGGCTGCAGGGTGATCTCGGTCGCCAGATCGGGGGTAGTACAGCGGGCGATAAAGCCACCTGAACTGTCCTTGATGGCACGATATTCAGGCAGATAGCGGCCCGCCTGGCGCATCAGCCACACTGGTGGTGGCCAAACTGCTTCACCTGCCAACACGCGTAAAATGGGTTTTTCGGTCATCGTGTTTCCGTTCGTCGCACCTCTTCCTAAACTCTAAGAAGTTTTAAGAGTAGGGTGTGAAGGCTGTTGGCCCTGTGGATAACGGGGTACCCGCAACCGGAAATGTATTTGGGCATTTGCCCACATAAGCCATCCCCTCCATCCATATTGAATTGCTGCATTTTTTCAGCTTGTCCAGAAGTGCGGCATGCTAGCCTCCGGACAATCCCGGCCGACGGGCTTTGTTCCGGTTATCCCCGGCTTTCGCCTGACCGTGGTTCGGGACTGCTGCAAACCCGACTTATCCCCGCTATCCTCGCACTCATGAACCAGGCCATGCTGTTTTGACCCAGGAACGTATCAACCTCCATCTGGTATCGGACGCCACCGGCGAAACGCTGAACTCGATCGCGCGCGCCACCGTGTCGCAGTTCGAGGCAGTAAACATTCTGTACCATCGCTGGAGCCTGATCCGCACGCGGTTCCAGCTGCATCGGGTGCTGGAGGGGATCGAGGCCGAGCCAGGACCGGTGCTGTCTACGGTGGTAGACCGGGCGCTGCGCAACGATCTGGAAAACACCTGTGGCAGGCTCGGCGTGCCGGTGGTGAATGTTCTCGAGCCGGTGCTTGCCGTGCTCGCCGACCAGATTGGCTCGCAGGCCACAGCCCGCCCTGGCCGCCAATATGTGTTGGACGCGGACTACTTCAGGCGTATCGACGCGATCCACTTCGTCCTGGCGCATGATGACGGCCAGGCCCAGGCCGGCATTGCCGAAGCCGACGTCATCCTGGTCGGTGTGTCGCGCAGCTCAAAAACGCCCACCAGCTTCTATCTCGCCAACCGTGGGGTGAAGGCGGCCAACGTGCCCTTGGTGCCTGGTCTTGCCGATCCGCCTGGGCTGGACGAGCCGCATTGCCCAGTGATCGGGCTGACTCTGGATGCTCAGTCGCTGATTGAAATCCGCCGCCATCGCCTGAAACTGATCGCCCAGGGCCAGGGCGCCGTGCATGTAAAGCAGGACAGCGGCGATTACGTGGACCTGGAAGCGGTGCGCGGCGAGCTGCTTTGGGCCAGGCGTCTGTGCACGCGCCGTGGCTGGCCGGTTATCGACGTCACGCGGCGGTCCATCGAAGAGACCGCCGCTACGGTGTTGCAGCTTATGGAGTCGTGGCACGCCCGGCGCGACGGTAAAGGTGTTACCCCAATGCCCCTCGTAGCCCCAGGTGGTTAGTCTGCCCAGCGGCTGGGCCGCTCGCTGCCCACAACTCCGAGTTAGAGCGGCCTGACGTATACGGGCCGTTTCTAGGCAGGCTGAAGCGGCTCTAGTCGGCTGCTAGCCGAGCAGTCTCTAAACCCTGGTGCAAGGCATCGCCAAATGCCCGGAACAGAGAAGCTGAAAGCCGGTTGGTGAGTGCGTCGAATTCCGGATGCCATTGAACGCCCAAAGCGAAGCCATGCGGGCTGCCCGCGCGCACGCACTCTATCGTGCCGTCTGACGCCACCGCCTCGACGAGCAGTCCCTTGGCCAGCACGTCGATTCCTTGATGATGGAGGGAATTGACCTGGATCTCGTTGGCTTGGGCAAGCCGATGCAGCAAGCCGCCCGGCGTAAGTCTTACTGCGTGCGCGGGTCTTACCCTGCCATCCTGGTCTTCGGGCAACGCCGCCGCGTGATCCAAACGCCCAGGCACATCCAGCAAGCGCTGATGAAGTGTGCCCCCAAGGGCCACATTTAGCTCCTGCATACCGCGGCAGATCGCCAGAATGGGTGTCCCGCGGGCAATGGCGCCCCTGATCAACGGCAATGTTGTCGCATCCCGCGCATGATCCTCCGGTGCGCCGGTCTCGGAGGCCGAGCCGCCATAATGGCTGGGGCTGATATTGGTTCGGCTACCGGTGAGAAGAATGCCGTCGAGCCGCGAGAGCAGGCAGTCAGCATCGCAATCGCTGCCCATCGCCGGCAGAAGCACCGGAATCGCATGACATACCGCGCTCACCGCGCGAACACAGAAATCGGAGGCCGCGTGGTTGGGCAGGCCGTTGGGCCCAAATGTCTTGCTGCAGCAGGAAATTCCGACCAAGGGTTTCATCGCTGGCAAGTGTGCCGGTCAACTGTGTCGATTTGAAGAACAAACCGACCCTGGCCAACGATGAAATCCCACTGTGTCAATCATGCCGCAGTGCGGCGAAATGCTCCCGGCGACTGCGAGTAGGCGTGCCTAATGGACGCTCCCATAGGACGGTGCACCAAGCCCTGGGCAGGAACACACGCTGCCGACATGGGTCTGATCTGGCGCTAAGCAGGTATAGACACCGGCATAACAGGTCCGGCCGTACGGGGTGTTTGCCTCCGACATCTGTGGCTGGCTTGGCGGGGCGGCAGTGCCGGATTGCGGCTGGGCCGGCGGATAGGGCGGATACGCATAGGGTGAATAAGGCGCCGCGTAATAGGGCGGCGGATAATAG
>Ga0209611_10006671_pt1 | contig 18794 bp, 9 predicted proteins | sample S1TSphgellanicum_3_FD_187693 | JGI IMG/M metagenome (GOLD analysis project Ga0209611, IMG submission 187693) | Host-associated microbial communities from peat moss isolated from Minnesota, USA - S1T2_Fc - Sphagnum magellanicum MG (SPAdes) (version 2) | ecosystem: Host-associated > Plants > Peat... | reverse complement strand
ATACCGAGAGAGAGAGAGAGAGAGAGAGAGAGAGATCCTTACCCATGATCCAGTTACAACAAAATTGAGCTAGGTTTTAAGATTTCAGTGAAAATCAAGTGCAGCTCAATTAGAACAAAATGCAACCAGCTAGCTACTTAGATTGTCTCTGCTGCAAGCTAGTGTTGGACTGAGCTCTCGAGATTGATCAGACATCATCATCATTTACAAAACTCTGAGAACATGTTCAGAGCAGCTTTAAATTAGGTGTAAAATTAAATTGCTTTTTTTATAAGCTGGGACCATTTGGTCTGAAATGCTTTGTAGAGGAAAAAAATTACCTAGTGGACGTCATGGCCCAACTGATCTCCCATTGATGTAAATCACTGGGGCAGATCTCCATCAACAAAGAGATCGAAGAAGTTGATCAGTTTACACAATTAGTCCACTCTTCCTTGTTGTTGAAAAACTTGTGTCAACCAGAGCTGGGTTTGTCGATCTTCCACGACAAGAGACCAATCTCACGAGCATTTACGGCTCTAGATCAACAAACTCGTAGGTTCATGGTCTTCTCGCACACTGATGTACAGCGTTCAACCAGTGTTGGTCTGGTACATCTAGACACTTTATGGCTGGTATCACCACTGGGGACCCTAACAGGCTGATATGAACTAAGGCAATATCAGGCTTCTAGCAGTACCATCCTGGTAAGGACCTGAGGTTATACCAGCCTTGTGTTACTTTCAATGCCAAGTATATACCTGTCTCATACCAGCCAAAAATCAATCTTGGACTCAATATGAAGACCAGGCTCATATGGAAACTTTAGAAGGTACTTACCCAATACCAGGAGCAGGCTGCTACACTCAAAAGTGGATACCAGACCACCACTGGTTCAAATTCTCATTTCATCAAATGGTTTGTGAGAAGCAGATTCAGTAAGAATCAATATTCTCCTTCTGCTGCAAACCACTGTCATCTCATTGATGCAGCTCTTGCTTCTACAATATCCAGGGGGTGTCATTCGGCTCATTAAGGGTCTGGGGTGGTAATTTATGTCCACATTATGTGACATAATCTTCTGCAAATAATGAACATACACGCTCATAATAGTGACCAAAATGTGTCTGTTGAATATGAATTTTGTGTTAAAGCGTTCAATCTGTCACCCCAGACCTTGATGCCATGGAATGGCCTCGCCCTTGCCCATTATGTTGGATGCAACACCTGGGTTGCCCTAATGGGCTTGTTCGCACCTTACCCAACACACTGTTCCATAGTACACAAAATTTCAATGGTGAATCTCAGAACAGACTAATAGATGCTTTGCTGCTCTTTCCTCCAGGTAGAAAATAAGGCCTCTGAACAGGCTGTGGTTTCAGTCTAGTGATAATCTATATGCTCTGTCTGCATGATGTTGCGTTGCCTAACCTCAAGGCTACATGAGCAAGTTTGTAGCCATGGAATTTGTACATCAAGTGAACTGCTTGACATTTTGGGAATGTGAAGCACTTTGGAGACAATTCCTAGTGTATTTGGAGGGCAGCTTATATCCATGGATCTCTTTTAAACACGAGGAGAGATATTATGCACAAATTCCTCACATGCTCTCCCACTGTTAAGTAGTAGGCCTATGCCTCATTATCCGCATATGTTCATGATAACCTTCACTTCAAGCTTTACAATGAAGAAAGTCCATAGATGGGGGACTTTCTCAAGATGGCAGTTGGACTGTGCTAGTGCCTCATTCTAGGGTGCTTCTAATTAAATTGCGAAAATGCCCCCCCCCCCCCTCTTTGGGTTCACCTTACACATAAGATAGACACCTTTTACTACAAGAGAGTGGCCTAGCTGCTACTGAGTCTGACTCCCTGTGAGGTCTTCATGGGTGAACCGAATAAGCTGATTCTGGGTGACTAAAGACTAAGTAAGGGGCTTAGGACAAGGTGGTAGCCAAATCTGGCCTTGCATTTTGGGAATGTTGCTCACATGTGAGCTTTATCCATCATTAAGGACACTTGGCAAATGCTATAACCTAAACATATGTAGATCATGAGGCATAGGAGGGAGAAGCTTTTTATATTTACTTGTTAAGCATGTGAGGGATTTTAACCCTATAACCTAAAACACATAATATCTGGATGTTTAAAGTGTATGATGTAAGTGTAAAATCCCTCACATGCTTAACAAGTAAATATAAAAAGCTTCTCCCTCCTATGCCTCATGATCTACATATGTTTAGGTCATAACATTTCATCCTATTTATTTGTGTTTTTATACACATTTTAGATGGATGACATTTGTGTAAATAGATTTTCTGAACCTATAATAAAAACAAATTTCACATAACCACTATTTTTATCTATGAGGTATAAAAAGCTCGAAAAATCTTTCCTCTTTCTACAAAGGATATTCACAAATACAAGGTGCCCTAGTAATACATTGAAAAATATGTCAAATGCTTTACAAGATGAATAAAAGGCCTCATAAGACATCCGTGCCTTCAACATATTTTGACAAACAACTTAATTTGGTGCCTTTAGTATATTTCAAAGCACAACTTAATTTAGGTCCATATGAAGTTTTGGTACTCAAGTATTAACTTCAGGTCTTAAATATCCAGATTGAGTTACATTATCCATCCATGTTGAGTTGACAAAATGCCCAGAACTTAAAAACTTACAAGTTACCACTCAGGGGTCTCAACTAATATTGGGTCACACCAGTTGGTACTGTTATCAAATTTATTGAAAAGATTCATACTAGCCTGGTACTGGTATTAGGGTCTAAGGACTAGTATGAGGCGTGTATATATCTAATATTGAAATTTGTACCACCTTGATTTGAAACTGGTTACAAATCTTTTTTAAATTTTCATATTAAGCAGGTACTGGTATTGAATCTTTTTAAAAAATTTCAGACCTGGCTTGTAATGGTAAGGGGAGTTGTTGCCCCAAGACCCTGCAATGCAGATATGTTCTTCAAATACAAGGACCAATATCAGTCCATATATCAGGGTGCCATCAATTTACCCACCTCACTGGTCTGAACTTTGGAGTCAATAATGCTATTATAGTTGACCAACCATGATGTTTCAGTTCATATCATCAAGTGTACTAGAACAATAGCAACCTCAGAGAAGAATACCATAATTGCCACTGATAATTGGCAGGATTTTGTGGAAATAATTAGTTACTGAAATGAATGGGGTTAGTCTTAATTTTAATATTTCAGATTTTGACAGTTTAATATAAATTTAAAAGGTCCACCGTGTTTTCTCATAACTATGCCCCTAGGCTAAAGGCATAGTTTGTCGTCCCACCTATATAGCAGGTCACAAGTTCTCAATTCCTTAAAATGCGACTGGGTTTATACGAATTTATTTTTCCCAAGTGTTGGGAAATAAATAAATGCCGAACATCAGTGGCACCTATTCATCACCCATAAATCAGCAGGCCTGGTGCCACCACCAAATAGAGCTCACCTTCCAACCAGAAAAAAACAAAAAGTTTCTTCTCTATGGTGTAGGGACAGGGTTTCTCTCTTACTTGATTGAGTATGGACCAAGGAAAAGGTTTTCAAGAATACCTAGTAGCCTACTGTCAAATTTTAGTTTCTCTCTTGCTATCTCTGGAGTGTCTCCCCTTCCATGGTCAAGTGTTGGGCCGAAAAGAAAGATACGAGGAGTAGTAGCAGGATCTACTTTACAGACAAAACAGAAACATTCATGAACTTGTGAATCGCTGTTGGGATCTTGGGCTTTTATTGGGGGCGAATGAGAAGAGGTCTGGGGTAGGAATTAGATGTCAGGTTTAGGAATTGGGGTCCCAAATTTGGAGTTGGGGGAAACGTATTTGCTTGGTTTGTTCCAAAACAACAAGTAGGAAACACCAAGAAGGAAGGGATAAAGTAATGGGTCATATTTTTCCAGGATCCTGAAAGAGACAAAAGGGGTTATGCTCACTTGGCAATGTTCCTGGATGAATGCTTACATTCGGGCTTGTGTAATCACTATCAGATAGGCTAATTACAGATGTTAATCCGGGATCAAGAATATCAAGTGAGTCTGAGGCCTTTGACATTGGGATATATGTGTGGGGGTCGCACCCTGGAAGTGAGGTATTTGTTCCGAATAAGTGTCCACTTGAGCCAGAGCTGATGGCCACTTATTACAGGAACTCCCTGCTCTGAGGCCACTAAGCACTGGCAGTTTTTTCCCCATTATACTTGTTGTGTATCTCAGGAAAAATAAACAGAGAAAGAGGTAAGGTGACTGAAAAGAGAAAAATGCCCATTGGATCAGGCGTTTCATTCTCAGAATGTCCTTTGCCATTTCCGGATCTGACCTGGATAGGGTGCCCTCCACATACACTGAAAAATTCTGCTGGAGCTTTGCAAAACTATTATTTACTAACGTGGAGCTTGTCCTGTACATCTAGCAGATGCTAAGCGTGGATGAAGTAGAGAAGGTGGTTGGATGAATATAATTTTGGCAAACCCTACAATTTGTCAAATGTGAATAGAGTTTTCACTTGTCCATTGGCAACTTTCTAATAAGTAGAGAGGTAGATTGTTCATCTGAATTCGGCAAAATCGAAAAAGTTTGCATTCAGGGGTGTGCCTGTAAAGTAGCTACTTTTCAACAGACAAACAAATAAATACTACAGGGGCTAGTACTGCCACAAAACAAATGTGATAGATACATCACCCTACTGGTAGATGATGATGGAGCTTTCTCACTCTTAGTCGACAGACTTCGGGATCATTAAGTCATTTTGTTCATGACACCCTTTGAGAGGTCATCCCCCTCCTTTTGGATAGCAAATAAGCACGAAGTTTCATCTGCTGGTCATGATACGTCATCCATTCATTGCAAAAACGCTGTCATGATGATGGAGTCGTTTATTGCACCCCGCTGTAGGCACTTTTCTTTTCCCTGCCAGGTTTACAACTGTCATTGATGATAATCATGAAGCCTACTGCCCCTGTGCTGTAAGTAAGTAAGTAAGTACAAGATTTAAATACCAATGGCAAACCATTCCAAGAAATCTCCACGAAAGTGGATTTGTAGGGCGCCTTCTGCCGCCTTCCCAAAAACAGTAGGGATCTTACACCTACTATTTCAGATGGGGAGAACATTATGTAAGGTCCCTCTTGCTTCAACAAAGTGGGTAAGGTCCCTCCCACTCCTGCATAGTAAGTATAAGATACCCAACCTACTCTTACTGCCTCATGAACTACATATGTTTAGGCTTGTGATCAGCTTCACCTTGTGCTTTACATAGGGTAAGGTTCATAGATTGGGGATATTCATTTAAAAAACCTTTTCGAATTTTTGTAGTATAATTGGAGGGCATGTTATAGTGCATATTATTCATCTGCACTGGAAGTGGGTGTTCTACTTTCACAATGGGATTTACAAAAACCCTAAACACTGTATCTTTGAAGGTTGCATTGATTTCTACACCATAGTAAAACTCACAGGTCAGAGCAATAACTGAAATTGAGCTTGCATTTGGTTCTCACTTCGTGTGCTCTTCTTTCAGTAATGCCCTTTACCCTACACAAAATGTGCACTGGATTAGGCTATATAATTGCCCTAGGCCCTTTATTTTGGGAATGCCCCCTACCGAGGGCCTTTTAACGCACAGACAATGAAGGAAGCGGACTTGCGTTTTTTCCTACTTCTGTGGGTATAGTAGTACTATTGGAATGTGGGGTGTCACGAGGTACAACCGTCATTTGCAGGAGGAGGTTGCTTATATAGGGTTAAATTCCATTGTGAATTCTGGATGGATGCCATCACCAAACATCATGGGAGGCGCCGGCCCTTAATGGGATACAAATAAGATCGTACAAACTATTATTAAGGCTGCTCTTTTTGAAACTATTGAGCAATCCGGCGCGGCACGTCTGGACATATAAATACAAAGTGCATTCAAGTGGGACATCCACTGCCCAAAGATGCTCAGAATCTGTGTCCTTTGCTTCTGTTTCTTCATTGAATTAGTTAGGTTATTCCAGAGAAAGGGGGCCCGAGTGAACCAACAGCCACCGTCCACGATGGCACCGTGCATTAGAATTTCACCTATTTTGTAAAGGATGTGTCCTGTAAATAGGTTAGTAAGATCATCAATGCCTGGTTAGGAAGTAAATGCATGTTGATGACTAGTACATAGGTGAGGGATGCTATAATGGTACCACGTTGTTAGTACGCAGGTGACAAAAACAAAAACTGATTTAAACACTGATTGTTTTATCAGGGTTACCTCCCTTTTCTTTAGTTGATATGCTTCAAGTGACTGGCGGAGGTTTCGGTACTTAGGGGTTCCCTTGCCTCCTTGTGGCCTGCCTCTTTTGGGTTGTTTGTTTACTTGGACTTTGGTCTTCACCCCTTGTTTCTTTTTCTCTCCCTTTCTTGGGCGCATTCCTTTTATGAAGTTTAGTAGGGTTTCACAATTGGAACTCAATGGAACAGTGTTTCCTGCCAATCACCACCCATCCTCATGGTGGAGCGGGTGGCATGGCCTTACATTTGAATCTTTCAATGCCCTTCAATCGCACCTAGCACTTCTAGTGAAGGGAAAAATCTTTTGCGACCCTTCACATGCGCAGGGCAACTTCTTTTTCAATCCTTCCATGTGAAGGGCAATTGTTTAAAATAAACTTGAAAAAAATTGCTTTTCAAAAATCTGAAAAGTAAAAGAAGTAGAATTCCCAATCCTTTGGAGTCCATAGTATATACCCTAACAATCTTTCTCACCTTGGCATGGGAGGGTTAGGTTGCATTCTAATGTTCCTCTCCTCTTTCCATTTCCTAAGTATCAAAACTCCATGCAAGTTCAACCCCCACCAAGTGCAGGTCACCTTATCCCTTTTTATTAATTGAATGGAAGGCTTCCTATCATGTTAGCATTGTGCATGTTTTTTCATGTGTGTATGCTTAAATTGAGTGAGACCAATTGAGAGGGAAGCAGAGAGGTGACCCAACTTAGAAACCACCTAATTTGATGTTTGGTAAATTTTAGGGTTTAGGCAAGTTTTTTGTGGGCTATGGTTATTGGTGACAAATGGAGTTTAAGGTTTAGAGATAACCTACTTGTTTGAAATGCAAGGCTTCACATTTGAATGTATGTACTTGCTATTACCATTTCTCAAAGTGATATTAAACCAACAAAGTTTTGATGGGTATTTACAAAGCTAATACTAAAACAAAAGGATATTTAATTAATTTTCATCAAAATTCATACTAGATAAATCAATTTTCAAGTAATTGTTTGGGATCCAATTGGTCACCTAAATCAAATATCAATATTCGCCCAACATTTGTTTGGACATTAGACCTACAATTTACAAATGGCACAATGGTCCCTATAAAGCCCAATAAAAACAATTGATTATTTTTAATGGGTTAACCATAATGATTTGGCCAAGTGGTATCATGTATATATTTTTCACCTTATTGTATTCTTTTTAGTTATTAAAGTAGTTTGAAGATTTATTGAATATTGACCCCATTTGATCAAAATAGATAAAATGAAAGAAGAAAATCCAACTTTTTAAATGATTTAAAATTCCAATTCTATTATAATATAAAATGAAAAAAATTGTTCAAATACATGTTATATTCAATGTTTTTTTATGGCAAAATTTTGCCACTTGTGACAAATACAATTGTTGTTTGAAGGTTTTTCTTCACAGTTTTCAATCATCAAATTTGAAACAATTACCAATATTTGATGGTCCACACCCCCTTGAACCATCAAAAAGATGTTTTGCATTTGTCACCATCAGTAACAATTCCACACCATTTTTGGTGCCGCATGCCCCCCTGCCCCACCCATCACTTTCATTCACACCTCCCCTCCTTTGAAAATATTAGCCATCACCAATATTAATGTAAGTTTAGACTTGTACATTGCCCATAGTTATGTAAACTTGCATTTACATATCATCTTCATTAAAAAGGTCAGTTTTTTTATGGGGTTAGTTTAGAAGGGTGGGATTTGAGCACTCAGGTTTAGGTGTTGGATCTTGGGAAGTGATTGTTTTATAGTGGAGACAACAGGAACAAACATCATTCCCTGAAAATATGCAAGTTTTGTATTTTGCAAGTTCCATCAATTTTAAGTTGAAAATACAAGCTCAACAAGTGTGCAAGATCTTCAATGCGAATGGGAAGAGAAGATAATAGGTTGTGAGTTCAAGAAACAGTGTAGTCTATACACTTATGATGTCTTTTGATTTTCTTTATGCCATTTTAGTTTTGAAGATTGAAAAATCTATTAAAAGTTGCAACTAAAGTCTACCTATAGTAGATCCATTGCTTTGAGTGCCAAAAGTATTAGTGGACGAAGTTGTGCATGGGTGACAAGAGCTTTCACAGTGAAAACACATTATAATGACCCCCTTTTGGGCTTTTTGGGTCTTAGATTATAATATATATCTCCTAAAACATCGTCCATTTAATTTTGGGTTTAACTTTTAGTGTTCAAGCCTTAGGATTAGATTTTCACAAAGCTAATGTTATTTAATATTACTTGAAAAAATAAGAAATAGATTTAATCATTTGCATTTTTTTGATATATATAATATAACATTGCTTATTTTTCATTTCAGACTATATTAACATTCAAGAAAAAAATACAATGTGATTGTAGATAAAGGGACTCACCATAATGTGCTTTCACCTTTCACATGTATAATCACATTTTGAACTTTCTTTGATTTTTTGGGGGATTTGATTATTGAGAACATTAAATGGAGCAAATGCCAAGTGGTGAGGACATTTCTTTTGAATCTACAAAATATGTGACTCAAAATATAGATTATGAGAAATTGTGTCCATGGAAACTTCACTACCTTGTAACTAGAACTTTGAAACAACTAATTTGCAATTACATTGCAACCATCCCATGGAAATACATGGAATTAAAAAATAAAATGCCATGTCAAAAATTCACGGAATAATATTGCAATTGCATATTAGTCTTAAAACGGACCTTTATATGAATGAATGCACATGCCATATGTATGATTTTGGTTAACCACGTTTGATTTTGCTAGCAAGTTGCACAAGTATCACATATGACTATAATACAATTGGAATAAATGAAGCATTCATTAGTCATTTTTTAAAATTACTTTACAACTATTATATTGGATTTTTATGCAACTACCCAACTACTAGCTACAATAATAATAATAATAATTTTAGGCTAAGCTACCATAGCCTAACCTATCATAACTAAAGGTTAATAATTAATAACTAACTTGAGGTATCATTATTATTATCATTATCATACATTAGCATCTAGATTTCAAATTAGTAGTTAAAATACTTAATAAGTAGACATGTTAGGATAGAACTGCCCATCATTAATCATTGGCTGGAGATTGAACAAGTTTAGATTTTTAATCTATTTTGTGCGATGTAAAACATCATGGGAATGTTAAGAAATGTTTCAATTCCAAAGGGAAAAGAACAACATAAAATGAACATACAACATGTTGAAATCACATAATGTGTTTTTAAAAAATGACCCTTTATTTTTAAAACCCATATCTTCTTTGTTTTTTGTATGTTTTCAATGATTTAAAATGATATGAATGTGCCAAGTTAAGATCTAATTTTAACTATTTGAGCTCCAAAGGTAAAGGAAGAACATAGAAGAGCCATGAAAAGACAAATGTGTTGAATTTCAAAATGTGAATTAAGCTAGTGACCAAACATTGACCCTACTTACTTTTGACAACCATATCTTTTTCATTTTGTCCTTTTTTAGTTATCTAAATGGTTGTAGGTGTGCCAAATCAACATTAAAAAAAATCTTTTGCACTTGAAAAGTAAAAAGACAATGTATAAGGGTTGAAAGTTTTTTGAAAGCTTAAATGTTTGTTCATTAACCTATCTTGTAGTAATTGTAACATTAATATTAATCTTCAAATATATGCACTACAACAAAATGTGTCCCTATATGTCAAGTGATTTCATTAGATTTTGAGTGAATTCACTAGTCACAATGAATAGGACCTAGTGAGGAAATAGTAAATTCACTAGTCTAATGAATGGGGACTAATGAACTACACCCACATTTTGTAGTAGTGATGATTAAATTTATGACTAATATTTTAGTTATAAAGGACATATGTGAAATCATTAATGATAATTTAATCATTTTTAAATTATTTTTTATTATTACAAATTGGACCCAAAAACTTGGGCAACATTATTATTTAAATTTATAATATTAAATTTATAGATTTATTATATATAATATAAAAATAAAATAGATTTTTAATTTCATTATTTTTCATCCTATCAATTGTTGACATATATCACCACCTAACCTAGGTAGGTATGAAATATTCAATCAATATTCCAATGTTGACGACAATGAATGTGATATGAGAAGTTTAATCCTTGGACTATAAGGATGGAATTGAATTCTTTTACCACCAAGCCATTTTATTTGTTGTGTAAATAATTTAATGTTTATTCTATTTAGAACATACTTCATTTAAACATTAGGCAAAAACACACTAAGGTGTTTCAATTTCGTCGAATTAAAGTCCTTTTTCAAAGTTCTTTTCTAATGTAGCTGAAAATTAACTAAAAAAATGAATATTTAGTTGATATTGAAAGTAACATTTTTTTCCATTTCCAATTTCAAGTCATGATGCTATAAGACATATAAAAAATATCATAAAAGAAATTTTTTTAAATAATTATTTTTAAATGCTTAAATTTTTAAAAAGTAATTTCACTTTTTTGGGATTTTGAAAAGTCCATATCATACTAAATTAAAATCACATTCCATTCAGTCAATGGATATTTAATTTCTTCAACATTGTTCATGCAATATCCCAAAGTTTTAAATACATAAGACTAACACATTGTAAAATAAAAATCCATATCGATGAATTTGTAAGTGTGACAAAAAATGTGAGCAAAATCCAAAGTCCATTACTAATTAGCTATCCATGACTTTGATTTGATTTTTTCATTCTTAAGAGGTTGATTATGATAGCTTTAGATAAGTGAGTCTTTTTTTTAATTATTCAATGATTTTTTAAATTTTTTTGTATTTAAGAAATACAAGAAAATTTGCCATTATGATGTCCATATAAGGTCACCATAGTGTGCAAACAACCCATTTCACAAAAGTTCACATTTGATAATTGATATCTTATTGATAAATTTTCCAATAATGTACACAATTATATTATTTATTTATTTTAAATTTAAATTCATTGCCAAAGAAAATTATTTGAATTTTGTTATTAAATAACATTTCAATGACTATTCTTTGGAAAAAAACTATCAAACACATGATTTGCTATTGGAAAAACATGAATTATATATATATCATATCTTAAACCTTCATTTGATTTAAGAATTTATATTATATAATTTTGCTTCCCAAATATTATAATTTTACCAATAATTTTTAATTTAATTTGAAGAATAATAATAATAATAATAATAAAATAAATACTAGAATTTTTTAAAAAATCTGAAATTATAAATTTTATTCATTTTTATTCTTATAATCTAATATAATTAAATAAAAAAATTTACACATGTAAAATAAATTATATATTTCCCATATTTTACACTTCGAATTTATTTTTAAATTATTTTATTAAAAAAATATTTATAATATATCATACTTTTACCATTAAAGTGTATTTCAATGTATAATATCTAATTTATTCACATTGGATATTTAAAATGGATCATATATATAATTTTTTAATGTAATAAATATTATTATATTACTTATATGTTTCAAAATCAATTCTTTACATTTTGTAGTTCATTATGTTTCTATACTCATATTAAATTATGATAGTCAATTTTAAATCATTGTAAAATAATTGTATGACCACATTGTCTATGTAATGACACATCATTTTTTCTATGTCATTTGCATAATTATTTTTTACCCATATTTGAAATGACTTTATACTAGTCACATTTTCAAATGATATCTTGGACATCCATGTCACTTTGTCATCAATCATGGATGCCATATGCATGAAAATTTGCAATAAAAAAATGATGTCATCCTTCTTTTTACCACATCATCATCTATTAGTCAAATGCACCATTGATATATGACTACAATTTTTCCCACATAGAATTTGAAGTAATATCCTATTACTATAGTTAATTATATAGTTGTTCAGGACATATAATCATTGATTTCTTGATTGCAAATGACAAAATTCCTTCTATGTAAATGAATTGTGATTAAGATACGACTAATGTTTTATTTCATATTTTTTTTCGTTTTATCTTCAAATTTGTAAAATATATAATTAAGTGCATTATGAATATTAAAAAAACAAATGACATTTGGAATAAGCCAATAAACAAGGTTTGGCCTTAAATGTTAAACCCATAATAACATAGGATTATCCCAAATGACCTACTTACTTAGTTAAGCTTGCCTACCATAATGGCTAAACCTAATGACTTAAAGTAATGGCTAAACATAATGGCTAAACTTAGTGACTTAAAGTAATGGTTAAATTTAATGATTTAAAGTAATGACTAAACATAATGTCTAAACTTAATGAGTTAAAGTAATGGCTAAACTTAGTGATTTAAAGTAATGGTTAAACTTAATGGCTAAATTTAGTGACTTAAAGTAATGGCTAAACTTAATGGCTAAATTTAGTGACTTAAAGTAATGGCTAAACTTAATGGCTAAATTTGGTGACTTAAAGTAATGGTTAAACTTAATGGCTAAATTTAGTGATTTAAAGTAATGGCTAAACCTAATGGTTAAACTTAATGAGTTAAAATATGGTTCAACCTAATGGCTAAACTTAATGAGTTAAAGTAATGGCTAAACTTAGTGATTTCAAGTAATGGTTAAACTTAATGGCTAAATTTAGTGACTTAAAATAATGGCTAAACCTAATGGCTAAACTTAATGGCTAAATTTAGTGACTTAAAGTAATGGCTAAACCTAATGGCTAAACTTAATGGTTAAATTTAGTGACTTAAAGTAATGGCTAAACTTAATGGCTAAACCTAGTGGTTAAATTTAATGACTTAAAATATTTGCTAAACATAATGGCTAAACCTAGTGGTTAAACTTAGTGACTTAAAATAATGGCTAAAGTTAATGGCTAAATCTAATGGCAAAACTTGGTGAATTAAAACAATGGCTAAACATAATGGCTAAACCTAGTTTTTAAATTTAGTGACTTAAAGTAATGGTTAAACATAATGGCTAAAATTAGGTAGATAAATGGTTGGATAAGTAGGTATATAAATAAGTAAATGAAAAGATATAAATAGATATGTAGGTAAGTAGGTAAATAAATAATTAACTAAATAAATAGGTGGATGAGGAAGTAGGAAGTAAATATATAGGGTAGTAAACCATGTTGTATTTGATTAAAAATCATTAGCTATTTTGACTAAATGTTCAACTTGATTAAAGACCATTGGTCATTTTGACTAAAGATCATTGGCCATATTGATATTCAACTTGACTAAAGACCATTGGTCATCTTGACTAAAGTTGTACAACTTGATTATGTGTATCTAATCAAATAAATTGTTATAGTCAAGTTGATTAGTCAACAAATACATGTGTCATTCAAACCCTCGGCCTTCCGTCAAATGCACATGTCCATTAATAAAAAATGATAAGTTAATCAATTTGAACCTCTTAAAAAACCATGATTTGTTGTAGTGGGTGTCCCCTTAGATGTGTATGTAGATGGCCCTGCACTTTTGTATCTACCAAATCTATCCCCCAACTCATATAGTCCTACTAAAAATGATGGTTTTAAGTTGCAATTGGTTCTATGGTTTTTACATGAACGTTGTGTTGGGGAGATGGTGAACACGATGTATACCACCCAATGGGGTTTCTATTTAGATCTATATAGATATGTCCTTCTAGTCTTCCTATGGTTGTTATAGATTTTTAAACAATGGAACTCCTTGTACAACCTGATCCTCAAACTATTGTTCCCTTTTGGCAACATGTTGTGGAGGTGGAACCTTTATAGTTGTTGCAGGTCTTTGTGCTTCTTCTTAAGGTTGCTATGGTCTTGGTATGGGGTGAAATGGTAGGACTTTTGGTGTGGGAAGTGTTCATCACATTTGCTTCCTCTTGATCATCAAAGGTTTCTGCTCTTCCTCAGGTGAAAGCATGGTATTTTATTTAAAAAAAAGTTGACAAAAAAATATCAAATTTAAGAAAAGATAGTTCTTCACGAAAACACAAAAAAGTAGATTTAATTTTTACTTAAATTTCATTTTGAATGTATGATGCTTTCCATTGGGTTTGTATTAAGTTGAATACAAAATTTGAAAAAAATTGGAATAATAAAAGTAAAGAACAAGTACCTTTGAATTTGATTCAATACGATGTTCAAAATTATTTTTTCATTAGAAAATTTAATGAAATAGATTTGTGTGAAGTTATAACATAAAGATCATTGTGTATTCAAAAGAAGGAAAATAAATAAATTTTCTTTTCTTTGTGGTAGAATATACTTAACACATATTTGATACATTATCAAATGTTACATTGCAAAAAGTAGGTTTCAAAATCTATTTACATTCACAAAAGTCTATTTGAAACTTACTTTTATAACGTAAAAATTAAAAATTAATACACAATAGTGAAGAAATATCTTGTCTTTCATCATTTCAATAAAACTATTAAATGTATAATAATTTTATGATGGATTTTAGTCCTACTTCTTGTTAGTTTGACAAGTACTAACAAGAAGTAATTGAATTATATATTCTACCATGTCTTCGCCCCCTCTGAATTTTATGTAGTTATTTATTCCTTGGCCCACATCTATTTTGGTGATCCTCTAGATGATGCCAAAGGTGAGTTAGTTTGATGCAGTTTTTCCCTCAACTCTGAAATGTTTATTCTTGATGTAGAAGCATCATGTACTATAGTAGGTACAATATCTACTAGAATTTGTCAATCAATGTTAAGGAAGAAATGTTGCATCAATATCTCAATGATTAATGTTGGATGGCAAATATTTGTCTTAGGATCAACCTTCACTATTCCCATCATCATTTTAGTCGAGGAGGTTGTCCATCTCATCAACTCTCTTTATAATTGTTTAAACAAGGTGTATGCCCAATCTATAGCATTTCCTTTCATAGCTATCATAATTGATATGCCATTTCTATTATTGAAATAATAGACTTTATCCCTCTAATAAATGACTTGAATGAATGTAGGGAGACGAATGTCATAAGGTTCTTTCATCTTGCTAACACTCCATTGTTTTACATTAACATATGCTACTAGTAGGGCAATGTGCTGAAGCACGGCCTTTGCTTGTTTGCTTACTTTTGTTTTTTCCAACCTTTGTTGGAAATTTTGAACATATTCGCAATCAAATGTTTATCGATTGTAATAGATTTCTCTCCCAACCTTGCAAAAATAGTTTTTCTTTTAATTTGATAAATGTTGAGATGACGTGGAATTCTCCACTATAGTTCCAATAATCCTACCAATCCTACTTTGGATGCCCATTTTTTCTCATCCTCTCCCATTCTAACCCAAGTTGTAATCCTCTCCAACTCTTGAATATATGTCTACTTTGTGGGTGTCAAAATCAACCTTTTTGGTTTTAGTGAAAGCATAGACCTAGCTTGATGCACCATTGTATTACTTTTATGCTTCTTCCTTTTAAACTTAGACTAATTAAGTTTTGAAGAACTTGGAATAATCAATGGTGTAGATTTTGCAATTGGTGGTGGTGTTAGAGTTATTGTTTGTTTCAATTCTTGAAAAAAATAGAGGTTGTCTTCATCCTCACCTTTTGAATCTATCAGCACCACCATCTTTATTAGTAGCATGAGGTTTTGAAATTCCACATTCTTTTAGAAAACATAGCCATTTCTCAGTGTCACTCCTTGTGCGGGTTGAAGTCCGCAATGTGATTTCAATCCTTCTCCCTGGTTCATAATTTAAAGAAGAATCTAGAAATTGAACTTGTAGCGGAGTTGGATTTGTAACTTCGAAATGTGCAACATGATTTGCCCCCTACATTTGAAAATCTACAACAAGTGCTTCCTATGTTTCTCTCTCTCTTTGACAAATTAAATTTCCATGCTCTTTTTTCTTCTTTTGAGCAATTTTTTAAAGTTTTTTTACAAAGCTCTTGTTGCTCGCTTTGATTTGCTACAATGCTTGGAGATTGGATGAAATTAGAAAAAACTATTATTCACAATCGACATCATGCCAAGTTAGTGCCAGTACCTCCCACACTCCTTAATGTTTTATCATGCCTTGTTAGGGTTTCGAGATTTAAAACAATACATTTTATATTGCCACGTGTCATTGAACCTAGACCATGTTCAACCAAATTTACCTTCACATAAACTACTGTCATTTGTTGTAGGGAATTTTCATCAATTGGTACATTTGTATTTTAAATACAGATTCTTCATGATGTTTATCATCCTTATCATCCATCTTGATATTTTTCTAGTCCTTCCCAATAAATTAGTTAAGGTCAATAGGTAAACATATTGCTTAGCTCCATCTTTTCTACAGCTATAACCCATTTGCAATTTCTAAATATCTATTTTTCAATGGCAAAAAAAAATTTCATAGTAATAGTCACACTAAACACTTTGGAAACTATGATTGATACATTTCAATTTTAAGCATACTAGATAAAATATGCGAAATGATAAAAACACCTTTGGAATATCCAAGAGATCCCACCTTGCTAGACCCCTTCAAGTAATTACTAAAAATCAGAACATGGGGAACAAAATGGAAAAAACAAATTGATAAAACAAATGAATGAGCACACTAATAGAAATCTTGTTGTTTGCAATTAGTCATTATGCAACTAGCATGAACTACACCAAAATGCATCCTAATTCAATCTAGGTTTCATTAGATTTTGAATGAATTTGGACATTTTTACCATGGTGAAACTAATCAACCCCCTAATGAATGGGGTGTAACCAAAAAGAGCGGGTCCAAGAAACCTACAACCCGATGCGCTGCACCCCCCCTCAGACCCTGGGTACTCACATTCTGACAGTCCGATTCACATCCATGTACACTTATCCCATCCTATTTGCAAACGGCCTACCTGCCCGATCTCCGGTCCAGCTCGATCCGAGCTGCAACAGACTCAGCAACACAAGACTTGACACGAGATGCGACTCTGATCATGCCTCACAGATGAATGTACTCAAGAAAATACCCGGATTCTCATTATCAGATTATGTACATAGTCTGAGAGCACAAGCATTGCCCTCGAACTTCAACTCCTCACAACCAGAGGGTCTGATCATTCCTCAAAACACTCTCTCTCTCCTAGGAACTCCTGCAGCAACGAACTGAACCATACATCAGACGCAGCAGAAGATCACGATCATGGCTACCAACTCCTTGCTACCGAGCTATTGTATCTTCTCCTTTCCTTCCGTCCGACTCTACTTGCCTTCTCTCAACATCGTCGGCTTCCTACGCAGACAGATGCTTTTGCTCCAAAAAGAGACCGAATTTCCACAGCTCTTATCCTACTTCACTGACCTCTACACACTATCCTTTCCTAACAATCGCTCCATTCTTCTGCAGACAGAATATCTCTTACATCAGACAACAAGAATCCTCGCCTGCTTCCGTCTTCCTAACAACACCTCTCTTCTATCTGGTTCAATCTTCCTTCCCAATCGCCTTGGCTTCCTCCTCACGCTTCCAAACCGCCATTCTTCATAAATGCAGCACGATCCTTCATCATAATTCGAAGCCGCCATACAGACTCCATGCCCATTCAGTCAGCCGTCACAGATCCTCAACCAAGGTGCAACCCATGCAGATGTAATGCAAAGGCGGCCGTCACAGACACAAAACAGCTCAAAGAAACGTCAATTAGGCTCCTTGATCAGTGGGCGCTCAAAAGTTAAGGTAACCCCATTTTCCATTACATATGTAACCCCTCCCTTCTTAAACAGCTGAGTCCCTCAGCTCCATCTAATCTGGTGATTGATGCCAAAACAACAGGCATTGTGCTGTACACACCTTTTGTCCTTTCTTCTGATGCCCATCCAATCAGTATCCTTGCCTGTTGTGACACAGAGGAGTTCTGTTTCCTCTTCAGGTGCATCAGGGTGGGCACCTGCAATGTCCCGGATTTCTTCACCGAAATCCTCATCCTCCTCCGCCAATCCGACCAGGTTCCTGCTTAAAGCATCAGCGTTCATATGCCTCAGCCCTGGTCGGTGCACTATCTTAAAACTAAAATCTTGCAACATTCCGACCCATCTGCCCCTTCGACCATGCGTATCAGAGACAGTCGCTAGCCACTCTAACGGTTTGTGATCCGTTCGCAAGATAAAGTGCTTCATATGCAAGTACTGTCTGAAGTGCATTATTCCCTAGATTAGAGCGTAGCACTTTCCCTCCATCGGATGAAACCTCCTTTGTGTGTCAGTCAAGCTCTTACTGGCATATGCCACCACCCTTTCAAATTTTCCTTCCTTCTAGGACAGGATGGCTCCCACCCCTTTGGGCGACCAGTCCACGTCCAGCCAGAAAGTTTGTCTAAAATCCGGTCGTGTGAGTACAGGCGCATCCACTAGTGCTGCCTTTAGTGCCTAGTATGCCTGCTCACAATTCACATTCCATGCGAATACAACATCCTTTCTTGTTAACTCAAACAAAGGGCCTGCTAGATTTGAATAACCCTTAATGTATTTTCGGTAATAGCCTGTTAGTCCTAGGAAAGATCTGACACCTGTAACATTTTTCGGAGTTGGGAAGTGTAGGACTGCTTCAACCTTT
>Ga0209611_10006669_pt1 | contig 18796 bp, 6 predicted proteins | sample S1TSphgellanicum_3_FD_187693 | JGI IMG/M metagenome (GOLD analysis project Ga0209611, IMG submission 187693) | Host-associated microbial communities from peat moss isolated from Minnesota, USA - S1T2_Fc - Sphagnum magellanicum MG (SPAdes) (version 2) | ecosystem: Host-associated > Plants > Peat... | reverse complement strand
TCTCATACTTGTATAATTCATTAGTCCATTTTTTTTGCATGCAATATCTACCATGCTTTTGAAACCACTTGCAAGATTGCAATGAACCTAATTGTAACTAGGCATCTTATTTGATTCAGCAAAATCATAGTGTTGATATATGGCATGTGGCCATGAAAATGATAATGTTTGGTCTTTTTATGTCTCTTTTTCTAGTCAACTTTTGTTCAAACTTTTATTGATTGATTAATCAATCTATGTGTTGTTCTAATAAATTCAAATAGGGTAGATGAAGCCACTGAAATTTGATATGTACCTCACGTAATGGACTTTAACATACATGACTAGTCCTGATTAGTTCAGGAAAACATTGGGTTGCTCATGTGCAGGCTTCCACCCACAATCAACAGAAGATGAAGCTACCAGCTAGTGACCTTCTCCACATTATTGAGGATGCTGATGATTGGGAGGTTTGCAAACCTATAAATAATCGACATGCATCATATACAATATTCTTGAAATTTGTGGACATGGTTTGCAAGCAGAAGGCCCTTCCTGTCATTCCAACTGCCAATGTGATAAGTGATTGTGTTGCATTCTCATACCAAGTTCTATGTGATGCAACCAAGAATTTTGACCCAACAATTTCAAAAATTGGTGAAGGGTCTTTTGGAACAGTTTTCAAGGCTATTATCAATCACCAAGGACGTGGTCGTGAGGTGGCAATAAAAAGGCTTTCTTATGATGGGGTCCATACTGCTGCCATGAATGAAGAATTCAAGCAGGAAATTTGGAGGGTTAGTACTGTACGACACAAGAACATTGTGTCTCTTCTGGGATATTGCCTCCCAGAGGCAAATTCTCCTTTGCTAATGGTGACACCACTACATTCTAGCCTTTTCAAGCACCTTTATGAAGGTGAAAAACCATGGCTCAATTGGCAAGCACGATTCAAAATTGCTATGGGTGTGGCAGAAGGGTTAGCATATCTTCATGATGGTGCACCTGAACGCCTCATTCATTGCGATATTAAGCCTGGAAACATTCTTTTTGACCCAAACACCTTCCAACCATACATAGCGGACTTTGGCACTGCTATTTTCATGCCACGATCTGAGTCTATGGTTGGAACATCCACGTTGACAGGAACACCAGGCTTCATGGACCCTCATTTCCGAACGCACATGAGGCGTTCAGTGATGGTAGATGTGTATAGTTTTGGGGTGTTGCTTTTTGTGCTTGTTTCTGGTGAACAAGATGTGGTTCGCCTTCTAGAGCTTGCAAAAGACAAAGATGTCGTGGATGAAGAAATCATAAACCAAGGTGATTTCTCATACAACAAGTTGGAAATTCATAGAGTGCTAGCAGTTGCAAGGCAATGCACCAAATTTGAGCCATCAGACCGACCAACTATGTCAAAAGTGACCATGATGTTGAATGGCGACCACCCTAGTGAATCGTTAAGTTCATTTGTTGTTCACAAGAACATTATATCCCCTTTTGGATATAATACTAAACAAATGGACTTTCTTTTGCAAATGGCGACACCCAGATATTTGTATCTCAGTAAAAGTTTATCGCAGCTTAATTGGGAACAACGACTGAATATTGCAATTGGTGTGGCAGAAGCACTAGCATATCTACATGACAATGCACCTCAATGTGTTGTTCATGGTAATATAAATTCAGGATGCATTGGTTTTGACCCCAACACCTTTCAAGCATATATAACAAAATTTGAATTTGCCAGATTCATGCAACGACCTCAACCATGGATCCAAGTATCAACATCAACAGGAAGTCAAGGCTACATAGATCCACATTTCCAAAGGTATCTTCAATTATCAACGAAGGTGGATGTGTATAGTTTTGGGGTGTTGCTTTTTGTGCTTGTTTCTGGTGAACAAGATGTGGTTCACCTTCTAGAGCTTGCAAAAGACGAAGATGTCGTGGATGAAGAATTCAAAAACCGAGGTGATTTCTCATATAACAATTTGGAAATTCATCGAGTGTTAGCAGTTGCAAGGCAATGCACCAAATTTGAGCCCTTGGACCGACCAACTATGTCAAAAGTGACCATGATGTTGAATGGAGACCACCCTAGTGAATCATTAAGTTCATTTGTTGTTCACAAGAACATTATATCCCCTTTTGGGTATAATACTAAACAAGTGAACCTTCTTTTGCAAATGGCGACACCGAGATATTTGTATCTCAGTAAACGTTTATCACAGCTTAATTGGGAACAACGACTGAATATTGCAATTGGTGTGGCAGAAGCACTAGCATATCTACATGACAATGCACCTCAATGTGTTGTTCATGGTAATATAAATCCAGGATGCATTGTATTTGACCCCAACACTTCTCAAGCATATATAACAGAATTTGAGTTTGCCAAATTCATGCAACGATCTGAATCAAAGATTCAAGTATCAACATCAACAGGAAGGCAAGGCTACATAGATCCGCATTTCCAAAGGTATCTTCAATTATCACTAAGGTGGATGTGTATAGTTTTGGAATATTGCTTTGTTTCCTTGTTTCTAATGAACAAAATATTGTTCACCTCGTAGATAGAGTGAAGACCACCAATGCAGTTGATACATTTTTGAAGCTTGATGGAACATACAAGACACATGAAGGTCATCGAATGTTAGCAATTGCAAGAAAATGCATCAAATTTGAGCCTACAAAACGACCACCAATGTCAAGAATAGTAACAATGTTGAGAAATATTCATTTGTCATCATTTCGATTCGCTTTATTAGAACTTCTTCCATCTTGAGCTTCAAGAAACTCGCACTCAAGATGACATTGTACTCTCTAATTGTTGCTTTATGTTGTTATGAAGATCGTTTCTAGATGTGCAAAATTGTTCTAGTGATACCTTCAAACAAGGGGAATTTGGACCTTTGAGGTTTGTAATTGGGCAAGATAAGCTGTTGTTCAAAAGAGAGTTGTATTTTTATGCACAATTCCATAAGCTCCTAGTTACTAGAACATTTTTGCAATCTCTTGGATTTTGTAAGTATGCTAGACTCCAGTGAGCTTTGAGACCTTTGTTGAGGTGAGGAATAGATGTGAACCAAAGGTTGATTGAACTTTGAAGAGCATTGTCTTTTTGGGCTTTTTGCATTGCATGGCTTCATAAAATCCATGTTGAGTTCCATGCTTGTGTTTGTTAATGAAGTTGAGTAGCCTTGAAGTCCCTGACTATTGCAAAAGTGTGTGTGCAATGCACATCAGCCATGTATACACTAGTGTTGGGTGGTTCTTTGAATTTTTAAAGAAACATTAGTTCCTGTTCTTTAAGTAATTCAGAATCAAAGAACTGTCAATTTGGGTTCTTGAAATATTTCAGAATCAAAAAATCATCAATTCCAGTTCTTTGAAAAAAAATCAGAATCAAAGAATTGTTAGTTCCAGTTGTTTCAGAAACCTCAAAGAATTCAAGGTTTTCATCAAAGAACTGGTGGTTTTTGTCATAGAGCTGACAAAGAACTGGCGATTCTTTGGCTGGGTTTTTCACTTTTAGAAAAATCAAGAACTGTGGTTGTATACTAAGGCCAGTTATTTGAAAATTTTGAGAACTAGCAGGTAAGTGGATATGTACCCAGGTTGGTAACCAGTGAGTATCTGTGCTTCATTCTAAGAACCACCTAACACTGGTATACACTGTACCCAAGTCCCTACCTTTCATGCGTGGTGGCTGGATTTCCAGTGAAGTCGGATCCAACTCTCATTGATACTAGGTCCTAGATCCCTTCCAACCCTGTTTCAACCAATCTTTCATGTCTAAATTCCATGAGCGCTTGTTGGCAGGATCTGTGCTTGGGTTACCATGTGCAAGACCTCTCATAAGAACATAGTTTGGTGGTAGTTTTAGATAACCTATCCACTGCAATGGAATGCATAGTCTTTTGGAAGTTGGTGTTCTTTGCATGAGTCCTTTGCACATCACTTTCAGGAATGCAAAGCAATCTTTTAAGCTTGAACCTGTTGTCGGCAGTGCTTTGCAACACTGCTAATCATTCCAGCAACAATTTGTTGTAGATGATAGTGGAGTGTTGACAGTCTTGAGCACGAGATTTGTAACTATTAAAGACTGGAGTATATTGATAGGATTGCTTATCGTGGTATACAATTTGTTGTGACATGAATCTATAGGCTATATCTTCACTAAGGGCTTTTGTTAGTTCTCTACAGTCAATTTGACTCCTTGCCTTAAGGAGCCATTCTGCAGCCTAACAGAAAATGTGCTATATGGAGCAAGAAATTTGACAGCAACAAAGGGACATGAAATTACGCAAGAGCCACCATTCAAAAAACTTAGCAAATTGCTTTTTCCCAAAGGCTCAAGGTGTAAATGCAGTACACGATGTTAGTCTGATATGCACCTTCAAGAGCTTGATGGACGTGGATCTGTCCAGGTTGTTGGCAACTCTGAGGTTTGAAGTTTTCGTGGAGATGAAATGGGTCAAGATGAACTGAGTGTGAACTGATATTGGCTCTTGTCTGAGCTGTAGCCAGAGCTGTTGCTTTTCTTAACTTACTTTTAGAGGCTCCTAAATGTAGTATTACTAGGATGAAGAACACATGCTGTTTTTGCCTACCTGCTCATCTGCCGAAAATGTAGCTGCAACAAGCATTTGATCCAGGCTTCAGTTCCGTGCTATTTTGCTTGTGCAGCCATGCCCAAAATCCAACTTGCAAAAGGCATGGAACATGGATACTCGACTGAATGTGAAGAGGGTAAGCACACAACATTTACAAAGCAACAACCACTATGATCCTTTACAAGGTCCTTATTCACTCTTTGTGGCTGGATTTTGCAACTGCAACAGAGAAATATATATCACTTGTTGACACAAAGCTTTCACTACATAGATGCAGCAATGGTGAGATAAGATTAATCATGTGGAAAGCTTCAATGCAAGGATATGTACAATGTTTCTCTTAAGCTTACCAGCAGAAAAAATCTTGCATCATACTATAGAGATTGTGAATTCAATTGCAGGTAGTTCATTTCATGGTTAATCTTCAGAGAACACAAATGGCTGTTGGAGTGCAATTACTGTAATATCTTTCTATTCAGACAACGTTTTGTGTTCTCAATGACAAGATGGGTGATTTTGTTCAGCTGAAAAAAATTCAATTAAGACTCAAGCAGACTCCTTGGCACTTTGTCTCAAGTCATAAAAGATGTACCAAGTTTTGATTACTCAACCATAACAAGGTCAATCTGCAACAGAGATCAATCTGACACAGAGAAAATGAAGTTTGGAGTCAATGCCCTGGGAGTCTTTCAAATCATAATTTGTTTGCAAGTATCTTTGGTCGGGCTTTGTTTCTGTAATGCCTACAAATCTGTTTAATATCTCAATAGTTAACTTTGTGATGTTTTCAGAATTTGGAAAAGCAAATGTTTCCAAATGTAATTTATTTTAGAGAGTCAATGATGAAACACATAAATCCATATATTAGATGCATTAGTATCCTACTTAGTATTTATCACTCTCACTCAGATGAAACTTGTGTCTCAAATAAATCATTCAATAAATTAGATCTTCAGTGTTGTTAGGATATACTCCAGAAGTTTGTCTTTTTGACTCAAGACTCAGACCAAAGTATGGAAATGCTAGTTCCATTTGTCCACCTTCAAAACCTTTATTGGCTTTGCCCTTTCAGGGTTTAGGGTTTAGGGTTTCACTCTGATGCACCCATAAATGGGCCACAGTTTGGTATCTTTACATTCTAAGGTTGTATGGAGTTCACTAAAGAAACATTTACTGCATAATTGCAGGATCCACTTGGGGTTCACCATGCTAACCACCATGTGTTACCGATTTAGTATGTTGAATATTTATCATTCTTAAGCTGGATTCACACCAAAGGTTAGTAGGGATCTATTTATTCCATTGTAACCCTCTCTTGTTTTGGGGATTAAGATGATCAAAAATCTAAAGAACAAATTAACTCCTGCTAACCGCCATCTGTTTTCCAATTTAGTTAGTGTGTTAAATATTTATCATTCTAAAGCTCGATTCACACCAAGGGTGACTAGGGATGTTTTTATTCCATTTAACGGTCTCTTGATTTGGGGGTTAAAATGATTAAAATCTAAGGAATGGATTAACCCCTGTTTAGACAAAGGTGATAGATATAATAGTATGATGGGCATAATTTAATTCCGCATTGAACTGTAGGCACTGGATGGTGCAAATGCATTTGATGACCTCAATGGTCTATATGCTCGTACCACTCTCCAATCGTTTGTTCATTACCTTTTCCCAATGGTCTTCTTTTGTGGCTATCATCATACTTCTATTTTATGGTTGTTAAAATTGCATGAAAGAACACACCAAAATGATTGAAGATAAGATTGTGCACCCATTGTTTTTTTTTTTTTTTCTGGAGCTCAGACCGCATATTTTTCCTTGCAATTCCTTTCACCCAAGTAGCCAATTGACACCCTCCTTGACTAATACTTTTTGGTTGCCTGAAAACAAAATCTGAGGAGTATAGGAAAAGAGGGTTTCCAAGAAGTTTTATGCAAGAAGTTTGTGCAGTTTCGGGAAATTTAGGGGGTTTTTTGTGTTGCGCTAAAAATTTGGGCACTCAAATCCTGAGAATCTTTTCAGGATGGATGCTCAAAAAATTCGGGCAATTCGGAATTTTATACTGCACGATAAATTGGGGCAGATTAGAAAGGTTTGAATTGTTTTATAAAATATCTGCCCAAAAATCTCATGCAACATGGAAAAAAAAAGGTTCAAACTAGCAAAAAAATAAAGACGGTTTGCAAAAAAAAACCTGGGAAAACATTTCGAAGGTGCCCAAAAAACTGTTGACAAGAATGGCATTACAATTTCTTGTGAACATGAGGGAGTGAAATAAAGGGCTCAAACTAACATCCTTATTGCACCCTAACTTACTTATCCCAATCTAGAAAAGATAAAGAAATTTATTCTTGAGATTAAGATCCCAACACATTTATCCCCCCTCTTAACCCCAATGCCATGACATTTGCCAAATCAACTTTTACCCCTTTTTTGTGAATGGGATGGTGTTAGGGTGCCTTGGGTGAATAATCAGCACCCACATTGTTACCATGTTGTTACCATGGTAAAAATCTCAAAATCCATTTAAATTATTTCTAAATATCACAAATATTACATGCATAAATTGAAATCAGGGTCTCTGAGTTCAAATCTAACATTTTTTTGGGCTTAATGTAACCACTATAAGGCCTCACTCAAAAAGGTGAAGGTACCAAGGTGGGTGCTGGTTCACCCTGGCCATGTTAAGCCCCAAAACATTGCTAGGGTTAGTTTATTGATTTTACTACCTCTGCGAGGATCCCGTCTTATGGATATTGTTTAAAGAGACGAGCCATTATGTGACAAGCTGCTTGTTCTGTAACCATCAATATGGATTTGGGTGTGGGTTATGAATAGTGTGTTTCATGCACTCTCAACTAACAATTTGGAATATTTTTTTACCTCGCATATCCACCAAGCTAACTAAATCTTCTACAAATTAAATGTAGTTTATGATTAAATTTTTTTGATCATTTGGCATCAATGTATCTATAATTTGGCAATTATTGTAAAACAAACTATAAATTGCCCACTTAAGTTGGCAATGTAGCATGGTTTCTTATATTCTTTTGATTTGTAGCACAAGTGGCAAGGGTAGGTGTGAAGGCAAAGCCCATATGGCAATTTGCCAACAAGAAAAGAAAAGAAAAGTGATGTATGTGGTTATGCTGCAATAGAAAAAATAATAATTTGGTCAAGAGTTTTGAATTGGTAGAGGTAACTTGTGGCTTCTATTTACACATTTTAGCATGGACAAAGGCAGACTCCAAGCTTATACATTTGTTCAAGTTTTAGGTTTCCAACATGCAAATTGGTTATGCTATAAGGCAACATGGAACATTTGCAAGTAAATTTTTTTTGAATGTAACTATTATTTTTAACCACTTTGCGGGGATTTGAACTTTGGTCACAAGCACCTTCCCCATCGTAGCTTTAGGTACTCATCATAAAAGCCGATAAGTTAGTATCATAGAAATAATTTGTAGAATTCTAAATACCAAAAACATGTATCAAAATGCAAACCTAATATGCATGTGATAGTAAATACTATGAAAAAAAAGCTATGACTTGTAAGAGCATAACCAACCATGTTCAAAACACATTGAAAAACCTTACATATGTCACAATAGAACTATAAAGTGTTTGGCACCAACTTGCACAAGTCAAAACATAAGAAACAAATACAACAAACAAAAACCAAATTGCAACTACAACTTTCAACAATTATGCATTCACTCCAATTTTGACCTCATCATTGTCATTCTAATTTGCAATAATAGTTTGGAAAAGGAAAGTGTCCTTAATGAAAAAATCTTTAAAAAATATGTGAATAACATTGTTTATATGTTCTACCAAACAATTTTGAAGTTTGGACTTCATGAAAACCAATGTGAATTTTTTTCTCTCATTTTCAACACTACCAATGATCTGGACAATGGTTGATTGATTGAGAAAGCTTTATGAACTCAAAAAGATGAACCAATAACAATTTTTTTGTGGCAAGTTGAAGTCATAATTTAATGATTCGATTCTCATCTTTGGGCTCTTCCATGACCTTGGGAGCTTGAGTTTTTGTAATTAGCTTGAGAAGAGATGTTTGTAAATCCAAAGTATCCCCTAAAAGTGGGTCAAAAATTCATGAACTAAATGTACTGAGTTTTTTTAGTATATAATAATGTCATTTGATTGAGTTTAAATGAGTTGCAAAAATAGATTCACAATCTAGTTATAATTAACATTATGGGCAAATGACCTTAAAAACATTCATCAACTCATGGTTTAAAAACATGCATTAGAAGAAATCATGTCGTTTACAACCAAACCATTTGCAACTAGATGCAATTGGTTGTTGCATGTTATTCAAATATGTTGCATGTGCAATTGCATTTGAATTTTAAATAATTTTCAGTCACCTCTGCAACTATGGTGTGACTAATTATTCTTTTATCCTTTGAATGGATGACTTTTACATTTTGATTTGTGCAAATATGTTATTAGGTATACAATTTTATATCTATGTTTGGTTTTGTGCAAATATGCTACTATTTATATAATATTATATATACATTTGGTTTTGTAGAAATATGTGATCAAATAACTTGAGTTTCAAAAATTCAACTTGGTTTTATTTTCTTAAACCAAACAATGACCTTCTTCACTTTGAAAGAACATATCTTATTCATTTCAAAATCAATTTCAATGATTTTTGTGGCTTTGGATGTGCTAGGTGTATAATTACAAAATAATTTTGAAACTCAAAAATAATAAAACAATGATCAAAGATCTTGAACTCCAAATTGCAAATTGATTTTATTAGCTTAAACCAAATAGTGACCCCTTCAATTTCAAAGGGCATATCTTGGTCATTTCAAAATCGATTTGAGCAATTTTTGTGACTTTGAATGCACTTGGTGAAGGATTACAAAATCTCTTTGAATCTCATAGACAATGGACTAATCTTCAAAGATTATAACTTTTTATTTGCCTTTCTACCTTTGTTGCATCCTAAATTATAATTAGAATACAACTATGATCTTTATCCCATATTGGTTGTCATAGCTTTGAAGTTTGGAAATTATTTATGTCTAGGTGAACAAATGGCAATTGGGATGAATCAAAAAAGATGTTTGACCCTAAAGGTTAAACCCAATTTTAAAATAAAAATAAAAATTCAACCTACCTTTTAGATAAAACTTACATAATTATTTAGGCTCAATCATCTACTTAGTTACCTATTTAGGCCTATTTATTTACCTAGATGCCATGTGTCAACATCTTATAAACCTTATATTGAACGATGTAAATTTGCTTAATTAATTTAAATAATAAATGTCAAAATGGGCCTCAAATGCCACAAGTCATCAAATGATTAACTTGAAAATGGACATGTGTCATAAAAAAATTCCATTTAATTACACATTTAATTGGATATGCAACTTGTACGAATATGAATGGATGAAAAGTACAAAGATATTGTATGTACAATATGTCACATGCAACTAGATGTCATTTGTGATTCGTCTTATGCAACTAAAGCAAAAATTAGTTACATGTGTCACATGTAGTTGAAAATTAATTGCAAAAAACAATTTTTTTACTAATGTTGTGTTTCAACTCAATGACCAACAAATCACATATAATAGTGCATTGGGTTTTCACAGTTAAAATAACTGCTTCAAAACTTTCGCAAATAACTAAAGAATAGATGCAAATCAAAGGATCAACAAAATGAACAATGTGGGATTATCCCATAATCTAAAAATCCAAATGTTATGTGCTACCATTCAAATCAATTACCCAATTTGGCACAATCCTACAAGATGTGTTTATAATCACATCATAAACTCTAGAAAATTTGCAACTTGGAAGGAGGTGTTTGAATCTCCATACCTTTTGTACAAATTTGGGTGCTAGATTTTGATAACAACAATGTAGTCATAAACAAACATTTGGCTACATAAACTCATCAAGGCATTAACAATTTTCAACATGGGCAAAATACATGGCAAACCAAGATTGTATTAATGTCACATAAATTTAACAAATTGGCCTTGGCCAATTCTAGGGAACTATAATTAATTGCCATCTTAACAATTAAAGTTTTGTATTTTTTCCCAACACACTTCAAGGGTTGAAGCATATTAATACCTCTTGTTTTCACATTTCGAAAAACCTTTAGTCTTTCAATTTTTATAATTTTAACAAATTTGGTGAATTTAAGATGATGTTTTGGGGAACGAGAAAAATACCCATATAATGTTCCAATTTGGATAGCATAAGCATTGTGGACAAGCTTTGAATCGCAAGGTTGGTTATGTTTGCCATACAATGGATTCCAATGAAATAAGACACTTGCTTAATTTTCATTATAGTAGTAATTCCACAACCCCTTGAAATGTTGAAACACCATTAGTTCTTAAACACATCAAATGCTTTGAAATAAAACTTTTAGACAAAACACCAAATTCATTAAATTAAAAAAAATGATAGCTTTGACATTAGTGATAAACCCACCTTTAACCAATCATTCAAGTGTGAGCAATGCAAACACATGTTTCCAAGCTACCATTACACAATAGTGGATGGAAATTTAACTTTGGTTGTTGATTATAATTATTTCATCTGTAAAAGAAAAAAGAAAAAAAAAACTTGAAGCCATAATTGTTTTCTAAGTGGTAGTCAACACAACATGATGCAAACTTTCAATAATTACCCAACCAACACAATCATTTTAGTGCTTGGATGGATGGTTAAACACTTTTAGGAAAACAAACAAAAATTGCATTTGTTCATATTTTATCGTGGGTGTACTTTGAGAAAGTAGATGAAAGATGAGTGCAAATTGAACAACTAGTAGAAAGTGACCATTTTGCAATTGGTCCATGCAACTAATTTTTAGTCACAAATGAAATTTGCAATTAAAATTTTAATATTCATGTTGGACAAGTTGCACATGACATTAGTTGCAAATGACAAGGAATTTTGAACGAAAGAAAAAATTAATGAAATACACCTTCATCCTTTGACTGGCCACATATGACGCATTCCCAAGCTCCATAATAGACTCAAATATGAGTCCAAGGTGAACACAACGAAAGAATGAGGAGTTGGGGTACGCTCCTTGGCTCGTAGCACTTCGAGGGTAGAAAGGCATGTTGGAACTCCGAGATAGGGACTAGGAAGAGTGACAAGCAAGTCAATTACTCACGTGGACCTACACAAAGCAAACAACAAGTTGGTTAATGCATAGTTGGAACACTTTTGGTGCACATATGAACCACGAATAAACACGGATTCACAAGACTCACCACGGCCCAAACTTGAGAAAAGCCACCACTTTTTCCCTTATAGTATTTTTTGTGCTTGACCATAGGACCAACACTCAAATGTCATTTTATCCCAGGACTCCCAAGTTGGAGTCTCGAAATTCCTTAAATTGGGACTTATGAGATTTTGGAGGTCCATAACTTTATGTACAGACCTCCAATTGAGGTGAGGTCTGAAGTAAAGTTATAGCCCTCATCAAGATCTTTCTAATGATATGTGGCACGCCACCTGCACGCAAGGAAATCAAGGCGATTCTTGACTTTTAGTGGTCGAAAGTCAAATTGGTAGTTTGATTCTCGGCCCTTCTTTTGGCCATTACATATAGTAAAGGACGTCGTGAAGCATCATTTCATCCATTTGTCCCGTCATCCATCCGTCCATTCATCTAGTCATCCATCCATCCCATCATGGTTTGTTTACTTTGACAGGGCAGAGAAAAAGTGGAATACAAACGCGGCGTGACGGAGAATAATATATATTAGTGTTGTAAAAATTTTATTTATTTATTTATTTATTTTGGGGTTTTTGGACTTAGGTACACTCATCCTGTCTCTTTCGCAACAACTGAAAGAGTTGGGTTGGGTTTTTTTTTTTTTGAAATTTTATTTAGAATTTTGGAAATTTTCAATGTTTTTTACATTGTCATAAATTTTTATTATAGTTCAATGGATGCCAGAGCGAGTAGCCATTGAGCACACTTTTATTAGATATTGGCAATTTCAAGGCTTGCATTTGCCATAATAATAATGGCAATGGATGTCGGTTGCCATTTTAGCACACAAACTTAATAGATATATTGGTAATTGCAATGATCAGATTGCCCATAAAAATAATTTTGCCAATAATAATAATATGTTGGATGTCAAAGGTATTATGATGCATGTGAAAATTGGTTGCACCAGAAACTCTAACCATTATGAATAGGGAGGGGATCTGGATATTGGAACTTATCAACATACAAAAACAAAGAAATAATTTTCAACAGATTGATACCTATTAAATAAGTAACTTACTACTTACTTACAAGTTGAAAAACGTTGGGGTATATTTGCCGTCTCCGGTCTATTCCCATGGTCAGTTATATGTTGTTATCTCACGGGTCACAATGAGTGCAAACATCAAGATTTTCAACGGCCAGGGTCCTGATGGATACATGTAGAATGTTGTATATAAAGAGGTTTTGGAAATGTAGTTTGTAATTGTAATTTTGTAATATGTACCGTCAAATACACACACACATGTGCATTACGCACGGGGTTCAAAGTAATAACTTATATTTTAAGTGCCCAAATGGGTCATGCGAGCTCATTTTAGACATCTACGTTCCAAGAACTTTCCAATGATATAAGAAACTCTTCAATCCAATGAGTTTTGACCCCCTATAATCACCTTCTGAAAATTCAAGAATCCATTGGGACTCCAATTCCCAAAGTGAATGTGGGGTTCATTCCCTCACACTTTCCTAAACTCTCGGGAGCATGAAATGTGACTCCTGAGCTTCATTCTTGATTCACTCCTTTGCAAGCCCTTGTCTTAGTCACGAATCGAAGGTTAGGGTTGTGACAACATACATATTGTCATGTGCGACTAGGATGTGATTTTTTTTGTGAACAATGAGAGAAAATGACATGTCACCATGTGTTTCAACTTTTAATAATTTCAAAAGTTTTTACTATAATTTTGAAATAATTTAAGATATCTTGTTTTCATGATTGGATGGTTTTAAATTATGACATGTGGTGTAATAGAAATTTGTCATGTGGCATATTAATTGAATTTGTGCAAAATAAATTTAAATCAATATTTAAGTATGTAGGGCGAACTAGGTAGGTAGGTTAATTAGGTAAATAAGTAAGCACCTAAGTTTATTTACCTACATTGGTAGATAAGTAAGTAGGTAAGATTCACACATTCATCTATTTAAGTTATATTTCTATTTAAATAGAACTTACTTACCTACCTAAATTATATACTTATTTAGGTAAGTATGCAAGTATCTTAAGGAAGTAGGTAAGTTGGGTGTAGGTACATGAATATTTGTATTTTATTTTGGGTTAAACCTTTTTGATTGGTTCATCCAATATGCCCATGTTTTTTAATATGAAATTGTAAAACAAAACACTTTGCTTATATATATATATAAAGATGAGAATGAAAGACAAAACATATGAGATAAAAATTTTAATTGTAAATAATTTATGATTGAAAATGTTTAGTTACAACTAAAAAATTTATTCCATATTTTTATCCTCATTTTAATTCTTTAAATTTATATAATTAAATAGGTAAGTGATTAACCAATTAATTAATTAAAAAAATTAACAAATAAAGTTACTAATTAATTAATAAACTAGCCAATTGACTAATCACTTATAGTAATAATCATCAATAATTTTTAGGTACATAATTATATAATTAATTATGATTAAGTATTAATAAATTTATTAGTAAAATAAAATAAAATAAAATAAATACATATGAACTATAATTAATTAATAATTAATAATTGGTTAATATTGAAATAAATATATAATTAGTAATAAATTATTAATTCATAGTTCATATATAATAAATTAATACCTGAAATATTGACTAATTAATAATTATTAACTATTAATTATAAAATTTAAATATTGAAGTTTAAAACTTTAATAATATATCTAGTTGGTAGCCAATGTTAGCTATTTTATTTTTATCATTCATATTGATATTTCACTTGTTATAACTATTTATGAACTACTATAATAAACATATATTATTTTTAATAATATTTATAATAAGTACATTTATCCTTTGAAAATAATTCCTGCATTTATATAATAATGTACTAGATTTCCTCACTAACTATTATAATAATGATTATAATGTAGCAATACTTAATAATTGATTAATAATAACAATAATAATGTAACTTGTAGCTAGCCTAGGTTAGTTATTCTACTAATATTGTATATATTATTATGTCACATGTTATAGTTATTATGAACTATTGTAGGCTTGTTGTTACATAATTAAAATAAAATAAAATAAAATGATATACCTATGTTGGGCAAAACAATTGGCATATTTAATTAACAAGAAATATGAGACTTCAGTGTTAATTCACACAATTATTCCCAATTTTTTTTATCAAATATCGAACTTTAGGTTAGAATAGCCTAAGGTTAGTTTCCACATTGACAAAATGAATAATAATAATATTTTTTTGCAATTCATTTTTAAGATTTGAAATTATTGAATTTTCCATGATCTATTATGATATTGTCACATGAGAAGTGAAATTATTTAGATTGTAACCTATGATAATTATGGTGATTTTCAACATGGCAATTTCATATTTTCACAAAATTTCATTTCACCATTTTGAGGATTATTTAATCATGAAATTGACCTTAGGTTAAATAAGGTAATCCTTTTTAAATATTCTCTTTGAGATTGATATGGTTTCATAAGTTTCTTGGCTTGATCGATATGCAATTTTAAAACCTTTTTCAATGACATCAACACATATTTAAATTCAACTTAGCTCACATCACACTAAACAAAAGATTAATCCTTCAAAAACTTTTTTTTTTTCTTGGGGAGATTTGATATAGTTTCATGAATTTTTTTGGGATCTAATCAATATTCAAAATTTTTAAAAATGTTTGAAATAGGTGAAGATTGAACTTCATGTTATAATGGAATGAAATTGAAAACAATTTTGTGAAAAAATTGAATATGATCATGAAAATATGTTTTTCATATTGTAGGATTCAAGGAACAAAATGAAAATATATTTTTTAATATTTCAACTTTATGTTACTTTAATTGTCATTGAAAATGGGGAGCACAAAAATATATGATAAAATATTGGAGGATAATTATTTTTTTTTAAAACCTTTGTAAAGTGTAAATTGTTCCCCTTCCTTAAAAATCCAACCCAAGAAAAGACAAGAAAAAGAAAGGAAAAAGAAAAGGACCACCAAACAAACACTGCTTCTGAAACGCGTCCCTGACACGCCTCCCACAAAACCCACCCCCAGCCGGTCCTCAAATCGAGGTCTCGCTCGCCGAAGGAACTTGGGACGCGGTATCTCCGAGCCAAGTACAGGTGTGGTTATAGGTTCGTCAGAAGAGATGGAGGTCCGGAAAATAGGTTCGAGAACACGAAGGACTTATTTTGGTTCGGAAATTAGGTCTGGGAAGAGAATCGAGGTCTCGTCGCTGAAGGAACTTGGGACGCGGTATCTCCGAACCAAGTTCAGGCTTGGTTATAGGTTCGTCAAGATATGTGGAGGTTCAGAAAATAGGCTCGAGAATTTAAAGGACTCATTTTGGCTCGGAAGTTAGGTCTGGGAAGAGAAGCGGGAGACACAGAGAGAGAGAGGGAGAGAGAGAGAGTGTTGCGTTCGAGTACTTACCGTTTTGTGTGGCGACAAAATCTGTTGTTGCCATCGGCGAGCAGATCATCTCATAAGCTTTGTTGCTGCCTGGTTTGGTGGTGAGAGAGAGAGAGAGAGAGGAGAGGAGAGGAGAGAGAAGAAGAAGAAGAAGGCAGCAATCATGTCATGGCAGTCGTATGTTGATGACCACTTGATGTGTCACGTATCAGGGGGTCACACCCTGACTGCCGCGGCCATCGTCGGGCTGGATGGACTAGTCTGGGCGCAGAGTGGAAACTTCCCACAGGTGGGTGTGTGAGGTTTTTCTTTCTTACTTCCTGTCCTTCGTTTTCGAAGATAAGAAGCTTTGATCTGGTAGAGAACTGGTTTTCGTTCCAAGTATAGTATAGGACAGTGTATAAGTTTAGAGGGAGGAGATGGGTTCTTCTAGGGCCATTAGATGACGATTCCTTACTTTGTGTTGATTTTGTGTTTGTGCTTGTGTGTTGTGGGAATTGGGGTTGACGTATAAGGGACTGAACTCCTTTGAGTGACTTCCTGGATTTAAGGGCCCAGCCAAGGGTTATAGCCCGAGGCTGGGCCTGAAAATCCAGGAAGACCCAAAAGGGGTTCCATCCCAACATATGATGAAAATTTTAAATTTCAGGAATTTTACCAAATGGAAGGTACTGAAAACAAGGTACCTTCCATTTTGTAAGATTATTGCCCTTGGCCGGGCCCAAAAATCCAGGAAGACCCATAAAGGGCTTCTTTCCCCAAGATGATGAACTTTTTTGATTTCAGGAATTTTATGAAACGGAAGGTACCTGAAGATAGGTACCTTCCATTTTGTAAGATTCCTGAAGTGGAGTTCAAGTCATTCTGTCTTGGGAGGTGCGTTGAATTACATAGCTGAAGTTTAACAAGGTCATTATGTGATCCAAAGTTTCTTGTTTTTGTAGCTGATCATCATCATCGCTCTGCTTGTGTTGAGGTTTGATGCTCCGACTGAAAGTTCTGAATTTGAAATCATCTGGAATTCGGTGGTGTCTGATTTTAATGGAAGAGCTTGAGGGTCTGATTTCTCAACGGGGCTTTTGGGATTGGGATTAATGTGTGAGTATCTTTGCTGGACTTAAATTTTTTGATTTACCCTTCTAGGGTTAAACAGCATGGGGTTATTTGTGTGTGTGCAGGCAACTGAGACTGAGATTGCAAACATAGTCGAAGGCTTTCAGGACAATAGCACTCTCCCACAACATGGATTGTTTCTTGGTGGCACCAAGTACATGGTAATCCAGGGTGATCCAGGTGCTGTCATTCGCGGAAAGAAGGTGACATGTCATTTGTTTTGGTTCACAGTACATTTTTGTGACAGCTTTCTCTGGACTGAAAGCAAGATGATCTTATCTTGTACTTAAAAATGCAAGCTGATCACATAGGGAACCCATTCCTCCAATAGTTATCATTGCTTGCTGTTTTAATGTAAAATGCTCCTTTTCATGTTTGCCTTGTGTGTTCTGCTCTGGTTTGCAGGGGCAAGGCGGGGTGACTGTGAAGAAGACCAACAGTGCTCTCGTGATTGGCATCTACAATGAACCCATCACCCCTGGAGAGTGCAACATTGTGGTGGAGAGGCTTGGGGATTATCTTGTTGAGCAAGGCATTTGAAGGAGCATCATGTTGTTATCTATCTTGGGCTATCTTTGCTGTCCTATATCAGGTTAAGCATTATATGCTTAGATCTGGAATTCTTACCTAGGTTTATCACCTCTCTGGTGTATTTTTCTGGATGTGAATGGGGCAGGAACTCCATAGTTGTGGCAAGCAAGCTGGGTCTTGCATCGCTGAAAGGACTAGAAGATCTAAACTGATCCTCAGCTTCCTATGTTTGACATGTTTGTGGTTTATGGTGATGTGAAAGAGACTGAAAAGTGTTTCTCTAAGGCCCTCTGTCATGTGGGTTATCTTGTTTTGTAAAATGCTTATATCCTGGACATGTCAGTAAATCCACAGGGTTATTTGTATATGAATCTGAGAGGCTCTCAAATTTGTTTCTTTCTTCATACTCATTAGAGAACGATGTTTGTGTTTGAGCACCAGAATTCAACAAGGGAGAATTTCTTTGTGAATTGAATTTTACACAGGTTGGTTTTCACCATCTCAGTAAGGTAGTGAGCCAACATGATGGCAGCTGCTATTGGGCGACTGAAAGTTACTGTGATTTGAGCTTGATGAAGAGCTTTGGCATATAATGAGACACTTTATTCATGACAGTCAATGCATCACAAGTGAATGCCTCTTGTTGCTTAGGATATGGTACCTTATTTGTATGATAAAACTATCTATATTGGTACATGATCCACGATGATCAGTATGGCAACTTCATTGATGGCATTAAAAATTGATCTGAGCTTAGCAGTTGCTGCCAGACTCATCAGAATTGACTATAAGAATGTCTAGAAATTGCTGTGATTTCATTGGGATTGTGTTTCAATAAGTTGGAAGTAATTGTGAAGCTTC
>Ga0209611_10006668_pt1 | contig 18797 bp, 18 predicted proteins | sample S1TSphgellanicum_3_FD_187693 | JGI IMG/M metagenome (GOLD analysis project Ga0209611, IMG submission 187693) | Host-associated microbial communities from peat moss isolated from Minnesota, USA - S1T2_Fc - Sphagnum magellanicum MG (SPAdes) (version 2) | ecosystem: Host-associated > Plants > Peat... | reverse complement strand
ACTTTCCATTGAGCTTGGTAGATTTGTAGCTCTTTCAGAAGTTATTGATCGGAAGAGATCATAGTTGCAAAGTTCCCAAGTCCATCGTTTATTTATTCACAAATGTATGCAAAACCTTATTGCCAATTATTGTTGCATGGATTAATTTCATTCAGGTATGAAAATTGAGATTGTTGGTGTTATCAATACATTCAGTGTAATACACCATTAACTACATTGTATATATATATGCAGACAAAGATTATTTTGTGAAAATTGTATGCACATAAAGCATCTTTGGAAATCAGTGAAACTCACAAGGCATTAGAGGTTTTTGTCTACAAAGATTTATTGATAGTTGGGAGTCTTTTTGTTTTTGTTTTTCAAAGTCGTAGTTTAAATTCAGATTTGATGGAGAATGGATACATTGATTTGGGGTTTTCAAGTTGGACAAAAAATGTCTTGGCATTTTGCTTCCGTCTTTGCAAATTAGTTATCTATTCTGGTTGGGTTTCAGTAATGAGATTGGGGTAAGAATGGAGGGATGTAATTGGATCTGTGACGGTAAGCAAACAACCAGGAAATGTGAAAAATGACTATATTATGGCAACAATCTTGCTGAAAATTTAGACAATTTGTGTTTGTAGAGAATCCTCAACATACTTAAGCATTTTGTATAGGGGAATGCATTTCCTTGAGGGAGTTATTACATCATGTGAGGTGAAGAGGATGAGAGCACAGCCCAAATCTCACTCCTCGACGATGACATGACTTTGGTAGGAAAATGCTTAGTCCCGTGTATAGATTTTTTAAACATTTAAAAAAGCATTTACTTTTCACATACCTTTCTTTCACATTACCAGTTAACATCAGTCATCTGGGAGTTAATTAGGGTTAACTAAAAATTAATTTAAAATTAATTAGGACTTAATTAAAAGTTAACTAAAGTTAACTAGGATTTAATTAAAAATTAATTGGGATTCAACTTGGAGTCAACATGGAATTAATTAAAGTTAACTAAAAGTTAACTAGGATTTAATTGAGAGTTAATTAAAATTTAACTAGGAGCTTGATTGGGATTTAACTAGGATTTAATTCAAAATTGATTGAAAATTAACTTGAATTAAAACTTAATTAGAAGTAAACTAAAAGTTATTTAGAAATTAACTAAATCTTAATTGGAAGTTAACCAAGAATGAACTGAAACTAAATTAAGTTCAATACAAGTTATGGATGAACATTCAAAAAATGATCTCCAAGGCATTAATATTCATAACATTCTTTGGGTTTTCTTAGCACATGTTGAAATTAACATTTTTCATTCCAAATGGTACTGCAAGATACACGAATTATGTTACCCCAAGTTGTCCATTCTCAAGTCCTACCCTTTGAGAGCCTAGTGATTTAGTTTTATCCCTAGTTACAAGCTTCTTTGGTAGATTACATACACGAGCAAAAATTTGCCTCACTTTTAACAAATTCTCCTTCAGATATCATATGAACATGTCTTCATTCATGTGTAAGTCCAGGGGTAGGCGTTTAGTTATCAGTTCATCCTGCCACACTTATTTTTCGTCTATCCCCAACCCATTTCGCTATAGGACTATGTACCTGTCTTGGCTGGTCGCATCCTACTATGGCCATACCATTGACAACCTAAGTACCCATTTGCTTCAATGCTCTTGCGATAGTGAACATATAATAGCACACAATACATTTTAAATACTATTGTAACTATTGCTTTGGAAAATGGAACACATGTTCAAAGGGAGGTCTCTTACCTATTCATTCACCACACTTGACGACAAGTCAATATCCTTATCACCAAAAACAGCTTCTAAACCTTGGTGGACGTTGTCATTACTAATTCAATGAGCACAGATATGGTGCAATGAGCATTGACAATGATAACACATGCAGTGATGATGGTTGCTTAGTAGAAAACACGATCATACGTTAAATGAACATTAGGCAAAGACTTCATTCCCCTTGCTATTGAAACATATGGGTGTTTTCATTTTCATTTGATTCATTTTTTATTATTTGTGCAAAGATCACTATCACGCGTCATAATAGTCTTCTTTACTTCCTTCGTTGTTTGTTTTTTACTATCGACAACACATGTCCATAACCCTATAATGTGCGTAAGCCATAGCAATTCTTCAACTAACTACTACAATTGGTCGAAGTTCTTCATCTCTTCCACACATCATAGCTAGTGCACCTCCATCATTAGCTCATTTGTGGTAAAGGATAGCTCTTTTGTGTTATGTCTTCTTTGTAATTGTTGATTGTTTGATTTTGTTTTCTTTGGGTTCTATCTACTTGTGTTTTCATTTACCTTGTACTTTTGTTGGATGGGTTCCCATCCTTGATTTTTTTCAACGAGGTTTTTTTTTATGCCTCCTAATTGGTTTGAGGTTGCTGTTTTTTTGGTAATAGCCTTAGCATTTCATAATCTTTAACCAATTATCTAGTCCGTATTTGACCAACACGAGTAAACATTGTTTAAGCGAGGCATACTAGGACATGATTAGTATGGCTACTAGGCAAGCACTCAACAAGAGCAACAAATTAAAATTTGGCATTAGGCATGAAACATATGCAAGTTAGTGCCTGTTAGAAAAATTATTTTCAAACTTGTTTATTATACCTAAATTGTGACAAATGTTTTAACTATCTTTCTTGCATCACCATTTTTATTTTTAAAAAAACAATTATGATGCAATGATTAGAATAGTCTCCTAACCCAAAGGTCAAAGGTTCAATTCTTTTTTTTCAACTTCTTGTTGTTTTCTACATACAAATGAAAAAAAAAAGTAATCTTTGGACAACTTCATCAAGCAAAGTTCCCTTTAAAAAATTGGCACTTGCAACTTCCATAGGAAAATAGGACTTAACTAAGTTTCTTCAACTTTTTCGAGGAGAAGGAGATATGCCATTTTCCTTGAGAATCATGGTTTCTTGTGACAAATGAGTTTGAGTTCCTAGGGAAACATGGTTATCATAGTGTAGGGTCAGTTTGCACATTGACAAAAACCAAAAAAAAATGTTCAAAAATTGAATTTGTTCTATAACTTTGAAATTACATATTTTTCCATCATCTACAATGATATTATTGGGGGTGTAGCCTATGATAATTATGATGATTTTCAACATGGAAAAAATCATATTTTCACAAATTTTCATTTCACTATTTTGGGGATTATTTAATGATGAAAGTGACCTTAGGGTAAAGTATTTGAGGCAAATGAGCCAAGTTCCTTGGGGAACATGATTATCTAAAACAAATGGGCCCGAATTTTCAAGGGAAGCGTCTCGAGTTCTTTGACAAACCATGTTTTCTTAAAGAACTTGGGTACATTTGTCTCAAGGAACCATGTTTTGAGCCACCCATAGGTATTCCTTGGACAACCACATTTCATTAAGAATTTAGGCTCATTTGCTTTGGAGAAGTTGCAAGTCTCCTTCTCCCAAAGAAATTGAAGAAACTTAATTAAGTCCCCTGCTCCCAAGGAAGTTGTCTAAAGACTGCAAATGTTTTTTCATCATTTGTGAAAAAGCAATTAAAAAAATTGAAGGAAAAATCTGAACCTTGGACTGAAAGAGGCATAATTTTAGCCATTACACTATAACTCTTTTCTTGAAATAGTGATGCAAGAAAGATAATTAAAGTGTGCATCACAATTCAGATAGAGTCAAAAAAAATTAACTATCAATATTTTTTATAGGCATTGTACTACATTTGCATCAAGCCGGGTTAATTTCTTACCCTGGTTTAGTGCTCACCGTAGACTAATATGCCTTAAATCATATTATAGCAAATACACTGGTTTGCCTCAAGTCATATTATGGCAAGATTGGGCATGGTAGGGTGATATTATACCTAGGAAGTGTTTTTTTTTTTTGGATTTTTTTATCTGTAGCTAAATTGACTACCTACCTATCATTTATAGGAAGAGGTTGCAGAAGTGGCCATCATCCCTAGGAAGATTGGCTATAAACCAAATATGAAATTCAAACCTTTAATCATATTTTCTATATTTTTGGTTACATCTTGAAAACCAACCATAGAAATCTAATAATGTTTACTATTTTTTTTTCTCACTTTGGGCAATTGAAAACCTCCAAAATTACTTTATTTTCAATTTTCAAATTTCTCTTTTGGAGAAGCTCCCCCCTCCCACCCAAAAAAAACATTCTTACCAAGTGTTGAGTGATTCTTTGATTTTATTTTTTAATACCATAGCACACGAAATTGTTTTGGCGTAAATTAAAATATTTCTTATTTTGCTGAAATTTTGCAAAAATATTTCCTACTTGTGTCGAAATTTTAATAATTATTAACAAAATCAAATTCTGAAGCATTTCGGCTGTTGGGTTTGAACTTCACTCTAGGAATGAAAGATGTGACATTCTAAACACAATTATAGACTGTCTCATAAAGACAGAAAACTCATGTTTATTATTTTATATAAATATTACGTGCCAAAAAACTTCAGAATTAAAAAATCAACTGCCAAAGTTAAGAATTGAAATTTAATTAATTATTCAGCAGTTTGTTGCTGAGTACTACGGTAACCAGTGGGTTCATTTTTTTTTTTTAATCAATATCAAAGAATCGCCAGGTATTTGAAAAAAAATCAAAGAACCACAAAAGGTGTCAGGTATTTGGAAAAAAGAAAATCAGAGAACCAAAGAACCAACGAGTTGCAGTTACTTCAAAACCCTCAAAGACCCGCCGGGTTTCATGAAAGAGCATATAATCTTCAGGGCAGTGATTTGACGTTTTAAAAAAAAAGGAGAGCCATGATTGTATATCACAAGCAGGTATTTGAAATTTTTTTTTCAATAACCATGATTGTGTATCAGAACCGGGTATGGACTTTTTGAGAACCATGATCATGAACCCGATGAGCTGCCCTGATACCCGGAGGGTGTTTGGTGCCGTACCTACTGACCCACGGAACACTCGGGTTATTTTCGTCAAGTCGTATGGATAGGTTCCTAGATACCAGTGGAGATACCCATTTCCACGTACCCGGCCCGAGGAAAAGCATCAAGAAAAGAAAAGAAAAGAAAAGCAGTCCCGCAGTCCAGACTGCAGAGCCGCGCGTCTTTCCGCGCCGGTGAAGCGCGGGTGGTGACCGGCAACGGGGTAACCGGCAGCGAAGCGACCGTTGGGCGCGCTTACATTTCAAATTCAAATCCAACCAAGTCACTGCACCCGCCTCGCAATTTCCGGGGAGACTTTTTTTTACCCTGTTTCACCTTCTTTCACCCACGCAAGTTCTGCTTTTCTTACCACCTGGATTTATTACACGGCCTTTCTCCAAGTTTAACCCAACGTAACCTCGGACGAAGGCGTCTCCGCTTCAATGATTTCTTTTTGAGTCAAAATGGCGATCACCCATACGAGGATTTAGCCAAATTTGGCTATAAGCTAAATATCAAAGCAAAAAATTTCAAAAATCCTTCTATATTTTTGGCTACCTAATTGATCCTTGCTACATGTATAAAAGTCTGGCGCTTTTTCTTAAATTTCGGTCGAATTCTGGCTATTGAGAATCTCACTAACCGCTCGATTTTAGCCCTTTTGATTTTTAATACCGCTTTTTTGGATCTATATAGCCCAGCTTCTTTTTTTTCTGGGCGAAACAATTTTCGCACTGTGGCGACAAAAAAAATCTGAAATTTTTGGAAACTACAAAATTGGAAAGGAAAAAGAAAAAGAAAAAAACCCCAGATATATAGCCAGAAAAAAAAGAAAAAAGAAAAAGAAAAAGGCATGCAAGTCCGCCTCCACGAACGCCCCCCGCGCGCGCTCCTGCAATTCAAAATCGAATTCCACGCATTTGTTTTCGGCAGCGATCTGTAGAGCTCGCACAGTCTCCAGCTTCTGTCGTCGATTTGTTTCCGTTTGCTTGGATTTTTTACTCTCTAGTTTGGTCTTTCGGTTTTCCAAAGTGAAGCTTGAGAGTTGGTATCTTGAGCTTTCCTGAGCTACTACTATTCACGTATGTCTTTTGGTGTTCTTGGCATTAGGGTTTGAAAGCAGAGAAAGAGCAGAAACTGTGTGTATGTATGTATGTATGTATGTGAGGCGAGGGAGGAGAGAGGAGACGTGTGAGTGTGTGAGAAAGAAGAAGCTTCAAGAAGGTGGGTGGGACTAGAAATCATTTTCTTCTTCTGTGTTTTCCAACGATGAGTGGAGATGGGGAGCCATCCTCTGATGGGAAAGGAGGTGGTGGTGGTGGGTTGGCTTGGAGAAGGCCTGCGGAGGCCAGTAGGCAGACGCGGCACTTGAGCAAGTTCATTGCGCAGGATAAGGAGAACGTTTTCTTCTTTCCCGGTAACAATATTGTGGAGCCGCTGCAGCAGAGGAGTCCGTTGCCTCTGGGATATCCTCGGGTGCCGTTGCAGGATATCACTGCGATTCTGAGCCCGCTCAATGTATGTTCCGTTTCCGCTCTGTTCTTGCATCATGATCTTTGGAGCTCGGTTTTTTTCTTTTAGAGTGAGGCGGGTTTTCTTCTTTTGTTTCTTCATCTTGCTTGTTATCCCAAATTGGGTTTCTTTTCCCTTCCGAGACTTTTTTTTCACAATTTCTAAGTTTATATCCGCGTCTCCTGGTTCCAGATATGTCTGTCTCTGATCAAATATAGATCGATGAAGATACAGACTGAACTCTTTCTTGTAACGATTGCCCTAGCATATTGTCCAAGTCTGACATTTCTAATCGTTTCTTCCTACAGCAACCGAGGGGGAATGGCGATGAGGGTGCTGAGGGACACAATAGGCCCAAGCAGCGAAAAAGTCGGAAGAAGCCATTGCGGCCATGCCCTTCACTGGTGGAGGAGTCGGCTGCCGTTTCATCCTCAGAGCAAGTACAGTCCTCAGAACAATACACATTGACGGTTACTGAAACCGTTTCTGCCGTACCCAAGCCTTCGGGAAATACGGCGACTGTCAGCAGCAGCAGCAGCAAGATTCAAGAACAGAGTACAAGAGAGGAAATCGTCTTGCAGCTCGGTGTCAACGAGTCTGATAAACACGTTGAGGTCGCTGCTGAAAGTTCTGTAAACACCCAAGTGAAAACAAAAGCATCATCTCTAGTGGTGACAGATCCAAGTCCTCTGCCAGCAAGAGATGCAGCGACCAGATCGCCAACTAGCCGTGAATCAAAGAGGAGGAAACCACATACAACAAAACCAACTCCTGGGCAGAATGTAGCAAGGTTTCGATAAGGTTATTGACAGTTTCTCTTCACACTCTGCCCCCCAGCCTCCATTCATAATGGATTGTGAATATGTTCCAAAGAAACAAACATATCTTCTGCTTCTGAAGATAGTTACGATCTGCCTACTTTCAGAGTCTTTCAGATCCCTCTGCCCAAGGAAGACTGTAGTACTAGTGTCAGGTGCTCTCAATCTTTTCAGAGTCCTTCCAAGAAAACTTTCAGACCCCTTCACCAACGGACTGTACTTGCAGACTCCTCTACTCAAGGGGGCTGGCATGCATGTTCAGGTGCTCATCATGTGTCTTACAAACCTTCAGCTCCTTATAAGCAGGGACTGTATGTTTAGGGTTTAGCAAGTCTTCACCACTTCCTGCAGCCTATGTCACTGATGGGCTAGATGTTCTTATTCAAGCTTCTTTGAAATGTGCTAATTTACTTATTCCTATGGATCTATGCACACAAAATTTGAAAATCTGTGCTAATTGTGTCTACTGTCTTGATAATGGGTAATGAGAGATTTGGGATGCAATAGTGTTCTGGGGGTTCTATTTTGTCACGAGATTTATGCTGCAGGAAAGCTGATGTATTTTTTTCCTCTGGTGAATTGAGATCTAGGAAATTCTCAGTGCATCATATGCCTCTACAGAAGCAGGCAAGTGGGTTGTAGTTGGTAATGGGTGATGAGAGATTTGGGATGCAGCAGAGTGACGGGGGTTTTTGTTTTGTCACAATGTGGTTTATGCTGCAGGAAATTGATGTATTTGTTTTCTCTGGGGAAATGAGAGAAATTCTCAGTACATCATATGCCTAGGTTTACAATGAAAGCCAGCTAAGTGGGTCAGATGCTGCTGATGCTGCCTGGAGAACATTGTTAGGTAAGGATAGAATGTGCCACAAGCAGAGTTCCGAGAAATTGGGTGAAGTTATCAGAACTGGCTCTAGCTTTGATTTATTCACCGTTCTGTGTTCAAACTGATGAACCAAATAAGCTTCCACTAATTAGCAAGCTCCTTGTATTGGAGGCAAGGTGAGTTACACATCTGAATCTCAACTAAATCTGAAGAGATGCTTAAAAAAATATCTGCAGGGCTTCTGAAGCCTATAATTATCATTAGCTAAATTTGTCAACGAAAATGTGTCAAATCTTATTGACTTTGTAATTTCCCCATCTGTCATGAAGCTTTTGGAAAGTTGAACTCTGTTTTCTGTATTTTGATTGTTTACTATGTTGAAGCTTAATTGAGCAAGTTTCTGTTGATTTGAATTGCTTGCTTAGAGTTCTAAGTGCTATGTCCTGGGTCTTGTCGTAAGGCCCCCCCTAGCTCTTGAGGAACCAAGGGAACTAGAGACTGAACAACATCTGCTATGAGAGGCCTGTAGCTTGCTTCTGATTGCACACATAACACCGTCACTGCAGCAACCTACATTGAAATCAAGAACCATGTTATTTGAGCCTCAAATGTGGTAAACAAACAAGAGTTGAATGCTGTTCTTGATGATACGTCACCTGGTAAAGATGCTTGAAGTTGACAGTTTCTCTTAGATAAGGGTCGATGATCTCCAATGTTTTCTTTCTGTCTGTTAGGAACTGGGTTGCCTGCCAGCAAAACACTGCTTGTATGATTAACAGCAAGCAATAACTACTCAAAAGTATGAAGAAAATTAACTACTTCAAGAAAGGTTGGTCTTTGCAGATTGCTACAACCCAACAGTGAAGGGTCTTCTCTATGCATCTGTATATACTGGCTTTGTTCTGCTATATTTTCTGAGCCTAGAATGTTAGCATATGCAGGCATCAAGGCTTGTACCTTAGTGTGTACCTGGTATTTATCAGGCTGTATAAACATCACTTCATAGTTACATTATGAGTGTATGTAGTATGTACCCAATTAACAAGGCACTGAGATCCTTGAGCTTTTGTTGAGTCTACAGGTGGTACTCCTGTCAGAAGCTCCAGTAAGACTACTCCAAAGCCATAAACATCACTCTTCTCTGTCAATGTCCCTGCACAACAATCAGGCTGTTTGTTTTCAATTTTGTGATGTACCCACACTGGGGATCATCCACAAGAGGAATTAGTCAATTTTTGGCCATATGTTCAAAGTTTTAAGAATCCTGCTCTAGTTTTGCAACTTGCTGGAAATGTAATGTCTAAACATGGCAATTTCAGAAATTGTCATTGAAACTTTGATGCATTTTTTTGACAAAGAGCCTCTTTGAGACACATTGGATTTATTTTTTCCTCCCCATAAACAAATGCAATGTGATGGGTGTCAAAAATCCTCATCAAACTTTTGTGCATGAAAGGTGTCCCTACTCATCAGCAGAACATAATCTTGTATGCAGTGTTGAAAGTGGTGGGAATTGATTACCATCCATCAAGTACTCTGGAGCCATGTAGCCACATGCACCTGGTACTTGCTTTCTATTTTCATCGAGCAAATTTGCTTCTGGTGCAGCCAACTTAAATCCAAAATCTGACACCTGGACCAACAACATGATAACTACAGTGGAATTAAAATTACAGATTGAATTTTTATTTTCTTTCCTTTGGGTCGCATAAATTTTGAGCATCTTGGGTTCCAATCACAGTCTATTTGGTAAAGATAACAAAGTAGCACTAGTCCTATCTCTAGTATCTACCTTCACTGTTTACACTGGTGGAAAGGACACATCCTGGGTCAAGGATTCAGCTGAAATCCTGAGCTTCACAAGGTATCAATGAAATGTGGGCAAGTACTGAAAGCATCAGAACCATTTTAAACAAATGCAACAGAAAGTGGTGCAGCAAGAAGATCCTATCACAACTCTAAGCAGCAACACAGGATAGTAAATTTGGGGTTGGTTGTGCTCAAATAACCTTTGCATTAAATTGTGAGTCAAGAAGAATGTTGGAGGCTTTGAAGTTTCCATGGATGATTGGAACCTTACAATGCTCATGCAGGTGCTCCAGCCCTCTGTCATTGCAGCAACATCCCACATTGAACAAGGAACAATGTAGAAGGATGGCTACAAATGTGTGTATGCCTAAAAGCACAACAAAAACAATAACTGGTGCTATTAATGACCAAGATGAAAACATAAAATTATGCTTTTCACAGAATTCTAGACTGAATATTTCATGATTTGTCTGTTCCATTCAAGGTAAACCCTAAACCTGACTATGCTTTGGTCTGTAGAGTTGGACAGAAAGATAAATTAATCGTTACCGAGCAGCTTCTAGTGCAATTTTGAGGCGAAGATGCCAATTGAGCATGGACCCATGTGAAGGACCTTCATATATCCACAAAACGTCAGGGTTAGGTTAGGAAGATTTTGGACCCAACAAGATAACGACCCAAATTCTGTGCCCAGTCGATTCTCTTTGCAAATTGAAATGAGAATACAGGCAGCAGTAGTACTTTGAACAAACAGTCACGGAATGAGCAATTGAGGCAAAAACATAAACAGGAAGAACAGAGAATTAGTTATCCACATGAAAACTTTGGCAGAAGTGAAGATTCACAAGGATCTGTTGGAGCACATCATCAGAATACATGACAGCAAGCTATCAACATTGACTAGATACATCATGAAAGAAAACTATTCACCTAATGTAGACAAAAGACTGTGTGGAGTTGTATTTACCATGAAGCTGATCATGAAGTGAACCATTTTGCATTAGCCCATGTACCAGAAGATGCTGAGGTCCATCACAAGAATAGCCTAAAAGCGGCATCAAATTTGGGTGTTGTATTTTGCTTATCAAATCAACCTCCACCTGTATTCAAATCAAGCCAAACAAAAATTTGTGACCAGTGTTGCATTCATTCATGAGTAAATATGAATAACTCTTCTATTATCTTCCATTTCTATTTCTAAATGAAAAAATATACCTCACACAAAAATGATTTTTGAGCTCGAAAGCATGAGCTTAAATCTCCTTTGTTTGATGCTTTTGCCATATATTCAAAACCCAAAATGCAAATTGGACATCTTAGTTGAGGCTAAAGAATCTGTTTTTTCTTGGAATTCTCAGAAACCTGTCTTATTGTTTATAACATATGCTTCATGGAACATGCTGTAGAGCTTGCATGGCTGTGAGTGAACAGTAAGTACCTGAAAATTTACTGCAGAAATCTTCTCTTCCTCTTCCACTCTCCTCACAGTGACAAAGATATCATAATCAAGCTTTGCTTTGTAGATGTGTCCAAGCCTCCCCACTCCCAGCAAATGAGAGGAGCTGAAATTATCTGTTGCAGATTGCAGTAAGGAGTATGCAAGGGAGCAAGGAGGCAATAATGCTTGTTCTCCTCCCCTTCCACATCCATTCAGGCTTTGGAGTTGGCCTAGCCATGCGCCAAAGCCTCTCGACCCTGCAAAACAGGTCAGTGTGCTCAAGATTTAAAACTCTGCTTCTCTCACTCAGATCTCATTTCATGACACAAAAAATTTCTCTTTTGTTTGTTGCATGCTAGGACCATAACCTACTTGGAGATTTGGAGAGTTCAGTGTCCAGGTGGTGTTGCAATGTGGCCTGGTTTGTCCAAATTGGCATCAGTTGGGTATTATCTGCACACCTCCGTATCTGACTTTTGCAAATCCAGTATAGAAACACTGGGACTGCCAGCAGAAGCAACAGTGAAGGTGGCAGAATGATCAGCAATAGCCGCCTTGTGCTTATATCTTGGGAGTTTCTAATAGTATCTGCTGCTCATCAGACCCAAAAAAAACCACCCAAACATGCATCAGTGTCACAATAACCTTCTTGAGGATGAACCTTTTTTTTGCAACCTATTGGCTTTGGATATGATGTTACAGATTTGAACAAGTGGAATTGCGCCTTACAATATGGAGTTGCTGTTCTTGTCCTGCTTTGAAGAACCAATCTTGCACCAGATTGCTTGATCCCTGAAACCTCCTTTGTTGCGAAATTCCTGTTGTTGCCAAAAGAAGATCCATCATGAAGCTCAAAAGGTTGAATTTCAAATGTTGGGCTAACTGAAGTAGAACCTAGAGTTGGAGGCAAATACCTGTTTTCTGGTGGAAAATACCCATGGACTAACTCCAGTTCACTGGTGATCAACACAGCAAGGAAGAAGATGACTCTGAGATTGCCAGTGATCATTCTGGCCATTTCCCTTCTCTCTATTGCCCAATTCAAAAACCATGCTCGTGTGAAAAAAATATATCAAGAGGAGAAGATGAAGATGATTGATTTTTGGCTATTGTTCCAGAAATTTTTGCCAAATGGCACAATCTTCCTGCTGAGTCTTCAATTTGAATCTCTGCACCAACAAAAGGGAACTGTGTCAGCTGTTCCTCACTCCTCGTGCACTGAAATTTCAGTTTCTTGCTCTACAGATGATATGTCGGTGGCAAAAACTGACTTCTGACAAGACTCCTCGGAGTCCAAAGAGAGGGTTGTGTGCTACCATCAAATTTGTTCTTGCTGGTCAAGAGAAAAACTCAACTGAAGCTGAAAGAAAGCAGGATGGGAAAAAGGAGAGAAAAATATCAGGTGGGTTGTTGATTCTAAATTCCTTTCAGCTGAAACTCATCTGGGAGAAGGGCATGGAAATGATGCAAATTCCCAGAAGAAGAGAACTAGCAATCAGAAGACCAAGGGGACGAGCTGAAAGCTTCGAAATTGGACATATGGCAGAAAAGATGAACCTTTTTTTGGGAAAATGCAGGAGGATCCGATTCAGCTACATGGGTGCTCAGCTACCAACTCCTCTTCCTTGAGCTTCCTATTTCCAAATGCTTTTGACCCCATGCCCAAATTACACACAATTCTGAAGTTTCATCTCTCGCATATTCACAGCTTCCAGAGCCTCCTCCTCCTCCTCCTCCTCCTCCTCCTCATCAGCAATGCCTAACAACTGTAGTACCTTACACATCTCTCAGCCTCCTCAGCTTCTCTGACTCCAAGGTATGAAAAAAAACCTTTTGTGGTTCTAGAGAAGAGATTATGAACAGGATGCCACTGCAGAGGACAGAGATTGAGGGACTAATTCAGGGACAAAAAAACAGGCAAAACATCAAAGCCCACCAACAACATGACAAAAAACAAAAGAGATACAAGAAAAAGGTGGAAGATGTCCACATACAAAAATGGTGAAGCCCCCAAAATAATGCCCACAAATTAAAAATTAAAGCTATTTTATTAATGTAGTTAATTGGCAGTTGAACCCAAGTTTGATTTGCTTCTGAAAATTCTTAAACACCAATAAAGTGTTGATTGTAATGAACAGCAATTGAATAGCCAAAATAAATAAGCTAGGCACAAGCAAATTAAGTACTAAAAACATATGTGATCAAGCAAAAATGTGGAAACAACAAAATCATACCAAGTGCTTACCTCTGATGGACTAGGGGCATCATAGCGGAGAAAGGAACAAAACAAGCTAGCAACAGTCTGAACTCATTGTACACAGTAAAGTTATTTGTGAAGTCACCCTCTCTTTCACCCCCTATTCTCTTTGCTGTCACCCCCTATCCCCGCTTTGAGTGGTATCCACAAAGTAAGGAAATTTTATTAAATCTCAGTATGAAATGCTGAAACTGAGCATTTAATGCACAAGGTTGGAGAGTAATCATAATAGTTGTACAGGTAGGAGCAGTGAAAACATATGTAGCATTAGTGAAGGCGCTCAGGGAAAAGGAAAGACGGGATGAAACTCAGTTTACCACCAAAATCAGTGGGAAAACTAGTTTGAGTCCCAGTTATTTCGTCTTGTAAAATTCCATTCCCAGTTAAGTATTTGATGGCCTATTATGCCAAAATTGGCCGTTCTTGCCCCCCTAATCGCCTGACTTTAGGGATAACTTTAGTGTCCTTGCAATTTGATCACTGCTAAGACTTGTGGTGTAATTAGTGGTAATTTAGAGTGTAATGCTTCCATATTAGATCAAGCATTCGGATTCCACAAACAGAGATATATGGACACTATACATATGTAGTTATATAATTATAAATTGGAATGTATTATCACCATCAGTTTTCTATTAACTTATGAGTTGTTGGTTACCCAATAATATGCAGTCTATGGAAAGATGTTAAGAGTTCTTCATACTGTCTTTCTTTCCAGGGAAGAAAGTCAGGTTTGGAAGCACTTGACTATTTTGTGTATCTTTTAACTGCAATTAGACATCATTGCAGTCTGTCAAGAAGGGTTTCTTACAAGTATGTGTCAGTTGCAAGAGCCCCAAAACAGACACTGGGTAGAAAAAGTGCAGAAGAAGATGATGAGGAGAAAGGGCTCTATGCCCATCCATGCCCCTACCATCATCACACAGGGTGTGCAACATCCGTAAAATAGGATATCCTACTTCAATGTTGTCCAAGTACTACAGGCCTTGGTTGTCAGGCTAACTAATTGCTTGTCTAGCTCTGTTACAAACTTACAAACTTGCTCCATTCTGCATGTGCTCCATTCTGCAACTTTTGCTGACACTGACAATACTGGAAGAAACTAGAACCTTTAACTTTTGTTTCAATCCTTGAGGTCAGGGGACTCTCTCCCCTCTGTGAATGATGATGATGATTTGGGAGAGAAGGGGGGAGAGGGGTGGTGTCAATCTTCATCCCAGTAAGTAGTTTTCTCCCACCAATTTTGAACTAAATGACAACTAATCACTGAATTTCCAAGATTAGACAAAAGGCCTGTCGGGTCTCTCTCCAATATGCAACAAGAAGAAGAAAGTATGCTTACTTCAAATTAGGTGAAACTTAGGCCCGCTTTACACTCGGAGTCAGGGCCTAAAAGACTTGGGGCCAACTTTGAGCATTGTTGGGATCCAAATTGGCCCCAAGTTACTAATAAATGCTAGAACATTGATGTCAGGATATTAATAATTGCTGGAACATTGGCCCCAAGGGTTGCAAATTGGCCTCCCAAATTTGATTGTATCCTTTTTTCCAGCGTTGGAGCCACTACAAGGCCATAAAGTTCAGCATTTATTAGTACTTGGGGCAGATTGAAATTTTTATTTTCTATTTCAGCCTTGACTCATTGTGTAAAGCCCTTGAGGCTGATTTCAACTTTTGTACCAATAGGAATGCTGGATTTGGGTTGAACATTGGCCCTGACTCCTAGTATAAAGCGGGCCTTAGATGCACTTCTCAAAGCCACTTCCATATGCTGACTCCTGTTGGCCAGGCACGCATGCTTAATTCTGAAGAAAGAGCAAACTAGCTAATCAACCCAAGGTGTTAGGTGTGGTCTAGTGCAGTGTTGGGCGGGTATCACATTTTTATGATACCCGCTAGATCCGGTTTTCAGAATACAATTTATAAAAGGGTTCGGTTTTCACCTTTTTTTCTTTCCCCCTAAAATTTATATGCCAAGCAAGGGTATCAATTTATTTTTTAAATCAGTTATCAACATGCCAATTCTCAAAATTTTGGGAATAACCAGTTCTCCTTTGCTGGTTCTCACAAACTGGGTATTACTTATTAATTGGTTATTATTTTGAAAATTTCAGAAATTTTTTATTTAAATCTTAATTTTATTATTTTTCTTACTAATGAAAAAATTACAAACAACTTTTCAACACTAAATAATATTTTATTTATTGAAGTTTTACACTTCAACAACTTCATCCCTTTCAAATTCACCTTCAAACTTTTCTAACTCCTCTTTTAAATATACATCTTTTTCAAGGAATTCCACTAAGTTAGATGGAAACTTACAACCTATTCTAAAATCATTAGGCCAATTTTTGTTGACAAATATCAATTTTTTTAAATTTTCAATTTGCAAATGACATCTCCTAAGGTTGGTAAGTATTCTAGCCAAAGAAAAAATTCTTTTTATTTCAATTTGAGATCCAATAACACCCAAAATTTGTTGGGCTAAAAATTCAACTATAGGAAACATTGCTTCATGTTTATGTCACCACTAAAGAGGACATTTGATGTCCTTAACACCCAATTTATATCTCGTAAAAATCAACTACTTCTTCACAAGCTCTTTTAATGGTTCACTTGTGCTTGCAGTTTGCTCAAAAATATCTTGGTCATCGCAATTCCTATCTAACCTTACCAAAGGATGCAAATGTTCATGGCATTTCACCAACATAGGATACAAGGATTTTTTATCATATTCCTCAACAAGATCAACACCTTGCTCCCTTCCAACAAATGAGGATATTATACAAACACTTTTAAACCTAGGGTCTAATATTAAAAAATCATATTATGAGCTTTCTTATTTTCATATTTTTTCAAGAATGAAAGGAAAGAATCTAACACAATGATTACCTATGTTCTAATGTTAGAGGCCAACAAAGATAACTTATAAAAATAATGGAATCATCTTCCATTAGGCTTTCAAATGAAGGAATAATTTTGTTTTCCTATTTCTATTTCAAACTCATAAAAATAGCCGAATGTAAAGCATCACTAAAAAATCAATGTCCACAGATTGGTTAAGAACATGAGCAGAAACAATTGGAGAAAGACAATCCACTATAATTTGAGAAATTTGTAGAGTTAGACATGGAAGCATTCAACTAGTGACTTTCAAAATAATATGTTTAATATAACATAACACAATGACAAAACGAAATTGTAAGGTCTCTTGAAACATAATGACCTTACTAGCAAACCTGCAACATAACCAATAACATAAAAGATTAGTTATTATGTATAATTCAAAACTTCAAAATTTGTAAATTGTTGAAATAATAATGAAACAAAAAGAACTACTTGGTTTTCATAGGAATGTTCAATTTTCTAGGCCAAATGATAGTCTCAAAACAAGCCTCGTTCCATTCTTGTCTTCCCTTTCCAAATTTCTTAAGCCAAATGATGGACTTTTGTAGATGTGCTTGAGTAGACTTAATAAAAACATACTTTAAATCCATACACACCTTTTCTTCTGCATTGCCATATTGACATGCTTTTGAAAAGGCATGCCCAAAGCAAATGCCCTAAAAGCTTTCTTTTAAACCAAGAGATCCATAGTTTACAACAGCTTTCAATGTCGTAATCATTGCATTGAAATTTGACCACTCATTTTTTACATAAGCAATGATCTTTTTCCTTAAACCATATTTGTCCAATAATTTTGTCAAACTTATAGCCAATGTTTGACCAATAGTTTTTGTCGCTTCAAACAAACCAATAGTTACATGTTTTGGCTGCCAATCACTGCTCAAAAAATTAATCATTAATGCAAAGACATCATAAGTTCACATTTAAATATCATAGCTAACTATTACAGAAAAACAATATGCCAATGTAGGAAGAACATATTGTTGACTTGTCTTCTCAACTAACCCTGGCAATATCTCTTGTGAAAACTGCCTTCTGGAAAGGAAATTTAATTTTGGACACAAATGCAAAATTAAATTTTTCAGCCACATACTTTCCACAAACTGAATTGGTAAATTGTTCTTGATAATCAAAAGGTCAAAGTCTTCTAAAACTTCTTTTTGTGGCACATCCACTCTTTTTGAAGGAATATTTAATAGAAAAAAACTTTAAAATTGACCACTTGATACAATTATTCTTTTCTTTCTTGGTTGTCTTTCTTCTTTTCCTTTCAATAAAAGGTTATTTCTTCTTGAAACATTTTTGCAAATAACAATGTGTTTTGCATCCACAAGTTTTTAAAAAAAAGTTATTCCATTTGTTTTATAATAAAAAATTAGTCTTTTCCTTGCTTGAGTTCTCGAATTTATTCCTATTACAAGTTCTTGATAACAAAGGATACAATGCATGATTTATGTATTTTCAAGATCAATTTTTGTATTATCATTGACATAATAAAAACTCCAACTCAAAGATAATCTTCCATGATTGCCAACTTTTTCTTTATGCATGCAATTTTTTGAGATTTATCTTCATTTCTTTTTTTTTCTCAGTTTTTGGATTCTTGTTTGTTTTGATTTGCACACTTACATTTTCTTCCATAATTTCATCATTCATAGATATTTCAATTGTCTCATTATTTCCCATTACAAATTTTTCATCTATAGAGGACTGCTCCATTGGTAGATTTCACAAGAGTGTTTCTAGAACTAATTAAGGTACAAGATTAACAAAAAATTCCAATTTTTTTCACAAACAAAAAAGAAAACAAAAATCAAATATTCACAAAGGTTTAGGGTTTAGAAAAAACATTTACAAAACAATGGGTTTAAGGGTAAAATTTTGAAAAAAAACATTTATAAACAATGGGGTTGAAGGTTAGCAAACAAAATAAAATTACTCACTTTTCTTTCATTAATGTTATAAAAATGTATAGTGACAATTTTTTTTAGAAACATCGTTTGGGTTTATGGATATCTTGCACATTAACAAACAAAAAATCAAATTACATTCTAAACAAACATATGATAAGAATCAAAAAAATAAAACCAAAATAAAATAGAACAAAAATCTAAAACAAAACTACTTAACAAAACAAAAAAAAACAACAGAAAATTAAGCACAAAACTAAACCAAAAAAAAGAAACTTTTCTAGTGGTTGTTGGAGATGTCGTTTCTCCAAGCTCCAAGCACTTCCCTGCAAAAAAAAAGGGAGGAGGGAAGTACCAACTGACAAGGCAATGAGGCAACAAAATAACGAAGCAACAAATGTGGGGT
>Ga0209611_10006662_pt1 | contig 18807 bp, 15 predicted proteins | sample S1TSphgellanicum_3_FD_187693 | JGI IMG/M metagenome (GOLD analysis project Ga0209611, IMG submission 187693) | Host-associated microbial communities from peat moss isolated from Minnesota, USA - S1T2_Fc - Sphagnum magellanicum MG (SPAdes) (version 2) | ecosystem: Host-associated > Plants > Peat... | reverse complement strand
ATCTATTGTGGCCCAAGTGGAATTAAAATAGAAATTCATGAATTCATTACATATATCATTTTCATTTTTTACTTTTGTCCTTCATATGTATATTATAATTATTTTTTCAGCTTTTCTTTGCTATATTTTTTATTGTTTTAAATTTTTTTGCCAATAGACAATATCATTAATTGTATGTCATATTTCCCTTCAAATTATGTACCAAAATTTATTACATAACATGAAACTTATGTTCAATGTCAATTGCACTAAGGAACCTATTAGTAATGGGCCAAAATAGGGCACTTGAAAGCAATTGAACAAATGAAAACTTTGATTTAAGTAACAAATAAATTGCTCAATATTAATTGACCCTTGTGTAAAAATGACCTAAATACCAAAATTAAAACCTAGGAATCATTCAAACAAGTCAACATGGCATGTCATCAAGTTGATAAAATAATGTACCCTTGTCATGTACTCCTAATAACAAAGGAGGTAGTTGATCGTGCACAAGTGGATGGGGCACATGATTATGCCCGATAAATTTGGGACATAGTTGCAAATATCCTAAACATGGATGGGTTTTGATGTAATACATTACTCAAGCCTCCATGATTCCAAGTTGTTTCATCATCTTGAAGTAAAATTCAATCACAAGTTATAGGTCCCATTACACTGTAATGTTAGTAAAACAATGTTTAGATTTTCAAAAAAAAAATTAGGATCAATATAGGACAAGGATTGCAAAGGAATAAAAATAGGCCATCCATTCTATGACTTACCATTGAACTAAACTTTGCTAATTATGATGGCATTAGAATTCTTTTCACAAATTATATACATAACACAAGTAAATTGTTGGCTAGAATAATACCATTAGAACTCAAGGGTCCATAAACTTAGATGCAAATTAAACAAATATAACATTCACAAATATTTTTTGGTTCACACATTTGTGGAACAAAAAGAAATTAATGAGAATATGAACGATTTAACATGACTATGATATGAAATGTTAAATGTTTGAATTGCCAAGTTTGAACCAACATTATGTCACAAGCACAACCATAAATTGAAACAATTTTTTAAAACATGATGTTAACAACAAAATGCTAGCCATTTATTACCATTTCACTAATCATGACACATTAAATTTAACACCATAGAATGGGCTTGTGTGAACTTTTTTTTAAAGAAAATTGAGGCACCATATAGTGTGTTTATGTTGTGGCTATAGGTCCCACAATTCAAAGTACATATGTGTATTTGGTTAAACATACTCCCCACCTTAATTGTTCATCTGAATGATTTATCATTTATATATTTCAATTGGTAAACGAGGTTTTGCAACTACAATTAAAGGTTCAACCAATGGAGAAGTTACTCCCACATCTTCCATCATATTCATGTCTTCAAGCTTAACATTAGGCTTTAAAGACCAGTCAAATGCATGAAGAATTGTTGCAAGACCACATTGCACCATGAGTTGTGCCAAATCCAAACCAGGGCATCGTCGACGACCTGATCCAAATGACAATAAGTTGTAATTTGATCCTCCAATATTGATATCCAAACCAAAAACTCGATCAGGATCAAACTTTAGAGGCCTTTTCCATACCTTAGGATCATGGCCAATAGCCCATACGTTCACTAATACAATTGTATTTACAGGAATCTTATAGTTCAAAACTTGAGTGTCTTTACTAGTAAGGTGAGGGACTGCCAATGGAACTACAGGGTGTAAATGGAAATTTTCATTGATAATGGCTTGCAAATAAGGTAAATTAGGAAGATCTGACTCAAACACTCGCCTATTCTTACCCACAACTCTATCAAGTTCTTCTTGTGCCCTTTTCATAATTTCAGGATGGAGGATGAGTTCAAGTAATGCCCATTCCAAGGTGAATGCACTTGAATTTGTTCCTCCTTCAAGCATATCTTGTCATATGAAAACAACAAACATTCAATGAATTCATAAAATACATGATAGAATGTTAATGAACATAAGGAACATAATTTCAAATCTACATACATTTTGTTAAAATGAATAGAATGTAATGTTATGAACATACCGACAAAACTCCCATCATGGATTTGTCATCAAGTTTTTTGTCAAGATTTAGCAAAATTTCAACAAAATTTGCCATAGTGGATTCAACAATTGTTTTGTTGCCCTTTCGGTATTCTTTCAAAATGTTTGAAAGACTATTGTCAATTCGAGTTTTTAGGCACTTCATGTGTCTTTCAAGACCTTGCAAGTCAAATGGTTTTAAAATTGGTATGAGTTTACTAAAATTGAATTTTCCAACGACCGTCATCATTTCTGAATAAGATTTGAAATAATCATCAAAATCATTTCCAAGGATGTCATTTGATTTCAGAGGGCGTTCTCCAAATAACATTCGACAAATGTTATTCCTAGTTAGTTGAAGAAAAATAGGCCTCATTTCCACAAATTTCCCTCCTTGGCTACATTTGGCAATGTTCTCCACCATACATGCCATCTCATGTTGGCGCCCAGGTTGAAAACTGTTGAGCCTTGCTTGTGTGAAAAGTTCTGTAGCACATATTTTATGTAATAGGCGCCAATGATCCCCATATTCTGAAAACCCAATGCTAGACCAATCAAAACCTGCATATTTGCCTGCAAGCATACGAGGCCTAGATGCAAAGTCTCCATCATGGATCTTTAACACCTCCATGGCCATATCAGCATTTGAAACTATGATGTAATCCATACATCCCAAGCGCAAATACATAATTGGTCCGTATTTTTTTGCAAGATTTTCCATGGAACGACGTGGGATTTTACCCAAATAGAATAAAGATCCAACAATGGGCCAACATGGTGGTCCAAGGGGTCGAGATGTCACCTTTGGAACAAGCCATCTAAGATAGAATAACAAATTGATTGCAACAAGAATTAAAATTCCGAACCAAGAATTGAACACAAATTCCATGTTTAAACTAGAAGGATACAAAAGATTGCCTTGAAGATTGTTTGACAATGATAGGTAAAAATAATGGTTGTTCAACAATGATGTCCTTCTACACTCTTCAATCGTGAAGGTCAAAATCATGAATTGTTCCAACAAGGCTAATTGCTATATGACATACATGGTGTTCATCTTGGTGTTGATGCACAATTGTATTCTATTGAGTTGAACATGAATACACTCTGTAACAACCTAAAGAACATTCAAACATGACAACCAAAAAACGAATGTTGAAAATTAATTTGTAGCTTGAAGAGAAACCTTTGGATCAAGGCAAGATTGATGTTGAGTGGCAATCACCCAATGCAAAGCACTATTTATTCAACTAGATTGGATAATTGAAACTTCAAGGGATTCTATATAACCATTGCTCAACTTGACACTTCTAGTAGATTGAAAAAGGTCAAAATAGTTACTCAATGAAAAGCAAAAAGAATCAAATATTTAATGAGAATTTTTTTTAAAGGATAAGAAGTGCAACCAAAACAAACAAACAAAAATTCATAAAGCAAGGGTATTTTAACATCGTGTTTTGTTGTGATTGGACAATTGCCAAAGAGTGGGAATCACTAATCACCCAAATTTAGCCAAGGCTTATCCAACGAGCACTTTGTAGGACTCATTGTCCACCACGCAAACAGGACCTCCGAAAGTAAGGCTTTTTGCACATCAAAACAATAAAATAATCAAACTTGGATACATTTAACAAGGATGGGAACATTTTCTAGTCAAAAGAAAAACACTTGTTCACACTTAAAAGGAAAGATATTTGCCTACAAATATGTTCAAGATATTGCTTCTTTCAATTTCTTCGTGGTGACTCATATAGACCATTACTATATTTAATGCTTTACAGGTCCATGCCATCAAAAGTGGAAATAGTCAATCACCCAATATACAAGGTATGGTTTGCAAAAAAGTTGTAATTCAAACAAATGAAACTTTCTGGTACTCGTGTTCAATGTGACCAAAAAAGACAAGAAAGTATGATACATCGAGTTTTAGTACACACTAATGTGGGCCTGTGCCATTGGCCAAAGTGTTACCATGTCCTCAACTGATTTTTTCCTTCAAAACCTGGTTTTTTGGAATTTATTTGAATTTTCAGTGGCAGAAATCACAATATCTCCCACATTCTGAATTCAAATCCATTAAATCGTGCTCATCAAGATCTTTCCAATCACACCAAAGGCACAATCCAATTCCTTGGAAATTTTCAGCTACGATTTAATTTAATTTTCAGTGAAGAAATCATTCAATATTCAAGAACTTTTGTACCGCAAGTCCAAACTTCATGAAACCAATCCCATGCACTACTCCTCGTCCAGAGCTTTCCAAAGACACCAAGAACGAGATCTGAAGCATCCTGGTGCAGTGGATCTCATAAGTACAAACAAAACAAACAAACTACCTTCCTTCATACATAGATTAAAACACAATATAGCATAATAATTTTTTTAGAATAGAAAACAATCAAAGATTTTAACAGAATTTCTTTGTCCAAAAGGAAGGATGGAAACTTTATTCAACAATAAATAAATAAATAAATAAAATTCTATGCACTTGGAAAAGACATATCCTCCTACACACTCTTTATGCCACAACCAATTGATTTTTCCTTTAAAAAATGGTGCCATGAAACCAATGAGAAGACGGCGTCATGGAGTGAAAGGGCCTCCCTTTTTGATTTTATTGGGCCATCAATAAAATCACACGGAACAGATTTGAACCATGCAATTTTTTTAATTTTTTTTTTTTCACTTGGGTGTTGCTGGCAACCCCAGAGGCCACATGGCCCAAAGGCACCGAAGACGGACCTCCTCGGAACTTTTTCTTTTTTTTAAGGACCCAGACATGGGCCCATCTCCAATCTCTCTAGAGCATTGGGCATTAAGAGGCCACATGGCCCAAACGCACGCCACTGATCGAAGGAGGGCCAAGGATTTTTTTTTCTTTTGTTTTTAATTTTAAGGAGCCACACAAGGGCCCATCACCGACCTCTCCCGCCCAATACAAGCACACCCCGTTGGCACCCACTCCCAAAAATGGATGGATGGATGGATAGGCATGCTCCCCTTTTGGGTATTAGTATGGCTTTTGTCGTTGACTCAAGTGTGAATAGGATTATCGCTCAAGTGTGAGTTGACCCAAGTGTGAATAGGATTATTGCTCGAAGTGTGAATGGCATTTTGATGGCAAAGCTTGATTGTCAAAATACCATTTAAAATTTAAAATTAATTTCCAATAAAATAAATCCCTACTCAAAATCCAATATTTTCCACACCTTAGGTCTAAAAAAATTCAAAATTGCTTTCATTAAATCCTACTCATTGACTTGGCTTTCCAACAATATCACTTGGACCCCACTCAAAATCCTCAATAGCTTTTAGTTTTGGGTTAAATGATTTTTCAATGAAAAAATTTGCTCAATCTTCAATTACTTCTCCACTGCAAGTGGAAACATTATGAACCCAACTTGATGCACCCCTATTACTCATCGAAGGCAGGCTTTCCAACAATACCAAGAGTGCAACAAGAGGCACCATGGTTTGGAAGATTTCAATGTGACAAACAAACTACCTTCCTTCCTTCCTTCATAGAAGGATTTTTTGCTAGCAACTACCAGCACCATATCTATTAATGTGGAAGAAATCTACACATGGTGGAAGATGGTGATGAGAGAGAAATTGGATTTGGGTTGATTCTAGATCATACTTTGCCATTGGTGACAAATGCCCTATGCCATGCCATGTGGATGAAGTTTTTTTGCCATCCATACATGGCCTTCATCCCCTTCGTGTTATTCCTTCCTTCCTTCCTTCCTTATTTAGCATATATTCTTAATAACATAAATATTTTTTTTATAGAAAATGACACACTAAATAACTTAAATCTTAAATTACATTTCATAAACCCCAAATTATACCAAAACATGTGTGCTTATGCTCTTTTTACTCTTGCTTTTGCAATGTGAAAAAAGAGTAAAACAGAGAATAAAAGTGTAATTAATGTTCTCAACCTTTTCTTGGGTAGTATTTTTGTATTTAAAAAAAGACATAAGTACCAAAAGGAAGACATGTATGGATTGTTCTTGCTATGTTACCCTTTCTCCATCTACAAGGAAAAGAGAAGGGAAAAAATGAAGAAGATCCAAGGAAGAAGGAAAAATAAAGGGAAAGCAATTGTATCAATGTAAGCATGATTTTCAAACTCTCTTTTCTTTGTCTTCATTTTGTGTATTTTGTTAATATTCAAAGAAAACTTAAGAAGGAAAAAACCCCAAGAATAACAAATGCATGTACTTAATGATCTGAGTGCATGTAACACTTGATCCATCTACATGGGGAACCAAAGGAGACGGCAAAATAATGTAATGAATGCTCTTTTTTTTTAAAATTCTTTGAATTCTTTTTTCTTTTTGGTAATTTCCAATGTTTCAATTTTTAAAAAATGGATGCCAAAAAAAAATAAAAATCAAAAGGTGAGTTTATGCTCTTCATCTCCTATTCTATTGCATTATTTTGTAAATTTTACTAATACTTTAAAAAAAGGGGTGGGGGGGGGGGAGAGAGAAGGAAAGACATGCACTGAACATGCTCTTGATCCAAGTAAAGATCCACCAAAAATTTCCTATTAAATTAGGAAAATGAAGCATCTTTTCGAATATTCAATTTTTTGAAATGGAATCTTCATAATTAATTAATTAATTAATTAATTACTTGGGTGACATGTGGCCAAAGCTACCAAGGGTTTTAGGGCTTTGGGGTTTCGGGTTTTTACATGAACCCTTAAACCCCCTAAACCCATGGCGAGTTTTGTTCTTCCTCAAAGTTCATTTCCAAGAAATATTTGGGAGCTCTAGCAATCATGGTGGCGGATACCAATCGCTTTGAGGAAAATAGTGTTTGTTCTTGCATGGGAGTCTCTTGTCCCTTTGTCATTGTCTCTTCTATATTGGTCTTAGCTGCAGGTGTGCCACCGTGATGGCAAAGACTGGCTGAGCTTTTTGCGAGCACCATGTTTTTTGCATAGTTCAAGATTTGGAATACATCTGAACCAATATTGATCTACCTTTGAATGCAAAAATTATGGGGAAAAAGGTTTCCTTTTCGCAGCGTCAAATTGTTTGTCCAAGGTCTTCCAGGTGCTGGACATGATTCTGAGGTTAAGCTGACATTTGCGAGATGATTGTAGGCTTGTGGTAGCTATTCCTTGAGATCATTTGTCCTGTGCTTTTATTGGAAGCAATAACCTCTTGCAATTTTCTTTTTGTGAAAAATCATCTGGTTACTTAACTCCCATATATGATATGATGATCCATCATATATACTAGGCTATTTGCCTGTCACATAGAGCACCATTGATCTATCTTTGTGCGAACAAGAGCAGAGGAGTACACTTACTTGAACCATGTTGCACAAAAGGCTGCTCTTGAAGCCTTCAAATATCTTTGCTGGAGGAAGAAGCTGACAAGATTTGATGTCTACTAGATGTAATAATTCTTTTTCTTCTTGCTCTAAACTTGTCATCTCCCCTGTAACAACCACATCTGCAGATCACATTTGAGACTAGGGTGAACCCAATGTCTCTCAAGGATAGGTGGTTGGCAAAAGATATTCCAAAGAAAATTGTGTGACATATTTCCTTGGAGCCTGGTGTCCCGCTGGCCACCATTCCAAGCTTTTGTATTGCAGCAATTATTCTGAAGCCAAAGGTTTTCCTCTAAGCAATGATCTGAAAGTGTCAAGGCATTAGCCTTCAGGGAGAGGATTTAAAATGCAACTGTGCAAGATGAGCCTGTTGTGCAGCCAGACAGACCTTCAGGAATCCCTGGTTTTCAAGAGGGCCAGGAATTACTAGCGGGCCCTCCAGATATACTAGAATTTTCTGGTGGTGCTTGATGTGTCCTTATTTCTTGAGATCTAGTTGCCATCCTCTTTTGGATTTGGCTCTTGGGTTTGCTCTTGGAATGAGTTTATCTCTAGACATGAGTGTGGATTTATCTACACACCTACATCCTTGCAGAACTAGTGTGTCCTCTGATTTCTACTTCTCGAGTTAGATCTGAGAATGGAATGGAGATATGGGTTCTAAGCAATTGATTTGGAAACCTACATGTAGGCTTAAGAAAGAAATTATGGCAATAAAAGTTGCACTGGTTCCTCAACATACACTTTCTCTCAACCTAAACATACATAGATCACAAGTAGGAGGGGAAGAGTTCTCATGCCAAGTCCTTTAAGAGTCGAAGGCATCCTCCACCTAACAGATTGATTAAAGATTCATAGTTCAAATTTGGTTTATAGCAAAATTTGGCTAAATCTTCCTAGGGATGATAGGCATTTTTTCTACATCTTCCTATGGATGATCCTAAAGACTCCTTAAAAAAACACTAGTCAAGATTCTCTACACTATGCATGGTAGTGGGTGATTCCCTCTTTGTGCATCATGCAAGTGTCAAAGCATGGCAAAATGATGATCCAAATTAAACATGCACTAACTATGTAGGAAGGTATCCCTTTCAATTGAATTGGAAACCAATTTACAATTGACAGCTAGTGACTAGGCGATGTTCTAAAGGTTTTTTTTCTTTTTTCTTTGTCAAACTTGGGCTCTAAGTTACTTCACATTGCGATTACCAATCAAATGATAAGAAAAAAAAATGTCTATCCAAAACGAAATCATTTTTCATCAATGAGACCATTGACATCATTATGATCAAGTTAAAAAACAAGTCAACAATAGTTGTATTTCCATTGTCATCTAATTATATAGTTGTTTTAGCAAGATGTGTTACATATTTACACATCTTTTGAGAATGGAAAGATGTATCTATTATTTGTGGAGTTTTTTAAATGTGCTCGCATTTGTGGTAAAACATAATGAGATTGTTTTGGGGTCAAATCCAAATGCAATATCTATTGCATATGCTATTGTGAAAACATCATATGATGAATCATATGCAATAATATAATTGTACAATGCAAATAAGGAATGGACATGTGTCTTTTTACTAAAAGGTTTTACAATACAATGATTACATGTGTTTCTTTTATTTACCTGCATATGTTGTTCATATCATAACGTTTGTAAATTTCAACATACAATATTTACATAGTATTTTTTAGATGTTGGTTGTAAATAGCCATTTGTTCATGTCAAGAAGGAAATTTTCTTCTATTTTAATTAATTGGAGATCTTCATACCAATAATCAATGGTATTATATTCACCAAACTCATTATATGAGGTAATAGATATTTAAATCTTTTTGTTGATTTTGATGTGAGGTAACTTAGTTTGACTTTTGTTATATTAGATGGGTGTATCATGTTTATTGGCATTTTGTTTGAAAGGGGTTGGTCATTTCTAATGATTCTTTTTTTAATTTAGTTTTACATATTTGTTGGATAGAAATATCCCTTAAAATTATGAGTCCATCTAAGAAATATGATTACATTACATCTGTTGTGCATTTAATACATACATCGTTGAGTGGTTGCTTCAAAATTATGATCAAGCGGTCAAATGTTTGTTTTTAAGTTTTGAAGTCCATGAGATAAAAAGTAGAGGCAAGTAGTAATTGATATTTATTGATGTTAAATGTTTTGGAGATCTTTGATTCTAGTAATGATGATATCAAAAGGTTCTTGATATGAGTATTATTGATGTGAGTTTTTTTGGATAGACCTTGTAATGTTATGTCTTGTAAGGTGTTGTGTTTTTGAATGAATTTGTTTAAATCAACAAAAACATTTGTAGTTGGGTGCATCAAATGATCTTAGTGAATCCATTGGGATTTTTTTATTGAAATATTTTGAATATAACCAACAATTTTATTGACACTTCTTAATTTAAAATTTAGATTTTTGATGATTATAACTTTCTTTTTTTTGTATATTCTTTTAAAAAATGGTAAATTTGGAGTTTCACTAGTCGAAATAATTTGTTTTATGAAGTATTGGATGTCATTACATATCAAAAAAAATTTAGGAAATATCAGTGTCCATATATATATATATATATATGGTTAATGTGTATCATATGATTATTAATTACATTTTGTAATTCATTTCAAAGGTTTTGTAAAAGAGTTGCATATTATTGGATGTCATTGTTTTGTTGCATTTGTTCTATTAAGATGATGTTACTTCAGTGAATGTAATTTTCTTGTATTTTTATTTATGATTTTTTTTTTAGTCAAATTTATATGATTGTTAAAGTTGGTTGAATATTTATTGAAATAATGGTGTATTGGTGACGAATGGAAATTATAAAAGATCTCTCATGAACATTATGTTAAGTCTTTCAAATGACACATTGACCCCCACAAAGGCAAGATAGAATATTTATGAGTACTCTTCACTTTAAGAATGTGAATTGTAACAATTTAATATTGTAAGGAGAGAGATGTAAAATTGTAGAAGCACATAGCAAGGGTGCAAAAAATTTAAAAACTGGTTGTAGCAACATTATTTCCTATTGAAAAATGTTAGTTGTGGTAATCATTATTGTGTGGGTATTAGAATTGACTATAGATACTCATCAGTTATCAACCCGAAAATGTGCTCATATAATTGACAAGGGTAGAAAATATCAAAAAATCGATGAATCTAGGAAATTTTGCATAATTTGTAGTATGATTATTCTTGGACAATTGATTTTGCATAATTTTTGGTATGGTCATCCCTGAACAAATCCAAAAATAATTCTAAAAATGATTGTCTTATTTTCAAGTGTAACTATTTCACCTTTTTCTAGTAATTATTTCCTTTCCTACTAACTTTCTTAATAATTATCTCTCTCGTTTTCCCTACCCACCAACATGGATATGAAAAAGACAAATTAACATGTCCATAATATTTTATGTTAATTCAAATTAGATTTGACATTGACATAAACAATGATGAATATTGATAATCATATTAGAACATAAGAAGAGAGGGAAAAAAAAAAGGTTGATCATCTCACTCCATTTAATGCAGAGCAAGTTGAAGCCCAAGTAATATAATTTTTGGTGGGTCCAGGAATGAAGATGAACACTAAAGCCGCTTTACCAAATGTGCAAGGGCATGCATGCACTCTTGCTGACCCCCTTGGGAAACCAGCTTTCCTCTTGGGTTCAGATCTTCCAAATTCTGTGGCAAACAGAAATTGACTACACCCCATCAAATAGTTAGTTACAAAGAAAGTCTTTGGGAAAAAAATGCTTACAATTGCCAATCATCATAAAACCTCTCTTACTTTGACACCAAAGTATTGCAAGTGATCCATGTTGTCTAACTTCTTGGGGCTCAACCCAACCCCATTGAAACATTGTAATTCTCTTGGCAATGGAAATATAAGGACTGGTTCACTGGACCTGCAAACAGCAAAGGAAAATACACAAGTCTTTCTGCTCTAGACTCAAAATCATACTGACCCACTGTTTTAGTTGCAGAAAAACCTTACTTGGACCTGTCGGTACTGAAGGAGTTTTGATGGAAGAACTCACCCAGAATTCCATGCAAATTGCTCATCACCCATAAAACCTTCTTGTTCCTAACAGTGGGTGTAGATGAGTGTACATCAGAATGTCCTCATGAATGACAAAGAGCAAAATAATATACAAAAATTTGCATCCTAGCAGTGTCTGTCACATTCCTAGACACAGGGAAGTCTAAGTCTTTGATGTTGGCTAAAATAAAAGTCAGTAGTATTCTCATTCAACTACTGCAACAAGCCAAGCTTGTGACAGTTACTAAAGTATTTCATTCTAGCTTTCCCCTGTGTGAGAAACATGTTAATCAAAGGAATGGAGAGCTAAAGAATGGGGCCTCCTGTAAACAGAAAATATTCTTCACCACTGGTTATAACGCAGATGTAGGTACATTTTAGGTCACAAATGTTGAGCTCATTGATATATCAGAAAGCCTGTATGAACCTCACATGTATGGTAGTTTGTGTTTTTGTGCTATTTCTAGAGACTGAATACTGTTGCTACAAACTGACCAATTTTCAGCTCCTCGATTGAAGGCCAGGTAAAGGCAAGATCCAGCAAAAGAAATCAAAAGAGCAACACACTGCTTGTTGCACAAGTTTTTACAGTGTCCATGTTGCATCAAATGGAATGAACTTGATATCATGCCCAAATTCAATAGGATCATCCCCCTCTTTCACAATTGCAATGCAGACAACTGCCACATTTGCACCCAATTGAAAGGTCTGTCAACTGCAAAAGATCATACCTTTGTGACTGTTCCAAACCATGTTTTCATTCCAATATCTGGACTGGAATTGTCCGTACGCTTCAACCAAGTAAAGCAATGAATTAAAAGGTTGAGGTAACTTCTCTGTACATATTCACATCTGCTCCTCAACTAGTGTAGCCTAAAATACACAAGCATCCAACAATGTCAAGCAGATCAATGAATGACATCTTCATCTCAATGGAGACTTCAGCTGTGTTCCTTTTCAATTTAGTTTCGAAAGATCCAAAGCTTGGTTCCATTTTCAATATCTTCAAACATATTTTCCACTCAAGTTCACACGCAGAAAGCTTGGCTCCCAGTGTTCTCCACAGACCACAGAGGCTTAGATTAATTTTTTACACTAACTTCATTCAGAGATTTGATGAAGACAGAAACTTTGGTAATGCAGAAATGTAGGCAGGAGATGAGCAGATTCAGAGCATTCAGATCACATACTGTTTTGTGCCCCCTGCTGGCCAGTCCCCAAAAATGTCATTGTAGAACATGTCAGCTGACCACAAACTCTGGGTTCAACACATGTTCAGCTTTGCAAACAGATCAGAAGGGGACCGGTGGCATCTATGACTTAGTGACAAGGAGCAACCGCATCACCAGAAAATGGGTATGGCCAAGCAATGTTCTATTGACATGCAAACATAATACACCACATCTCTCTCCAACAACACAATCTTGGAACACAATCTTGGAGCTTCATGGATACAAAAGAAATTTCTTTAATATGAGAACATTGAGTACCCCAACTAATAAATAAGTGAACGCATTGGAAAACACAGACTATTTATTGAGCCTCTTGTTTGAATACTCAGTAGTCTCTGCAACATTGGGGAGCTTCACAGTTGGAACATGGACAAACAAAAATCGCTCTTCTCAGCTTGGAAGTTTTATACACTCATGAATCATCATGTAAAGGACAGACTATGGTAGTACCTTTACGATTCCTGCACCTTCTTGCCGAATATTTATTTATATTGCAGAATGGTAAAGCCACTCATGAGCCTTTACACAATGTGGCCTTTTTGAACCCATGTTCAAGGACAAAGTCATTACGCAATAAGTTGCCACAAAGGATTCTGGTGAAAAAAAAAGTGCCAAAGTCACCATATTTATACAACAGATTCCAGCAGGTTGCAAAAATATAGCAGGATTCTTAAACTTTTCTACTTTCCTCTCTGACCTGTAGCCAAACTTGGCTAATTCCTCTCATGGATGATTGCCAGTGTTGTAGATAGGCCGATGAGTGAACGCTTAGAAACTCAAAGGAGGTCACATCCTCACACATTGTTCCTCTCCTTCTGAAGCTGAAAGAACATTTGTAGCCTCCACCTCGTTCTTCCAATGCCAAAAATTGATCAATTCTGTAAAGGAATGGGGAAGATAGCGCATGTTTGGTGTAATGGGGTTCAATGTTTGGTGATGGGTCAATTAAACAAATTAGGATTTCAAGCTTAAAATCTTTGATCATTGCATCTTTGCCTCTGAAATACAAAGAAGTTTTGTAAAGCCTTAGTTGTTGCACCCATCAAGTTTTAAATCACTCAAAATGGACTAAATGTGAGGAAAATATGAGGCTAAAAGTATGAGGATGATTACCAACAACAAGTAGTTGAATTCAGCATCACACTTGTGAGCCTCCCAAGCTTCAATTGCTCATCAATCACAGTTTTGAACCTGAAACTCAAGAAAGAATTGAGGCTGTAATCCAGGGGACTTTGAACTTTTGTTTCTGAATCCAGATTAGGAATGACTACAACTAGTGTTAAAGGATAAATGCTGAATGTATGTAATGCAATCGTGCAGAAGACTCAGGTTCATAAATCCTTGACGAATATAAAAATATATACATTTTTTTGTTGCACTCTGCACAAGAGGACTTAGGGTTCATCAACCCTTCAGTTGAGAGAACTAAATACACATTGGTTTACCACACTCGTACCATCTGTGATGAAGATAACACCTTTGATCTTGTGGAATGCCATGTATTCCTGGTTCTACTACTGTGCATACCTACATTGTAATTTGTGCGTTGGAGATTGGGTTGGTCTTGGTCCACTTAGCTTGTTCTGGGAGTTTGGTCCCAATTGTTGAAGTGCTCATTTCAACAATAACAAACCAAACCAAACCAAAAAAACTCTTGATATTTTGAACCTTGAAACAGGTGCCAGGTTCAAGATTCAACAGCACAATCTGACACAGAGTCATCAAGTTTCCCATTGCTTTTGAATCCCTCAAGTGTAATTCTGGTCAATTAAGAATGGGTTTTTAGAGTTTTTTTTCACCAACATTTGAATTTCTTCCTGCACATTTGAACTGGCATGTAAAAAGAAAAGCATTCCTTCACCAAACAGAACTCACCCACTTGAAGAAATTCATGTAGGTCCTGGCAGAATTGGTCCATCCTGCAGCAAGTAGAAAAGAAGGCAATTTCCCATAAAATCAGGACGCTGCTTCATGAGAAATTGCTGTCTTTTCTACCTTCTTCCAGCTTTTTCATCACTAAATGAGCACACGTGCACATTGCTCATCACAACATGGCAAGTTCAAAATCAGCAACAATCAAAATGACAAATGTTCAATGAGTTTCCTTTAAAAATGAGTTGAGAATTCACAATCACACTTGGTAAATATTCCTCAAACCGTGGGTCCAAATGAAAACTAGAATGGTCCATAGGATATTCTCTAATGTGACAATCACACCTAGTGCTAAGTTGAGGATGTAAAGTTCATACACCTTAGTGGAAAGTTAATATTAAGAGAGACCATTTTCATGTTGCATTCAAATCCATAATATTAGCTACCATCAAATCTTAGGTGAAATCTTAGATGACAACCAATGTTAAGTGAGTGTTAGCTTTAAAACATTAAAATTTCCAAAATCATAGATCTTGAAATAAAAACACAATTTTACGTGTTAGTCCATAAAATGGGGTTTCAATTCAATATAAAATTAAAAATATGTTTTTCCTTGGTATGAATGTGTAATTTTTTGTTTTTAAAAGAAAACTAGCTTTTACGTTCGTGCTGATTAAAATAGGTCTTTTTTTTAATTACATGATATTATGAATGGATTTTTTTGGTATTTAGAGTGTGTACACAATAAGTAGATGTACCAACATCGTATTTAGTGGCAGGGCTGGCGTGTTTGTGATGCCTTGTTTTCACTATCAAATGCAGAGTTTGCAAGTGTAAATTTAGAGTAAAGCCTGAAGACAAAGGGCACTACCAAAACAAGAACTCATCATGTGAAGTGGGGCCAAGCATAGGCCTGGTTCATGATAATGCCCTTGTTCCACGGCTTTGACCCCACATAAAAAAGCCTTGGAGATTTTTTTTGTCATGAAATAGTCACAAAGGTAGGGAACCACAATATATCCATTGTTTGGGAAGTTGGGCCTTATGAAAATAGTCACAAAGGAAGGGAACCACAATATATCCATTGTTTGGGAAGTTGAGCCTTACTGAAATCTGGGGAGAGCTTTATGAAAAGTGTGAAGCTGGTGGTGCGCACAAAAATAAGTGCCTCTAGTCACAATAGAAGCAGAGGTTTCTTTTAAGGATTTTGTGATGTAACCAAATTGGTGATCATCCAGAAAATAATTTAGCTAAATTTGGCTACATGTTATATATGAAATTAGGGGGAAAAAAGGGAGAATCCTTTTGGGCTACCTAGTGGAACTTATCACACAAAATCTGGTAGATTTGGAATTTTTTTTTCCTTCAAAATCTGGCGAATTTGGGTCATGTTTTTCCATGCAAAACCATAAATTTTTCAGGTCAAAATTTAGCAAATTTTTCTTCTATGTAAAAAAAAACACCTTGTTACTGTAGAAGAAGCTATACCTAAGGGACTTTCAGTTCAACCAGGAAACACAGGAAAAAAAGAAAGAAAAAACAAAGCGAACTTAGGAACTCCGCTCAACCCCTCAGTTGCAGGCCTTCTGGGGAGTTACAGTACCAAGCACCCATCCAACAACCCCCATAACGCCTGCAGCTGAAGGTGTTATGACCAAATCGGAGCAAGCATTTTGTTCAATTCAAACACCCCACAAACCCAAAGAGTAGAGGAAAAAATAGGTTCAATAACATACCCTCTAATCACACTAAAAAGAATCCAAGCAAGTTTTTATGGTTTATAATAAGGTTTGCCCTGTGTTTTACAATGGGTAAATGAGTTGCATTCCCAAGATGAAAGGGGGATGGGGGGGGAGGGGGATGGGGGCTGTGCTCAACAACCGCCTCATCCAAAACCTTATATTTGTGAAAGCCCTCCCTCACCCTAGGGTTTGGACCCCACACTTAGCTTCTCTCACTTTAGAAAAGTTACTTTCTTCATCCAATATGATATAGCAATAGTTTTCCCACATGAAAGTTAGAAAAAACTTAGATGAAACCATGAAAAGCTAAGTGTTCCTAAAGGTAGTAATCATAGCTTGACACACAAGAGAGTGTGCCTCATACTCCAAATACCATAGTACTTTGGCCATTTCAACACATGTCCATCGAATAATTAATTAATTTTGAAACATTCATTTCAACAAATGGAATATTCTTAAATATCCACTATCTCTTTCACAATATTTCTTGATTTGGAAGAAATAATTTTTGAAAATTTCAACATTTCTGAAAATAATATAATTAGTGTCGCATTGGCCAAGGTACTAATGTATCTTCAAGGGCAGAGATAATCAACTCTACGAGCATGCCCAACTGCAGCAGTAAAATGCCTCCTGTACAGTACTTTTGGATAAGATTTGCAGAAAAGCATTGTGAAACTGCTTGCAGGCCTCGAAACGTGCAAATGTTACCAGGGCGCCCCATGAGAGCGCCAGTAGCAGGAAATGATTGTTTCTCATTGGCCAACTACAATAATCAGCCCAGGCGGTTAGAGTTCAAATAATCTCTCGAGTTCAAATAATCTCTCACTTCGTACAGTTCATTTTTTGGGGTTCATGGGTGGAGACGAGGGAGAAGCAACTAAACAGTGCACACTGGATGTGCTAAATACCAATCAAGGGCTGCTGTTGAGCAATGCTCTAAAAGGAGAAATTGCAAAGACCCCTAAAACCTAACAAAATGATCAATTCTAAAAACAAAGCAATTGAAAATCACCCCCCAAAATCCCTGATCCGAGTTGATTACTATACCTTACCCTAAGGTCAGTTTCATCAATAAATAATCATCAAAATAATTAAATGAAATTTTGTGAGGTATAAAATGAGCAAATTTTAGAGGACCACCAGACCTGAACAAATCCAATACATGATCTTGTCTTAAAGAAGCAATTACAGCCATCCAGATCAAAATCTATAAATCCCGGAACACATTAATTCTTTAAAGAAGCAAAATATACAAATATTCAAAATTCAACTAATCCAAACAAACCATTTCATTGTGTTATAGTTCGGTCCCTTATGACAAGTTTATAATGTTTAAACCAGTGTTTATTTGGGAGGGAAGGGGGGGGCGGGCAAGTGTGGTTCTTTACTTTTATGAAGGATCTCTGGTTCAAGTTTTTTTTTTAAAATTAGAACAGTTCTAGTTCTCGTTCCCAACTCAGGCCCCAACCGGGCATAACTTTATGGATAACTCTACCAAATTCATTATTTAGTATAATTAAAATAATGAATTTGGTAGAGTTATCCATAATTTGGTAGCTAATTACCCTAATTCCTTTTCCATTCTGGCAATTAAACAATTTTCAAAATTAGCTGTCCACAATGCCGGGAGTTCTAGAAATTATATTGTTGTTCATTGTACATGGTTATTTATTTTGTTCATTGCAAGTCTAAATGGCCACACCTTTGAAAGTGCCAAAATTTTATGAAATTCTTTTTGTTATTGCAGGAGTGAAAAAACAAGAAATAAATAAATATTCCACAAGAAAATGAAGGAATGGTAACCGTACTACTATGGTAGTGCCTAATTGTAAAATACTATCATTTTTATTGTTGAAATTAGATGACCAAAAACATATATTATTACCCTAGTACCTTGGCCAATTTGACACTACTTATATTAATTTCAGAAATGTTGAAATTTTCAAAAATTATCTTTTCCAAAAATAATATATTGTGAAAGAAAATAAAGAATATTTAAGAATATTTCATTTGTTGAAATGAATTTTTCAAAATTAATTAATTATTTGTTTGATGAACATGTGTTGAAATGGCCATAGTAGTAGTAGTACTACTACTACTACTACGGTATTCCCCAATGTGAGAACAAGCTAAAATTGCATCAGGAAATATCGTGTGAAGTTCGAAAAAAGTCAGGGTTCGCACAACAACAATTACAAACCGTGAACATTCCTAAAAAATGTGGGACCGAGTGAAAACTACATGAGAAAATATCTAATGGAAAGCCCACTAAAATGGAGCCCTGTTTCTTCTTGCTGCTCACGGAAAGCACTTTCCATTCGAGAGCTGTGACTAAGCTTTTGAAAATCTAAAGGCAATCAAAAGGAAGGAAGGAACATTGGGAACATCTCATATGTAAGGAACTTTCTAGAGAATTTGAAAAGAAAATATGATCATAATGCCCTAACATTACTTATGCCCATAATTGTAAACAAGAGTACTATTGC
>Ga0209611_10006661_pt1 | contig 18808 bp, 15 predicted proteins | sample S1TSphgellanicum_3_FD_187693 | JGI IMG/M metagenome (GOLD analysis project Ga0209611, IMG submission 187693) | Host-associated microbial communities from peat moss isolated from Minnesota, USA - S1T2_Fc - Sphagnum magellanicum MG (SPAdes) (version 2) | ecosystem: Host-associated > Plants > Peat... | reverse complement strand
GATCGCCAGTATGGCTATATCACAAAGTTGGGGCTAAAAAAAACTGCCCGGCGTCTATCTAGCATTCTGGTTTTGCCAAAAACCAAAATTGGGCAGAATTTAAATTTTCTTGAAGCTAAAAAAAAACAACAATTCAGATCTGCTGCTGCTGCTGCTGCCCTGGTAGCAAAATTGATGGTAGAAAGAAGCAAAGTAGTATAAGTAAGTAGGCTCTCTGGAATGCGTGTGTACACAAAAATCACATGCTTCAGCACCTTAGGCGCTCATGATGATGCTTTTATTTGTACATGGTGGTAAAAGGAGTTGTTGTTGTGTATTTAATACCACAGTTACTTAAATTCATGTCCTTCTCTATAGAAGAACATCAATAAGTGTACCACAACCCCCATTTAATGACGCCAGCAGTTGGAGTATATGCTAAGGTTTTTTTTTCTTCTTCTTTTTCTATCTTCTTTTGGAAAACCCCAAAAAAATAAAATAAAATAAAATAAAATAAAATAAAATCAATTTTTTTCTGGCTAAGTAATTTTATTTTATTTTATAATATTTTATTTTGGTTATATACTCCCCCCCCCTCCCCCTCCCTACTATGTACATATTCTAATGTATTTGGATTTTTGGAGTTTGATGCCCTTCATGGACCCTTCTCTTATTACATCCCTCCTTGCAAGTTGTAACCCCCTTTATAAATGCCTGATATTATTTTTTACAATGGTTTTGTTTGAATCTCTAAATTGAAGATTTTTATCAAGAAATTCAAGGTAGCCCATTTTTTGTAAATTATTCTTTTCAATTTTTTTTTATTTCAAAAATCTTCTTCTTTTTGGGTGTGTGAGCTTTTTAATTCATGAGTTAGTTACCCTTGGTTTCTTTCCCAAAGGTTAACAAAGGAAGCAATGAGGTGAAGGATATATATAGCCTCAGCCAGCCGGGTGTTACAATTGTATTTGGGAGGGGGCAGGTGGGTAGCATTTATTATGACTTATCCATGCCCTATTGGATGGATTTTCAGTCTAATGTGCTGATGAGCAGTGTTTTCTTCTTTTTTTCAACTTTTGAAAGTTGCTTGAGTGGCTCCACTTAGCTAGGCAAAATGTGCAATATGAATCTTTGTTAAATTTTATGGTCGAAAAATGTGGCTAATAAAATTTTACATGGTCATGAGATTGACTATCATGGCTATTATAAGAGCATTTTTTTTGGCTATTCAAACAAATTTTTAAAAACCTATTTTGGCTGTTGGCTTAATTTTAGAGCAAAACATTCGACAATTCAAACACATGCAAATTGTGAGGATTGGCCATGAATGTATCGAAGAACTTGAAAAAACTAAACAATGTGCAATACTAAAAGATAGATAAAATTAGAAATCAACTGGCCAATGCACATTCAATATTAAATTTCCAACTTCCAAACACTCATCCGGGAGTTGAACCCCAATCTCAAAAGAGACTTTGCCAATGTACAATAGCAATGTGCCTAAACCCATAATGCACCCCAACTCAACCCCCAAAAGAAGTCCAACTTCAAACAACAATCCACAAAACATCCCCAAGAATTGAAAACCTGAAGCTACCCCGCTCCACTTGGCTAGATTCCATATGTACCAAACACACATGCATGCCACTTAGACCTTTTAAGACATCAATCAAAATTGTTTTAGAATGACTAACTAACTTCTAAAAGCTTGTGCAATGTATGATTCGACAAAAAAGATGACACAATTTTATATCCATAATCCAGCTCAATTCACTAGAAGTTGGTCCAGAAAGAAAATCGGCCCATCAAAATGGGTGTGGCATAGAAAAAATTAGTTTCCTCAAAAAATAAGCCATTTGCCTTTAAGCATAAAGACAATATCATGATTTTGTGTTCTTTCACCGTGTCATGGCCTTTTCATAATGGAAATTCTCAATACTATAAAATTGTTGTGTATAAAAACAAGTGCATAGATCCAAGTGGCAAATCAAGTGGTTTCTCAATTTATTTTTTTATGAATGCTAGTGCTGAGAAACAATGTTCATCTTTCACAGATCTAAGGACTTGAACACATGCAATCTTAACAAGCTTTAAGAATTTTGAAAACTTGCATTTGAAGATGGAAGAAGAATTGATCTTGGTCCATAATCGAACGACAAGATTCGCAAGAAAATCCTCTTTCATGACAACTTCACTATTTGCAACCATTGTCATCTTTAAAAAAGAGCAACGCACATTCAAAGCATGGCCATCTAGGAAAGCTTTCACAATAACCCCCTATTTTCCCACCTTGCGAAACATGGAGTAAGGAGCCTTAATGACAGTCAAGTGCTAATGGAAAACATCTTCAACATCATTCGGCTGATCAACCCAAAAATTAAGGTAGATCACACTTAATGCCAACATAAGATCATGGTTTGGGAATCTCCCATCCAATTCATGGACCAAAAACTTGGTAGCACCTTCACAAGATTTCTTCACATGAACTAAAACCGTGGGAAAATTTGGCCTCAAAATAAGTTTGACATCATCCCCTCTCACAAAACCGCTATTACTTAGAACTAAAAAATTCAATAATAAGGTAGTCAGCTTCCTCACCATTTAGGTATGCACACCAACTCATTGGCAATTTTTTGTTGGTGAATGTTTCAAAAGCTTTCAACTCATTAAATGTAAGGTCATCAAATTTATTGTAAAGATCATTGTAAAACCAATAAAACTTTAATTAGCAAATCTTCATTACATCAATAAAATCACAAACAAATATGTTGCGAGACTATGCAAACTTGATCAAAGTATACACGCAATCCAAACGTGGCAAAATGGCATGCAAACCAAAAATTAACTCCAAGTCACAAAGAAGGCTCAATTTTTTAATGGTTGTGTTGTTCCTTAAAGCATCATCATGCATCTTTGCAATTAAAATTCCATCACATGTTTCACTAGATACAACATGCTAATCCATCTAGTTTTCATGTTTTTTTGTAGTTTTTTTCCTTTCTCTATAAGCACATCACACAAGCTCTAAAATTCAATGAATTTCTTAGGTGAATGAAATAAAAACTCACATAAAACATGCAAGAGGGCTTCCAATTGCACAACAAACTCAACTTTGATAAAACCAACACAACCAGATTGATTCAATGAACAAAACAATGTATTCTCATAAAAAATGGAACCACATTCTTTTTCATTTGTGTAAAGATGCCAACCCCAAACACCGTGAAACACATTATTGCCATCACAACCCATTGAAATGAACTTGGTTTCCAATTGTTCAACATTCAAACCCCCAAATGCGACCATGGTAGTGAGCATCGAATGAAAAATGTTTTTAGTTGTCCCTTACACACCCACCTTTTCCAAAAAAACAAAAAATGGAATTTGTTTCCAACCTTGAACAACATATAAATGCAAAGAAATCCAAGATGTATTATCTATTGCAATAACTTTGTCAGCATTGACAAATATAAAATTTATAACAACAACATTTTGAATGGATTCCTTTAATAATTCATTCATGGATTTAACTTTACCCCAACTTGGAAAATCAATCCAATGTTTTTTACAAGTGTGCTTGACTTTAAGCATAATGAAAGGATTTTTCAAACCCGCACAATTTGTCATAGATTGACCTCTAGATAGTAAATGGTAAACTAAAACAAACCAAATAATTATTCCTTTCTTTTCTTGTAGAATTTTAAAGGTAATTAGATCAAGAATAGAATGACATTTAGAACTAATGTAGAGTCATTCATTTTGTGCATATTGGCACTTACCATAGAAATATAAAACACTTACCTCCACCCCTAGACTAACAATTTTGGCTTTGTAATGACCTACATGTTTCAACAGGTTATCGAGTTTCAAAATTTAAATAAAATCCTTGCCTTTTATCTTTGAACAAATAACACAACATACCTAATGAACATTACCTTTGCAATTTACCACAAACTCTACCCAAAGAAAACATGTGACCCATTTATCTTGAAAGTGTTGCACACCTTCATGATCTTGTTTTTTTTTTCATTACTGGGCTCAAACTTAAGGGTTCTTCTACAAGTTATGAAACACTTGACCCAAGATGAACCTAAGCTTCAACAAGGAAGATGGGTTTAAATTTTAAATTGGTTGGGACTAACCACAAAAGAAACATTGTCATTCACGGAATGCATAAAATTAATTTCACAAAAAGTGTACAAATTGTTCCAAAATGTTTGTCATTCATAGATCATTCACTCACATATCACTCGTCACTCACAAATTACTCCTCATTTCAATCATTCCTTACACTCAGTCACATATCACTCTTTATTGTCATTCACAGATCATTCATTGTTGTCATTCATAAATCATTCCTCATTTTCACTCACATATCACTCCTTACTCACATTCACAAACCACTCACAAAGATCGTTCAATAATATCACAATTATTCATGCTTGTTTGATGTTCATAGTCACTCACAATCACTCATGTTCATAGACGTTCACAATCATTCATAGATGCTCACAATCGCTCATAATCACTTATGCTTGTTCAATGCTCACATTTGCTCACAGTCATTCATGCTCGCTCAACACTCATAGTCACACACAAAATCAAATCATTCACACTTCCTCACAATTGTTCGCAAATTTCCCAAATCATTGATGTTCCCTTGGTTCACAAACTTCCCATATCATGCATGCTCACAATGTAGACGCAAACACTCATGCTCACAATGCATATGCAAACACAAAACATTTATGTTCAAATGCAAATGCAAACGCAAACATTCATTCTCATACATAAATGCATACACATCCATTCATGCTCACAATGTGGATGCAAAAATTCATGATGCAAACATTCATGTTAATGCTCACAACATAAACGCAGACATTCATGATGCAGACATTCATGCTCATGTTCACAACACGGACATAAATGTTCATGGTCACAATGCAAATGTAAACATTCATGTTCATAATCCTTCATTCAAAGCTCATAGTCTCTCACTCAACATTCATTATTGTTCACGTTCCCTCCTATTGCTCGTGAAGACACAACCTCACAATCACTCACAATTCATGATCACACATACATTCCCTTTTAATCATTACAAATCGCTCATTCACAAAAACTAGAACTTCACATATTAATCACATTCTTCACAAGACCTGTGACTCACATAAACGCACAAAAACTCGAAAATTGGAAGAAATAAAATTAACATACCTTGAAACTTCAAAGTTTAAAGACTTCGCACATGGCTACTTGAACTCACTACTGATTGCTTCCAAGTTCTGATTAACAACCATCAACAACCACATTTCGTGAATGATGAATAATTTGTGATTGATGAACAATCTTGTGGATTTGCCTCCCATACATGGACGGTTGTGGCTTCATTACTCAACATCAATATCATTTCCAAAAGCTTTGAAGTTCAACAATGAGTACATTATACAACTTTATTGTTGAAGCTTCACTAAATCAACAACTTCTATAGATTTTAGATCCATACAAACACCCTTGGCTACAAATGTTGAAATTGTTTTATATGCAATAGCTACACAAAAAAATAGAGGTTGAAAATGTGTTACTATAGCATTTAAAAGGAACTAGAAAAGCAAAAACTTCTTCTAAGTTGTGAGAAAGAGCGGCGATGGTGATAATGATGGGTTGGGTGGTGCCATTATGTCACTATTCAAAACCCTAGTGTTTGGCGAATTTTTAAAAAATATTAATCATTTTTCAAGCCTACAAGTCACATGTTCAAATCTTGGGTAACTTTTTGGCAATTTTTAGCCACAAAAAAAAAATGTTGCTAATGAGGACATTTGAAAACATTCACAACATAACTTATTTTACTATGAGTTGACCTCCAAAAGATGTCAAGGGTTTTGGTTGGGGGTTAGATTCTTTAAACAAGTGCAAAAACAAATGGATCCTTTCCAAACAAGAAATGGGTGTTTTGTTGGACAACTTTTCACCAACAAATAACATACTATTAGGTTTAATTTAATTTTTGAAAACACAAACTATTTGATAATGGTTGGTAAGAAGTCTATTTGAAATTAGCCCTTGAACATACTATTATTATTACCCCCTTTTCATAAGCCTTTTTAAAGTACATATTTGGGGAATGTCTTGACATTCCACCTTAATAAACCCTTACCCTACACAAATTCTACTCCACTTTTCCTCTAGGGATCAACATGCACCAACACTTACACTTATACCTACACCTTCTTGAGTGAGGCCTCTATGAGGCTATGTTTACCTTGTGAAATTATTAAATTTGGATTCAAAGACCTTGATTGAATCTAACCAAGGTGAATTGCTACCCACATTAGTATTTTCAAGTTTTTGAATGAAGTCTTTTAGTCACCATATTAAACCCCAAAAATGTTAGATTTGGATTCTTAAATTGTGATTTAATTTGAACATTGGATATTTATAATAGTTGGAAAAAATTTAAATAAAATTTAAGGGTTACCATGGTACCAATGTTGGTGCCAACTCACCCAAGGTAATTGGGTCTAAGGTCAAGGTATTTTTAATGTTTTGAAGCAACCCCCCAAAATTTAGGGTTTTTTTTGTCTTTTCGAAGATTTTTTTTAAAAACTAGGTTTTTTGTACAATTGTTAAGTATATAACATTGTTGTGAATACTCATATTGAAAAACATATTAATCATGCATGCCCCAAGGCAATATTAATGTTGGCCAAATATACATATATATACCCCAAGCCAATTACTTCCTATTTTGAAATTTTCATTTACACACAAGGTATCAAAAACTTGGTACTAACATACTATTAATTTGCCAAAAAAAATTATCAAAAAAACTATTAACAAGTTATTTAGTTTTAGAGGAAAAACCCATCTGGTATGCATAAGGTCATTTTTAAAATATCTTGTTAAGAACCATCAATTTTATAGTTTAGGTCAATTATTAACTAAAAAAAAGTATTTTCTTTGTTAAAATTTTCATGCGCACATCTACAATTACACAATGTTCATTGATTAGGATAAATAAATAAAATTTCAATATTTTAATAAAATTGCCTCCTCATTATCAAATTCAATTTTACTTTTTCATTTTCAAATGCAACTTTCCCTTCACTATTAATTAGAACTACCTAGTACCTATTTCTCAAGATTAAAAAATTAATGAAAGGTGGGTTGGATGAAACTCCCACAATTTATTGTTGTTTTTTAGTCTTTTATTAAAATATCACCTTAATGATATGCTAATTTCACTTTCAAACTCAACTTGATCCTTAATTCCCTACAACTCTTTTTTTCTTAACTTTTTTTTTCTCAACATAATTTGAATTAACAATTATAATATGATAACCAATGACCCAAGTCCTTTTCTTGTTTCTAATTACTCATGCAATATTTCACTAAACATAAAATTAAAACTTTCATATTTTAATCCAACTCAATCCTTGCTTCCATGTAACTTTTTCTTTCCAAACTTCATTTTTTTAATAAACATGCCTTCAATTTGACAATCTAAATATGAATATTTTTGCCTCCCATTTATAGATCATCAAGACTTAAATGAAACATGGGATCCTCATTACATCATCATCTTTTAATGATCACATCCTACCTTTAATTTTGGTTGGTACATGCTTGTTATAGAAGGTCTATATCCTACTACAACAAGCTACCATCTCCATGTACCTTTAAGCTTGGATTAAACTAAGATTAAAAAATTCATCAATGGGCCAAAATGTGGCCCTTCCTTCAAAATCTCCAATGCATATATGTGCAAATATTGTAATAAAATCTAATGTTTTCATTAGATGTAAAGTACTAGCCACCGAGCTTAACTTGTCTTCTTACTTTGATACATTGTAACCCTAAAAATCCCTAAAAATGGATGTAACAAAAATTCACCCCTTTATTTAAAATCTTGGACTTCAATTTCTTTTTTTCATTATAATAAGTATGATAACTAGATTCTTTAGGTCCTATTTGGAAGGCCTAAGACATGAAATGCATATAATGACATCGCAATTAAAAAAATTGTTGAAGAAAAGACCAAAATTGTTTGAAGGGGTAAAATGTAAAATCTCATTTGTTAATGTTACATATTTTCATCCAATGTTTTTTATTCTTGAATATTCTTGTAGAAATTGTTTCAACAAGGTGCAAATTCTTTAAGGTGTACCAAAATCTTGTATGAATGGCACCTTTTTCTATCTTTTTTACCTAGTCTTTTTTTACCATGTAAACACACATTTATGAATGATTATGATGAAATCTATAATGTAATAGCCTAAAATATAGTCCTTCTAAAAATTTTGACAACTTTTTATTCATTATTTTTTATGAGGATCAAAATATAAAGTAAAAAAGGATTGTAGTAGGCCCTTTTCATCATGTGTGGTACACTTTAAAGGATTTTTGCTCAATAATCATTTTTTTGGGAACAATACATATGTATTATATAGACTTGAAATTTAAATTATTAATAACAGTAACAAAACCTACTTGAAACGACATAAAAGTTGTTTCAAAAGCCTCCAAAAACCATGTTGATAACATGCTTGAAATAAAATTATGGTACATCATTATTGATAGCATTATCAAATAATGACACCCCAACTTACAATCTAAATCCATATGTTATGTTAATGATTTTGCGTCTAGGAACACAAGGAATGAAGTCAACAAAGTCTAACTATATGATAGATAAAAAGGAAAAAATAACATGTGCAAGAGTTACCTTGGGCGTTGATTTTCCACACAATTTTATTTTGCTTCCTTCATCATTTATAAATTCATTATGTGTAATTAGAAGTTTGCCACTTGGATGGAATCAAAGTTCATCTATGCATACTTACAAAACAACTCAACAAAATGAACAATTAGCATGTAAATTGTGTCCCTTCATACATTTTTAATTGAGAAGTCAACAAAGTTTGATGGTGTGCATAATTTTAAAAATATAACATCCAAAGTTATGCCTACTTGACATCACAAACCAATGTCAAGGAGCTCAAGCAACGGAAGAATATGGATGTAAATACAAAAAGTTTGACCAATGAGTTTCAAATCCAAATGTGTTCAAAGGAAAAAAGGTTTTATTTTTTTATCATGATCTCCTAATTGGAGAAGAAAAATGGTAAAAGTTGGGTGAACTTTTGGAAAAGCATTTCATGGTGGTTCAATAGCCCTCGATAGTTAATTTGGACATTCTTCAATTGCATAATGGTTTACACCATAAGATTTTTTACAACAATGGGTGAAGGAGAGAGGAAAACTTGACCCTAAACATAACAAAAACCATAATAGATTTTGGAAAATGGGTACCCTGCAAACTTCCAAAACACCATAATCATCACCTCCACCTAAGTGTTATAATTCTTCGTAACCTTATAATATATAATCATTATATCTGGGGTTAGGAAAAACATGGCCATTCACTTTATATATTACACACCACTTTGTCAAAACACAAATCAAGCCTAGGGGACTTAGAATTTTCCAATAAAGAAAAAATGATAATTTTTTTAAAAAAGAAATTTAAACACAACAACTACTCCTATCTATTTTTGTAACTCTACAAATATGTATGCATGATGCATACACTTTCTTCATTGCCTACACCCAACCAAAATTCAAAAATATGAAAAAACAATTATTTCAAGTGGTTTTTGTATGCATCAAATCAGAAAATGTTAATTGTTGAAAATTAAATGTTGATTGTTAGATTTTAGAATTTAGAACCAAGATGAAAAATAAATAAATCAAACAAAATGGGAAAAAGTCATTGAAATCTTGAAGTGAAGGTGGATCATTATTTACTACAAACAAACAACTCTATTGAACATTACATTAGCCATTAAAAACTAGCTTGTTTCCATTACTATTCACCACAAAATTATTCTTCCTTTAAAAGTCAAGCAAAATGTTCATTAAGATTCATATTCATTATTCCAATTTGTCAACATTGAAATATCCAATTATGTCCAAAACAACATCATTTTCATCAATGATACTTGTTTTTTTCATAAAAAAATCATCAATGGAATGGCCTTCTAATTGGTAATTAGCTTGTGCATCCACCAACCAATCATTCATATTTATGACAAGTTTGTCAAAATTGTCAACTCCCAACTAACAATGTCATAGGCTTGTCAACACTCCAAATATGTTGAAGATTATTTCAATCTTGATCTAGGACCTAGAAATCCTAAGAATTTGTCATGTCACAAAAGAGAAGTTTTGAAATCTTATTCCATAGGATTACCACCAAATGAAAGGCAATACACAATCCTTAGGTATCACATGTTGATCACAAAATTTTTAAAAATTATTCTTCATCAAGCCTTATAAACTAGCTTCACTTGAGATCATTGCCCCAAAGATAGAATCGTCGTCATCATGAATCACCTTTGGTTCAACAAAGATATCAATGGCCAAATTTTGGAATTGAAAATCATCATCATCAACCACCTTTGGTTCAACAACAATATCAATGACAAGATTTTGGAATTGAAAAACAACCACTAGTAGTTAACATCAAAGACATGCCATACTTTGCCACCATATGAGTGGCTTTGGTTCATCCTACAAATGTTTTAACTACATCAAGAAACCTAAAACATGAATTCAACATTAGTGCCAAAATGTTATGAACCTTGTTAGGATTGTAAGTGGATGAAGATGCCAAAAATGGAGTCAAGACTACTCATCTTTTTGACATCATATGCATGTGAAATGCTTACAATTTAAACTCAAAATATCCTCCCACAAAATTTGTGGAGCTAGTCTTATATTGTTAAATCTCACTACATTTTAGAACTTATTGAAATTGTGGCATTCAAGGGATTAGAAAATAACCAATAACCTCAAATTTGATTGCATACACATTGTTTCACAATGGGAAACATAATTTCCAAACTGCCCATGTGTGTGCATTTAACACATGACCTTGTAACTCTTGGGTTTTTTGCATCCCATAACAAAGATTGATGGCATCCCACTATTCCAGGGTTTTTTGAAAAAAAATTACCTTATTAGCAAATTTAGTTTTCACTGAGGTTTTTTGTTTTTGATGGTGATGCCCTTCATCAAGGCACACCCACTTCCATTCATTACATCCTTTGTTGGACTTTTTAATCCATGCAACAATTTTTTCCAATGTAGATTGTGTGGCCTTCAAATTAACCTTTTGAAAACCAACACAAACATTCACATCATTACAAGCATATTAGCATGATTTGTTGAAAACATTGTCAAAGTAAAACCCTTTCCAAGGAGCTATAAATCCAAAAAAAAATCATATGACCACAAAATTGAAAGCTCATGTGATGGTGGACAAATTACCACCTTCATCCTTCACATAGGCAATTTATTTATTTAACAAAATATGATAGTAAAAGAGGTCTTTGACCTATGTTGCCATTACAACTTTAGTTATATTAGTGGTTTCAAATAGTCCCATTATCACATGGCAAGGTACCCATTGTGAGTTGATAAAATTAATTAAAAGAAAAAATGTATCACGTCCAAATTTGGACATTTACAAATCAAAAAAAGTTGTAACACAAGATTCCAAAGCCAACATCACATATGGACTCATGGTTTTGGCCACCAATGAAAGGATGACATGTTGAACCATTTGCTTCTAGTTTAAAAACACAACTTGGGAATTTTGGCACATGATCAAATGCCTTAGCCACTAATTTTCTGCAATAAAAATAGGCATATAACCTTTGGGGAAAAAAAAATCTTCCATGAATTTCTTATGTTGTGCATCCTCCTTATAAGAATTAACATTCCCAAAAAGTTTTGTGATGGCCCCATAACCAACATCATTTTTTTACTTCTACTTTTCCCAACATTGTTAATCTACAACAATAACCAAATGTGAAACAATTGAATGCTTAGATAAGATACATTTATTCATAGAATTAGTCTAATGCTCTTGGTTATATGTGATCACATTTTTCTTTTTTTAGTGGTACATTGTTATAACTTATGTTTGGGAAATAAAATGGAAAATCACACAACACGTGGCTTGAACATTTATTATATGTGGCTTCCTACCATCATTGACCACCAAAAAATGTCAAGGCATAGACAACCCATGGTTGAAGGATCCATTCTTTTTTATTCAAATTCAAGGTGGTTTTTAGCAACTCCCATACAACCTCTTCTTCTAAGTCCAAGTTTCTTGGAGTTGTAATGTTTTCAAAAGTAGAATATGGTGCATTAAGGATTGAAGTTGAACCAACTATTGACCTTGAACCGTAGTTGGTTCCATGTCCAAATCATCAACATTGTCAAAATCATAACCAAGCTTAAGGTCATCAATTAAATTACACGTTTCAATCTTTGCATTTTGACATTGTGAAGAAAATGAATTTTTTTGAATTCAAACACACAACTGCACTCCAAAGCTAGAGTTGGATTATGGTTGTTGGGAGCTTCTTTTGGAATATACTTAACACATGCTAAAAAGTAAAATATGGTTATAGGTTCAACTTGCACATTCAAGGATTATGCAATAGACTTCAATGTAAAAAATAATAATTTCAAGATTCACTTGACACAAGAATTGAAAATAGAAATGGGACAAGGGACACAAATGCACATTAAAAAAACAATTTGGGTTTTGGGTTTTGGGAGCTAATTCTTGATTGCAAAAATAAACAAAACCTTATATGCATAAAAAAACCTTTGAAATGTGGTTGTAAATGAAACAAACATTTGACATTCAAGGAAATTATTATAGGGTTTTAATGTATAAAATAGTCATTAAAGACTATACATAATAATTGAAATAAAAATTTGAAAGGACACAAATGCATTTTTGAATGGTTGAGTATTGGGTATTCAGGGTTTTTTCAAGATGGCAAACACAAAATAAACATAAAACCCCTACATAACTTTAACAAACCCTAAAATTATAATTGTAAAATATTAAAAAAACTTGAAACATTCAAGGGTTTTGCAAGTGTAAAAATCTCAAAGGTGTAAAAATCATTCATTTTGAAATTCAACATTTAATTAACACAAGAATTCAGAGAAAAAATCAAAGGGACATAAACTAGGTTTTTTTTCTTGGGAATTTTTTGTGATTGTAATTATAAACAAAAATTTAAATTGTGATCTAGAAGGAAGATGTGCAAATGAAAGCTATGAAAAACAGAAAAGGTACACATACACTTTAAACAAAAAGGTTACTTGATTATTGGTTGTCGACAGAAAACAATTGAAAATGTATGAATTGTCCAAATCCCTACACAATTTTTTTGAGCTCCAACTTTAGATTTGTTTTTGCACACATTCAATTGACGCTTGTGATGGCATTCAAGGAGTGAAGATAACAACCATTGAAGAGCAAATGGCCTCAAAAAGAACTTTCAATTTGTTTTGACTCATTAATAAAAGGCCATTGTTGTTGAAAGCTAAGAAGGAATGTGCTTGCAAAAAAATGATGTCAGGTTTTAGGTATTGGGAACCTTATATGGATGAAAAGGGTAAAAATGAAAAATATAGATAAAAAGGATGAATGAATGAAAATTTGATGAATAACTAATCTCGACAAATTTTAATTGTCCTTATTAAAATGTAAATAGGTTATTATTTTTCACCAAAGTAATACCCTATCAATAGAGTATTTGTGGATATTATAATTTTTAATATCGGGGTTGGGTAGGTTTCTGCTTGAATACTAAAATTACTTAGATATGGTAAGTAAGTAATTTCATATGAGAATCGGATCAAGGTTGATAACCAAGTTAAAATTCAATATTTGGCCAACACCGATGCATACCCACCTTATGCCAACCTTGGACTCAATACAATAAACCCCCTTTGTAATCACACCTTTGGTGACCACTTTTTTTGTGACATGAACAAATTGTGATTTAAATGTGTATAGTCACATTCCATATAAACTATTACAAGGTTGTGACTATAAGAATTTTTGTTTTTACAAAACAACCCTTTTATATTAAAATAAAGGTGCCAATTGATTAAATTTCCTACATGGGTTATTCTAAGTTCTACTATGCATTATTAGACTTAAAGAAGGTTGTGATTTTTGCCTTTTGCAATGTGACAATTTACATTGAATTTGAGCTCTTTAACTATTAGCTTATGTATCTTGTCATTAGATTTTTTTAATTAATTTTTTTTTGTTTTCTTGACAAGTTCGCATATCTTTTGCTTGTTTTCATTAGAAAGTTTTTTTTGGGGTCCTTTCTTCAACTAGATTCATTGTTGTTAGTTTGCACAACTTGAACGCAAAACAACACTAACATTACCAAACTACAATTTACAAAACCCTAATATTTATCCTAAATTTTCCCGCATTATAGTCACATTTACAAAGAAAGCTTTGCAAATATTTTGTACTACTAACAAATGTGATAGTGATTCTAAAGAATGACGTTTCTACTAAGATGGATGGTTACCAAAGATTGTGCGACATAAACAAGAATGCCATTAAAATGGGGGTGATTGATTATAAAGGGGGTTTACTGTACCAGACTGGTATGAGAGTTTTTAAAAGAGTGCCTGAATACCAGTACCTGCCAGGTTATACATATAACCGCCATGATAACCTCCGGGTATATGTTCCCGACAACCTGCCTTTTTGACCAGTGCAGTTGCTGTTTTAACCAAGGCCTTTTTCCCTGGCAAGGAGGTTACAAATCATTGCTTTCTATTGTGTTTGTTAGGTAAAGATTGAAATGATGATACAAACCCTAAGTATGTTATGGGTATCACTTAATTTGGGTGATACCCATAACACATTTAAGGTTTCTTGGGGCATAGTGGAATAGGGAGTGCATTGGGTAATAACTTTTCAGGTTGATACTAACTTGTTACAAAACAAGAGCTTCTACTACACCCTAAACCCTAGTACCCACTTATTAGTAAGTCACTTTTTTTTTTCTTATTTTTTGGTTGCTAATGTGGGAGGCTTATTATTATTATTATTATTATTGACTTTCTTTGTGAAGACTGAGGATCTAGGTCTAGTAGTACTAAAACTAGGTACCTACCTATCTAGATACTAGACAGATCCCTAATAATAAGTTAGGGTTTTAATAATTGGAACTTGGGTTATTGATGAAAAACCTGCCAAAACTTTAATGCCAATAAAAACACTACAATAATAATGATTGCAAAAGAAAAATAATTTACACCCTCTGGAAGTGGAAATATTTTTAAATTGGCAAAGGGTCCTTAATGCCACCAGTACAAAAGTACAATGTACTGCTACATTTTTGTTTTATTTTATTTATTTATTTATTTTTTCCCCTTGCTTGTCCTTTGGCCTTTTAAGATGTAAGTGCAACCCAAAAAATTTAAATAATTGAATAAAATTATTCATAATTAATTATTAAAAAAAACCATGTACATAACCTCCTTAGCAGTTTATGAATATTTTCATGGCATGATTTTATATACCATGATGGCTATATAACTTTCTAGCATCCATAAGTGCTAACATAGTATGTTATGGGTATCACCCAAATTTTTTGGGGGAATTTTTTTCAATGGGCCAAGGGCAGACAGGATGAAAAAAAAGAAAAAAGTGCCAATACTTTTTTTCAGGCTTAGCATTAAGGACCCTTTTTTTTATTTAACAATTTTCCCTCTACAGCTGCAAAATAAAATAAAATAAAATAAATAAAAATAAATAAAAATATAGATATTATTAAAGAGGTCAGTGCAGGGTGTGTTTTTTTTTTCTTTCTTTCTTTCCATTCAATTTTGTGATGTAGCTGAAGTGGCAATCGTCCATAATATATCTGATTTAGCCAGATTTGGCTACATACTAGATATTAAATTAGAATTAGAAAAAAAAAGAATCCATAAAAGTAAAATCTTTGTTTTCCTTCAAAAAAAAATTTTTTTTGAATTTTTTTTTTCAAAATTCCAACTTAAAAAAAAATCAATATAATTAGTGTAGAAGCTGCCAAGGTACTATGGTATTATTATTATTCATAGTGCTTCTTCTTGTTGGACCAAACCCTAAACCTATGTGTGATGTGCCAATGTGTTTGCATATGAAAATTGAAATTAGGCCAAGTCTCAAATGTCCAAAAGGATGATGATGTTCTTCTTACATGGGAAATGCATAAATATGGGCTCTCCTAATAGTTCACTTGTTATGAGTTTGCAACTTTTAATGTTATTTTTGTTTGGAAAGTTTAATCAATCAACTCATTTTTTTCACAACAATGTCCCTTTTAAAAAAAAGAAAAGTTATAAGTTAATTGGGTGCTAAATAAATAAATAAATAAATACTTTTACATTGTTGGAGGTGTTTTTTTTTTTTGGGGGCACTCTAAACTTAGCTTTGTTAGCTTCACAAAAGGCACTCACTAAGTTTGCTTTACTCAATGCCATCATAATATTATATATACATGGGCCCAAAGCATAGTACATTTGTTGAAGAGACTTGGCCTTTCCAAAATGGGCTGGAATCTTACTACTACCTAACTTAGCTTCTTCAGATAGAAATCCAACCAAGTGTTGGATTTTTTATAAGTGCTTGGATTTCTAACAAAGGACAAAAGGAAGCCCTAGCATTAAAAGCTTCACAACACTGACTCAGGTGCCCCAACTACCCTCACCCCCCAGAAGTCCTTTTGGTAGGCAAGTTATAATTGTATGAATCATGGCTTCTTACAATGACAAAGTATATAGTATATACATATGGGACAATCAGGTGCTATTGGGAACATGTTGAGGACCCATTGGGAAGTTCAAGTGGAGGATCCAATGTTGGGAACATGTTGAGGACCCATTGGGAACTTCAAGTGGAGGATCTAATGTTGGGAACATGTTGAGGACCCATTGGGAACTTCAAGTGGAGGATATAGTGTTGGGAACATGTTGAGGACCCATTGGGAACTTCAAGTGGAGGATCTAATGTTGGGAACATGTTGAGGACCCATTGGGAACTTGTGGAGGATCCATGTTGGCAACATGTTGAAAACCCCATATTGGGAACATGTTGAGGACCCCATATTGGGAACATGTCGAGGACCCATTGGGAACTTGTGGAGGATCCATGTTGGCAACATGGTGAGAACCCCATATTGGGAACATGTTGAGGACCCCATATTGGGAACATGTTGAGGACCCCATGTTGGGAACATGTTGAGGACCCATTGGGAACTTGACAAGAACACAATGGAAACACATCGACAAGGCAAAAATGATCATGAACTTAAAACATAACTAGATCATGAGGGGTAAGGAGGGGGGGATGGTTCTCATGCCTAATCCTTTATAGTGTCATGGATCTTACACCTCTTGGTATAAGCATGATTTCCTCCTAAGTCTTATGAAGTAGGTGTGGAGATCTCCCTCCCCTATTCAAGGAGGGATATTCATGCACATATATAAGTGCCCTCCAAAATACACCTAGGAAATTTCTCCAAAGTGTTTTATGTTCTAAGGGGTAAAAGGCCCTTGGATGAGTGAGGGCAATACCATAGTAAAGAGCATGGAGAGACAATAGCCGCTCGTTGTTTGCAAAACCAATTTTGGCAATACCCTCCAATTGTAGAGGATTTTTGCATTGTATAGGCATGCCTCCATTTTACACCAATTTTTTCTCTAATTTTGTAATTTTTTTTTCTCGGAGTGCTTTATGGCATTACAACCACTTCCATATCATGAGAATCCATCCAATGGTTTTTTTCTTTTTGTCTTCTTTTGCGAAAGAAAACAACCCCAAAATGGATATCCACCGCGTTACCTTAGCACATACACCAACATCCACCAAGGCATATTTATGTATGGAAAAATGTACTAACCAAGCTTGCTATGGATGTGTGGACTATATCATATCTATACCCACTTCCTTTAATACTCTTGAAGGTATGTATCTCCATTGCATGTTTGGTGCTCCTCATCATCAGTTTTGCATGTGAGCGGCGAATAATTCATTTAGTCAAGTGTGATGGAAAATCATATGTAAAGAGGTAGGTAAGGCCTTAGGTTGAGGGCATCACTAGAAGTAGAAGAAACAAGGGCCTTGCTTGAGGTGGGAACCAAGTATGGGCCCACTTCTCGTAATGACCTTGACCAAGGCCTTCCTTTACGAGATGTAAACCCTAAACCCTAAACCCATGTCTAGGATAAAAATTAAAAATAAAATAAAATAAAATAAAATAGGATGCCCTAAAAGAATGATAGGTTGAAGTGCCAATGGAAATGGGGTGTCTAATTGTGGTGTTTATTGGTAGGGAGGTCAATTTATATAATTCTTGGAGCTTAGTTGCAAGTTTAAAAATATTTTCAATCATTTTTGTTATTATTATTATTATTATTATTATCTTTTAGTTTCATTTGTAATCTTGTTAATTTGTTTGCTTATTCCTTTATAAATGATATGCAATTTTTTTATAAAAAATGTCTTGCCCCAATTTACCGAAGGTAAAATAAATGATGATGTCACTAACACCTACCATTCCACCTAACACACCTTATAAACTTATATCATTGTACATATATTTCATGAGTTGCTTAGAAAATGTCTTGTACATCTTGGCAAACTTTTAAAATTATATACCGTAGTACCTTGGCCAATTCGACACTAATTATACTATTTCAGAATTTTTGAAATTTTCAAAAATTATTTCTTCCAAATAAAAAAGAAAATGTGAAGGATATTAGTGAATATTCTATTTGTTGAAATGAAAATTTCAAAATTAATTAATTATTTGACAAACATGTGTTGAAATGGGCAAGGTATTACGGTATCTCATGTGAATTGAATTAATGGTACCATTCCTTGAAACCACTAATCTCATGCTCCCTCCCCCCCCCCGCCCCATCAATG